>Ga0180433_10008975_pt1 | contig 12324 bp, 11 predicted proteins | sample SS_ome_8_FD_132980 | JGI IMG/M metagenome (GOLD analysis project Ga0180433, IMG submission 132980) | Hypersaline lake sediment archaeal communities from the Salton Sea, California, USA - SS_1_D_1 metaG | ecosystem: Environmental > Aquatic > Non-marine Saline and Alkaline > Hypersaline >... | reverse complement strand
TCGCTGGCAATTTGAAATCAATCAGGAAAAAGCCAAGCGCCTTGGAATTTCTGTTGAAACCATCAATCGCAATGTGATGATGGCAATGGGTGGCTTCAAGCTGGGAGACGTTAAAGGCCACACTCTTCGCGAACCCATATACCTTGTTGCTCAATTACCCGAAATTGTACGTGCAGACCTGCAACGTGTTGGTAACCTGCCAATACTCACTCCACAGGGTCAGGCGATTCACCTCTCTGAACTTGGAGAGTTTATCAAGGTAGCTCAGGAAGATATTATCTACAGTAAAGACCTGCGTCCCATTGAATACGTGGTCGGGGAAATGCAAGGCCGCCTCGGAGCACCGATTTACGGCATGCTGGAAGTGGAAAAACGCCTGGAAAACTACACAACTCCCGACGGAGTGGTCATGAGTGGCACTCTCACAGGCCCTCCCGAAGACGATCTGCATTCTGGTTTTGAGTGGAGCGGTGAATGGGTTGTAACTTACGAAACTTTCCGCGATATGGGTGTGGCATTTATCGTCGCACTGGTTGTAATTTACATGCTGCTGGTCTTGCAGTTTAAAGATTTCATTCTGCCTTTGGTGATCATGTCACCTATTCCGCTCACCCTGATCGGCATCATTCCCGGACACTGGCTGCTGGATGCAGAATTTACCGCCACCTCGCTGATTGGTTTTATCGCCCTGGCGGGCATCAATGTGCGTGGTTCTATCCTGCTGGTGGCCTATATCGAATACCAGCTGGCGCGCGGCACCGATATCAAGCAGGCAGTACTGAATGCCGGCCACGTGCGTATGCGTCCTATCTGGGTAACCAACCTGACCTTGATGGTAGGTGCCGGTGCGATCCTGTTTGATCCCATCTTCCAGGGTATGGCGATATCGCTGGTGTTCGGCGCCCTGGTGACCACTGTACTGACCTTGCTGATCGTACCTCTTGGCTGTACTACTGCCGAGAGGTCACTGCGCAACAGTATTGAAAAACAACGCGAACTGGGTGGAACCATCCAGCCCTGAAAAAACGGCGGTCATACCCGCTTGGGCGGGTATCTGCCCAGTAAACCAACTCAGTCTTTTTTTGGCGCCCAGGGTGGAGGCTCATTGTTAATTATCGCGCTGATACCGTTTTTACCCTCTTTTGAATTCAGGCAGCGCTGGAACATATGGCCGAACACGGTGCGGTAGGCAGGAGTCTGGTACTTGTCCCTTTCAGAAAGTTCACGCAACAGCTGCTTGGTTTCGCGCTGAGCCTTCGGACCTCCGTTCAACAGCAGGTCGATCTGCCGGTTTACCTCATCATCAAGCTGATCATCGGCTACCACTTCGTGCACCAGGCCGATTTCCTGAGCCTTTGCCGCTGTCATTTCCTCACCGGTCAACAGCCAGCGATTGGCCTGGTTAAGACCAATGGCCTTGGTAGCAAAAATCGCCCCTGCTCCCGGTACCATACCGAAATTGATTTCCTGAAATGCAACCTGGCTCGACTCTGTGGCAATCGCAATGTCACTACAGGCAAGCATTCCCGCTCCTGCACCAAATGCATTGCCATTGACCTTGGCAATCATGGGACGGGGAAATATATCCAGCTCGTGTAGTGCATCGATAATACGACTGCCCGGATCAAGGTGCGGCAGGATGGCATGTTCCTGTGCCTCCTTAATCCAGTCCACATCGGCACCACCACAGAAAATATCACCTTCTCCAGTTAAAACGATAACCCGCGTTGATCCATCATCTTCGAGTCCACGCAAGGTATCAATCAGCTCTTTCACCATCTCACCGTTGATCCGGTTCTCCTTTTCCGGGTTGGACAGGCTCAATTCAACAACCCGCTCCCGGGGGTGACTCACTTTGATTAAATCAGGCATGTTATTCTCCTTTTACTGATTCGCCTTCGTATATTAAAACTTTAGCATAAAATGGTTTAACAACATGTAGCATAGACGCCTATATGCTCGGCTGCTTGAACAAATGCATCCAACATTGGATACTTACGCTCATGGATAATGAATCCAACCTGACAAATCACTTTCTGATTGCCATGCCCCAGCTGGCTGATCCCAGTTTTTTCCATTCTGTCACCTATATCTGTGAGCACAGTGACAAAGGCGCAATGGGCATTGTCATCAACCATCCGGTTGAATTATCACTTCACGAGCTGTTTGAACATATGGAGATCAAACATGATGCCGCTACCAGCAAAACCCAGGCCATTTTCAACGGTGGACCAGTGGAAAATGAACGCGGCTTTGTATTGCACCAGTTTGATAAAACCTGGAATTCGACCCTCAAAATTACCGACAAGCTGGCCATAACGACTTCGAGAGATATAATCGAAGCCATAGCCAATGACTCGGGTCCGGCAAAAAGCCTGATAGCGCTGGGCTATGCCGGCTGGGAAAAAGGACAACTGGAACAGGAAATCGCTGACAACGCCTGGCTTTGCGGCCCTGCCGATGACAGCATCCTGTTTGACCTGCCGGTTACCCAACGCTGGGAAGCAGCTGCAAAGAAAATTGGTGTCGACCTCAACCTGCTGTCAACGACCAGCGGACACGCCTGACATGAGTTGTGCACTGGGTTTTGACTTCGGCAGCCACAAAATCGGCATTGCCGTTGGACAGTCGGTCACGGCCACGGCAACCCCACTGACAACATTGTCTTATGTCAAACATAAACCTGACTGGAGCAGTATTGAACGTATTATCAGTGAGTGGAAACCTGATACACTTGTCATCGGATTGCCCTACCAGATGGACGATCAGGAGGCCGAACTGGCAGAGCGGGCAAAAAAATTTGCCCGGCAGTTACATGGACGCTTTAACTTGCCGGTTGAAATGGTGGATGAACGCCTGACTTCCCGTGAAGCGAGTAACCGGCTGGGAAAGAAAGCCGGCAAGGATGTCACCCTGGTCGACTCAATGGCAGCGAAACTCATTCTAGAAACCTGGTTAAACAAGTGAAACCGACAGAATTCATGCAGGAAAAGGCCATCGTCGACCTCATCGACGGCATGGCGACAGAACTGAAAAACCGTCTGCAACAGAGCGGAATTATCGATCCAGTGATGATCGGCATCCATACCGGAGGTGTCTGGGTTGCAAAACAGTTGCACCAGACCCTGGAAATCAGTGAAGAACTGGGCACCTTGAATATTTCCTTTTACCGCGACGACTTCTCTCGCATCGGGCTGAACCCCCAGGTTGAACCTTCAATCATTCCTTTCGAGGTGGAAAACCGTCACATCATTCTGGTTGATGATGTGCTGCAGACAGGACGGACCATTCGTGCCGCAATGAACGAGATATTCGACTTTGGACGGCCTGCTTCCATCATTCTGGCGACACTCATCGAAAAAGACGGACGCGAGTTACCTATCGTTGCCGATGTTGTTGGCATGAAGCCCACCCTGAAAGAAGGAGACTATATTTCCCTCACCGGGCCAAGTCCGCTGACACTGGTCATGGGTAAACCATCATGATGAAAGGCAACCGACAGACCAACAGCAAGGGCCAGCTGAAGCACTTCCTCAGTATTGATGGTCTGACACGCGATTTGCTTCTGGAAATCCTCGATAATGCACAAAACTTTACCTCGCTGGCCACCCAGGGACGTTCGGTAAAAAAAGTGCCTTTACTGCGCGGGAAAACCATTACCAACCTGTTCTTTGAAAACAGCACACGTACACGTACCACCTTTGAACTGGCGGCCAAACGCCTGTCAGCCGATGTACTGAATCTCAACATCAGCACCTCGGCAACCTCTAAAGGTGAATCACTACTCGATACCCTGCACAACCTGGAAGCCATGTACTGCGATATGTTTGTGGTTAGACATGCCAGTTCGGGGGCAGCGCATTTCATTGCCAAACACTGCGCGCCGCATATCAGTGTCATCAATGCCGGTGACGGCAGTCACTCCCACCCGACGCAGGCCATGCTGGATATGTTGACGATACGCCAGCACAAGGGTGACTTCACCCCGCTGCGTGTAGCCATAGTAGGTGACATCCTGCACTCACGTGTGGCACGCTCCCAGATTCTTGCCCTCAATACCCTGGGCGTCTCGGAAGTGCGTGTCATAGGGCCCAGAACCTTACTGCCCTATGATGCCCGCTCACTTGGTGTGCACGTTTATCATGATCTGATTGCAGGTATCAGCGATGTGGATGTGATTATCATGCTGAGATTGCAGAAAGAACGCATGTCCGGAGCACTGCTGCCCAGCGAAGCTGAATATTTTAATCTCTACGGCCTCACAGAAGAAAAACTCCAGCATGCCAAGGATGATGTCATCGTCATGCATCCCGGGCCCATTAACCGTGGCGTGGAAATGGACTCCGCTGTCGCCGACGGCAAACATTCTGTAATTCTCGAACAGGTAAGTAATGGCATCGCTGTGCGTATGGCCATCATGTCGATGTGCCTTGGCGCACAGCAGGATATTGATATGGAGGTAAGCGCATGACCTCACCTTCCATCAGTATCATAAATGGACGGCTCATCGATCCGGCAAACAATATTGATGAAGTCACCGATATACACATCAGCCAGGGAGAAATACTGGCTATTGGCGACAAACCATCAGGATTTGAGGCCACAAAGATCATTGATGCAAGCGATAAAGTGGTTTGCCCGGGCCTGGTTGATTTAAGCGCCCGTCTGCGTGAACCCGGACTGGAGTACAAGGCGACCATAGCCAGCGAAACGCGTGCTGCCGCCAAAGCCGGTATCACCACGCTGATCTGTCCGCCTGACACCGACCCGGTAACTGACAGCCCGGCGGTAATGGAACTTATCAGGCGCAAGGCCAAGCAATCCGGTTATGCGCGTGTGCTTTGCACTGCTGCTATCAGTAAAAAACTGGAAGGCAAGGAACTGAGCGAAATGGCAGAGCTTGCCGAAGCCGGTTGCGTCGGCGTCAGCAATGCCTATAAACCCTTGGGCAACACACTGATTGAAAGACGTGCGCTTGAGTATGCCTCTACTTTTGGTATCAAGGTTTTTCTCAAGGCCGAGGACCGCCACCTGCGCAACAATGGCTGCATCCATGAAGGCATCATCGCTTCCAGGCTGGGGCTTCCCGGTTTTCCGGAAGCCGCTGAAACCGTTGCTGTCGCCAGGGATATTGCACTGGCAGAATCAACCGGAGCGGCTTTGCATTTTCAACGCCTGTCTACTGCAAAAAGCATCAGCAAGATTAACCGGGCACGCCATGACGGCATTGACTTGAGCATGGATGTAGCTGCCCACCAGCTACACCTGACAGAAATGGACGCTGATGGATTTAATACCGCATGCCATGTGGATCCACCACTACGTACCCTGCGTGACCGCGAAGCATTAAGACAGGCCGTTGCCAAAGGTGACATACAGGCCATCTGCTCAGACCATCAGCCACATGAACCTGATGCCAAGGAACATCCGTTTCCGGACAGTGAACCGGGTATATCCGCACTGGAAACCCTGCTGCCATTGACGCTCAAACTGGTTCAGGAAAAAGTCATGAGCCTGCCTGATGCCCTGCACCGGCTGACTGCAGGCCCGGCAGCAATTGCCGGACTGCCCTACGGCAGACTGAATGCAGGCAGTTCTGCTGATATCTGTATTTTCGACCCGGAAGCCCACTGGATATTGAATGAAGATAACCTGCTCAGCCAGGGCAAAAACACGCCTTTTCTCAACTGGGAATTTACCGGCCAGGTAACGCATACCCTGTTCGAAGGCCGCATTACCTACTCACTAGATAAAGAATCATGAAAGAAAATCGCGACACCATATTTCAGGAAGAAGCAGAAATCCTGAGTCACCAGGCCTTTGAAGGCGACCAGTATGTGATGCGTCTTAAAGCCCCGGAATGTGCTGCTCATGCACAGGCCGGTCAGTTCGTTCACATTACGGTCAATGATCTTCAGCCTCTGCGCCGCCCGATCTCCATCATGCGCGTATCCGCCAGTGAAGGCTGGGTTGATCTGCTATACAAGGTTGTCGGCAGTGGAACAGCTTTGCTCTCAGAAAGAAAAGCTGGAGAAATGCTCAGCATGCTGGGCCCTATCGGCCAGCCATTTGCCCCCACACAAAAACGCCCTCTTTTGATTGGCGGCGGTGTGGGCATGCCACCGATGATCTTTCTCGCCGAAGCAATAAAAAATACCAAGGACATGAAACCTTTTGTCATTCTCGGCTCGGAAGTCCCTTTTCCATTTGATGCGAAGCCTTCACAGATCGTTGTCGAAGGACTGCCGGATGGCGTTATTGCCTCCATGCCTTTACTGGATGACTGGAACATACCCAGCAGGCTGGCCAGCCTGCAGGGTTATGCCGGTTGCCATGATGGCTACGTCACCGATCTTGCACGACACTGGCTGGACTCTCTCGATGAAGAGGCCCGCAATGAAGTCGAAATCTTCAGTTGCGGACCACACCCGATGCTGGAAGCCGTGGTTGCCGTTGCACGTGAATATGATTTGCCGGTGCAGGTATCACTGGAAGAATTTATGGCCTGCGCCGTCGGTGGATGTGCGGGCTGCGTTGTTGAAGTCAACACCGATGAAGGCTCTTACATGAAACGTGTCTGTGTTGATGGACCGGTTTTTAATGGACACCAAATTTTCACTTAATGTAATTCTTTGACCGCAGATAAGCAGGTTTCCCATAGCCTGTACCGAAAGTCTCATTCCGCATGGATGCGGAATGGAAGCCTACATGGACGTATTTACGGCGTCTTTCGGGACAGGACTTGGGTCACCTGCTTCATTATCAAAAGTAGATTATTCACCTGGGAGTAAAAGCAGTATGCAAACAGGACCCCGCGAAATCATCACCCCTTTCAGACCCATCCCGCTGGATGTTCCCGAGGGGATGAAACCCAACGAGTTTTTCAACAGCACAGAAAACCTCAATGACCTGGTACATAACAACGGCTTGTTATCCAACCCCGAAAACCTGCTGCTGTATCGCAAGGCACTGGGACACAGCAATACCTTCGATACTTCCATTATCTACAACACCTCACAGGTCGTGCTCAATCCATTGGGCCGCCCGGTAAGACGCACCCAGGTTCCCGGCGATGTTAAACGTGTCTGGAACCGCATGAACCAGATCATTATCGAATACATGATGGAAAAGTTCCCGGACCCTGCCGAACACCTGATACTTGCCGGTGAGGCCAGTCTCGATGCCACCTGGCCATTGACCTCACCCGGTGTTCCCAGTATCCGCATGTTGCATAACCATTTCATTGTGTTCCCCATGGACACCCTGACCAATGCACCGTTAGCGGACACCAATAATCCCAATCTCACCGACGGCGGGCAACACAGTCTTTTCCAGGCTTACATGCGTGATGTCTATCGCAAGTTTTTCGATACGGCGCTGGACCTGAATATTCTCAAACCCATTCATTCCCATGAATCCAACCTGAAACTAACCGGTTATCCGCAAGGTTTACCCTGCTGGGAAATCCAGGGTGGCCTGGATTCACTCAGGGAGATTCGTTTCTGGGATGAATATGACCTGATTCTAAAAGGTTTTATTGATTTTTATCGCAGCTTCTTTTCACAGGTCTCAACACGCAATGCAGCCATGCCCCGTGATATCTATTTTCCGGATGCCGTAGATAACATTCTGTTGTTTAATAATGACTTTTTGAAAACAGCCAAGAAAGTCAGGGACCAGTGTATCCACGATGCAAAATATGCCAATTCAATTCGCTGGCAACCGGCTTTCAAACAGCTGATTTATCGTAATGATGATGGCAAGCTGATTGTCACCATCAGCCAGAACTCAATCGGTAACGCTATTACTGAATTGTTAGGCGTGGTGGTAAAACGTGAACCGGATGCAGATGCCTATGCAGCAACAGAAACTGCCCTGCTTGAACATTTACTTGAAGTAAGAAGACGGCTGATTGCAGCAGACCTGGGGGACGGCATAGAAACCGAACATTGGGGCAAGGAATAAAACCAGTGGACAATAAAATCTGATGTCATTGGTTCCCTGGCTTTTCATCTCCCAGGGTATAAACCACTTTCAACGCATCAGATAACTCGTCTTCATACACATAGGTAATGAAGCTGTCCCCAAACACACCGGTATCGTCAATCATGTCCGGTTCAATGACACGTGGTGGTCTTCCGGTTCTTGTAAAAACCCTTTTCGACCAGAACGCGCGCAGCCGGCTCAGTGACATGCCGGCTATCTCAAGATAGAAACGTTCTTTCATTGCCGGGTCATTACGGTCAAACGCGGTTGTAATTTGGTCAGATGCAGAGTTTTCGTCCAGAAAATATTCCTGGATCTGTGTTTTTGATAATGAATCGACAGCAGCCTTACTGGAAACTACCACATGAATTTTCTGCTCAGCCATAGAGGTGCCCGACACCAGGCTGAGGACAAGCATCAGCACAATCAAGTCGAGGTATCCAGTTTCTCTTTTCACCATGGCTCAACCATCAAAATCAATCTAAATATTATGCGCTGTTTCAGCAACAGCTTCCGGCGCGACTGTGGGCAGCATGATGATAAAAACAGCCCCCTGCCCCACTTCACTTTCAACGACTATAGAGCCGCCCAGCAAACCTGTCACCATATTGTGTACGATATTCAGACCGAGACCACTGCCACCTTGACCCAGCTGGGTTGTGAAAAATGGATCAAAAACCTGTTTGATGTTTTCATTCGATATACCTTCGCCATTATCTGCAAAAACCAGTTTCACCCAATCTTTTGTCTCTCTTGAACAAGATAGATTCATTGTTCCCTCAGTCATGTCTGCAAAGCCATGTAAGATGGAATTATTGATGAGATTAGTAACAATCTGACCAATCGGGCCAGGATAGGAATCCATTTCTATACCTTCTTCAAAATCTTCCAGCAGACGATGACCTGTCTTTTTGAAGGTAGGCCGAAGCGTTGCAATGACTTCATGCAGGGTAACCCCCAGGTCAAAATATCTGCGCTTGGAACTTGTCTGATCAATCGCCACATGCTTGAAACTGAGAATCAGTTCCGAGGCCTTGCTAAGGTTTCTTTCCAGCAAATCCGTCGCAGAGTACACATTTTCGGTAAAGTTGTTCAGCGTAGAGCGTTTCAAACCCCGGCTAACATCCTGCTCAAATTCCCTGGTTTTCTCTGCAAAAGAGGTAGCCACAGTTAAAGCATTCCCAATCGGTGTATTAAGCTCGTGGGCAACAGCAGCCACAATAGACCCAAGCCCGGCAAGCTTTTCAGATTGAATCAATTCATTTTGAGTTTTCTTGAGATCCTCCAGTGCCGTTGCCAGTTCTGTGGTGCGCTCCCTGACCCGGTCTTCAAGACTGATATTGAGCTCTTCAACCCGCTTACGACTGCTTTCGATATCTACAATACGATCCTCAATTGCCTGTGCCATTTTATTGAAATGCGTTGCCAGTTTTGAGAGTTCGTCATTACCCCTGCTGGGCACCCTGACCTGATAATGACCCTCGCCAATTTCCCGACTTGAGGCAATTAATGCAGACAGCCTGTTGATAATGCGTAAAGCCAGGTAGAAAATCAGCGAAATAATCAACAGGAAACCAACAGACAGCAGCGTAATAATTTCCCTGTTAAGCGACTGAATACCTTCATGCAACTGTTTCCAGGTCATACCAAAACGCAACATACCTATCTGGTTACCGTAGAGCAATGTTGGTTGCTCAATATGAATCACTTCATTTAACAAAAAATCATCTTCGGATGTAGGCTCTGGCAATTGTTCAGGTGCAGTTTTTGTCTTGATCACAACATGACCTGTCTCGTCAACGATAGCCAGGTAAACAATGCCGGACTCACCTCCTGAAATCAGTTCCTTGATGTAATCGTTTAGCGTTTCCAGACCTTCTTGCGAAGTATATGGAGCTATCGCCAGGTTCATGGTTTCTGAAGTCTGCCTGACATTTGAATGGATATTCTCCAGGGCAATGACTTCAAGCAGTTTTTGAGTATTGAAAATAACCAGAAGAAAAAGTGCGGAAAAAGATAAAAATGCAACAGCCGAAGCCTTGAAGCGTAAAGAACTGAAAAAATCAGTCATGACAGAAAGCCTGTTACTTTTTCAGCCAATGCAACAGGTTGTCATAATTCATTGGTTTGGCGAACCGGTATCCCTGTGCACTATCGCAATTGACATCTTTAAGGAAGTTCTCCTGCTCAGCAGTTTCAATACCTTCGGCCAGTACATCAAGCTCGAGTTGCTTGCCAAGATTGATGATAGAGCGAATGATACGCTCTGACGTTTGTGACTGCCCTATCTGCATCACAAAAGAACGATCCACCTTGATACGATCAAGGTTCATGCGTTGTAAGTAGGCAAGCGACGAATAGCCTGTACCGAAATCGTCCAGTGAAACATGAAGACCGACTTTTTTCAGACCCTCGATAATGGAGATACAATATTCGATATCTTCCATGGCCAGGGTTTCCGTGATCTCGATATCCACGCAGCCTGCTTTGATATCGTAGTTCTTTAGTGTTGTTTCAACAAAACTGACAAACCCCGGATCCTTGAGTTGTGCAGCAGAAACATTCACGGAAATGGCTATATCCTTAAAACCCTGCTCATGGAGCCTGGCCAGGTTCTTGCAGCTGTTTTCGAATACCCAGCGACCTATAGCCAGAATCATTCCGGAATTTTCAGCAATAGGAATAAAAATGGAAGGTGCAATAAATTCACCCTTCTGGTTTTCCCATCGAATCAGGGTTTCAAGACCAATCACCTTGCCGGTCTTTAATTCCAGTTGAGGTTGATACACAAGGAAAAACTCATCCGCATGTAACGCATCTCTGAGACTGTTGAGGATATTCACCCGCTGGTTCATATCGCGGTTCATTTTTTCGTTAAAAACGAAATAGCCGCCGCGATTATTCAGTTTGGCCTTTTTAAGTGCCGAATAAGCTGCACTGATAGCCGTAACGTAATCATCTGTTTTTGTCAAGGGAGCCACACCCATCGTTATTGACAGGGGTATTGACATATCACCTATCGGCAGGGGAGACGCAAACACTTCCTGCACTGTGCTTGGATCGATGGCATCGTCCGGCCCCACCATACCGAAAATATCACCACCCAGACGTGCAACGGTAACTTCATCGTTTTGAAAGTTTCCAGCCAGACGTCGTGCGAAACTCTGCAGGATTTCACTGCTTCTCCTCGCCCCTACCGTTTCAACAATGGTATTGAAATGATCGATATTGATAACAATCAGCGACTTGCCTTCCCGCTCCCTGTCGAAGTTTTTCTGAAAGTTTTCGACAAACATATTTCTGTTGGAAAGACCGGTGGTTTTGTCAATATAAATCTGATCATTGAGATTATCGACAAGCGTAAGGTTGTCAGCACACATGCTGATATTCTGGCAAAACAGGTGCAGCATTTCCTGTTCAGGACAAGGAATCTCCTTGTCCGAAGTCACGTAGGCCGCAATCGTCTGTTTTTTTCCGGCAAAATAGAGGACAGCCTCATGTTTCTCCACCAGGCTTTTTCCCGTCACCAGTGCCCGCTGAATCAGTTTTTCGATATGCTCATTATGGAGTTCATGCAAATCCATATTGATCAGGTTCTGATAGCGATCCCCTGCCGCAATGATTTGTATTTTATCCGTGGTTTCATTCTCATTCAGACGTACTGCTATCAGGCCTTCAAGTGACATGGAAAAGAAACTGCTAAGTTGGGTAATAATGCCGGATGCAAAATGATGCAGTCCGTTACGCGTTAACAGGTCACTGGTGGCTTCAATTATTTGTGCCAACCCCTTGCGGCTGTTGGAAATTGTTATAATCTGTTGATAACTTCGCAAGGCTGTCACCAGTGAAGTTACCAGGCGTGTCTGCGTCAACTCGCTTTTGGAACGATAATCGTTAATATCATAGGTGGTAATGACTTCGGTTTCAGGTGCATAGCCGGGCTGACCGGTTCTGAGAATAATACGCGCTTCGTCGAGCTTCAGTTCATTCCTGATCACGCTAACCAGTTGCAGGCCAGCCTCGTTGTGTTCCATGACAACATCAAGCAGGATGACTGCAATATCCTGTTCACTAACCAAAATACTGCGGGCTTCATCTGCACTGTAGGCATGCATAATTTTCAGTCGTCTACCGAGGAGTTCTGCCTTGTTAAGGGCAAAAAGCGTTGCGCGATGGACTTCTTCATCGTCGTCAACGATGAGGATTTTCCAGAACAATTGGGGCTTTACCTGCGTTTCAGGTTCATCATCCTCGATAATCTCCAGCAAATCGTCTTCGTCGTGAGCAGTCATAAAGCCTGTAAATTTTTAACCTTATTCCATAAAAAATGTAACAACT
>Ga0180433_10008974_pt1 | contig 12326 bp, 10 predicted proteins | sample SS_ome_8_FD_132980 | JGI IMG/M metagenome (GOLD analysis project Ga0180433, IMG submission 132980) | Hypersaline lake sediment archaeal communities from the Salton Sea, California, USA - SS_1_D_1 metaG | ecosystem: Environmental > Aquatic > Non-marine Saline and Alkaline > Hypersaline >... | reverse complement strand
TTTTTTTTAAATTTTAATCTAAATAATATGTACAAAATATGATCAGGAACCTCGGTAAAAACCTGACAAAAACTGACAAAATTAAATTACAAATATACTGACAAAACTAGAGTGTAAACAACATAAAAGAAAAAAAATAAAAAATAGAAAGGTACTTATTCTTGCCCTCGGGCCTTTTTTGCGAATTCTTTTAATCGTTCACTTAACGGTTTTTTGGGCCCTTTTGCTTTTTTAGGTTTCTTCGGTTTTAGAACTTTAGGTTTTTTCTCCTTTTTTGGTTTAGGAGTCTTTTTTGGTTTAGCTTTTGGTTGTCCTTTTTTAGGTTCTGGTTTTCTCTTCGGTGCGGGTTTTGGTTCTTCCTTTTTTGGTTCAGGCTTTTTCTTGGGAGCTGGTTTTGGTTCTTCCTTTTTTGGTTCAGGTTCTTTCTTAGGAGCTGGTTTTGGTTCTTCCTTTTTTGGTTCAGGTTCTTTCTTAGGAGCTGGTTTTGGTTCTTCCTTTGGTTTTTCTTTAGCAGCCTCATGTTCAATGATTAAATTTATAATATCTGCTTTTCGTGAGCCGGAAGGAATTGAAATTCCCTTTTCTTTACAAAGTGCCTTTAATTGAGCTACCGTTAGTTTATTTAATTCTGTTTTAGTAGAGATTTTATATCACCTTTTTACTCCTTTGGTTTTTCTGCCGGAGAAGTTTCAGTAGTTTTTGCAGATTTTGCAGGTTTTGCTGCTATTCTTCCTCGGATCCAATTTGCTATTCGTACTCCAAAAGCCATCGCTAAAGAAAGGATGACTACGATCCCCATCAAAGTATATGCGATCCCGGTATATGCTCTTCCAGGTCCGAGATTTAATGCGACAAGTCCATTATAAATCCCTTTTAAAATTATAAAAAGTACGCCAAATAATAATCCCAATAAGATAATTACGATAAAAAATTTCGGGTATTTGTTTTCTTCGCCTTCTCGATGAAAATCAAGATCTAAGACATCCATATCCAAGAAGGCTAAGCCACCTTTGACTTTTTCTCTTAAAAGATACCATATATAGATAAAAACGATGAACAATCCCACTATTAACCCCAGATCTAAAATAAGAGACTGGGTTACAGGATCTGTATCAAACCATGATCCAATTGTGAGGATATCCCCGACGATTAAAGGATATAGTAAAGAATTTACCAAAGTGATATCATCTACATCATCTTCCCCTTCTGATCCCGCAGTGATCAATATAGTCAAAGCAAATCCAATAAGACTCGCAACTAATCCTCCAATCTGAAAACCTAAATTACCTGGAGGGATCAGTCCTGTGATCAAAAGAAACCCCGCTGCAACAACGATTATCGCTTCAATTAAAACAAATAAATTACTTTTAGCCAATTTTTAATCTCCTTTTATTAATTATTTGATTTTTAATTAAATTAAGTAGTAATTAAAATTAAGTTATTCATCTACATTTATAACTTTGATGGATAAATCTTTATTTTTTGATGAATAAGACGATATTCTTCTTCTTCTCAATAGAGAGATTTTGAATTCAAATATATCATTAGCTTGCTTTTAGGAAAAAATTCATTTAAAGAATGGATAATCCTTAGTGAATTCGTTTCAAAATCCCATGAAGCTTTTCTGCATTTTTTTTACTCTGAATACCGTCAATAAAACCTTGTGTGTTGGGAAAGATATAGACTCCGGCCTCACCGTCATCTTCGATTGTTATCACTTTTGAGAAGCTTATTTTACGAGTATTATTATTATAATCATTTACTATCATGAAGAAGAAGAAAAATAAGCTCAATTAAAAAAGAAGATAATATGCTGATGATATTTATCTCAAAATAACAAATTAAATTAGGCTTGAACTATTATTTTACTCAAAAGATTACATACACATAGGTGATACTGATTTCAGATGGAATAAAATATATAGAAGCTAAAACTCTTGAAAGTTTTATGAGAGACGTATTTATTGGGCTTGGAGTTCCGAAAGAAGATGCGGAAATAATCGCAGAGGTACTTATCACATCAGATCTAAGAGGAATCGACTCTCATGGCGTTCAAAGATTAAAAATGTATTATGATCGGATTAAAGCCGGTATTTATGAAGTGAAAACAAAGATTGATATCCTTAAGGAAGGGCCTACTACTGCAGTCTGGGACGGAAATTGTGGGATGGGGCATGTTATCGCGTACAAAGCTATGAGTACGGCTATTAAAAAAGCGAAAGAGTACGGGTTAGGTGCCGTTGCAGTACGAAATTCCACCCACTTTGGTATTGCGGGGTATTATTCTTTGATGGCTATTCGAGAAGGAATGATTGGCTTGACTGTGACTAATGCGAGGCCTTCAATACCGCCTACTTTTGGAGTTGAACCTATGTTAGGCACAAATCCTCTTACAGTTGGGGCCCCTACTGATGAAGATTTTCCCTTCCTTATTGACTGTGCGACCTCAATCATTCAGCGAGGAAAAGTTGAGCTTTATGAACGGATAAATAAACCTCTCCCCGAAAACACGGTCATCGACGATAAGGGAAACTTTATGACGGATGCGGGAATGGTTTTAGAGAAAATGTTGGAGCGAAGAGCTGCGTTATTACCTTTAGGCGGAAAAGGAGAAGATACTTCAGGTTATAAAGGTTATGGCTATGCAACAGTAGTAGAGTTATTGTCCGCAGCATTACAAGAGGGGATTTACTTAAGAGATACCTTAGGGATCGAAGAAAACGGTCAAAAACGCTTGAAAGTGGGGCACTTTTTCTTAGCTATTAATATTGATAGCTTTGCTGGATTGGATTCTTTTAAAAACACGGCGGGAAATATCATGCGGGGTTTAAGAACTTCTCCCAGAGAACCCGGTGCGGAAAGAATTTATACTGCAGGAGAAAAAGAATACGATGCGGAGAGCGAGAGGGCAAAACGAGGAATCCCCTTAAATAAAAGTCTCCAAAATGATGTAAAATTAATGCAGAAGGAGCTTGGATTAGATAACTATATTTTTAATTTTTAAAAAATTTCTCCTTTTTTCTGATCTTCTATCGGTTCAGAATGTAAAATTATTTCGCTAAGGTCTTTGATTTTAAGGTTTAATAAGCTTTTTTGTAATTCCATAACATATTCGTGTACTTTAGAGATATTCAGTTCTCCTTCAAAAAATACGTGGAGTTCTAATATACAATATTGCCCTGTAGACCAAAATTCTAAGGCATGATATCCTTTAACCTGAGGATGCCTCCGAAGTTCATTTTCAATTAAATTCTTAATTTGATTATATCTTTCGGGACTCACATTTTCGCAAGTAGTTATAGCAGTAGGAGCAGTATGGGTGGGTACTTGTCCTTCAATATGGGTAATTACTCGAGATAAAACGGGAGCTTGTTGTTTTAATTCTTTCTCGAATATACTGCATACCCCGTGAGCTTCTGATAAACTCAAGTTCTTATCAACAATAATAGTAATTGAGAGGAAATTTTGAGATTCGAAACTAAAAAGATTAAGATCCTTAAAATCAATAATCTCTGGAAAATCTGATTGTATGGAATGAATCAGATTAATCAAATTCTCTCCTATTGAAGGTTCACTTCCTAAGGGATTCATTTCTATAATGCATTCTATATTATAATCTGGAGCATAATCTTCAACCATTGATCTTATTGATTTAGTAATCTCATGAGCATGAATTATTGAGATATGATCTTCTACGGATAAATTTACGTCAATATATAAATGTTCGCCACTTGCACGAGCTTTTAATTCATGGATTGCATTTACGTGCTCTAAACGAAAGATTTTGGCTCTAATTTCTTCCATTTTTTTTGGACTTATAGGGTTTACATCAAGTAGGTCTTTAATGCTTTTCTTCGCAATTTTATAGGCTCCGATGATAATCCAGATTGAAAGAATAATACTGAAAATAGCATCCAATATAAAAATTCCAAATAATGCAAATAAGAAACTAATTAAAACGATAATCGCCCTCAATGAATCTTGAAATAGATTTAATCCTTGTATTTGAAGTGAAAGACTTTTTCTTTTTTTACCTTGGGAGATCATAATTCTAGAGAAGATTAAATTAATTGCAAAGGAAACAATTAAAATAATCAAACCAAGATTAGGATTAGCTACTTCGTATGTACCTGCAATGAGAGATTGAAAAGCATTAATAATCAGGATGATATAGAGATTGATTAAAATAATACCTTGAATCAAAGCACCAATCGGATCGAACTTGAAATGACCATACATATGATCAAAATCAGGAGGCTTTTGACTTCTCTTCAAGGAATAGAGTAAAATTGAAACAAATGCAATATCTGTGAGAGTATCTACAGTTTCTGATAAAAAACTTAAGCTTCCTGTTAATAATACCCCGATTAGTTTTAATATGGACTGTATAATGATAATTATTAAGGCATAAAACCCAATTTTCATTTTTTCGTTCATAATACCAGTCTTGATTATTAACCGTTAGCATAAATTTATAAAAATTTCAATTTAATAAAAATTTGGAATTTCTGAATTAGTTAAGACTAAAGAAAAAATATTGTAGAGAATAAAGAAAAAAAACTTAGGCGTCTTTAGGAATTTCCATTTCAAGATCAGATATCGGATAGGAATAACAGGGATGGAAAAAGTTGAACTTTTTATCTGCCATACGCCTCCCATCCCCTATGGGGCTTATAAATATTTCTCCAGAAATTAATAGAGAACGACAGAAACCGCACTCTCCAGAACGACATTTTGAAGGAGGCGCAAAATGAGCTCTCTCTAATGCTACTAATACGGATTCTTTTGCTAATGCGGGTATTTCTTTTGTAATATTCTCCTGATGAACTATAATCTTGAATGTTTTTTCAGCTAAATTCTTCGGAAATCCGGGAAACTCATCAATATTCTTAATTTCTCCAAAAGCTTCTTTACGGATCTTTTTTGGGGGTAGATCAAACTTTTTTAATTCTTTATCCAGAAACTCATACATTATTTGGGGACCGCATATAAAGAAAGAAGAATTATTCACATCAACGTACTTTTTAATTATCTCAGAACTGATGAATCCTTTTTCACACCCTTCTAGTGTAACTTCTTCGCAACTTAGTATATATACCACTTTCACTTTATTCGGATATTTCTTTTCTAATTCTTTAAGTTCTTCATAGTATATAATGTCATCCTCCTCGCTACTTCCATATAAGATGGTTAATTTGGCATCCAAGATACTTTCTGTAATGGCTCTTGCCATTGAACGAAAAGGAGTGATCCCAGACCCTCCACCTATACCCACGATGCTTTTTTTATCCCGTAGTGGTTCATAATAAAAAAAACCTTCAGGTCCAGAACTAACGACTTCAGTACCGGCACTCCAATTATCCCATATAAAATTCGTCAAGAAGCCATGCTCTTCCTTTCTAATAGTAATCTCATAAAATCCCTTTAACGCATCATTAGGAGATGAAGAAATAGAATAAGGGCGGGTTATTAATACTCCATTGACCTCCACTTTTAGGCTTAAATATTGTCCCGCCCTAAAATATGCTAATTCTTTTGTTTCAAAATCGGGATCTGGAATAAACTTAAATGTCTTCGTGGTTTTTGTTTCATCTTTTATATTATCAATAATCAAATATTGGCGTTCCGGATGAAGCTTTCGGGCAAGCTCATTCATAGGATCGGAAGTGATTGGTTCGCTTGATGCTTTTTGTATTCTCTTTTTTCTACCAGGAACCAATTTCATGAAACTGTATAAATCTTTAGTATTACTTTTTACTGTAATATTAAACTTCTTATTCTTATTATTATTCGTCAACTTTCGACCTCACCCTCACTTGTAATTTATTTAAAACTAATAATGCTGCGAGTTCTCCATCATTTAAGGCACTACTATACCCATGACATTGTCTTCCAAATCCTCCCGCGAATTCTAAACCTTTAATATAATAATGTTCATTCATCATCATGAGCCTAGGGACTACAGAATCCCATGACTCTGGTTCATACCCATAAATTACCCCATTATAAGTTCGTGTATACCGTGCGAAAGTTTGAGGAGTTGCGACTTCTAATTCTTCGATATGTTCTTTAATAGAAATTCCCAGGGCTTCTTCAAAATCAGTAATAAGACCATCAGCAATTCTGTTTTTTACATCAACATACTCTTCTGGTTTTACGTTTGCCCAAGCTTCTGGGCTAAAAAGTGTTGTTATGTAAATAATCGATGTGCCCGGAGGGGAGCAATCGGGAATAGCAACATTTAGACACACAGTAGCTTGTCCTTTAGGGACCCCGAGTTCCTTCCATTCGTCGTAAAGTTTTTCGGTGTCCATATCACCCATTATGAAATAACTATATTCATTTATTCCTAATTCTTCTGCGGAGGCATCTAAACCTAAATAAACAACAAAAGCAGAGAGGCCATGTATTCTTGCATTAACTTCTTTGTAAGCAATATCAGGAACTTCAGATTTCGGATAAATTAATTTATTATACACGAGTGTTTGAGAAGCATTTGAAATCACATAATTAGTTTTAATTTTATCTCCTTTTGAGGTTTCCACACCAGTGACTTGACCATCTTTGACTAAGATCTTCTCAACTCGGGTGTTATACATAATATTACCCCCTAATTCTCTAATTTTTTTATCAAGGGCTAATGTAAATTCTGTGGAGCGGAGTTTTGGGATATAAGCTCCTTTGCTGATATAAGAGTTAACCATAGCCGCGAATATGGTGAAATTAATTCTGCTCATGGGAAGACCCATATAAGCCCAATATGCATTTATAATTGCTCTTGCTTTCTCTGGCATATCTAATGCATCTTCAACTTCCTTTACCGAATAAGCTGCAGTTTTAAGGAAATTTGAATGTTCTTTTAATAATACGGTTTGATCTGGATTTCCCTTAGATTTTCCAACATACGCAAAAGCGTGATTTATATCTCTAGCTAATTGGAAGAAATTTTCTACGGATTCTTTACTCCCCGGGACCTCTTTTTCAATTGCATTAATGAAGTTCTCGACTCCAAAAGGCATTATAACATTAAGATCCTTAGTAATCACTCTGTATGCTTCGGGAATTTCTAAAAATTCCGCATCAATTTTGAGGGTATCTTCAAATAATTTTCGAATACTTCCTGGATTAGACTCTGAGCCAAAGCTTGCGAGTTCATGAAGAGAAGTCTCAAATTCAAACCTTCCTCGGACAAAACTTGACGCAAAGCCTCCAGGTAAGTTATGCTGTTCGATTAATAATACTTTAACTCCTGCTAGTGCCAACCGTGCAGTTGCTACTAAACCTCCATTACCCGCACCGATTATTATAACTTTATAATCTTCATCTTCTTGTTCATTCATTTTTAACATTAAAATACGTATTTTTTTATCTAATAAATTAAAGTATGAAAATTATAAGAATATTCATCAATAATATATGAAATCTTATTTTTTTGCCGGAGAAGCATAGCAGTAGTCACAATTATGCTTACAACGAAAAATACCTGTATAGCCTCCAATATCCTTGGATTTCGTGCACCCACAATTCTTTCTCTGCCCGGTATCCTTGGCCTTGGACACAAATTCTCCTATGATTTTTTCAATGTTATAGCCGTCAATACAATGAGCCTGTTCAATTCCTTCAATTTTAACCAGATCGGGTTGACAACATGCTTTCATTGTGATATTATTATTCTCACAGACTTTCATTAATCTTTTAAGAATTTCTCTCTTTTTTCGTAAGCTAGGATCAATAGGATAATACCCCCGTGCGTTCATGCGTTTTTTTACTTTAGAATATATTGTGGCAAAGGAAAAGATCATCTCTTCTAATCCGGTTTCAGAGACCTTTTCTATAATATATTCAAATTTATCTAAATTATTTTTAATAGTATGCGTACCTTTAGGCTGATAAAAAATAATAGGATCAAATCTATAATTTACAGAAGCAGTTCCAAATTCCTTAACAAGCCATTTGAGTTGGTTTATTCTTTCGTCTAATGAAATTTTCACGTTTCTTTCAAGTTTTGAAGGAGAATTAATTGTGAATTGAAAGCAATGGCCTTTATATAATTTGAAAAGCTCTGGGTGGCTTTGATAGGATTCTATCCAATTTTTAAAATTTTTTGACCACCAAACCCAGCACTTTACATCTTCGGGCTTCAATGACACTCTTGCTACTTGAGAAGGATAAAATGGATTAGCTACATCCACGAATCCTGCTTTAATCATCTCTATAACCCAATCCATTAAGAATGCTGGAATATCTGTACGACGGGAACATGAAATTACATCAGATTTAACAATATTTATCTTATCCTTCATAATCGACATTAAATCCTTTTTCAATATCCTCTTTGTACTTTTTTCCTAGAGAATTTCCATTAATAATGATTTCATTAGGACTAACAGGAACATTTCTCCCCTTAATTAAAATGTAATTTTTATTAGGAGTGACTTCCATTTCGATATTTATAGTCTTATCTTCGAATTCATAAGAATTAATCAATATACCATCAATCCCCCATACCATTCGTTCTTTAAAATCAAGGAAAAGATCTCCAAAATGCTTTTTGGTATAAGCAGTTGCCATTAGGCTTGTTCCAAACCCCCAATCCGGCATCCAATATCCCGGAACCCGTATATCATTTCCTGAATGCCCATAATTCTCAAATACTATCCCCCTATCTATGCCCTCTACAGTTTTTAAATTTTTGATATTTCCAGGAAATTCATCTTCATACTCTTTAAGAAGTTGCATAGCCCAACTGGCTCTCAATGCAGCTATACCTCTTTCCATATATTCCTTTTTTCCAGTTAATAAATAATATTCCATATATACTCTGACAAATAAAGCTTGCCGGGCATCACTTAATTCCGCATCGATATTTTGGGAACAAAATCCTCCATATGTATTATAACTGATATACGGAGCGTTCCATACTTGCTGAAATAAGGAAAGAATTGCTAATACTCGCTCTCCTAAATATAAATACGCATCATTTTTGGTGATCTTATAAAGTTCTTTTAATCCTTCTGCATTCCAATAGATACATAGGCCATTCATTACATGCTTTTTAGTATAAAAATCATAAAAATCAGTCGGAAGATGGGTACAAGAATAAAATGGTTCAAAATCATGCCATTTATCTTCGGGAATGATGTTGGTTTCAATGTAATTAGCTATTTTTTCGGCAATGGGGATGATTATTTCATCCTTTGAAAGTTTATAATATTCAGTTAGGAACATCAAAGGGGCTCCAGAACTTGCAGAACCCTTGAGAATATCGCTAACAATCGGGGATTTGCCATCAGATTCGAAAATTAAATACGCGGGGATTTCCCCACCTTCATATTGGATTTCCGATAAGAGCAGCATAAGTTCTTTTGCAATATTGTTTATAAGATCATCTTCTTTATCAAAATCTCTGATAAATTTTATACTCCAATAGGCGGAAAGAGTGCAATCTACAATACTATATTTATCTACGTAAAAGAAGCCCTGCATTCCTTTTATTGTGGATATTTTTGTTTTTCCCAAAGATTCAGGTAAAATTACACTTGGAGAAACTCCTCTTATTCGGGGGATATTTAAAAAAGTATTCAAAATTCGATCTCCTTTATCTATTAAATCTTTATCACTCCATAAGTCTCCAAAATACCTAAATCCATACCCCGTTCTCATATTATTAAACCATGCATTATACCAGATCTCCGCATTTCTATTTATTACTGGAAAAGTCCGGGTAAATCTTTCAAAAAGTTTAAGCCAGAATGGCTCAGTTGAGAAGTATAAGATTATTTTACTTAGGAGAGTTTCCTTATTTACCAATTGAGTTAAATTCTGTTTCATTTGTTTTTCGAGACTAAACGTTTCAGTGTTAAAGAATCTGATGTCCTTTTTTCGTTTTCCAATCCACGAATATTGCCAAGATCCTCCGCATTCTTCTCCATTTAAGATGAAATCGCCCCACATCTTGTGTCTTTCTATCACTGCTTTAAACCCTTCCTCGGCGTTCTTATCATAAGGTAGTATTTGAGGAGTAAGATTATTGTGTAATAATTTAGTCCCATATTTTTGCCAGAGAAAATCATTTACAAATTCTAATATGTCTTTTGGTTCTTTATCTTTAAAGATTATAATGTAGTATCGGAAAGTTAAATCTGTATTTGCTTTTATCTTTAATTTTTTTAACGGATTATGTTTAAAAAGGACATGACCATGGTGTTTATAGTTACCGAATCCATAAGCTAATTGAGCAGAGCTCCTAAAATTCTTAGGATGTAAATTGAAATCTAAAAAGGATTGAAAGGGGCGATTTTGGTCTAGCGTTTTTAAGTCTGGAATAAAAGCGAATGAAAAACTTCCCTTCTTATAGATTATTACAGGAGAGCGGTATATATGGTCCCCCATAACCATGTTCTCTTTAGGTCGTAAATGCGGAACCCAAGTATAATCCGGATCACTCCCCAAAAGAATAGCATAGCTGAGCAGTATTTTAGATAAATATAATTTTCGATTATTAGATAACTTATAACGTATATGAAGAATATTATTTTCTTCCAAACAATAATCTAGATTTAGGGTAAAATCCTTATCTTTCAAATCATAGTAGAGTTTCTTCTTAGTACGTTTTCTGTAAGAATAGGGTTTAGAATAAACGTGATTTCTTGACCAAAAATTTAATGTACTAAAGCCTGGATTACTGCTTAGAATACTTATCCAATTATTTCCGTCTTTGACTTCTATTTTCTCAGAAAGATGATTGTCAGCTTCATTTATGACAATCCTCACATCTTCTCTTTCTAATATCGCTTCTGGAATAAATTACACCTTTTTTACATACTTCTTTAATTTAATAAGAAATGATACCTTGAAAATTTTGCATTTATTTTTTATGAGGATTTTCTAATTCATTAAAGAAATTTCAAATCTAATTTTTTAAAGCTTGAAATATTTATGCTTATATGATTCCTTCAATTGAATGGACAAAAGATAATAAAGTAAAGATGATAGATCAAACTTTACTCCCTCACGAACTCAAGTTCTTAGAATTAGATGATTATCGTGATGTCGCAAAGAGTATTAAAGTTATGAATATACGTGGAGCTCCAGCCATTGGAGTGGCTGCTGCGATGGGAATGGCATTAGCGACAATTGAATATAAAGAATTACCTAAAGAAAGATTTATGAACTCTATGAAGGAGGCCGCAGAAACGATACGAAACACCAGACCTACTGCTTCAAACTTATTCTGGGCAGTAAATAGAATTTGGAAAATCTTAGAGAATTACCCTGATAATCCCCAAAACCTTTCCGAACTTGTTATCGAAGAAGCAAAATTGATGGCTCAGGAAGATATAAATGTGAATAAAAGTATTGGAAAATATGGAGCTACTTTGTTAAATGATGGAGACACCGTATTAACCCATTGCAACGCGGGCTCGCTCGCCACGGTACAATACGGAACGGCTCTTGCTCCAGTAAGAGCTGCAATTGAAGAAGGGAAGAAGATATCGGTAATCGCTGATGAAACCAGACCAAGATTACAAGGTGCTAGACTCACCGCCTATGAATGCCATTATGATAAAATCCCAATAAACGTGATCTCCGATACTTCGTCTGGGTTAGTCATGATGCTTGGAAAAGTGAATAAAATCATCGTCGGAACGGACCGAGTTACATCTGACGCAGTTTTCAATAAAATTGGGACTTATTTAGTCGCGCTTGCGGCGAAAGATAATGATATCCCGTTTTATGTAGCAGCGCCTACTTCCACCTTATCACTAACCGAGACGATTGAGGATGTAACGATTGAACAACGGGATAGTAGTGAAGTTAGTAAAGTATTGGGAAAAGTTCAAATAGTACCTGAGGGGGTAGAATGCTTGAATTATGCTTTTGATATCACTCCTTTCCGGTTAGTCACAGGAATTATTACGGAAGATGGTGTATTTAATCCTGATGAGCTATTAAAAAAATATGCTTAAAAAATTATTTAAACCAAGTTATACTTGAAAAATATTAAAAGAAAAAAAAGAAGTTATATTTAAGCCTAAACAGTAGCTCCACCTATAACACTAAGAGCGCCACCAGCGAGTAATAGAAACATTCCTATCTGCAAACCCCACATCATAGTATAGCCCGACACATCGGCACTTCCAAATAATAAAGTACCGCTGATTTCAGTTAATCCCATACTATATGTCAGACCCTCTGCAAAACCTCCCATTCCAGCGAGTAATTGGACTATAAAAATTAGCGGACCAATTAAAATTAAAATACCTCCAGTAAGTGCTAAACCTTTTGATTCTTTTGCCCCACCTATGATCGCAATAACCGCACCA
>Ga0180433_10008973_pt1 | contig 12326 bp, 8 predicted proteins | sample SS_ome_8_FD_132980 | JGI IMG/M metagenome (GOLD analysis project Ga0180433, IMG submission 132980) | Hypersaline lake sediment archaeal communities from the Salton Sea, California, USA - SS_1_D_1 metaG | ecosystem: Environmental > Aquatic > Non-marine Saline and Alkaline > Hypersaline > Sediment... | reverse complement strand
CTTCAAGCAATTCATGAAGAGACTCATTGGCACTACGTCAGGAAAGTCCATATCAACGAAGTGCTTCTGGGAAAAGACCGGCAGCTTTTCGAGTTTGCGGAAGAAGGAATCAGGAGCCTGAAAAGGCATTGGCGACTGGATTTGGAAAATCCTGCGAACGCCCTTCCGAAACTGCTATTTTCGCCGGTGAGGCGTAAAGCCCATCCCGTGGCAATGGAAAAAGGGCTGAACAGCTCTCAGGGCAAGTATGTGGTCCTGACACCCGATCCGGACATGGCCGAACGTATCGGGACGCGTCGGGATCGGAAACCTGTCGTGCTTGAAATTCAGGCAGCGGCGGCCCAACGCGAAAACGCGTTGTTTTACGCTTTCGGCACCCTTTACCTGAGCCCGCAAATCTCCGCCAAATTCATCTCCGGGCCACCCGTCTCTAAAGAACCAATTGCCTCCCCATCTGATGCAGAGGTAAAGAAACAAAAAGTGGCGGCGCCCATGCAGCTTGACCTCACAGCCGGCACGTTTCTTCTGGGTCTGGAAAGAGATCCCGACCTCAACCGGAGAACAAAAGGCAAGAAACGCAAAGGATGGAAGGAAGATGCCAGGAAAATTCGAAGAGGTAAGCGACAGTGAAAAAACAAGATGATGGATTGAACACCTTTTTTTATCCCGCAAATGTTGCGGTGATCGGTGTTTCCCCGGAGCCCAATAACCTGGGCAGGAACATTGTAAAAAATCTTCTGAACTTCGAATATAAAGGGGAAATTCTGACGGTGGGCATTAAGGAAGGAGTGGCCTTTGGGCAACGCATTTACCGCTCGCTGGATCAGATTGATCATTCGGTGGATCTTGCCGTCGTTCTCACGCCCTCGAAAACGATCCCTTCCATATTGGAAGCATGCGGTCGAAAAGGAATCAAACGCGTTATCATTGAATCCGGCGGATTCTCCGAGACGGGTCAAGCCGGCCTGCCCCTCGAAAAAGCCTGTGTCGAGTTGGTGGAGCGATATGAAATCCGGCTGATCGGTCCCAACGGCATCGGCGTGACAAACATGGAGAACGGTTTGGTGCTTCCCTTCTGGCCCATGCGGGAGGACCTTTCTTTAGGGCCGGTGTCCATCCTGGCACAGAGCGGCGGGGTCGGGCTCAGTTATCTGGGCTTTCTGTCAGAGGAAAATATCGGGCTCAACAAGTTCGTCTCCATGGGAAACAAATTAGATGTCGATGAAAATGATCTTTTGGCTTATTTGACCCGTGATAAAGGAACGGAAATCATCCTTGTACACCTTGAGGGTTTCACGAATGGCCGAAAATTCGTTGAAATCGCCGCTCAGTCCACCAAACCGATTCTCGTTCACAAAGCCAACAGGTTTCAGGACAGTGCCGGCATCGCTCACTCCCACACAGCGGCGCTCTTTGCCGACGACCGATTGGTGGACCAGGCGTTGGAGCAGGCGGGCTGTTTCCGGGTGAATACCATGGCCGAAGCCATCGATTATGTAAAAATCCTCACGCAGCCCCCTCTAAAAGGCAACCGGTTGGCCGTCGTCTCCCGTTCCGGCGGACATGCGGTGATTGCAGCGGATGCGTGTGCGCACTATGGATTTAGGCTACCGCCTTTTCCAAAAGAATTCCTGGAATCCATAGAAAGCCGTTTCAGGGCGAATGTCATCCACCTGCAGAATCCGCTTGATCTCGGCGATCTTTTTGATCTAGCGTTTTACGAGAGCATCGTCGAAGAAATGCTAAAACGAAATGATGTGGATGGGCTCCTATTGGGTCATGGCTACCGTCGGGGGTTCGAACAAGAGACATCCCGCAACCTCATTACCAAAGTGGAACAGCTGGTAGCGCAATATCAAAAGCCTGTAGCGGTGGTCATTTTCGCCGAAACTGTGGAAATAGATTATCTGAAGCGGCATTCGAAAATTCCCATATTTTCAGCCCCTGAAAATGCCATGCGTGCAATGCATCTCTCTCGTCTGTGGGCATCCAGAGCAAATGACATCGGCAAAACCGATGCATTTGAGAAAGCGGATATCGGAAAAGCCAAGGATATTTTGCAGAACGCCGAAGGCAGAGACTATCTTTTCCTTCATGAATCCCTTGAACTCCTCAAAGAATACGGGTTTCCCGTTCCCGAATACCACCTTGCTCAAAGCATCGAAGCGGCGGTAGAAGCCTGGCGCGCTGTGGATGGGCCCGTGGCCATGAAAATCAACCGTCCGCACATCTCTCACAAGACCGACAGGGGACTTGTCAGGTTGGGGATCAATTCAGCGGAAGAAATCAGCGCCACCTTTCAAGCATTTCAAAATGAGACTTCGGCTGAGGACTTGGAGATTTTAATTCAGCCGTTCGTTGCAAGCGGGCGCGAGGTTATTTTGGGCGGAAAGCAGGATAATGTCTTTGGTCCGGTGGTTCTTTTCGGACTGGGTGGCATTTTTGTAGAAACCCTGGAAGACGTTGCGTGGCGCCTGGCGCCGATCAGACGCACGGATGCCAGAGCGATGATGAACCAGATCAAAGGCCGGAAAATTCTCAGCGGAAGCAGGGGGGAGGATCCCTGTGACATGGACGCCCTCGAAGATTTACTTATCCGGTTGTCGAGGATGCTTGCCGATCTCCCCGCAATTCAGGAAATTGATATTAATCCCGTTAAGGTAGCGACCATGGGTCGGGGGGCTCAAGCCCTGGATGCGAGAATCGTCGTCAAAACAGCAACTGCATAGCAGGAGGCACTGGACATGTGGCCGAAATGGGCATTACTGACCGACCTTTATCAGCTCACCATGGTGGGAGGATATGTGCTCGATGGGAAGCAGGAACAGTGGGCGAATTTCGACTATTTTTTCCGGAGAATCCCGGATGATGGAGGCTATTGCGTGCTTGCCGGGCTTGCGGATCTCATCGACTACATCCGGAAACTCCGTTTCAGCACGGAAGATCTCTCCTATCTTGCGGGATTGAAAATTTTCGACAGAGAGGTGCTGAAATACTTTGAGAATTTCAAATTTACCGGGGATCTTTGGGCCTTACCCGAGGGAACGGTGGTCTTTCCTCATGAACCCTTAATCCGGGTGACCGCGCCGTTACCGGAGGCGCAACTCATAGAAAGCACCCTCCTCAACATAATGAACTTTCAAACCCTGATTGCGACCAAGGCAGCCCGCCTGCTCTGGGTTGCAAACGGCAATCCGGTGATTGATTTCGGTCTGCGGCGTGCCCACGGACCTGACGGTGCGTTGATGGCATCTCGTGCAGCCTACATCGGCGGTGTAGAGGGCACCTCCAATGTCCTGGCAGGTCGATACTATGGGATACCCGTGCGAGGCACGCACGCCCACTCGTGGGTGGAAAGCTTCCCACAAGAACTGGATGCGTTCCGCGCCTATGCCAAGGTTTACCCCGATGCGTGTCTTCTCCTGGTAGACACCTATGATACCCTCAGCAGCGGAGTTCCCCATGCCATTCAGGTCGCAAAAGAACTCCGGGAACAAGGGCACAAACTTTGGGGGATCCGCCTGGACAGCGGCGATTTGGCCTACCTAAGAAAGGAGGCGAGACGCATGCTGGATGAAGCGGGTTTTCCCGATGCCGCGATTGTGGCATCCAGTGATCTGGATGAGTGGATCGTCGAAAGCCTCAAACGCCAGGGCGCCTGCGTGGACATCTGGGGGGTCGGTACGCGGCTTGTCACCTCCTTCTCCTGTCCGGCACTCGGAGGCGTCTATAAGCTCACCGCCCTGGACGATGGAAAGGGTCGAATGGCGCCTAAAATCAAGCGGTCGGACAACCCTGAAAAAATCACCAATCCCGGTCTTAAGAAATTGGTGAGGATGTACGATCAAAAGGGGCGGATGAGAGGGGACGTTCTATTTCTGGATGAGGAACCGGTCGAAAAAATAGGTTCCTTTAGGGCGCATCATCCCATGTTCCCTCATGTGTTCAAAACATATTCCCGGCGTTTCGAAAAAAAAGCGCTTTTGATGCCCGTTTTTCAAAGGGGGACGTTGGTCTATGAAACTCCGAGCATTCACAGCATTCGGGATCACACGCTTCAGAGTCTAAATGGTCTGGATCCCGCCTACAAGCGCTTCCGAAATCCCCATACGTATCACGTGAGTCTCAGCATAACCCTCTTCAAAACCAAACAGCGGCTGTTGCGGCAAACGGCGAAAACCGAAATGGCCGCATCCCAACCGTGAACCGCATTGCCCCTTGATGGGGGTCACAGGGCAGAACCGATCACGCGATTATTCTCCACGGTGTCCATGCGCACGGGCGCAAGGGTGTTTTTCAAATCGTTGGACGTTCTGAAAATGACCGGCAGGTAGTTGTCACTCGTGCCCCGCATCGCTTCATGCGCGTCTGAAGTCCACATCTCCGCCAGCACCTCAAACACGCTTCCCAGGCAGTTCCGGTAAAATGCACTCCGTTTTCGTTGGCCGATATCCCGCAATGCTTCAGCCCGTTCTCGTATGGAGAGGGGGTCCACACGCCCATCGAGGTCCACAGCGGCGGTTCCCGGGCGGGGAGAAAAGGGGAAAACATGGAGATAGGACAGCGGCAACCCCTTGATAAGCGCACAGGTATTCTCATGGGCTTTGAGGTGTTCTCCTGGAAAACCCGCCATAAGGTCCGCACCGATGGCGCAAAGAGGCATTCTGGAAAAAATGGATTCGACGAGTTTTTCAAACTCCTTCGGGGTATAATGTCGATTCATCCTTTGAAGGATCTCGGTATCACCGCTCTGGAGAGGGATGTGGAAATGCTTGCAAATCCACGGTTCGGCGGCAACCATTTCAATGAGATGTTCGTCCAGTTCATTGGGTTCGATGGAACTCAACCGCACGCGAACCGGGAAAGACTCTCTGCCAATGGCGCGAAGTAAATTGCCGAGAGTCATCTCCCTTTTCAAATCAACGCCGTACTTGCCCAGATGTATTCCTGTCAGAACGACCTCTTTGTATCCCCGGCGGGAGAGGGATTCCATCATCCTCAGGACGTCTCTCTGAGCAAGGCTTCGGTAAGGCCCCCTTGCAAAAGGGACGATGCAATAACTGCAAAACGACTCGCACCCGTCCTGAATCTTCAAGTGGGCTCGGCTCCGGTCCGGGAAACGATGTAACTCAAGGCTCTCAAAGGGCATTCCCGGCTCGAAGTCTGCTAAAATGACGCGCTTTCTCTCTGTATCCATCCCGTTCAAAAGTATGTCTGGCAATTCTCCTTTGGCCCTGTTGCCTGCGATGAGCCCGATGCCCGGGATCGCTGATAGTTCTTCCGGAAAAACCTGGGCATAGCACCCCACGGCAGCAACCATGCCGGTCGGGTTCTCCCGAATCGCCTTCCGAATCGCCTGCCTGGACTGGTGACTTGCCCGCTGGGTGACGATACATGTGTTGACGACCGATACGTCGGCCTTTGCCTGCCGCACGGCCTGCTGCCAGCCGGCATTCATCAACGCGTCCTTCAGGTAGGCCGATTCATATTGGTTTACCCTGCACCCAAGGGTAATGATCTTAAATGACTTTGACATCGCTTTCGTTTTAACCCGTCGGGTGTGCGTTTATCCACCCCCCCCCGATGAGACGGTCGCCCCTGTAGCAAACGAGGGCCTGACCCGGCGTAACGGCCCATTGCGGTTGATCAAAAGTGAAACTGACCTTATCGGAAGAAATGATCCGTAATTGACCGGACGCAGGCTTGTGCCGGTAACGAATCTGGGCCTGCGCTTCAATTACGCTTTGAGAAGGCATCCCTTCAATCCAATTAAACCCTGTGGCTTCCACCCTTCTTGTATAAAGGGTCTCTTTCCTTGCCACAACCACCGTATTGGTTTCCGGCCGGATTTCCTTGACGTAGTAAGGACGGGCGGCGGCCACCCCAAGCCCTCGCCTTTGACCGATGGTATATCTGAAGGCGCCTCGGTGCGTCCCGACAATTGTTCCCTCCTCATTGACGATACTCCCCTCCCTGTTGACTTCGGGTCCCTTCCGCTGCTCGACCAACGGGCGATAATCCTTTTCCGGGAGAAAGCAAATTTCCTGACTCTCGGAAGCGGAATGAACGGGGAGCCCCACGTCTCGAGCCTGTTTTCGCAGCGCTTCTTTCCGCTTTTCAGCCAGTGGAAAGACGGTCCTCGAAAGATGGCGCTGGTTGAGCCGGTGGAGAAAATAGGACTGTTCCTTCGCACCGTCTGCTCCCCGCCACAGTTCGAAACCGGGACTTTCAATTTTTTTTCTGATTCGTGCGTAATGGCCTGTCGCGATGTAGAGGATGCCGCGGGATTGCGCGTAGTTGAGTAAATATTCGAACTTGATCCGTTGATTACACACCACGCAGGGATTGGGGGTCCGCCCCACCAAATAAGCGTCAACGAATGGATCGATCACAGAACGACAAAACACCTCCCCCACATCCAACATTTCAACCGGTATTTTCAGGTGCTTTGCAACGCGCTCAACTGCGTTGATCCGTGACTGTCTCATGGAAGGAGCGGTCGGGAGCAGGAAATGAAGACCATGAACTTCCCATCCGGCCGTCTGAAGCAAAACGGCCGCCATGGAACTGTCGACGCCCCCGCTGAGCGCGACCACCACCTCAGGGGCGGGTTTGATCACGGGATGAGTCGCCGCCATGGTGACTTCCTCAACTTAGGGCTTGCGCAAAAATAACTTCACAAAATTGGCATCCAGATTTAGATCAGATTTTTTCGATCCGAAATCGCAAAGCCACAGGAATAGCGGGACTATTTCGAGGATTTTGCGGTTGAGGATCGGAAAAAGATGGCCTGAAGATGGAATGCGAAAATGTGAAATTATTTTTGCGCGAGCCCTTAGATCGAACGTTCTCCAGCGTTGTGTCACTGAAGCAGGCTTTTGTCGAAATTTACAGACATGGCTCCCGCAGGACAAGCTGCCACGCAGAGCTCACATGCGCTGCACCGGTCCCGGTCAAAAATCACTTCCATCTCGGGTCTTCGCACATAGAGCGCGCTCGTGGGGCAAACCGCCGTGCAGGCCCCGCATTGGAAGCATTTTTCCTCATCCCTGCTGATATCCTGCCCGATGCTCTCAACCTTGACGCCGATCCCTTTCAGGTAGCTTACACCCTTTTGGAAGTTCCTCCGTTCTCCGCTCAACTCCAGCACCATCAAGCCCTCTTTCCTCGGGTAGATGGTCGCTTTCATGATATTGAACGAAAGATCAAAATCCTTTACCAGATTTACCGCAATCGGTTGTTCGACAATGTCTTTTGGAAATCTCAAGCTGAGTATCTTGGAAACCATGGGCTCTCTCCCGTGACGCCTCAAGGTGTTTCTCGGGCAACCTTCCCGCCCGACCATTCACTTGCGATAGCGTTTCATAACCTTTTCAAACCCGGGCATGGCGTTCTCAATGACTTCATCAGAAACACAGTACGCAATTCGAAAGTGACCCGGGCCCCCGAATCCGCTGCCCGGTACCGGTAAAATTCTCTCTGCCTGTAACGCCGCGACAAAGGCGACGTCATCCGCGATAGGGGTTTTGGGGAATAAGTAAAAAGCGCCCTCCGGCTTGATAAAATCATATCCGAACGAAGCAAGCCCGTCACAGAGCACATCCCGCTTCTTCTGATAGAGCGAGATATCGACACTCTCCTCCAGCAGGTGTGAAACGGCCCTCTGCATGAGGGCAGGCGCATTGACATAGCCCAAAATGCGATTGCTGAGAATCAACCCTGCAATCAGCATTTCCTTGTCGGTTATTTCCGGGTTGGCTGCCACATACCCGATTCTTTCTCCCGGCAGCGATAGATCCTTGGAAAAAGACGTTACCAGAAAGCTTTCTTTGTAGGCATCAAAGATGCTCGGGACCTTGATGCCGTCGTAGACAATCTTGCGGTAAGGCTCATCGGAAATGAGATAGATGGGATGTCCAAGTTTTCCACTGTGATGTTCAAGCAGATTGCCGAGTTTGTTTAACGCCGCTTCCGGGTAAACTCTGCCCGTGGGATTGTTCGGGGAATTGATCAACACCGCCTTCGTTTTTTGTGTCACGGCATCCGATATGGCATCGATATCCAGCGAGAAATCCGGCTTCGTCGAGACGATCCTGGGCACTCCCTGATGGGTATCCAGATAGAAATTGTATTCCACGAAGTAGGGACACGGGATGATGACTTCATCTCCGGGGTTGAGGATGGTTTTGAGCACAACGTTTAAACCGCCCCCGGCGCCAACGCTCATTACAATCTCATCTGAGGAAAAACGGGGTCGATTAAACGTATTGAGGTAATCGGCGACGGCTTCGCGGGTTTCTTCGAATCCTGCGTTGGGCATATAACCGTGCCGACCCGGCGATGCGTCTTTAACCAATTCAAGAAGGATTTCCTTAAACCTCGGCGGGGGTTCCAAGTTCGGATTTCCCAGGCTGAAGTCAAAAACATTCTCCGCTCCATACTGCTTTTTCATCTGGTTGCCCTGTTCGAACATTTTCCGGATCCAAGAAGACTTCTCGATAGCGGACTGAATTTTTTCGGAAGCAGACATCGTTCATCCTCCCCTTTTGGATTGAGGCTATAAACATATTCTTTTGAAAGGACCTGTCAACAAAAAACAAAGTGGAATTGAGCTTGACACCTCTGCTAAATTTCTCTAATTTTTATTGTTTAGGTAATAAATACGGTCGGATTGCTTGATGGATCCGCCTTTTAGGATTCAAAACTCCGTTGCAAGCAGGAAACCTGTAGTGACCCGCTGCAAGAAAAGGCGCAAACCAAAAGTACCGTCGCCGCATGTGTCGCGGTATAAGATCCCCAGTGCGAAATTCATGCTTGTTAACGAGACCGGCAATTGGATTTCTCCGCCACCAATTCTTCCGTATGCGGCTGTTTTCAGGAGGGCGTGTTCATGAAAAAAGCTACAAAAAAGAAACCGACGATGGCGATTTTGACCGGTGGCGGGGATGTTCCCGGGCTGAATCCATGCATCAAGACGCTGGTTTACCGATGCGCCAGTGAAAATATCAAAGTGCTGGGAATCCGGCGCGGTTGGGCGGGACTCTTGGAATATCACCGGGAAGACGCCAAAAATTCGCGGCATTGCCTTCAAGAGCTACAGCCGGCGGAAGTCCGTACCATTGATCGTTCGGGGGGGACCTACCTTCATACGTCGCGCACAAACCCGAGCGCTGTCAGCCGGAAGAATACCCCGAACTTCCTGAAAAAGCAATTCAAGAAAGGCGAGGAAAAAAAGGACTTTACCTCCCATGTCTTAAGCAATCTGGAACATCTGGGCGTTGATGCCGTCATCCCCATCGGTGGGGATGATACCCTCAGTTTCGCCGAAAGGCTTCATCGGGAGGGATTTCCGGTGATTGCCATCCCCAAAACGATGGACAATGACGTGTTTGGAACCGACTATTGCATCGGCTTTTCCACGGCGGTCACCCGGAGCGTCAGTTTCATCCATGCACTCCGGACCTCCACAGGTTCTCATGAAAGGATCGCCGTCATCGAATTATTCGGCCGTTACTGCGGAGAGACATCCTTGATATCCGCTTATTTGGCGGGTGTGGAGAGAGCGATCATCTCCGAAGTCCCTTTCGAACCCAAAAAATTGGCGGAAATGATTCTGAAAGACAAACGCTCCAACCCCAAAAACTATGCCATGATCACAATTTCCGAGGGCGCCAAAATGATCGGGGGCGAGATGCGGATGTCCGGAGAATCGGATGCTTACGGTCACAAGCGACTGGGGGGCGTCGGTGAAGAAACCGGCGCCCTTCTCAAAGAGCTGACGGGAGAGAACGTCCTTAATCAGCGGCTGTCCTATTTAATGCGAAGTGGCGCTCCTGATTCCTTGGATCTCATGGTGGCTGTTAATTTTGCAAACATGGCTGTCGATCTTTTTCTGAAGGGCGTTTTCGGACGCCTTATCGCATTGAATCGAGGTATCTACACCGACATCCCCTTGAGCACGATCACAACGGGCCAGAAAAGAGTGGATGTAAGAGAACTCTATGACGTGAAAGAATACAGGCCCAAGGTCCTGCATGTGGGGGGCAAGCCGATGTTCCTCTATTAGTTTCCGTTATCTCCTCAGCCCTTCATATGCGCCGGCAGCACCTGCCCACTTGAATGAAACGTATGATGCGACGGGGAACTTCACACACTTGATTTCCGGATATCATGCCCGCGACAACCAGAAGACAGCGCACACGCAGAATATATGTCGGCAATGTCCCGATCGGAAACAACGCGCCCATAGCTGTCCAGTCCATGACCAACACAGACACTCGGGATGTCGATGCGACGGTGCGTCAAATTCTGCGTCTGACCGACGCCGGCTGTGAAATCGCCCGCTTAGCGATCCCGGATAAAGCGGCCGCATCCGCCCTTCAACGGATCAAGTCAAAAGTTTCCATACCGATCATCGCCGATATACATTTTGATCATCGACTTGCCCTTGCCGCACTGGATTCAGGCGCGGATGCTTTGAGAATAAATCCCGGCAATATCGGCAGCCGAAAGGCGGTTGAAAGAGTCGTCAATGCGGCCCGTGAGGCTCAGGCATCCATCAGGATAGGCGTCAACGCAGGCTCTTTGCACAAAGAGATTTTGTTGAAGTACGGTCGTCCGACCCCTGAAGCCATGGTGGAAAGCGCGATGAAACATGTCAGGCTTTTTGAAGCATTCGCTTTCCACCAGTTCAAGATCTCATTGAAATCTTCCCATGTTCCAACTACCATAAAGGCCTATGAACTCCTGAGTGAAACGGTGAACTATCCGCTACACCTGGGGGTTACGGAGGCAGGCACACTCATTTCCGGTACGGTCAAGAGTGCGATTGGAATCGGCTGTTTGCTTGCCGGGGGAATTGGTGATACATTTCGTGTTTCTTTGACCAGAGACCCCGTGGAAGAGGTCAAGGTTGCCTATGAAATCCTAAGGGCGCTGGATCTGAGACATCGTGGCCCGGAGATCATATCCTGCCCGACCTGCGGCCGGACTGAAATAGATCTTTTCGGGCTTGTTGCCAAAGTGGAAAAGGCCTTGTCCGGCATTGAAGCATCTCCAAAGGTCGCAATCATGGGATGTGTGGTGAACGGTCCCGGTGAAGCGAAAGAAGCCGATATCGGTATTGCCGGGGGACGCGGGCACGGCATTCTTTTCAAAAAGGGGAAAGTTTTAAGAAAAGTTTCGGAAGACAAGCTCGCGGAGGTTCTCATCGACGAAATCAAAAAAATGATCCGGTAGCAGTGCCGGTGTTGGGACCTTCCCTGCCTGTCCCGTGGTTGTGGGCTCAGAGGGAGCTCCGAATAAAAATGGGTCCCTTTTTCACGGTGTTTAGGAAACGTAACACAAATTGATTTTTAGGAGGCTCCAGACATAAGCATGCGGTTTTCACAGTACTTTATCCCGACTTATAAAGAAATTCCGGCAGAAGCAGAGATCATCAGTCATCAGTTGATGCTGAGGGCGGGCATGATCAGAAAATTGACCTCCGGCATTTACACCTATCTCCCGGCAGGGCTTCGATCTATCAAAAAAGTGGAAAATATCATCAGGGAAGAGATGAACCGAGCCGGGGCCGTAGAGGTCCTGATGCCGGCTGTCCAGCCGGGGGAGCTATGGCAGGAAAGCGGACGATGGGATTATTACGGCAGGGAGCTTTTGAGATTCAAGGATCGCCACAATCGGGATGTCTGTTTCGGACCCACGCATGAAGAGGTTATTACCGACCTCGTGAGAAGAGAAATTCAATCCTATAGGCAGCTGCCGATCAATCTCTACCAGATTCAAACCAAGTTCAGAGATGAAATTCGACCCCGATTCGGTCTGATGCGGGCGCGCGAGTTCATCATGAAGGATGCCTACAGCTTTGATGTAGACGAAGACGGTGCGAATCGGAGCTATGAAATCATGTATGATGCCTACACCCGAATATTTCAGAGGTGCGGGCTGAGTTTTAGAGCCGTGGAGGCGGATTCGGGCGCAATAGGGGGGAGCTACTCTCATGAATTCATGGTCCTTGCAGAGACAGGAGAGGACCAGATGGTGCATTGCACGCGCTGCAATTATGCCGCGAACCTTGAAAGGGCGGAGGTAAAGTGCCCCGGCAGTGCTACCGACATGAAAAAGCAAAAGATGAACATGCTGGAGGAAGTGGTCACGCCGGACATAAAGACAGTGGAAGAGCTGACTTCCTTTCTAAGCATTTCCCCGGCGGAGTTGATCAAGACGCTCATCTTTATTGCAGATGAGGAAATTATCGCCGCTCTGGTGAGAGGCGATCACGAAATAAACGAGGTTAAGCGCAAAAACCTTCTCGGCGCTCAAGCCAT
>Ga0180433_10008972_pt1 | contig 12328 bp, 8 predicted proteins | sample SS_ome_8_FD_132980 | JGI IMG/M metagenome (GOLD analysis project Ga0180433, IMG submission 132980) | Hypersaline lake sediment archaeal communities from the Salton Sea, California, USA - SS_1_D_1 metaG | ecosystem: Environmental > Aquatic > Non-marine Saline and Alkaline > Hypersaline > Sediment... | reverse complement strand
TTTTGAAGCTAGGGGAAGCTTGGAGAACGAAGTAAACCATAGTTGGTTTACAAGTTCGAAAGCAATGCCTAGCTTTAAAAGATGGTGCTTGAGTGTGTCACTCTAAATTGAATCGACTATACAATTCAATTTAGAGCTGAATACGCTCCCCCTGGGTCGGAAAGATAAAATTGACCCCCAAGGCGTTTTTTCCCTTAAGCTCCATTTCAATCTCACTTAAAAGATCCTTATCCTGCCTCAGCCCAACTTTTCGATGCGTAATCACTACATTTAAACCAGAAATTGTTTTTTCACATCTAGACTCCAAAAGAGAAAGCTCCTCTAATAAAGTGGCACTATCCAAATGACCGTAAGACTCTTTTCCCTCCTCTAACTGACCAAAAGAACACTCTATCAATAGTGCCGCCACTTGCCCCTGATCAATTAAAGGCGCAACCCTTTTCCATATATGATCCAAACATCCACCTTTGCCCGTACGATCACTGCAAGTATCCCCACAGAGCAAAAGATAACTCCCCGCATGCTCTAGTAAAAAGGCAGTAGAGGCGCCCGGCTCAGGATGACTAAGCAAAAAAGGTTCCACAAGAAACTCTGTTTCCCCTATCTCCTCTTGCTTCCCTAATGCAAGACGATGATAAGTATAGAGATCAAGCGCACCCTCTCCCTCATTGCCATAATTGGGCCATATTAATCCATTAAAGATATGATCTCGTAAGTGATCAATGGTCTGGTTGGTTGCATAGATCGCTTTGGACTCATCTGCTTGTGAATTGACCACTAATCCTGAAATATGATCTAGATGCGCGTGAGAAATCAGAAAGGCCTTAATATGCTTTTGGAGTATTTCGGCGCTCGGGCAAAGCTCTGGATCTGAAAAGGAAAAATCTGCAAAAGTCCCTCTTTCAATAGCCACATCGAGACCATGCAAAAGGGTACCGCTATCAAAGGCAACAAAGGATTGGTGATCATAAGAGATCAAATACCCGGATAAATTAGCCTCGCCAGGCCCCCCGGTACATCCCAATACAATAATCTCAAAGCGATGATTCTTCACCTTTTAAACGCGCTCTTAGTTGCGCAAGCTCCTCATGGAAAGAATCGGGAGGCTGCTCTCCAAATTGACTCAAGTAGTCCTGCATCCCCTCTGCCTCCTGCAACCAATCACTTTGCTCAATGGCAAAAAGATCTCCCAAGGCCTGCTTGCTTAATTGTAAGCCAGTACAATCTATATCCTCTAAATTTGGAAGATACCCAATCGGCGATTTTTGCGCTTCGATATCTTCATCAACACGCTCAAAAATCCACTTCAACACTCGGATATTCTCCCCAAATCCAGGCCAAATAAAGCGGCCCTCAGCATCCTTTTTAAACCAATTGACCGCAAAAATCTTGGGCAACTTTGCAGCCGTACTGCGCGTACCCATCTCAAGCCAATGCGAAAAGTAATCGCCCATGTTATAGCCGCAAAAAGGAAGCATTGCAAAGGGATCATGACGCAATTTGCCCACAACTCCCTTCATGGCAGCCGTTGTCTCCGATGAGACAGAGGCGCCCAAAAAGACCCCATGCTGCCAGTTGAAGGATTGGTAGACCAAGGGAATCGTATGACTACGACGCCCGCCAAAAATAATGCCAGAAATTGGAACCCCCGCGGGATCATTCCACGCTGGATCAAGCACAGGACACTGCTCAAGAGGTGTAGTAAAGCGAGAGTTTGGATGGGCAGCAGCTCTAGCACTCTCGGGCGTCCAAGGATTACCCAACCAATCGGTCGCAGTAGCTGGAGGCTCTGGCGTTAGCTTCTCCCACCACACATCTTGCTCAGGAGTGAGCGCTACATTTGTAAAAATAGAGTTGCTAGCACAGGTACGCAAGGCATTTGGATTTGATTTCATCGAAGTGCCAGGGGCCACTCCAAAAAAGCCCGCCTCTGGATTAATTGCATAAAGGCGCCCATCATCTCCAAATTTCATCCAAGCAATATCATCGCCCACACACTCAACCTTCCATCCAGGAAGGCTTGCTTCCAACATCGCCATATTTGTCTTGCCACAAGCGCTCGGAAAAGCTGCCACAAAATACTTCTTTTCACCCTCTGGATTGGTAACTCCAACAATGAGCATATGCTCTGCCAACCAATGGTTTTTTTGGGCCATCGTTGAGGCAATGCGCAAGGCAAAGCACTTTTTGCCCAAAAGAGCATTTCCCCCATAGCCACTTCCATAGGACCAGACCGAACTGTGCTGCGGATAGTGGGCAATCACCGTCTTTTCTGGATTACAGGGCCATGCAACATCTGATGCCCCCTCCTCCAATGGCACTCCCACAGAGTGCAAACACTTCACAAAATCACCATCGCCCAATTGCTCAAGGACTGCAGCCCCCATCCGGGTCATAATGCGCATATTGACTGCAACATAGGCAGAGTCTGTAAGTTCGATGCCAATCTCTGCAAGTTCAGAGCCCAAAGGACCCATACTAAAAGGAATCACATAGAGGGTACGCCCCTTCATGCAACCATCAAAGAGCTGGAGCAACTCAGCTCGCATCTCAATCGGATCACGCCAATTATTTGTAGGACCCGCCTCTTTTTCGGTGGGAGAACAGATAAAGGTGCGCTCCTCGACCCGCGCCACATCACGCGCATCCGACCGCGCTAAAAAGCTATGCGGCCTCTTTTCTTGGTTGAGGGGAATAAAGGTTTTTGATGCCTCAAGTAGAGCACAAAGCTCATCATACTCACGATCGGAGCCATCACATATGTAAATTTTTTCAGGCTTGCATAAATCCGCGATCTCAGCGAGCCAACTTTTAAGACGCAGGTTCTGTAACTGTTCTACCATTAAATCATTGCTTTTCGTTTTTTAAATTTCTCAAGGTGCTCCAAAGCTTTGCCTGTACCCAAACAGACAGCAAGCAATGGGTGAGAAGCAATAATTACAGGCAAACCTGTATCTTTTGTTAAAGCCTTATCCAACCCTTTGATCAGAGCACCGCCACCCGCCAGGACCATTCCTCGTTCCACAAGGTCTGCAGAAAGTTCCGGTGGGCATTTTTCTAGCGTTAATCTTACACATTCAACAATTTGTTGGATAGGTTCTGCTAAACATTCTCGTATTTCTACAGAGTTAATGCGTTTTGTAACAGGCAAACCCGCTACCTGGTCACGGCCCCGCACCTCCATTTCAAGTTCATTATCCCCTAGGGCAAAGGCCGAACCAATGGTAATTTTGATCTCTTCGGCCGTACGTGGACCAATCATCAAGTTATAGGTGCGTCTCATGTAGTTGATGATGCACTCGTCAAATTCATCCCCTGCAATGCGCAAAGAACGCGATTCAACAATTCCTCCCAAAGAGATAATCGCAATCTCTGTCGTTCCACCACCAATATCAATGATCATACTCGCAGCCGGCTCATGCACAGGCAAATTGACTCCAATTGCTGCCGCCATCGGCTCTTCAATCAAAATCACCTCCTGCGCCCCCGCATGAAGCGCAGAATCCTCTACCGCGCGCTTTTCCACCCCAGTAATGCCTGAAGGCACAGCAATCAAAATTTTAGGACGAAAGAGGGTTCGAGTAGGTGTCACACGCTTAATCAGCGCTTTCAGCATCCCCTCTGCAATTTCAAAGTCTGCAATCACACCATCTTTCATGGGACGCACCGCATGAATTTTGCGCGGCGTCTTTCCCAACATCGCCTTGGCCGTATGCCCCACAGCCAACACCTCATTGGTTGCAGAATCAACTGCCACAACAGATGGCTCGCTGAGCACAATTCCCTTGCCCCGTACAAAGACCAATGTATTGGCTGTTCCCAAGTCAATACCGATGTCGCTCGAAAAGAAATTAAATAACTTATCAAATCGCTTAAGTGCTTTTAATCTGGCTGCCTCTAGCAGAGGCTTAAATCCTGGATGACTTTTTTTCATGAACCTATCTCATTTTTTACGTTTGTAATAGCTCTAAGACCTCTTCCCAGGTTAATTTAGAGATGGCTTCATCATCTGAATTAATAACTTTTTTCACGAGACCTTTTTTTCTATTTTGTAGATTTAAAATCTTTTCTTCAATTGTATTTAAGGTAATTAATTTATAAGAAGAGACTGATTTTTTCTGCCCAATTCTATGCACACGATCTGTTGCTTGATTTTCAACAGCCGGATTCCACCACATATCGTAGTGAATGACTGTATCCGCACCTGTTAAATTGAGCCCTGCGCCACCTGCTTTTAGAGAGACCAAAAAGACCAAAATATTTGGGTCTTCATTAAATTTTTTCACGATTTCTAGACGGTTTTTGCTCGACCCATCCAAATAGGCAAATGGAATCGCTTTGCGCGTTAAATCCTCTCGCATAATAGAGAGCATTTTGGTGTACTGACTAAAAATCACCGTCTTGTGTTTATTTTCTACAAGATTACAAAGAAGCTCCACCAACATATCATACTTTGCGCTATCTCCAACTTCCGGGTTCTCCTTTGCAAAAATAGCCGGGTGGCAGCAGATCTGTTTAAGCCGCGTAAGGGTTGCCAAGACATGGATTTGAATCTTGTCAAAGCCCTCTTCTTTGACAAGCTTAGAGAGCTCTGCACGCGCCGATTCTGCATACGAGCGGTAAAGTTCTGTTTGATAATCTGAGAGGGTGCAGTGGTAGACGATTTCCGAGACAGGAGGCAGATCACTGAGCACATCTTCTTTCATACGGCGTAAAATAAAAGGAGCTACTTTGCGCCGTAGGGAAACGACATCGAACCCCCCCTCATTTTTTGGGCCCACGCTGCGAATATACTTCTCAATAAAGCGGTCGTAGCTACTTAAAAAATTAGGCATCAAAAAGTCAAATAGACTCCATAGTTCATCCAGAGAGTTTTCAATCGGAGTGCCCGTCAAAATAAGGCGATGGTGAGCACGCAATTTTTTTACAGATTTGGCATTGCGCGTGGTACGATTTTTAATGTGTTGCGCTTCATCTAAAATTGCATAGTTAAATTCAATGGATTCGTAGACCTCCACATCTTTTTGTAGCAAATTGTAGGAGGTAATTAAAACATCATACTCTTTGTGCGCACTCAAGATTGCGCGTCGCTTTTGCGGGGCATTATCTACCACCCCAATCCGTAGCTTTGGATTAAATTTATGAAATTCTTCCTGCCAATTGTAGACAAGCGATGTAGGACAAATAATTAAAGATTGATACCCTGGTTTTTCCTGAACACTTTGTGAAATCGCGCAAATCGCTTGCAAGGTCTTACCCAATCCCATGTCATCGGCCAAAATACCTCTAAGATGCATCTGCCGCAAGCTATCGAGCCATGCCACTCCCTCTTTCTGATATGAGCGCAAATCGGCTTTTATCTCGGATGGAATCTCGGAGACCTCTACCTTTTTTTCGCCTAGAATCTGTTTGCGAATCTCTTTTAGCTTTTTACTCATAGAGAAACGAATAGGTAAATTCTCATACCGCTTGGGATCCACAGAAACCAAACTCCAAAGAGGTCGTTTGTACTTCTTGTTCTCTAAAACTTCTAATCCAATTTCATCAAAAAATTGGACGATTGGTTTAAGCTTTACAAGATCCAAGACCAAAATCCGAGGAAATGTCTTGTGTGCTTGCAAAGATTTTTTGATCTCTAAAAAACGTTTGTTGGATGCGATACAATCCCATAAAGCTTCCAAGGCTATTCCCTTGAGACAGCCATCGACCTTAAGAGAGATTTCATAGGAATCTACTTGGTTAGATTCTTTAAATTCCAAGCTGAATGCTGAATCATCATAAATAAATTGCTCGGCTAAATTCTCTGGACATTCAAACGAGATGCGATCCTGAAATTTAGGGATGCCCTCGGTCATAAATTCAACAATCTTCTTCTCACTTTTCAGTCTAAAAAGGCCTTGTGCTTCATCAAAAATAAAGCCCTCAAAGCAATCATCGATCAGCTTTCGCTCCTCAACCAAATTACGCGCTAAAATTCCCTCTTGGGCGGTAAAACGTACCAAATCCTCATGCTTTAATTCCGACAAGGCAGCTGGGATCACCATCTCATCATAAATGAAAAAAAGGTGCGCTTCGAGCTCGCCATCCAAATAGTTAATTTGGCATGACCCCCGAATGGGCTCCGCATAGGGAAGTGTAGTGAATTGTTTGATCAGGTGGCTATTGGTGACAGAGGCGTACCGCTTTAGGGCAGGCAGACTGTTTTCGATAAATGTGCCAAAAAGTGGCTCACAAATGGCCATGTTGGACACTTGCTCTAGACTTTGTAGGTGATTTCGACAAATCTTAGAATGAAAAGAGTAGTAGACATTGTCATGCAAAAGACCTGGCTTTGATGCTAAAAAAAGTTCTAGCTTTTCTAAGTCGACAACTTTTCCACCTAAATCAATCGCAGGCTTTAAAAAGAGTGTTGGTGCAGGCTCTTTTAAGTACTCAAGAGTAAATTGAATTTGTGCAAATTGCGTCGAGCAATAAAGCGGCTCTTCAATATTTCCCATGCAAAAGGGCGCAAGGGCAATCATCTCTTCATCGGGGTGCCCCACCCTAGCACGCGTTTGCATAGCAAATGCAAAGCCACGCGCCAATACCATCCCAAAACGATCAGCTTTGATGTAGGCATATCGTGCCACGCGATCTTCTGTTTCACTTGTAAAGCAGGCGTGATCGACAAGCATGTGGAAAATTTCAGCCTCTTGCTTGCTAAAGGAGTGATCGGAGATATAATAGCGCTTTGAACTAATGACAATCGGTTCCCGATAGCGAACCGCCTCCGCAAGCTCTTTAATGTTTGGAATTACCAAGGGTTTGGAGCGATTTGTCAGTCGTAGAGCAAAATGAAATTCAATACGACCTGCGCTCTTTTCTGGAGATAAAATCACAGCAAGTTGTGCTTTTTGTGGCTCCATTGTCTCCGGCTCCACAAAAAAAGGAGCTGTACTCAATTGCCAAGCACTCTGCTTATATTCGTTCAGAATCTCTTTTTGATACTGATCCCCTTTGCGACTGTCCTCTTTGGCCCTCGCCTCTTCGATCGTGTGCATGAGCTCATCCTTGGCGTCCTCATCAATACGTTGACAATTTTCGAGATCTGCCTCTTGGGAATAATTGACCACCATCTCGTTAATTTTCTCCTCAAGGTAAAAAAGAAGAGCCGCAATATGCTGACAATCATAATTATAAGTACAATCACAATTGGAATCAATTGCCATGGATTCAATACGATCAATTTCAATTTCGCTTTCGTAAAGGTTCTCAAACGAGCCCTTCACACGGCAATCGAGACGTATTGTTTCGACATCGAGTTGCACAACTTTTGCGCTTACGATGCATTTTTGTTCAAAAAGATGTTTACCCTCTTTTAAAACACCAGAGGGAAAATCCTGTCGTAATTTTCGAAAATTCAGCATAATTTAATGGATGCAAAGATCATTTTTCTTTTGTACTGGTTTAGTTTAGGGAAATCAATGAAAAAATTAAGATGGGGTTGATTTAAAAAAAGCAAAAAGAGTAGAATCCCTGATTCTTTCCGATGCGGGTGTAGCTCAGTGGTAGAGCATCACGTTGCCAACGTGAGGGTCGTGAGTTCGAACCTCATCACCCGCTATCTTACTATTTTTAAATCGAGAAATTTAATCTATGGAAAACCAAACTGTTGAAGACAAGGCCGCAATTGTTGAGGTTACGCACAAACCAGCTTGCATACTTGAAGCCAAAGTCACTTTAAAGCAACCTGAAGTCGATAAGTGTCACAAGCAGGCTGTCAAGCAGGTTAATAAGCGTATTTCTATTCCAGGATTTCGTAAAGGCAAAGCCCCAAGTGCAACTGTTATTGAGCGTTATGGATCTAATATTGACCAAGAGTTTCGTGAAAACGCGATACAGGCAGCCTTTCAAAAGACCCTCGAGTTGAGTAAAGTTTATCCTATTAATAAAGAGGCGATCGAACGCCCTAAGGTCACTCGTTGTTCTACCGATGAGGGTGTAGAGATTGTCATTGCCTATGAGCACCTACCTGAGGTTCCGGAGATTGATTTTTCTAAAATCACTCTGCCTGAAGTCAAAAAGGAGAGTGTTGCAAAAGAGCGTGTGGATCAAATTGTCGAAGATATTCGCAAATCTCATGCAGAGTATGAGGAGCAAAACGAGAATGCGGTCAAAGAAAATGACTACGTAGATCTTACCATTCAAGCCTACTTCGAGCCCGAGACAGAGGGTGGGGAGCGTCCAAAGCGCCCTGTGATTGAGAAGAGACGTTTTGCTGTCACCGATGAGATGCGTCCCTGGTTAAAGGCGCTTGTGCTTGGCATGAAGGTCGGTGAGGTTAAGCCTGGGGTTACCGAGGTAGAGCCGGAGGCTACTGAGCAGGAGAAGGCTGATTTTAAGGCGATGGATATAGAAGTTGAGCTTCTGGGTATTTTTAAGATGCAACTTCCCGAATTTAATGAGGAGCTTGCGCAAAAGGTTGGAGCCAAAACAACGGATGAGGTTTTGGAAAAGATCAATCACAATTTGGATTTAGAAGCAGCTGACAAGCAAAAAAACAAGCAGATTGAACACCTAGAAGAGAAGTTATTAGAAACAGTTCAGTTTGACATTCCCGAAAGCATTCGCGATGGGGAGCGAAGAGAGCGCCTTGCGCGCAAACTTGAGCAGCTAAAAGCGAAAAAGTTGAGTGATGAGGAGATCAAGAACCATCAAAAAGAGCTGCAGGAGAGTGTTGAGCTGGAAGTGGATCGCTCTTTGCGTCTCTATTTCATTAATCAGCAGATCGCAAGACAGGGCAATGTGACCCTTTCGAAAGAGGAATTGAACGCAATTTTAGCAGACGAGGTTTCTAGAAATCCGCATATTTACCAGCAGGACATGAAGAGCGCGGAGATTCAAGATCGCGTAGAGAGAATCAAGTCCCTTGCATTCCAACGAAAAACCGAGGATTATGCATTGGCAGAAGTACTGCAAAAATGCGAAAAATAGTTGACGTTACGCTAGATTATCTATAAATTCAGCAAATCTGATGCATCTGCAGTAAACGACTATAACAGTGGAATAAATTATGTCTTTAGTACCCTACGTCATAGAAGATACAGGCCGCGGAGAGCGGTCCATGGATATTTACTCTCGCCTCTTGAAAGACCGCATTGTCTTGATTGGGCAGGAGATTAACGATCATTTGGCAAATGTTGTCATTGCACAACTGCTCTTTTTAATGACCGATGATCCAAAAAAGGACATCCAGATCTTTATCAACTCTCCGGGTGGTTATATTACTGCAGGGCTTGCGATTTATGATACGATTCGTTTTTTAGGTTGTGATGTAAACACCTACTGCATTGGTCAAGCAGCTTCTATGGGAGCTCTCTTACTTGCAGCTGGCACAAAGGGCAAGCGCAAGGCACTTCCTCACAGCCGCATTATGATTCACCAGCCATCTGGTGGTGTTATGGGCACCTCTGCCGATATTCGCATTCAAGCAGCTGAGATCTCGCGCTTAAAGCAATATTTAGCAGAGATTCTTTCAGACTGCACGGGACAAAAGGTAGATAAGATTATTGCAGATTCAGATAGGGATTTCTTTATGAGCCCACAGGATGCCATTGAATATGGTTTAATTGATGAAATTGTTACGACACAAGTACAAACATGAGTAAGAAAAATTTTAATAAAAAAGAAGAACCTTCTTGTTCTTTTTGTGGCCGCTCGGAAGAGGAAATTGAAAAATTAATCTCGGGGCCAAGTGTTTATATCTGTGACAATTGCATTCGTTTGTGCATGTCAATCATTGAAAAAAAACCTACGCCAAAAGAGCTCACTATTCTTAAGCCCCTAGAGCTTAAAGAGCGCCTGGATGACTTTATTATTGGCCAGGACAGTGCCAAGCGCACAATTTCTGTTGCGGTTTACAACCACTACAAGCGTATCCAGGCCTTAAGTGAGGGCAAAGAGGTAGGATATAGCAAATCCAATGTAATGCTTTTGGGACCTACAGGCTCTGGAAAAACATTGATTGCCAAAACGCTGGCAAAGGTTTTGGATGTTCCCTTTACCATTGCGGATGCAACCACGCTGACGGAGGCGGGTTATGTGGGTGAGGATGTGGAAAACATTATTTTGCGTCTTTTGCAGGAGGCTGACTACGATGTAGCGCGTGCGGAGCAAGGCATTATTTACATCGACGAGATTGATAAAATTGGCCGCACGACCTCTAATGTGTCGATTACACGTGATGTCTCTGGCGAGGGAGTACAACAGGCACTGCTTAAGATTGTTGAGGGCTCGATTGCCAATGTTCCCCCCAAGGGAGGACGCAAGCATCCGCACCAGGAGTACATTAAAGTAAACACAGAGAATATTCTCTTTATTGTTGGTGGTGCCTTTGTGAATTTGGACAAGGTCATTGCCAAACGTCTTGGTAAAAGCACCATTGGATTTCGGGATGCAACAACGGGCGAGAGTTTTGATGTAGAGGATGCCAATCGTCTGTTAAAGCAAGTGGAGCCAGAAGATCTGATCTCGTTTGGAATGATTCCAGAGTTTATTGGCCGCTTTAACTGCATCGTCAATTGCAATGAGTTAACGTTAGATGATTTGGTCAAAATTTTAACTGAGCCCAAAAATTCTTTGATCTCGCAATACACACATCTTTTTAAGGATGAGGGCGTAAAGCTTCATTTTTCTCAGGATGCTCTTTATGCTGCGGCCCAAAAGGCAAAATCTGCAGGAACGGGAGCGCGTGCTTTGCGCATGATTTTGGAGAACTTGCTTTGTGACTTAATGTTTGAAGTGCCATCGGATGATTCGATCAACGAAATTCATATCGAAAAAGAGACGATCGAAAAGGGCAAAGCGCCAGTGATCGTTCGTGACGATACAGATAAAAAAATTGCCTAATTTCTTGACTCTTGCCACATCCATTTGCCGCACCCTCTATGATGCAGGATTTACAGCCTACTTTGCTGGCGGCTGGGTACGCGACCATTTGCTTGGAGTTGATTGCGACGACATTGATATTGCTACTAGCGCACCTCCTGATACTATTTGTTCTCTCTTTGAAAAAACGATCTCTGTGGGTGCGCAATTTGGTGTGATTGTGGTGATCTTGGAGGGGCACCAATTTGAGGTCTCGACCTTTCGAAAAGATCATCCATACCACGATGGTCGACATCCCGATGGAGTTGATTTTTCTACACCTCAAAAGGATGCCCAAAGGCGTGATTTTACAATCAACGGCCTCTTTTTTGACCCAATGACAGAGACAATTTTTGACTATGTTGAGGGGCGCCAGGATTTGAAGGCCAAAATCATCCGTACAATAGGCGATGCCAACCTACGCTTTTCTGAGGATCGCCTCCGTATGATACGGGCTGTGCGTTTTTCACTCTCTCTTAATTTTGAGATTGAGCAGGCAACAAAAGAGGCTATTTTAGCCAATAGCGGCACGCTTTTGCCTGCTGTATCGATGGAGCGTATTTGGCAAGAGTTTAATAAAATGGTGGTCACCTCACGCTTTAAAGAGGGGCTACTTACATTACATGCGCTAGGGCTATTGCCTACCATTTTTCCTGAGTTAAAAAATGAGACCGAAGAGAGTCTAACCAAAAGAGTAGAGCCTTTTGCCTATTTCCCTTTAAAGACTCCAACCATCTGTTACCTGCTGCAACTCTTCCCAAAATACTCTCTGGAGCAAACCATTTCCTTATGCCGTTATCTTAAAACCAGTGCCAAGGAGATTAAACTTTGCACCTTTTTTTATGAGGCGCATCTTCTATTTTTAAAGAAGGAGGCCACAGATTACGATTGGGCTCATTTTTATGCTCATCCAGACTCTGCGCTCTTTTTACAAATTTATGCTGCCAACCAAGCTCCAAATGAGCGTACGGAGCTTTTAGATACGCATCTGAACAAAGAAGAAAAGCTTTCCAAGCACATTGCACGCATCCAAACTAAAAAGCCTTTGGTTGCGAGCAGTGACCTGAAAAAGGCTGGCGTTCAAGAGGGCAAGCGGATGGGAGAGCTATTAGTCGAGGCTGAAAAGCTAGCTATCAACAACAACCTCCACACCAAGCAACAAGTCCTGAATCTTCTTATAGTCGTTTAAATTTACACTGAGAAAATTCAAGATAAATATTCACGACATAAGGAGCGTTCATTTAAACGACTATAAAATCTCTCTCTGTGTTCTCTGTGCGCTCGGTGGTTGATTTTTGCGGGGTTCTTGCACGTGATTGAAAATGAAATATAGTCGATTCAATTTAGATTGACACACTCAAGGGCTAGATTTTGAAGTTAGGGGAAGCTTGGAGAACGAAGTAAACCATAGTTGGTTTGCGAG
>Ga0180433_10008971_pt1 | contig 12328 bp, 13 predicted proteins | sample SS_ome_8_FD_132980 | JGI IMG/M metagenome (GOLD analysis project Ga0180433, IMG submission 132980) | Hypersaline lake sediment archaeal communities from the Salton Sea, California, USA - SS_1_D_1 metaG | ecosystem: Environmental > Aquatic > Non-marine Saline and Alkaline > Hypersaline >... | reverse complement strand
TGGTTTTACTGATTCATTAGATAATCTGATATTAACTGTTTTATCCTTTATACATTGTGGACATACATATTTTGTAAATCCATAATTTTCAAATATTTTATCGGAAACATAAGTGTTACCACAAAAATCACAGGTAAACTGATGTGGATTAACATATTGTGGATTAATATCGTATTTACCATTAAAAGTCACCCTTCTGTTTTTCCTATAATAATTTGCTATTGACATTTTGCTGCATTCATCACATATTGGCACATCATAATAATTCAAAGAAGTTTTCATTGCATTTTTTTCCCCACATAAAAAACAAAACATAATATCAGCTTCCTTAACTGATATAGTAATTGATTGAGCTCCTAATGACCTAAGGCAAGTATTTTCAAAAGTATTGGCGAACCAGTATGGGAAAGTTCCGGATTTGATCTTTTCCTCATTGAACTGAAAATATTCTGTAAACGCATAAAGCAAATCAGCGCTGCTGCAACGCATGACTTTAAGTGGTGTCTCCCGAATAAATCTTTTCAGCCTGGCCGGGCGATACCAATATTGGAAAAAAGATTTTTTTTTAACCTTGTAACCCAATATCCTTTTAATATTATTTTTAATTGCTACGACAATATTTCTTTTTAAAATACTGAATGATACTGAGGGCGTTGAAACAATAGCAATACCACCCGGTTCCAGTACCCTGTAGGCTTCCGTTAATGCTCTTTGTGGTCCGTCAATAAAATGCTCAATAACCCCTAAAGAAATATATCCTCTTATTGAATTATCATTAAATGGTAAACTCTCTACATCCCCTGTAATAAAATTTGTATTAAAATTATTTTCTTTGCTCCATTTTTTCAAATAATGTATCGTGTTTTCAGAAAAGTCCAATCCTGTAATATCTACACCCAGCTTGTCAAGATAAAAATTATACCTTCCCAAACCACAGCCGGCTTCAAGAACCTTTCCAAAACGAGGTGCATATTTTAATATCCAGGGGCGTAATCCATAAAAATCCCACATCATTATCTCAGATTCAGGCGTCTTTCCTTTCCATTCATCTGTCCAGGTATTTTTATCCTGTCCTTTATCTATCATTTGCTTAAATATTTTTTCTTTCCTGAATTGGAATGATGGTTTATTTAAAACAATTAATGGGAAAATTCCTTCAAGGCTTTAATTATATAATCAATTTCATCGTTGGTCAAATCCGCATGTAAAGGTAATGTAATGAATTTACTATGTTCTTTTTCAATATAATTACAATTTTCACCGTAATCTTTATACAACGGTTGCATACTTAACGGTGTATAGTGACAACCGGTTGCAACCCCTTTTGACTTCAGATATATAATTAATTCATCTCTTTTTTCTGAACGTATGCCAAACATCTGATATACATAGTTTTCCGGCTCGTATGGTAGTAAAGGATTAATATATTTTATATTATTTATTCCGTCAAGATATTTTCTTATAATTTCAGATCTCCTTGCATTCATAGCGGGTAGTTTTTTAAATTGAGCAAGACCAATAGATGCTGAAAGATCATTCATATTGTATTTATATCCCATTACATTTAGTTCATAAAACCAATGCATAGAATCCTTATTAGTTTCTATATAATTCCGGGATGTTTTCCAGTTATCCTTATCAATCCCTACCCACCGCATTGCCTTAACATTTTTAAATAATTCCGGCTGATTAGTGACCATCATACCACCATCACCGGTAGTTATCAGCTTCTTTTCCTCAAAGCTGAAACATCCTATATCACCCCATGTCCCAAGCATTTTTCCTTTGTATTTACCTCCTGCAGTATGAGCACAATCCTCAATTACTTTCATCCCTTTTTCTCTTGCCCAGTTCATCAAAATATCCATCTGTACCGGATGTCCGCAGTAATGAACAGGAATTACAGCCACACAATCATCATCATATTTGTTTTTCATATCTTCAATATCCATACCAAGTGTAACCGGATCGGAATCAACAAATACGGGAATTAATTCATTGTATAAAACAGCGGAAGCAGTTGCAGAAAAAGTCAGGGAGGGAACCAGGACTTTTTTCCCTTTAGGAAAATCAAATACCCTTAAAGCAAGATGCAATGCAGCAGTACAGGAATTTAATCCAACTGCTATTTCAGCACCGATATAATCCGCCCATTGCTTTTCAAATTCATTAACCATTGGGCCTAAGCCAATCCATGAACGGTTAAATGCATCTTTAATGTTGTTAAGCTCTTCCTCGCCTAATGATGGTTTGAATAATCTTATGTTCATATTTTTATTGACCGGTATTTTTGAATGAATTGATTTAGTGTAATATTCTTTTTATCCTTTTCTGACAAAACCGGATCTTTTTCCGGCCATGAAATTTTTAATTCCGGATCATTCCATAATAATCCCAACTCATGTTCAGGACTATAAAAATTATCAACTTTATAAAGAACTTCCGCTTGTTCACTTAATGTACAAAAACCATGGGCAAAACCACGAGGGATAAATACCATCTTTTTATTCATCCTGGATAATTCAATTGAATCCCACTTCCCGAATGTTTCCGAATTACTTCTTAAATCTACAAAAACATCAAAAATTTCGCCATTGATACACCTGACTAATTTAGCTTCGGAAAAAGGGGGAAATTGAAAATGTAATCCTCTAATAATCCCTTTTTTTTCAGTAAAACTATGATTTTCCTGAACCCATTTTTTTTTTAATCCTTTTTCACTGAATATATTATCATCAAAAACCCGCATAAAAAACCCCCTTGTATCAAAATAAGGATTTAATGTAATTTCATAAACTCCTTTTATTTTTCTCTCTTTAATATCCATTTTTCTGTATATTCACTTATTTGATTGATACAAAAATCGTGAACATCTGTACCCATATATTTTTTATACCATTCAATTGTAAATTTTACGGATTCACTAAAAGATAAAACAGGATGCCAGTTTAAATATTTTTTTGCTTTACTAATATCAAGAGACAATAACCTTGACTCAGATACTTTGTTTTTATCTGATATATCAATAAAATCACCTTTCCCATATTCATTGATCATTTCCTGTACAAGTTCCTTAACCGAAATATTTATATTTGTTTCAGGTCCAAAATTCCATGCCCCATCATATTTCCCATCACCTTTCATCATTTTAGCTCCAAGTAATAAATATCCCCCTAATGGTTCGAGAACATGCTGCCATGGCCTTGTCATATCCGGATTTCTTAACTGTAAAGTATCGTTGTTTTCAACTGCTTTAATAAAATCAGGCACGATTCTGTATGGCGCCCAATCCCCCCCCCCTATTACATTACCTGCTCTCACACATGCTATTTTAGATTCATTATCAAAAAATGATCTTTTATAAGAATTAATGATCAGTTCAGCAGCACCCTTACTAGAGCTATATGGATCATCCCCTCCCATAGGGTCTGTCTCGCGATAACCATATATCCATTCTTTATTCTCATAACATTTATCAGATGTAATAAAAATTCCAATGGTAGTTAAATTTAAATTTCTGATTGATTCAAGAGTATGAATCGTACCATTAATATTTGTTTCATAAGTATATAAAGGTTCTTTATATCCCTCCAATACTATCGGTTGAGCAGCTAAGTGAAAAATAATATCCGGTTTTTCTTTTTTTATTAACTTATTAATGGTCTTGAAATTACGAATATCCTCACGATAATCAGTTATTTTATCCCCAATACCGGAAAGAACAAATATATCTTTTTTCGTCCTTGGTTCTAAAGCTACACCCACCACTTCTGCACCAAGCATATTTAACCATATAGATAACCAGGATCCTTTAAATCCGGTATGACCTGTGATTAAAACTTTTTTATTTCTAAATGAATTTAAACAATCAGTTATTCCCATAGTTTCCATAAAGGATTATTTATCCATAACTCATTTAGTTTTAAATAATCTCTATAGGTATCCATACAATGCCAAAAATCCTTATGTTTATATACTGACAATTCTTCTTTTTTGACTATTGAATTAAAAGGAACTTTCTCAAGGTCAGCTTTTGGATCATCAGGGATATAATCCAGAAATTCTTTCTTGAATACAAAATAACCGCCATTTATTGGTTCTCTGGTTTCAGTATCCTTTAGCTGCTGTTTAAATATTTCTACTTTATTTCCTTTAGTTACCATGTCCCCAAATCTTGACGCAGGGTAAACACCGGTAACAGTTCCCACTGTATCCTGCTGTTTTGCAAAATTTATCAGTTTTATCAAGTCAACATTGGCAACAGCATCACCATACGTAAGCATAAACCTGTCTTCTGTAATATACTTTCCGGCAAGCTTAGTACGGTAACCTGTCATTGACTCCACGCCGGTTTCAACCAGTGTTACTTTCCATTCATCTTTAATTCCCTTATTTTCAATTTTCACATCACCATTGGACAGGTCAACAGTAAAATCCCTGGTGTATTTATAATAATTTATAAAATAATCCCTTATCACATCCCCTTTATAGCCCAGTGCTAAAATAAATTCATTAAAACCATAAAAAGAATAATGTTTCATAATATGCCAGAGAATCGGTTTACCACCGATTTTCACCATTGGCTTTGGTTGGTATTCCGTTTCTTCTCTTAACCGCGTTCCTTTCCCCCCACACAAAATAATCGCTTTCATTTTTTAATTATTTTATTATATATTCTCTTTGTATTTTATCTTCCTGTTCAAGAGCATCTTTGATAAAAAAATCTACTGACACCAAAAATATAACCCAAAGGAAAATTAATTCTTTATCTATAGAAATACCAAACATTTGTTTTGTTGTAAAATGAGCGATCATAGTGGAAACCACAAATAAAAATAATATTGAAAATGCATTTCTATAATTATTAATTTTACTCAATTTCTTTCTTGTATTATTGATAACATAAAAAATATAAAACCAGAAATACACGAAAAACAAAAAACCAACAATACCTACCTGTAGTAACATATTAAAATTTCCGGCATGAAAATCAAAGTATTTAAAATAGTCACTGGAAAATCCCATACCTAATACCGGACTTTTTTTAAACCCTGCTAAAACATTTTTCACCCTGGTTACTCTTCCGTTAACTGTTTCATCAGTTATTCCCTCTTCACTAAGTTCTTTTACAGTCATAAATCTTTCAAAATCCTGATCAATAGCTAATTTAAACCGAGGATGTACAAAATATAACATTACAAATAACAAAATACCTGAAAAACTATACAAAATAATCTGTCTTTTCACTTTTAATATAAATAAAACCGATATAATAAAGGAAAAAAATATGATTCCCATTAAATACCTTGTGGCACTTAATAAAACCACTATTAAAGAAGCAAATAATACAAAATATAAAAAACTTTTATATTTTGTGCTTTTTTGCTGTAAAATAAAAAACTGGGAGAAAAAAAAAGATATGATAATAACAGGAACAGAAACATTAGCAGCTCTTAATTCGAATCTACCCGGTGCTAATAATTCATCAATATCTTTAACTTCAATATTAGCAACACTACTTATTGAAAAAAAAGAACCAAGCGATTGTTTTGTAAATAAATAAAACAGTTGGTCAGATAAAATTATAAATATAAAGGGAAAAATAAGATAAACCAGCTTGATATAATCTTCCTTTTTTAGTAATAAATATGGAATAGAAATTAATCCGGTATATACTAATAGTAATCTGGTATGATAAATAATATCATCAATTGTAATACCTATTCCAAGAGATAATAAAGCAATAATAACTATTAGGTAAATAATATATTTTATGGGTTTTCTAAAAATTAATATCTTTTTTTCTCCTTTAATTATTGCTTTTAATAATGCAGCAAAAAAGAATAATTCAAAAAAATGAAAAACAACACCCGGAGCAACCCTGTAATACGCCAAAGATTTCGAATCTCCCATTTCAACATCAAAAAAACCGCCTATTCTGGTCAAAACTAATAATATAAAAACAAACCATATATGATTTTTTTTAGAAATAAAAAATAAAACCAGTAAAATTAAAAAATACGTCTGGTTCATAGTAAAAGAAGTGTAATTTATAATACATATTGACAAAAACACTAAAAAAATTAACTGGATTAAATCTAATATATATCCTTTCAAATATGGTGTTATATTATCATCCATTATAAATAATAAAATATAGTAATTTCAATTACAAAATTACATCAAAAAGTTTATTAACGACATAATTTTGTTGTTTAAATGATAAATCATGATATAAAGGTAATGTAAGGCTATTATAAAATGCATATTTACTGTTAAGTAGATCAGAGTTTATTTTAATTAATTCACTTGTTCTAAATGCTTTATGTAGATGTAAAGCATAAGTTCCGATTTGGGTTTCAATTCCTTCTTCTTTCATCCTTTTTATAACTTCATCTCTGTTTTCCACAAAAATACAAAAAGATTGGTATGCATGCTTTCCTTCCGGAGTTATTACAGGTAATGCAATACATTCATTATTTTCAAGCAGTTTTATATAATTTGCTGCCAGTTCTCTCCTTTTTGTCAAAAGCTTATTTATCACTTTCATTTGTCCCAGACCGATAGCAGCAAGGATATTACTCATTTTATAATTAGTACCAATCCTTTCAAAAGATGTTTGCAGTCTGGATTGATGCATTCCCATCCCGAAATGCTTGTAAGATATCATCCAGTCAGCCCATTTTTTATTATTTGTGGTAATCATACCACCTTCACCTGTTGTGATAAATTTACGCGGATGGAGGCTGAAAGCTGAAATATCAGCATAATTTCCAACCTTTACTCCTTTATATTCAGCACCTACAGAACAGGCTGCATCCTCAATTATATACAAGCCGTACTTTTCTTTGATACGGTTAAGCCTTTCATAATCAAGCGGATTTCCGAATTCAGATACAGGAACAATGGCTTTTGTTTTATTGGTAATCGCTTCTTCAATAGCATCATAATCAATAAGCATGGTATCCCTATTGATATCCACGATCACTGAAGTAGCTCCTACAATAGGAGCTACGTTTGTTGTTGCAGGATAAGTATAGTCTGGTACTATAACTTCATCACCTGGTCCTATTCCCAGACACCTTAGTGCAGTTTCCATACCAGTTGTACATGATGTAAAAGCTATTGCATGATCACATCCGATATAATTCTTGAATGTTTTTTCAAATTCTTTAGTTACAGGGCCCTCTGTTAAATACCCACTATCCAGTACCTCAAGCACCCTATCCTTAATGTCCTGATTTATATATGGTTTAATAAGTGGTATCTTCATAATAACTTATTTATTTATTTATATTTCTCCATTCAATCAGTCTTTCCAGTCCTTTTTCCAAAGAATATTTGTATTTAAATCCCAGCTCCTTCTCTGCTTTGACAGCAGATCCGATCCGGTTCTGGACGAATTGCCTGGCATCATCTTCAGAATAAGGTATATATTTTACTTCCAGACCTGAACCTGTAAGTTCAAGGATTGTGTCACATAATTCTTTTATTGAGGTCTGTACTTCTGTTCCGACATTATAATATCCAAAATTGACATCTGATCTGAGTGCCATCACATTTGCCCTTGCCACATCTTCGACATAAATAAAATCATAAGCCTGTGAACCATCACCATTGATAACAGGCTGTTCATTTGCATCAATCTTGTTCAGCATAATTGGAATAACACCTGTATAAGCAGCATTCTGATCCTGATTGGGACCATAAACGTTCATGTACCTGAGACCAATAATATTCAATCCATAACGATCATTGAATGCTGTGCACATCGCTTCACCAGCAATCTTGGTCGAACCGTAAAAATTCTTGTTATTGAACGGATGTTCTTCTGTCATTGGTATCTCAACAGCATCTCCATAAACTGAGGCTGATGAGGAGTATATTAGCTTTTTAATATTATTCTTTACACACGCTTCCAATACATTAAAAGTCCCTTGAATATTGACATCAAATGCAGTTCTTGGAAAATCCTTACAATGTAATAACCACATAGCAGCAAGCATGATCACATAATCAACATCTTTCATAGCTTCATTAAGAATGTCTGTATCCCGTATGTCTCCGCCAAGCGGATAAACAGAACACCTGTTATCTTCAAGACATTTTTTAATGTTTTCCTTTTTCCCTCTTGTAAAATTGTCATAAATGATGACTTCTTTGACATCTTCTTTCAGCAGTTCGGATACTACAAAGCTACCAATAAATCCTGCACCTCCAATAACAAGGATTTTCGAGTTTGAGATATTATGCATAATTATATAATTTTATGTTGTTATTCATTTTTGGTTAATATTAGTAAAAATATTAGTATCGGTTAATAGCACAAAAATATGAAATATGGGGCGAAATATGGGGGACAGCGACCTATTTTATTCATGAACAAATTCCAAGTCCCAAATTCCAAATTCCAAGTCCCAAATTCCAAGTCTCAAGTGCCAAGTGCCGGGTGATATTCTTAAATTGATATTATCCTACTCACATGCATGGTCTTGCCCTCAAGCCGGGCGGGCTCATACTTTTTTTAATAATCCTTACCCGCAAGGCCTTTTCTTGCCCCGACCCTATCGGGGCGCCTTCATTTTTTGTCAACCATACAAAAAACGAAACAAAAAAAATCTCCACAAATAATGGATGATAAATGTTCTTCTTTCTTTTACTTTTTGTCTTATATGAATGAGAATCGCCTATGCAAGTAATTTTGCCCCTGTAACATTTATCCTCCCGCGCTATTTGTGGAATTTGCCTACCCGCAACCGAGTGCCTAGTGCCGAGAGCCGAGTGCCATCGCTCTTTCGCATTGTCTCTCTTTCGTTCTTTCGTTCTTTCGTTCAATCGCTCTTTCGTGCTATCGTTCTGTCGTTCTTTCTTACTATCGTCATTGATAGTCATTTGTTGTCATTTATAATTTTCCAATATCCGCCTTTAGCGGGGCCGATGCGTTTAATATAACCTAGATCCTTCAATTTTTTAATGTTAGTTTCGATTTTGCGTACCGAGATACCTACTTTTTCAGATAACATTTTTGCTGTAATGTATGGATTATTATGCATCTGATTTAAAATTGTTTGCCGGTTTCCTGTAAGTTTTTCACCGACCTTTTCACCGACCTTTTCACCGACCTTTTCACCGACCTTATTGGTTAAATCATCAGAAAACACAGTAACCATAAACCCGTCGGAAATATTTCTAAATTCGGGTTGGGGCAGTTTGGCTTCTCTGAAATATTCAATAATCCGGCAAATTCCGGAACCGTATTTTTCGATAAGTCCCAAGCTTTTGCAAAAGTCGGCAATAAGTTTGTTTCTGGGTGTTGATTTATATTGGTTTGAAAGCAGGTCGTCTACTGTAATGCTGTCAGGTAATTTTCCCGGGTTATAAAACTCAATGTGTTTATCAAAAATTTTCACGATGGAATCAGACGCTGAGCGGTAGTCGCGATGAATAATCATATTGATGACAATTTCCCTTATTGCTTCTAAAGGGTATTGCCATTTTTCGGTATTACGCGGTTGCCCTGTAATTATAATTTCTTTGTTGATGTGCTTTTTTACAAAACTGATAACCTGATCGATTTGGGATAATATATCGGATTTTGTGCGGTCGCTGTCTTTTATAACCGTATGTGATTGGAATTTGCCCAACTCAATGGTTGTCAATACGGTATCGCGTTCGGTAAAAAGTAAATAGGCTGCATTAGTGATTTGCCCGTCGCGAATTAAATCGTTTTTAATGCAAAATGTTAAGGGATCGTCGCTAATTCGGGTACTTGTTTGATTTATCTGGTCAATGGTTACCTGAACTTTATCAAGTGAAATGTCGTTGATTTTGAACTGGCTGTTCACATTAAAATCCCAACTGGTGTTGAATGACTGCAGGTGCAGATTTACCACTTCAGAAATGTGAAGCAAATGATTGGAGTTGGCTACTCGTTTAAAATATTTACCACGTGTTGAAACCGGTTTAACGGGGTATTCCTGTATGCTGAAAATAACGATTGTTTTGTTGTTTGTTTGAACCGATTCCACATCGGGAATTAAGGAAGGTGAGGTTTTGTTTTTTATTTCGTTCACCCAATTTTGAATTGTCTCGGGATTTAAAGAAATGCCTGTAACTTCTCCTGCGGGATTAATGCCTGCAATTATTTTTCCACCTGAAGTATTGGCGAACGCTACCAGTGTTTCAATCAGCTCGTTGTTGAAACTACTTTTGAATTCAAGTATTTCACTTTCGCCTGACTGAATAAAGTTTTGTATTTCGGTAGCAGTTGTCATTTGCTTTGTATTATTTTGCTCGTAGCAAGTCCAGGGACAGCAGCCTTAATATGAAATATGGGAAATATGGGGACAGCGACATATTTTATTCAAAAATATGGGGGACAGCGACATAATAATTTGAGATACTTTCTTTAATTAAATTTTGTGGTATTATCTTGTATCTGCTTCTAATATACAAGATTGATACGAGATTGATACGAGATTGATTTTTTTAAGATGAATTTTTTCGCATGGTTGACAATATTTTTAAAATCTCTATGCTTTCAGAATTTATTTTTTTAATAAAATCATTATCCGGTATTAATTGACGATTTAATATTATCCAACCCACATGCCTTATATTGTCATGCCGCCAGCATGACAACCCCGATATATCGGGGCAAAAAAACGCTCCACAAATAATGGATGATAAATGTTCTTCTTTCTTTTAATTTTTGTCTTATATGAATGAGAATCGTCTGTGCAAGTAATTTTGCCCCTGTAACATTTATCCTCCCGCGCTATTTGTGGAATTTGCCTACCCGCAACCGAGTGCCTAATGCCGAGTGGCATCTCTCCATTGCATCGTCTCTCTATCGTTCTGTCGTTCTGTCGTTCTTTCCGCTCAAACGCTGTCAGGTTCTCCGGCTGTCAAACGCTGTCAGGTTTTTTCGATCAGTCAATCATCCAATCAATCAATCATCCAATCGTTCTTTCGTTCTTTCGTGCTATCGTTCATCCCTCCCCGGCGGGACAGTCCACCGTCCATCACACCGTACCACCCTTGAAGTAGAGCTTCGCACACTTCAGGGTTATTTCGACTAAGTAATTTCAGATCGCATACTCTCCTGAAATTACAGTCTCATTAACACACGGGACAGTCCCATACCTATCCCTCATTCATTCACCTTCCAGTATCCTTCTTTCCTGCCCCCGATCCTTTCTATATAATTATCCTTTTTTAGTGTTTCAATATGCCTTAAAACGGAACGTTCTGTAAGTCCGGTTTTTTTCGCAATATCAGGAATAATAATTTGGGGACTATTTTTGATCATCTTATAAATAATTAATAAATTTCCTTTTAATTCTTTCCTGACATCTTTCCTGACATCTTTTCCGACATCTTTATTTACCAATAATATTATCTTAAAGAAATCTTTAAGGTTGACAATATTTTTTTATAAATGAATCGTGAATTTAATTTTCGTAAGAAGCCCTGATTGATCAACTGTAGCCGGATTTTCTATAAATTATAAGGATCAATAATATTCAATCCGGAAATTTTATCAAAATCTTTGGTGTTGCGCGTAATAAGTATCAAATCATTATTTAATGCTGAAGCAGCAATAATAGAATCAGGCAGTTTAATTTTGTATTTTTTTCTGATCCGTATGGTTAAATTTACAATGTCTTCCGTTAAATTTATAATAATTGAAGAATCAATTAATTCCTGAAACTTTTTTCTTTCCTTGTCAGACAAACCTGAAAAACCTAATAGCTCAATTTTATTAATAACTGATAAATGATATTTACTATCAATAATTTTATCAAGTTTTGCAAGAACATTTTCAGTTAAAATTTCTCCTAAATACTCAATAGCTACATTTGTATCTATTAAAAACTTCTTGTTTCCCATTCTTCCCGCATAATTTTAATTTGTTCTGCTAATTCTTCTGCTCTTTTTTTTGAGATCGCTCCTCGTAATCTTTCCGAAAGTTTTTTTGAACTATGATTATTTTTTTTCTGCCTGGTTTCCATGGTCAAATATTTTTTCAGCTCTAGTTTTTCATTATAAGGCAATTGCTTTATTATTTCTATTATTTGCTTAAAATTAAGGGGAAGATTAATGTTTAAGTCAGTAGCGCTCATTTTTTAAAAATTTATTTATATGTAAAAATAACAAATTTTTATTTAACCTGGAAATATGGGGGACAGCGACCTTCTATTTTATTCATGAACAAATTGCAAGTACCAAATTCCAAGTACCAAGAACCAAGATCCAAGTCTCAAGTGCCAAGTGCCGGGTGATATTTTTAAATTGATATTAACCAGCCCACAGGCTTATTCTTGCC
>Ga0180433_10008969_pt1 | contig 12330 bp, 10 predicted proteins | sample SS_ome_8_FD_132980 | JGI IMG/M metagenome (GOLD analysis project Ga0180433, IMG submission 132980) | Hypersaline lake sediment archaeal communities from the Salton Sea, California, USA - SS_1_D_1 metaG | ecosystem: Environmental > Aquatic > Non-marine Saline and Alkaline > Hypersaline >... | reverse complement strand
TGTGTTTTTTGGTGCCCTTGGCAAACGGCTCACCACAGGCCAAGCAGTTCGGTTCCCAGGTCTTCATCTCTTTTTGGGAGCGGAACTCTATCTGAATGCCAGTGCCCATCTTCTGAAGAATGTAATTCGTTTCATCCTCCACCATCATCAGGGAATTCTCAATCTGAACAGACAGAATCCCCTTGGGTGAGAACATGTAGGCAATAAATGTCAAATCCTGTAATTCGGAATTCAGGTTCTTGATTTGGCCTTCCAACATTTCTCGGTCCTGGGCTTTCTGAAGCAGATCCTTAATACGGTTCTCAGCAACACCCAAACTAACCTTGGCCGTCCCCACTTCACTCTGTTTCTCCTGGATCTCAGCAGCCATGGCCTGGACCTCAGCCAACATCTTGGCCACCTCAGTGTCCTGCTTCCGCTTATCAATCTCATTGATGGCAACAGCCAAATCGTTCTTCACCTTATCAATAGCCTTCTGAGATTCGGCTATAGATTGTTGGTTTTCTTCAACCTGTTTCTGTTTCGCCGGAACTTCCTGATATTGAGCCGGAGCCGGACTATGTTCCGTAGCACCTACCAGTGAATCAACCTGTGATTTAAGAGCGTTATAGGCATTCACATCCGGTTGCTTGGCTGCAATAGCTTTCGTAAAATACTCATTCTTCGCAACCAGGGTATCAATTTCCTGCTGGATACCTGCCTTATATTCTTCAATACTACCAGCATATTCACAATCTTTCATCGTCACCGGGCACACACCCTTGAAATCGGCTGTTTTATTCAGATCACCACGCCGAATATTCAAGGTTGCATTGTTCGCCGCCATCATTTCATTCATTTTCTGAATCATATCAGCGGCTGAATTATCCTTTTCCTCCAACTCCTGCCGGGCCTTCGCCAACTCCGCTACCTTACGTTCATTTTCCATATAAGCAGCGGTATAGCGTTCAATCTCAGTATTCAATGAGTTAATAAGCTGAGTAGAAGTATTAATACTGTTTTGGAGATTATTGATATTCTCTTCACACACCTCTTTGTCACGCTGAAGCCCGGAAAGATCACTCCGTTTTTCATACTCCTTTTCTTTCTTCTTATAAACATTATCCAACTCCTGGACCTCTTTATCCAAGACACCAATCCGATCTTTAAGAGTGTTGACTTCCACCTCTGTCTTAATGCGCTCTTCCTCAATGTCAGCCATCTCACCCAGGAGCGTCTGTTTTGAAGCAAGCCGCGCTTTGATTGTTTTAATATCTTCTTTGACCTTCTCTTCCCATTCCTTCCAATAGGTCTTTTCAAGCCAGCGGCTGACTACCTTTTTGCGCTCACCACTCTTCGCCTTGAAGAAGTTACCCAGTTCCTCCTGCCGAATATAATAGGAAAGCAAAAAATCATCAGATGTGATCCCCAGCTTTTCATTAATAAGTGCCTGGACCTCAGCCTTCTTCTCACCTTCCGCATCCGAAAGGGTAAGGAAACCATTATTTTTAGCATCCCGGCCACGGGTAATGGTGAACTCTTCACCGCCATCACCAATGACGCGCACTTCCACCCACATGTCATTGGCACCATGATGAATGAGCTTCACTTCATCCAGGCCATCCCGGATCACACCAAACAGGACATACAACACCATTTCCACAAAGGAGGTCTTGCCGCCACGATTACTGCGCTTCACATCCCGGTCATATTCACAGATAATGGAATAGATCCCTTCACCCAATTCAATACTCTGCTCATCACGGAAAGGGCCGAAGTCTTTTGAAGTAATACCAGCGAGAATCATGGAGCATTCCTTTTAGTTAGATATTCTGAATGTCTTTTCCACATTTGACTGCTCTTCTCCATCCTGGTCTTGCAGACCTGGATACATTCTTTTGAAACAGTACTCTTCATATAAACATAAAACTGTTTTACCATACTAGACCACTCATCATAAGATTCAACCCTAGTAAACATGATCTCACGATCATCCACCTGAACCTTCACAAATTTTCTTTCTTCACCTTGAAACTGAGCAGCCTTGAATGTTAAAATAAGTGCCACAAAATCAGAACTGAGGTAAAACACCTTTATATACTTGGTGTCATATTCCGGTATCCTGGCCTCTAACCCACGGATGGTTTCAACCAGCTTAGTATTATCAGTTCCATCAACGATGGCCTTGATATTCTGAGCACAACAAGAATGATAATACTTTTCCAATGAATCCATGATTACCCCGTATAGGTTTTAGCCCGTTCAATCAGACGATCCTGATCATATTCCTTACAGAACTTTTCGATAGCGTCTTCCGGATCATCCTTGGTTGTCAGTTCCTTGATCCGAATGCGCTTCTCCCGCTGCATTAGAATATGAGGTTTGTAAACGTACCCGTAGATTTCATTCAGCCGCGCCTCAAATGCCTTAAAGTCAAACTTCGGCATATCCTCTTCTTTGATCTTGATCACCGCCTTACAAATGAAGTCACACACATTTGCGTCATAATCTTCTGACATCAGTAAATCATAGAGATTATTGGTGGCATCAAAATCAGATATGAAATCTAAATTGTGCTCAATCATCTTCCGGCACGGTACTGGAATAGACTGCACTTCATCCGTATCCGTATCAATGAGGAGCACTCGCTTTTCATCATCCTTCTCATCCATAGTATACCGCTGAGGGGAGCCAATAATATAAAGCCGCTCACCATCAACAGGTTTATGGAAGTGGCCATTAAAGACATACTTCACCTTCGGGTGATTGATGACCTCAGACGGTAACGCATGATGATTAAACTTAAAAAGAACCTGTCCACCCATGTCCACGGCATTGATGTTGCAGTGTGAGAATACATAGACCTTAGCTGACTCCGGGTAGTCCACAAAACAATTCGGAATAGAAGCAAGCTGTTCCTCCGGACTTATATCAGACTTACTCCGGCTGACATGAGGGACCAACATTAGGTACTGCTCCGGGCCTATGTGATGAGATTCAATGGTGCTGACAATATGCACGTTCTCAAATTCTTCACCTGCATCCATAGCGTGGGTTTTTCCCTTTTGCTCCACCAAATCGTGATTGCCCACCAGCAGATAGGACTGATCAACATGGGCAGACAGGAAATTCAATAATTCCAGGTAGGGTTTAACATTCTCGGTGAGATTCCGATTTGAATGAAACATATCCCCAGCAAAGACAAACATATTCGGCTTATGCTCAGTGATGAGATCCATGACGGCAGCAATCGATTCTTCTACATCATGCTTCCGGTCATAATCACCAAGATTAATCCCGATGTGTAAATCTGAGGTGGATAAAATTTTCATAAGTAATCCTTTATATTCCCAATATTCACACTCTTTATGACATCAGGCAAATCATCACCAAATTTCGCAGCCAGTTTGTCCAGGTTCGTAACAAGACTCATGTAACAAAGAAAGATAGTCACATTCTTTAATTTATCTTCCTTATCACCAAAAGCCTCCACAAATGCAGAACAGCTTGTTATCAAACGTTCAAGCTGCCACTGATCAATCTTTATGTTTTGTTCATTCAGTATTGCCTTCACCAACTCCCGGATCTTCATCTTTATTACCCCATTTCCTTTCCCAGTATCCGTCAAGGTGCTCAATAAGTTTCCCTACAAGTTCCTGGTCATGAATGAGAGCATCCCGCAATTCAATCCTGCTGAATTGATGATCAGAAACCGCAGGTATCATATACTTACGGGGACTCGGCTTTTCAATCAGATGCTGATGTCTCGCTTCACATAAAGCACTCATCCCACGATGATGACCCTTCGGGATAACGCCCATACCATTGGAAAGAAAGAACTCAGCTTTTTGGCCTTTGATACCGTCCTTGTTTTTCTTGAACTCAAACTCATGCCAATAACCAATAATCTCTTCCCTTCCATCTACGGTATCCTTTTCAGCCGTCTGTTTTGTACAACGGATCTGAAAACTGTTATCGTGACGGAGACTGTACGGGCCGCTCTCCTTATAAGCAGGAGAATAAGGATTCTTTCGATCCAAATTAGCCCGGTCATGCCGCACCACCATGAACGCAATGTCATATTTGTACAGGAGCGGCGTAAGTTTATAAAACCAGTTTGTGATCTGACCCGCATGGATCGGATAACCACGTTCCGAATCAATGACGGAATTCTCCATCTCCGATTCCGGACGCAGTTTGTTAAGACTATCCAGGATAATCATTGCACCCATATCCGGATAATCCTCACGGTGGCGTTTCAACTTCTCAATGAAGTCATCCACCTTTTGAGAACAATGTTCAATCGATTCGGGCACCAAATACCCGCACTTCGAAATATCCATCCCCAGGTCAGTAAACCACGGCTGATCAGCAGTGGTTTCCGCATCAATAAAAAGGACGGGATGCCCACGGGAAATGAATGAATAACTGTTTACGATGGCCAGCGCGGTCTTACCACTCTGATTAGCCCCATCTAATGAATAAATACCGCCAGTGGCAACACCCCCACACACAGAGGCCCGGTTATAACCAGGAATCGGGCTGGGGATAAGAATGTTTTCATGCTTTTCAGACATCATGCAGATGTCCTGGTCCTTGACCACATCATCATAAAAAGCAGACAAACGCTCTTGAGGGTCAATCTCCTTGGATTTCTTCTTGCGTGGCATATCTCGGCTCCGTAAAAAGCCCGACTGAGAGCATTACACTCCCAGCCGGGGTTGCTAAGGGGATGGGGGGTCAGAATATCTGTTTATTGCAGTGAGGACACTGCGGATTTGACTCATCCAGGACGAAATTCTGTCCACAATGGATGCACGGAACCTCAATAGGCTGGCCTTGAGCAGCAGCGGGGGCAGCATCCGGCGCGGGTGCCTGGGCCAGAGGAGCCGTCTGAGCGGGGACTTCCTGAGCCGGAGGAGCCGTCTGAGCGGGTACTTCCTGGGCCGGAGGAGCCATCTGAGCGGCTGGTTGCTCTACAGGGGGTGCCTGGGCAGCGGGGGCAGCGGCTGGGGGCGCAGTTTCGGGCGCGGGAGCCGTGGCCGGGGGTGCCTGGGCAGGTGCCTGGGCCGGAGGTGTCGCAGCAGGAGCCGCTGCCGGAGGTGCTTGGGCAGGAACTTCTTGCTGTACAGGGGGTTGCGTAGTGGGAGCCTGGGCCGGAGGTGCTGCCGCCGCCGTCTGATCAGCGGCTGGAGCCGCTGGAGCGGGGGTCTGCGCCGGAGCTTCGGCGGTCTGAGGAACCTGAACACTGCCATCAGCATTTTCCCTGAAGATTCGTTTTTCCAGGTCAATGTCGGAGAAAATGTCCCCGCAATCAACGGCCACGCACTTCATGACCAAATCGCGGATCTCTTCGGCATGGTCCTTACCCACAATCTTCAGAATATTGGTATTGGGGCGCGGATTTGCCCATTCTTCACGAATGAGATCCGTGATGTCAGCCGATTCCGCTTTCCGGATGCTGTAGATGTTCTGCGGATTGGTTTCCTGCGGGTCATAGGTGCCAATAAACGGAATGATCGTCTGCTCCGGATCACCTGCGGTCCCAAGCTGATTGACGAGCAGCCTCAGTTCTTTATCCCACTGATTATACTGCCCACTTGTCATGTTGAGGAATTTGGGCGAAGAATCATTAAATGAAATGATCCCGACATAATACTCATTCTGAACCTGGAAGTTCCGCTTCCAATCTTCCTTGGATTTACCCAGCACGAATTCCTTGGTGAACTGGGTGGTCACACCGGGGATTGCTTCCCGGCAGTCCCATACGATCTGATCATCAGGAATTTCACTGTCATGCTCTTTCAGCCAGTTGCGGAACGCCGAAAAATAAGAAGCATCCAGGCCAGGGCTGATGTAACGCTTCTTGATGACCATACGGGTGGTTGTGTTGGTCTTCTTGTCCTGCACATCCATGACGGTGGGAATACGATAAACCCAAAGGTTTTCGATCCCAATGCCAGGGTGATAACAGAAAAGGAGTCTTTGGGCCTCACGGATTGAAGTAAAATCGATACGCCCACGGTTTCGAAAATCAGACAGTTTTGCCAATTTAACTCTCCTGTGGAATGATACGAGTCCGGTTCTCAAGCAAACGAGTGTAGGTTTGCAATAAGGACTCTCGGTTTTCCAAACGTTTGTGCAAAGATTTGATTACAGATATGTCGCGTTCAAATTGATTCTTCCGTTTTTCTAGCTGCCCAACCTCCTTTCGGAATGTGTTATTAATATATTCTGTTACATGGCCTTGAGCCAGTGAGCTTTTGCGTTTCTCCGTTTTCCACAGCTTCTCAAGCTCATTCAGGGACCGTTGCCGGATCTGTGCCATGCCAGCGTTATAGACCACATCCATAAAGTTCGCAAATTCCTCCTGGAGCCGCGCCAGGATACGAGAAGCCGCAAACGTGTGGCCGGAACATTCTTCAATCGCCCTCATCACTGCTTCATGGCGCATCTCAGAGAACTTTTGCTCCAAGAACGCTTTTAGCTTGGGGTATTCTTCCTCCAATATGATGAGACTTAAATCACGCTCAATGACCGACATTTACATCTCCACTTTTGAAAATGTATGATTTTGCCCCATTGAACCATGCCTTCCCGTCAGAATAATCCAGGTTATCAAACACGGCAAACTGACTTGAAATAAAATCAGCATGATGAACGATGAACGCTTCCTTACAGGTAGGAGTCTTGGCTGCATCAAACTCGCGCTTACCCTGATGCGAAGCAACCACATGCTTCAATCTATTAAGATTCCGTTCAATCATCCGTTCAACGGCGGCAATCTTTTCGATTCCGTAAATGGCATGGCCTACGGTGTATTCAATATCCTTGATCTGAGGAATGCCATTTTCGAAAGTATAAGTTTGGGTCTTACCAATGTCATGAAGGAGTGCGCCACCCATGATGACGTTCAGGTCAATCTCCTGATGATACGGCTTAATGGCAGTATAAATGGAATAAGCAATATCACAAACCTCAACGGTATGCTGAAGAAGACCGCCGACAAATGCATGATGCATCTGAATACCAGCGGGGTAAATGAAGAACTCATCCTCACAAAACTGCTGATTGAAGATCAGCCGGATAGTCTTCATATAGTCAATATTAGTGACCATAGCCTTATACTTCTCAAACCGTTCAACCAAGGCTTGCTTTTTGGCTGGCTCCATCTTCTCAATGAAAACAGACTTATCGATGGCACCATCAGTATCAATGGTCAAATCCTGGATATTAACGTATTCCCGGCCTTTAAACTCCTCTTCTTTGCCAGCAATAGACATCACATCCCCGGCCTTCAAAGCCTGTTCATCAGCAGTCGCATCCCACCTTTTAGCATAAAACACGTTCCCCTCATCATCCTTGACCTTGAGATCAAGGTAGGGTGATGGAGGGGACTGCCGTGTGTGTTTCAGATTGCAACGTAAGATAATGACTGCTGTTTGGTCCATTTTTAATCTCCTACCCTATTATAATTTTTCATCTGATTTTCCTGGCCAAAAAATCAGATAAATTTATCATTTTTGCCTCTTCCCGTGCGGCCAAGTGAGGGGTAGGAAACTCAGCATCCCGCTCCAGCTTCACAACTATCGTATTACCAATAGATAGCAATGGACTATAATCCGGAAGATCATCACTCCATACGAAAAAATTGATGCTCCCGGTTTCATCTTCAACCTCCACAATCCAAAATGGCTTATCTTTTTTCGTCTTTTTATGGACAATATCGATGACCTGTCCGGCTACCATGAACTTAAACCCCTCCACATCCTCAATCTTGGACACACTCCGGCCTGTGGCTTCAATGAGATGCCGATGCCGCTGAAGGATATGAGGGATATGGCTGTAGCCCAGGAATTGGATCTCGTCAGTCCTTTTCTCCGCATCCGTATAATCTGACAGGGTGCTGATGTCCACGCTCCGTTCCTTGGTTTCCTCCATCGGGAATAAATTCCCCTGCCGCTCACTTTCCGTATATCTAATCTGTCCCCGCCGCTGTTTTACACACCGCTTGACCTCATAGAATGCCTGTTTCCGGTTCGGGTTAAACTCTGAGAATGCACCCACCCTGGACAGCACCTCCATCACATCTGAGGCTACCTTCCGGAGATTCACCTTATTCACAAAGTCCTTGATGGATACATACGGACGATGGGCCACGATCTCCAATGAGGCATTCTCCAACCCTTTACAGGCAGACAACCCCACATGGATCTTCCCGTCAATCAGGTTCGTCATATGCTCACTTTTATTGATGTCCGGGAACACCACCGGGATACCCAGCCGATTGGCCTCTCTGACGAACTTAAATTCCTTTTTGAACCGAAGACATGAAGCCACAAACGCAGCCGGATAATACACCTTCAAATACATGCAGATATACCCAATATAAGCATACACACAGGCATGGGATTTATTGAAAATGTAATCTCCACACTTCTCAACCATGTCCCACACCTTGGCTGCATACTCCGGATGGTGAGCATTATGGATGGCTCCGTCAATGAACTTCTGTTTATAATCTGTCAATTCATCCGTCTTCTTGGCAATCGCTTTCCGGACCAAATCAGCTTCATACAAAGTAAATCCACCAATATCCTGACAGATCCGCATGACCTGTTCCTGATAGAGCAGTACCCCGAAAGTAGGCCGGAGAACTTCTTCCAGGCCAGGAGTCAGCTTCATTAAATGTGGATTATTGTGGTTCCGGATGAATCCTTCTTTGTCAAGGTTTGGCCGGATGACGGAAATGACATTGATGAGGTCATTGAAGTTGGTTATCTTGATGGAGCGGAAAATCTTGACCGTTTCAGGATTCTCACATTGAAAAATGCCAACCATGTTCCCTTTATGATATTCATCAAACACCCGCTGGTCAGTAAGGTTCATATTATAAATATCAACCTGATCTGCTACCCCAGCTACCTGGATGGCATGATTGATAATTGAAAGCGTTTCCAATCCCAGGATGTCGAGCTTCAAAAACCCCTCAGATTCAAGCGTCTTCCCGTTTTCCTGAGTACAGTAAACATCCCGCCGCTTCATAATAGGAAGATTCTCATTCTCCGGCAGCACAATAACCGCTGAAGCATGAGTTCCGATATGCCGGATCTTCTTCATGATACGCTTGAAATACTTGAACACATCCGGATACTTCACCGCCCCTTCTTTCATGGGCTGTGTAACCATATTTTCTAACAACGATTGTTTCTCATCATACTGCTTTGTTAGAGTATTGATTTCATTCTGCGGCACCCCCTCCAACCGCAGAAGATCCCGTAGGGCTGACTTAGGTTTGTAATATGAGAAGTTGGCCACCGTCAGAGTATTATCCAAGCCAAACATATTCCGAATGATCTGCAAAACAAGCTCACGGTCAGAGAAGTCAACGTCAATATCCGGTGCCGATGCCCTGGAGGTATTACAGAACCGTTCAAACAGGAGATCATGCTCAATCGGGTCCACATATGTATTCCCAAACAGAAATGAAGTAAAACTACCAGCAGCAGAACCACGGCCAGGGCCGACAATCACACCCTGCTTCTTCGCTTCCAAAATAATCATACGCATGATGAAATACAGATAGACATAATCCATCTTATTAAGAGCTTCAAACTCGTAGTTGATGCGCTCCATAAAAAACTGGTGCCGGGACGGGTCCAAAACACCCTTTTCATACTTCTCCTTGAGGCCAGCAATACAAATCTTCATAAAACTGCTACGCACATCCCCCTCTATTGGCACATTCGGGTACTTAATATGCGTTTTCATTTCAAAATTACATTTTTCATTGATCTCATGGGTGCTTTTAATGGCTTCCATGATCTCCGGCATTGAAATGTTGTAACCCCACTCCCGCACTTCCTGAAATAATTCCGGGACTTCCTTCAAATACAATCGCCGGGCCTCAAAACGGAGCGTATCACCACCCTTGAGGTCATCAAAGTTGTATCCGGTACTCAGTTTTTGGATTTTTATCAACCGCTCCTGAACCTCAGCCCCATCCTTGTCCAAATAATGAGCATCACAACCCAGCACCAACTTAATATTATATTCTTTCGCCTTCTGAAGCAGAAATTCATTGGCGCGGTGCTGCTGCTCAAGCTCATTGAATTGAATTTCAAGATAAAAATCATCACCATAAACTTCATGGTATTCCTGGATGGTCTTTTCAGCACCTTCAGGATCATTCGCCAAGACAAAGCTACCAACTTCACCCCTCATGCAGCCGGAGGTCAAGATTACACCAGGGATCTTCCGTTCCAACAACCACTCCCGGCGCATCCTGGGCTTATAATAAAAGTTCTCTTTGACGGCCCGGTTATTCAGTTCAACAATATTACGGTATCCTTCCAAATCCTTGGCTATGAGAAGTAGATGGGCATTATGCCGGATGTTTTCATCATCTACTTCAATATAAAACTCACCGCCGACAATCGGATTGAGTTTTTTCTTCTTACAGATCTTAGCAAAATCAAAAACACCAGCCAAAGTGCCATGATCTGCAATCGAAATGGCCGGGATACCACGATCAACTGCCCACTGAGCATACTCCTTCAACTCAAGGCACCCGTCCAACGGGCTAAATACCGTATGAACATGAAAAGGGATATAATTAAGCATCGTCTTTTAGAGGAACAAAAGTTTGAACGATATGGGATACATTTTCATTCTTGATTCGGAAACACATCTCCATATACCGTAACTCACCATCCAGTTTAAGCATATTAAGGAGATACCGGGCATTCATTTCAACAGAGATAGTGGCTCCATCATCCATGTTACTTTCAATGGCTATTTCCTCTTCAATTTGACCACGTTCACTGTGCGAATGGATCTTCATATTGGTTTTATCAAAATCTAAAGACAAAGCCATCCCTTCCGGATCAACCAAAGCCGATACCCGGCGAACAGCCCTCTTCATTTCTTCAAGATCAACCTTCAACACACACGCCCCATCATCAAAACTGTCAATCCGGGCATCCAGGATCTCCAGCGGTAACGAATTCGCGCTCATGAGCTTCTGACTGAAGACGGTGAATTTCTCATAAGCCAGCATCGTACAGGTATCACTCTGAGAGATCCCAACAGGAGCAGCGGCAATATCGTCCAGGATCTTAATCAACGTTTTTGGGAAATAAGCATCTACACCTTCATCTGAATAATCAATGCGAGTAGCCGTCTTCCCATTCGATGAATAAATACTGCCATTATGAAGATATACCCCGGTCAATTCATAGTTAGTGTTCTCTTCACCAATGGAGAACTTGGCTTTCTCAACCAACTCCCACATCTCTGAATCAATGGGCGAATATGGATCAGTCGGAAGCTGCACGAATGACACCTGGGCCATACCATACTGCTTCTGAAAGTAAACCTTGGTCTTCCCGGTTTCAAACTTCACCTTCTTCGGTGTTTCAGTAAGGGTACATGTCTCTGAATCCAGGTTCTGAAAGAAAGTAGCCACATCAGCAGCCGGGAGCATGAACCCATCACCAAAATCATAATCAGTGAAATAATAAATGCCATTACTCAAATTGGTGGCATAGACATAGTTCCGGGCAAATATAAAATTCGCCGTCCAATCAACCACGCGCTTGGTCGATATGAATCTACGGCATACAGAGAAAATTCTTTTGAAGTCTTTAGTTTTAATTTCCATCAGGTGTCCCATCAAATAAATTCAACTGGCTTTCAAGTTTCTTTATTCGCTTACGCACATCTCTAAGCTCACCATTTAATCGTTGATTCTCACTTTTTAATATCTCATTATCTTTTTCAAGATCCAAAATCCTCAACTTCGACTTACTCATCCTTGATCTTCTTTTCCGGTCTACTACATCCAACGGTACTTCATCTCTTCCAACTACTACATACATATTCTCGTTAAGACCTGTATCGGGGTCTGTATATAATTCCTCAACAGTTTTGATCACTCCCCATCGTTCCAGTTCAGAAAAACGAGTTGTAACAGTACCGCCGTCCCTTGAAAACTTTGCATCAATATTTCTTATTTTTTGACATACCTGCTTCTGTGTAATAGGTCCGTAATACAAAATAATGGAATAAACTCGCTTCCACCATTTAACAAGGATTTTCTTTTCAACAAGGTGCTTATAGGCATCGATAGAAGTCTGCTTCATTTGTCCAAAAGCACCTTGTAATGATGTTTGCCGACCGTGGCCTCAGAAGCACCAATCCAGGTAGCCGGAATGATGACACGCTTACCTTTCATTTCCTTGTAACGGTCAGATCTGTAAGTACGGAAATGCTTCCGGCGTTCATGAGGTGATCTTGCCGTAGCACCGGACGGAGTACTGAGGCCCATTTGTTCACGGATCTTCCCCGGCT
>Ga0180433_10008968_pt1 | contig 12332 bp, 8 predicted proteins | sample SS_ome_8_FD_132980 | JGI IMG/M metagenome (GOLD analysis project Ga0180433, IMG submission 132980) | Hypersaline lake sediment archaeal communities from the Salton Sea, California, USA - SS_1_D_1 metaG | ecosystem: Environmental > Aquatic > Non-marine Saline and Alkaline > Hypersaline > Sediment... | reverse complement strand
TTTCATGGCCAGAGCGACCGCGTCGGAGATGGCCGGGTCGATTGGCTTGCCCTGTTTGATGGTCGCCTGGATCGCCTTGTAGATGCTTTTGGGCAGCCGCTCTCGCATCACGGCGTCGTTGAAGACGTTGACCCCGAAGAGTTCGCCGGTGGGCGTCTCGCGGAGGTTCCAGGCGGGGCCACGGGGTTTATAGCTGTTGAGGGCGGTGACGACGTTGCTGCGAACGCTGGTCATGGGAACGATTCCAGAAGGGGATGGATGCCGGCCAAGCGGCTGCGGCCGGACCCCTCCATTATCGTTTTGCCTGCCCGCAGAATGGAAGTGGCCAGCACGGCTGGCGGGCGGACGCTGTTACCGCGGCAGGATGCGGCGGGAGACCGGCTGGGCCAGGCTGTGGCCGGCGGCGTTGCGGGCCAGTTCCACTGCGGCGGCCAGCGGGGCGTCGCCACCAATCTGCTTGCCGGCGGCGTCGGGGCGGCCGGTCTGCTGCACCCAGACGTCGGGCTCAACACCGACACGGCTGTAGGGCCGACCGGCGGGTGAGTAAAAGCTGGCGGTGGTCAGCCGCATGCCGACGCCGGCAATCTGCAGCGGAAAAATGCCCTGGATCGAGCCCTTGCCATAGCTGCGAACCCCGACGATCCGGCCGCGGCCATGGTCGCGGATCGCACCGGCGAAGATCTCGCTCGAGCTGGCCGAGTCGCCATCGATCAGCACCGTCAGCGGCAGCCGCCAGGTGCCGGGCTGGCTGGCGGTGTAGTTGAAGTCTTCCTCGGGGCTGCGGCCGCGGGTGGCCACCACCAGCCCCCGGTCGATGAACAGGTCAGCCACATCGACGGCGGCAGACAGCAGCCCGCCGGGGTTGCCCCGCAGGTCGATCACCAGCGACCGCATGCCGGCCGAGTCGAGACGTCGCAGGGCGGCATCGAGGTCGGCTGCGGTTGTCTTCTGAAACGAGGTGATGTGCAGGTAGCCGACGCCCACGGTGCGGTCGATCAGCCGGATGTCTTCAATGCTGGGCACTTCGACATGCTCGCGGCGGACGGTCATCGCCCGGGCGGGGCCGGCACTCCGCAGCACCGCGAGGGTCACCACCGAGCCTTCCGGCCCTTGAAGCAGCTGGGCCGCGGCATCGACATGCATGCCGCCGATAGCCCGGCCAGCGATGCCGACAATGTGGTCACCCCCCAGCAGGCCAGAACGTTCGGCGGGGCTGCCGGGAATCACATGGACCACCAGCAGGCCGTCGTCGGCACTCTTCAGTTCGACGCCGAGGCCGACGAAGTTGCCCTCGATCTGGGCGTAGAGGTCGTTGAGCTGGCCTGTGGTGAGGAAGGCCGAGTATTCATCCAGACCACCGACCGCCGCCGCCGTCATCTCCAGCAGCGTGACGACCGGCGGAACGCCGACCGCCGAGTGGGCGGCGCGGGCGACCCAGGCAGCAATGGTTTCAGCTTCGGCCACGCTGCTGATGCCGCGTTCAGCCACGATCCGCTGCACATGGTCCCGGAACTGTTCAACCCGCTCGGGGGTGGCCTGGCGGGCATGCAGCCGGCAGAAGTCCGGGTCGGTGACCGCGACATCCATCGCCAGGCAGCCACGTTCGACGAGCCGGCGGAAGTCAGGCCGTTCCACATGATGCGAGGCGATCCGGTTGAGACACTCGGCGTAGAGCCGGCGGGCGTCGTTCTCAGCCAGCCGTGCCAGTTCCTGCTGATAGGCGAGTTCGGCCGAGCGGCGGGCGAGGTCGCAATGAATCTTGGCCAGGTCGTAGCGGGCGAACAGGTCGGGCGAGAGGGTGCCCTTCCGGGCGGCCGGCTCACAGAGGCTGACCAGTTCGGCCCACTGGCCGGCGGCCTCGAGCTTGGTTGAGCGAATCGCCAGGTCGTCGATTGAGACGTCCCCCGCCACCGGCACCACCGGCGGGGCGGCAACGACCGGGGCGGCGACCAGGCCCACCAGCACCGCGGCAAGCCAGCCCTGGCAGAGCCAGCGGGGCAGCCGCAGGCTTTGGGCGGCGGTGGGCATCGTCGCGATTGAGGGGGAGGTTGAGGGCACAGGCAGTCCGTTTGCTGGGCCGCAGTCGTGGGCGGCGGGGCTGCGGTCGATCCTGTGACCGCCTGCGATTATGGATCACGTTTGGGGGCCGGTCAAAATTCGGGCCAGCTGCCGCGACGGCCTTCGCCGGCTGGCGGCCGGCATGGTCGGCCTGATTGTTATGACCCGTTTTTTCAGTTGCCCGGCGACGTTTCCAGCGACACGTTGGTAGGATGCAGGAAAAGGTTTTTTCTCCCACCGTGTGCTCCATGACCGCTTCCCGCGACAGTGCGGAACCGACTGATGCTGCTCCGCAGACGCTCGTTCTGCTCGACCGTGCCCGGCAGGGGGATGCCGCGGCGGTCAATGGGCTGCTGGCCCGTCACCGGGCGGCGATTCGGCGGATGATCGACCACCGGCTTGACCGGGTGGTGCAGCGGCGGGTCGATGCCAGTGACATCGTGCAGGATGTGCTGCTGGAGGCGAACCGGCGGCTGGGTGACTATCTGGCCAACCCGACGATGCCGTTTCAGCTCTGGCTGCGGCACATGGCCCGCGATCGGGTGATCGATGCCCACCGGAGGCACCGGGTGGCGGCCTCCCGCAGCCTCGATCGCGAGGTGCCGCTTGAGTCACCGGCCGACGCCGATGGCTCGCAGACCGATCTGGCCGACGGCCTGGCAGACCGCGAGCTGACCCCGGCGGCGGTGGCCACCTGGCATGAACTGGAGCGGCGGTTTGCGACGGCGGTGGAGCAGCTGGACGAGGCCGACCGCCAGATTGTGCTGCTGCGGCATTTTGAGCATCTTTCCACCGCCGAGGCGGCTGAGGTGCTGGGGCTGTCGAAGCCGGCCGTCGGCATGCGGTACCTGCGTGCGATGCGGCGGCTGCGGGTGCTGCTCGACGGGGTGGAATAATTCACCACGAATCCGCAAGGGAAGAAGACGAATCAGGCCGCACCCCATCCCACGGGAAGCCAGGAGCGGAAGCGACTGGACAAGCGTCAGGTTTGATGCAGCGTCCTGAATCACTTCGTCCGCCGGCTTCCGCCTGGCGGCTTCCAGCGTGCAGCCACGCGTTTTCCGCTGCCACCGCTACCGGCGCCTTCCGTGTTCGCACCCAGAGCCCGGCAGATCGCCAACCGCGGGCGACTGGCTACCATGTCTGGTGGGCGACAGTCTTTCCTTTGGTGAGCCACAGCGAGCGTGAGCACGGCACTGCGAAAAACCCGGGCGGTCGATACCGAGCTGTCGGCCGAGGCCGAAGAGCGGCTGGCCGGGCTGCTGGAAGAGCTGACCGAGCAGATGGGCGAGCGGGCCCATGATCGGCTGGAAGGCCTCTGCCGCGAGCACCCCGACCTGGCCGGCCAACTGCGAGAGCTCTTCGCCACCATCTCGATGACCGACGCAGTGGCCTATGAGTCGACCATCATTCAGCCGGCCGGTGATCTCAGCCGCCGCGGTGGTCGCGAGAGCCCGGCGGGGCCGGCTGCCGGCGACAGTTTCGTGCCCGGCGTCACGCCGCTGCCGGCCCGGTTCGGCGACTATGAACTGCTTGAGGAACTCGGCCGCGGCGGCATGGGCATCGTCTATCGGGCGGTGCAGCTGAGTCTGGGCCGGGTGGTGGCCATCAAGATGCTGCTGCGGCGGGATCTGGCCAGCCACGCCGACCTGGCCCGGTTTCGCAGTGAGGCCGAGGCGGCTGCCCGGCTGGATCATCCTGGCATCGTGCCGATTTTCGAGGTCGGCGAGCATGACGGCCATCCTTTTTATTCGATGCGGTTCATCGAGGGGACGACGCTGGCCAAGCGGCTGCAGGCCGGGCCGATGCCGCCGCGGGAGGGGGCCGAACTGCTGGCCCGGGTGGCCGAGGCGGTGCAGGCAGCCCATTCCCGAGGGGTACTGCACCGCGACCTGAAGCCGTCGAACATCCTGATTGATACCGCTGGCAAGCCGCATGTGTCTGACTTTGGTCTGGCCAAGCGGCTGGAAGACGACCAGACGATGACCCACACCGGGGCGATTATCGGTACGCCCTGCTACATGTCACCCGAGCAGGCGGCCGGCAGCCGGGGCGATGTCGGCCCGGCCAGCGACATCTGGAGCCTGGGGGCGATCCTCTATCAGGTGCTGGTCCACCGGCCACCGTTTCAGGCCTCGAGCCCGATGGACACCCTCTTGGCGGTGCTTGAACTCGACCCGCCGATGCCGCGGTCGATCGACCGCCAGGTGGACCGCGACCTGGAAATGATTGCCCTGAAGACCCTGCAGAAGCCGCAGGACCTGCGGTATGCGACGGCGGGCGATCTGGCGGCCGACCTGCGGGCCTTTCTGGCGGGTGAGTCGGTGGCGGCCCGTCGCGGCGGGCTGTTGGATGTGGCCAGCCGGCTGCTTCGCGAAACCCACCATGCGGTGGTGCTCGAGAACTGGGGCCTGCTCTGGATGTGGCACTCGGTGGTGGTGCTGATCCTGTCGGTCATCACCGACGTGCTGGCCTGGCAAGGGGTGGAGAGCCGCTGGCCCTATGTGGTGCTCTGGACCGGTGGCCTGGCCCTCTGGGCCCCGATCTTCTGGGCACTGCGGCACCGGGCCGGGCCGGTGACCGCGGTCGAGCGGCAGGTGGCCCACATCTGGGGCGGCACGATGATTGCCAGCATGCTGCTCTTCTCGGTCGAAGAGCTGCTGGGCCTGCCGGTACTGAAGCTGTCGCCGGTGCTGGCCCTGCTGGCCGGGCTGATGTTCTTCGCCAAGGCGGGCATTCTGTCGGGCGCCTTCTACATTCAAGCGGTGGCTCTGTTCGCGACGGCGCTGGTGATGTGCGGCCTGCCCCAGTTTCAGCACATTCTGTTCGGTCTGATCAGCGGCGGCTGCTTCTTTCTGCCGGGGCTGAAGTACTACCGGCAGCGGACCGAGGCGAGGCGGTAGGACACCTCCTTTGAGACGCGTGGGCTCGCCGCGGCCCCAAGCCGGCTGCCGATAATCGACTATTAATTTTGCCTTGAAAATACGGAGCGGATTCCTTATTTTCAAGGCAGAATGATTCTGCGTCGTCTTACTTCGCTGCTGGTTGGTCGCCTCGCGAGCACGTCCGCCGTGGCCCTGCTCGGTTCTCGCCAGGTCGGCAAAACCACACTCGCCCTCGGGTTCGACCCGGGCAAACCAAAACACTATCTCGACCTCGAGCGGCCTTCGGACCTTGCCAAGCTCGCTGATCCTGAGTTGTACCTCACCGGTTTTCGGAACCAGTTGGTGATCCTCGACGAGGTGCAGTGCCTGCCCGAACTGTTTCCCGTGCTGCGAAGTCTGATCGACAGCCGCCGCCGCGCGGGAGAACAGCACTGCCAGTTTCTGCTGCTCGGGTCGGCGTCCCCGAAACTGCTGCAGCAGACCGCCGAAACCCTTGCCGGTCGGATCAGCTATCTTGAGCTCACGCCCTTTCAGCTTCTTGAAGTTCCGCAGCCACGGCAAGCCTTGCCGACGCACTGGGAACGCGGTGGCTATCCCGACAGTTATCTCGCTGCGGATGCCGCAACATCGCTCCAGTGGCGGCATGACTTCATCACCAGTTACATCGAACGCTATCTGCCGCAGCAGGGCATTCTGGTGACACCGGTGGTGTTGCGGCGGCTGTGTACCATGCTGGCCCACCACCAGGGTGCCACGCTCAACGTCAGCAGGCTGGCCGCTTCGCTGGGAATTGATGGCAAAACAGTCCGTCGGTATCTCGACCTGCTTGAGGGCCTGTTTTTAGTTCGTTCCTTGCCTCCCTGGAGCCGCAATGCCGGCAAGCGGCTGGTGAAGGCTGCCAAGGTCTATTGGCGGGACAGCGGCATCCTCCATGCACTCGCCGGGCTGGCCGACCTCGAGCAGGTGTTGGGGCATCCCCTTTGCGGGGCGTCATGGGAAGGCTATTGCATCGAGCAAATCATCGGCAGCCTGTCTCCCGACTGTCTGGTCAGCCACTACCGTACGCATGCCGGTGCCGAGGTTGACCTGGTTGTGGAAACGCCTGCGGGTGAGGTGCTTGCCATCGAAATCAAGCGAACGCTTTCCCCGAAGCTGACACCGGGGCTGCGGGAAAGCCTGGAGACACTTCGGGCTGATCGGGGCGTCATTGTGATTCCCGAAGGCGAGGCCTATCCGCTGTCGGAACGGGTGACCGCAACCGGGTTGTGGGCGTTTCTCAAGTCTCTGCAGTGATCGCCTTCACCCGATGGCTTCCAGATCGACGTCCTCGAGTTCCACCGACGCTCCCTGGTTGAGGAATTGCACGGCGACGACCAGCCGCTGGCTGCCCTGCCGCCGGACCACGGTTCCCTCGAGGCCGCGCAGGGGGCCGCCGCGGACGCGAACCTGGCGGCCGGGTTCGATGCGGGCCTCGGGGGTGAGTGGCTGGTCGGTGTCAATCAGCTGCTTGATCGCCCGCAGATCGGTGACGAGCCGCCGCTCATCGACAATCGGCAGCCAGCGGGCAACGGTGTTGGTGGCGAGTGCCGCCCGCCGCTGGTCGTCATCGACCCGGGCGAAGACATAGCCGGCAAACAGCGGCACAAATGACTCACGGGCCCGGCCCCCGGGCGACCGCAGCCGCCGCCTGATCAGCGGGGCGTAGAAGGGTACCGCCGCCGCCACGAGCTTTCGCATCAGATCCTTTTCACGCCGCGACAGGGTATAAAACGCCACCCAGCGGGCAGCCTCGGCGTCAGCCGGCGGCGGTCCGTCGAGCAGGTCGGCAGGAAAGATGTCGGGCTGCGGCGGCAGAATGGGCATCGGATGCAATTGTCTGGTGGCGCTGCGGCGAGCGGTCCCTATCGTATCGTGCCGTCGGCGGCTGGCCGCAACCGGGGCGGCCCACCTTCTGCCGGGGCTGCCCCTCGGTCGCCACAGCCGTGCTATTCTTTTTTTCATGGCTCGTAAGGCACGCACTTCCCGGCAGCCGGCAGTCCGCCCCCGGGCGGAGCGGCCCGCGGTTTTGCCGGCGGAACCGGCCGAGCCTGTTGCGGTCGATGGCCTGACACCGCGGCGGGCGGCCCTGGTGGTGGCGGCGCTCACGGTCGTCGCCTTCATCAACTCGTTTTTCGGGGTGTTTGTCCTCGATGACATCCACGAGATCGAGCGGAATCCCCATCTGGCCGGCTCGTTCTGGGAGGCGATGACGCAGGGCAAAATTCTGCCCCCCCGGCCGCTGCCCTACCTGACCTTCGCCCTCGACCACCGGCTGTGGGGTGTCCGGCCCTACGGCTATCACCTGCTCAATGTGGCCATTCATGCGACGGCCGCGTTGGCCCTGTTCTCGGTGGTTCGTCGCAGCCTGCTCACCCCGGGGATGCGGCAGCGGTTTGCCGGGCGGGCGACGCTCCTGGCGACGGTCATTGCCATCCTCTGGGCGGTCCATCCGCTGCAGACCCAGGCCGTCACCTATGTCTATCAGCGGATTGAGTCGCTGACCGGCATGTGCATGCTGGTCTGCCTGGCCTGCTATGCCCGAGCGGCCCCAGCCCAGGCGGGCGGCCGCTGGGACGGTCGCTGGCTGGCCGGCAGCCTCGCCGCGGCGGCGGGCGCGATGGCCAGCAAAGAAAACGCCGTCGTCCTGCCGCTGCTGGTGCTGGCCTGGGACTGGTTTTTTGTCGCGTTGCCGGCAGGCGGGGCCGAGGCCCCGTCCGACGGCCGGCTGCGGGCCTGGCTGGTCGGGCTCTGGCCGCGGCGCTGGTTTTACGCGGGCCTGACGGCCAGCTGGGGCATTTTAGCAGCGGTGCTGCTGGGCCAGTCGGCTGAATATCAGGAGTTTCGGGAGCTACAGCACCAACCCTGGCACTATCTGCTGACCCAGTCAGAGGTCATCCTCTATTACCTGCGGCTGGCGGTCTGGCCGGTCGGCCAGCAGATCGACTATGCCAGCTGGCCGGTGGCCGAGTCGTTGGCCGAGGTCTGGCCGGCGTTCCTGACCGTGGGGCTGCTGGTGGCCGTGACGGCCGTCGGCACGCTGCGGCGGCAGGCCTGGGCTGCCCCCGGGGTGCTGTTTTTCCTGGCCCTGGCCCCGACCTCAAGCCTGATGCCGATCGAGGCGGTGGCCAACGAACACCGGATGTATGTCGCCCTGGCGGCGGTGGTGACGGTCGTGGTACTTGCTGCAGACGCGGCCGGCCGCTGGCTGGCGGCCCGTCGGCCCGACAGCTGGCTGGCCGACCGGCGGCTGGGGCCGGCCCTGGCAGGCGTGGTCATTGTCGCCCTGATCGGGCTGACCCAGCTTCGCAATCAGCTGTATGCCACCCAGCTCGGCGTCTGGTACGACCTGCTGGCAAAGGACAAGGGGAGCTTTCGGGCGTATCACTCGATGGCGAATACGCTTGACGCCGAAGGCGACGTAATCCTCGCCCTGCAGATGGCCGAACAGGCCATCCGGCTGCGGCCCAGCTGCGAGGTTCTCGGCAAGCTGGCCGAGGCCCGCTGGCAAGCGGGCGATCGGGACGTCGCCATCGGGTATCTGAAACTCGGGCTCGACGTCTCCCGCGAGGAACTACCGGAAACCGCTCGTGAGTTCCGGCGGTACGCCGTCGGCCTGGCGACTTTTTCCCGCACGCTGAAAGACTTCGACGCCATGCGGCAATGGTGCGAAGAGGCCTTGGCGGTTCCCGATGGCCCGCAGGGTCCGGAGACAAAAATTATGGTCAGTGCCCGGCTGATGCTGGCCGAGTATTGGCAGGCCCAGCAGAACAACGCCCTCGCAGATCAATTCAGCCGCGAGGCGGTTGAACTGGCAATGCAGCCTGCCAGGCCACCCGTACAGATCGCGGTCGATGCGGCTGTTTGCCGCGCGACGATCCTCAAGCAGCAGGGCAGACAGTCCGAGGCGTGCGGACTGCTCGCGCAGTGTAAAAGCCGGTTGCTGGCAACCGCCGGCCCGAGCCGGGACGACCGCGAAAGCATCGAGCTGGTTTCAACGCTGTTGACGCGCTGCCTTGCCGGTGCCGATTGAGCTCAGGCTTGACGGCAGGCATCATCACCAACCAGGCGGTCTTCCGGTATGCCGGTCGCCGCATCCGGTGGATCTCGCCAAGCTCGCCGTTCCTACGCTGTAACTCGCCGATTTTTGGCAGCGATTCATCTCAACCTGATGATCCGGCTGATTGCCGGGACCAGATAGAGTGGCAGGTTGATCAGGTCCGCATCGGCCTTCAGGTTCAATGTGGTGGCCCGTAGGGCGATTCGCGGAAGGAATCGCCGGCGATAGCTGGTGAGGCTTTTGCTGCGAGCATTCGGGCCGGCCTTCACTTCGAGGGGCCAGACGCTTCCGTTTTCAAGCAGAAAATCGATCTCTGTTCCGGTCTTTTCGTTCCGCCAGTAGTACAGCGGTGCAGGAGTAGCCGCGTGATTGCGGGCAACAAGCTGCTGGGCAACGTACTGCTCAGTGAGACCGCCCTTAAATTCCTGGAACACGTCATTGCCCTGAATGACTATTTCTGCGGCCAGGTTTGAGATGGCGCCCAGCAGTCCGCAGTCCAAGGGAAACAGTTTGAAAAGCCGGCGGTTGCAATAGCCGGCAAGGGGCAGCCTGGGGGTGCTGACGGCAAATGATTGGTAAACCAGCCCTGCCTGCTCGAGCCAGAGGAGAGCCTCTTCAAAGTCGCGGGCCCGGCCACCTTCCTGAACCGCTGAAAACAGAAACCGGCGGTTCTCCCGCGCCAGTTGACCGGCGAGTGAGTCCCAGAGCATGGCGAGCCGGGGCACGATTGACGCGGGGGCGTGCTTGGCGAAGTCAAGCTTGTAGGCTGCCGCGATGTTCTGCTGGATTTGTCGCACGGCGGCAAAATCATGCTCGTTTCCAAAGGCGACCACGGCTTCCGGCATGCCGCCGACGAAGAGATATTCTTTCACGGCCGCGAGCAGTTCGGCATGAATGCCCTCGGGGAGCGGTGCAATCACATCGAGTTGCTCAAGCCGGCTGCGGTAGGCCGCTCGTCCCGTGGCCTCCAGAAACTCAAAAAACGTGAGCGGATGCAGGGTATGCAGTTCAACTTTTCCAACCGGGAACGATGTTGCCCGCGAGAGTTCCACGCCCAGTAGCGAGCCCGCTGCGGCAACATGCAGGTTCTGATGTTGTTCTGCGAAATACTTCAGGCTGGTCAGCGCCCGCGGGCAGATCTGAATTTCGTCGAGAAACAGTAGCGATCGGCCCTCACGAGCACCGGCCGGGTTGAATCGACCGAGAAGAGCCAGGTCATGAAGCAGTCGATCGGGGTTAAGTTCACCGTCAAAGACGGTGGCCAGCCGTGGGTCAGCCTCAAAATTCAGGGTGTGAACCGCCTCATATTCAGTGCGGCCGAATCGCTCGATAACAAAGGTTTTCCCGGTCTGCCTCGCGCCTTTCACCACCAGCGGCTTACGATCCTCCCGCAGCTTCCAGGCCCGCAGTAACTTCTCAAAATCACGCTTCATGGCGAAAGTTTATACCAAACACCGACACATCTGCCAGTTTTCCGCAGGAACTTTCGTTCGTTGAAAATGTGTCAGGACTGAATGGCACTGTCGAGAGCGTAAGTCATTCAGGCCTTTGATGTTGCGATGCCTCGCCGAAGATCAGCTCTGGGTTTTTGCATGAGCGGATAGCGGTGCTTGCGACGTTTGATGACGCGAGGTTCGACTCGACCGGGCCGGTCGGCGACGTCGCACGACGCAATCTGTTCGAGCATTCGGAGGCGGAGTTTCAGCAAGGTGGCCGCAGGTGTCCGGCTGGCAGAGAGCATCATCCATGTGGAGAGGATGTATTGGCACGCTCCCGTGAAGCTGATCTGCCGCGGCTGTTTGTCGTGGAGTGCAGCCGCTCCCGCGACCGTGGTGCGGATGAGGTTGTAGGCGAGAATCGTCGCCCACACCTCTGCCAGCACCATCGCCGGCGTCTTGCACCGCAGGTGATCGAGGTTGAGCGTGCTTTTGATGCTCCGGATGTCCAGTTCCGTGTTCCAGCGAAGGCCGTACAACTCCGCGATATCGTCCCGGGAGTAGGCCTCGGCATCGGTCAGCGTCGTGACGACCTCGATCTCCTTCGTCCGGCGGCCAGGCTGACGAATCGTGAAGCGAATCACCCGCACCTCAATCGTCTCCGGCATCGCTGCGTACTCTGTCGGATCCATCCAGTCAGGGCGAGCAGGACGTGTCCAGGTCATCAGGCGATCGTGCTTGCCCAGCTTCCGGCCCTGTCGCAGATCGCTGCTGCGTTGTTGGTGCAGCCGCGTGCACGCGTGAACGCCTCGGCCGTGCAGCATGGCGAGCATCATGAACGAGCAGAAGTACCGATCCATGACCGCCACGTCGCCAGGTTGGAACGAGTCGAACATCGTCCGCAGCAGCGCCGTCTCACCCGTCTGTTTGCCCTGATAGGGCCCGCAGGCCAGATTCGTAATCGCGCCTGTCGCCAGCGACATGATCGCCGTCACCCGGGCGATCGGCAGGCCGATGCCGGGCTGCTGGGTTTTTGCCTGCGGATACCGCCGCTGGTTTGCAGGCGTGTCGGGCATGGTAAACGTGAAGCCGTCGACGAGTTTCGCGTGATGCGTGCCCTTCCACAGCCAGCACGGATCGGCCGCCTGCTCCAGCTCCTCGGCCACTTCGCAGCTGATCGCTTTGAGCGCCTGCGGCGCGAGCTTGGCCCGGGCACGGCAGTAGTCGCCAGTATCTTCCGTGGGTGGTTCCTCGCCCCGCTCAAGCCGCGCTGCAGCGATGCGGGCAACCGCCGCCCGGCAGGCGGCCTCCTTCCCGTCGCGGAGGACCTGCGACAGGAACGCCCAGAGCACGACGGGCGTCGAATAGATCCCGTGCCGTCCAAACAGGCAGCCATGCGAGCCGCAGATCCGTTCGATCCGTTCCGCGGACAGAACCTGGCTGAAAGGCAGTCCCTCGCCGGCGAGAAAGACGTCCACAACCCGACGAAAACCGCTGCTGATTCGAGCGGCCGTCCCCGCTATCTCCTTGGACATGAAAAAACCCTCCTTGGCTTTTCACTGGGGAGTGAACCAAGGAGGGCTTCTTCATATCGCCAAGGTCAGGGCATGACCGCAAGATCAAACCTGGGCTGCGGGATTGTAAAAAATCCTCTCGGGCAGCCCAAGATCAATCTACGCGCTCATTTCCGCTCGACAGTGCCATTCGTCGCAGTGAGTTTGCTGGTGAAAGCAATTGGGTCAAGCGGGGGTGTCGACATGTTTTCTCCGATGTGGCGGCATAACGCTTGAACTAACCCTCAAATGGATCCGCCAGAAACGGGTTCATATGTAGGATTCAGTTCGTTGTTGGCGACGT
>Ga0180433_10008967_pt1 | contig 12332 bp, 9 predicted proteins | sample SS_ome_8_FD_132980 | JGI IMG/M metagenome (GOLD analysis project Ga0180433, IMG submission 132980) | Hypersaline lake sediment archaeal communities from the Salton Sea, California, USA - SS_1_D_1 metaG | ecosystem: Environmental > Aquatic > Non-marine Saline and Alkaline > Hypersaline > Sediment... | reverse complement strand
GGAATATGAAACGGTTTGGGCCCACGGCGCCAACTGCGGCATTGACGATATGGATGTCCTTGCCATGCTTGACCGCCTGGACGATGATTACGGTCTGGATACCATCGAAATGGGAGCCGCCATCGGTCTGGCCATGGAGGCCGGACTGGCCAGGTTCGGGGATGGCGAAGCCGCCATTACCCTTTTAAAAGAAGTCGGCAACGGCACGCCGCTGGGGCGTATTCTTGGAAACGGGGTCGCCGTAACCGCCAAGGTTTTTGGTGTTGAACGGGTTCCCGTGGTCAAGGGCCAGGCCCTGCCCGCCTACGATCCCCGATCAGTTCAGGGTATGGGCGTCACTTACGCCACCAGTACCATGGGCGCCGACCACACGGCCGGCTATGCGGTTACCGCCAATGTTCTCGGTGTGGGCGGCACCGTGGATCCTCTGAAACCCGAAGGTCAGGTAGCGCTTTCCCGAAACCTTCAGATTGCCACGGCTGCTATCGATGCAACCGGCTTGTGTTTGTTTATTGCGTTTGCGATTTTGGATCAGGAGGATACATTCAATGCCATGCTTGACATGATCAGTGCATTTACCGGTGAAAAGCTGACTGCTGACGACATCGTCGCATTAGGGAAAAAGATACTTGACGATGAAAGAGAGTTTAATACCCGGGCAGGTTTCACATCAAAGCAGGATCGGCTGCCGGATTTCTTTAAAAATGAGCCCTTGCCGCCCCACAAGACAACATTTGAGGTCAAAGACCAAGATCTCGACCAGGTATTTAACTGGTAAACAAACGATAAACGTTCAAGGTTTAGAGGTTCACGGTTACGACAAACCGTTTTTGATTTTGACTTTCCGGGAGGTCCGGTCCGGCCGGTGCTATTTTGCTCTCCGATGGGGGTTATGTCCCGGGGCCCTTAACCCGCATAACAAGATCTAAAGCAGATGCCAAAAGGTTATCTCTGAACCGGTCCGAGCCGTTGAACATCTACAATGACAATTGGGTATAACCTGTTGAAAAATCAGCAAGGACATACAAGACCTGAAATTAGGAGAAGTCTATCACACAAGTTTTTGAAATGTAAATAGAATTCAGGTCCTTCGGCCCAATTGGAATAATGGAATGATGGAGTAATGGAATCATGGGTTTGAGGGAATTTTGTTACAGTTAAAATGGTTTATTTCTGCTCTTATTCACAATATTCCAGCATTCCATTATTCCATTCCAATGGTATAAACAGGTAACTATTAAAAGACTCTTGATTTCGATAAGTTATAGAAATTCTAATACGTTTGTTTGCCGATTTCCCGAAGGTGTCCGATAGAGACTTTCTACCCCCCTAATATTCCTTGACTCTTGAATCAGAATCATTTAACAGCAGGAAAAATTGTGACGGCAGTGATAGGTATCATTATATGAACGATACTTATGGTGTGCTTATCATAGGCCACAGCAAATTAAAGTGTATTCCTGACACTTTTAAACAAAGGGGTAATCAAATGAAAGTAACCGCAAGAGATGTAATGCTTCGGGATTTCGACAAGATTCGATCTGATGCGCCTATTGAAGAAGCTGTTAGATTGATCTATAACGGCAGGGTTAGAGAAACCGGCCAAAAGACGGCAAGTGTTATGGTAATAGATAGATTTAACCGTTTGACCGGTGTAATCAGCATGTTCGATGTGTTATATCATTTAAGACCTCCGGTTTTGGATTACATGGTCAGCGGTATCGATTTCTGGAACGAAGAACTGGAGTCCTACATTAAGCGATTCAAGGGGTTGACGGTTAAGCAGGTCATGAGTTCTCCGGTACTTTTTGTTGCGCCGGATGATGATTTGATGGTGATTATCGATCGCATGGTTAGAAAAAAATGCCGTCGTCTACCGGTTCTGGAGAGGTCCCGGGTGATTGGTATTGTGTATCTTTCCGAAGTATATTATTATTTGTGTAAGAATTTTCTAAAGACTGAACTCGGTTAAGGTGTGAAGTTTCGAACCCTTGATACCGGTGGATAGCCTGAAACAGCCCTATTGTTCCGGAATGATAATGACGTGTCGGTAAACAATCATTTCTTTGGACGATTTGGGAATAAAACGGCTTTGTTCCGCCTTTCGTTATGCCTTTTCGCATTTGGAATACAATTTTAAAAAAAAATGAATAAAGAATCAGACGCTCTTTCTTACCGGATTCGTCACCGGGGCCTCATCGGTGTCAAAAGCAAGATGCCGATCAAAGACCTATGCGTATTGAGCCGGATCTACACTCCCGGAGTGGCTGCGCCTTGCAGAGAGATCCATAAAAATCCCTCATACTCCTTTGACTATACCTGGCGAGGAAATTCCATTGCCCTGATTACAGACGGAAGTCAGGTTTACGGGCTTGGGAATATTGGGGGCTTGGCTGCATTGCCCAAACTGGAAGCAAAATCTGTCATTTTTAAAACGTTTGCCAATATTGATGCGGTTCCCATAGCGCTCAGTACCCAAGACGCCGACGAGATCGTGGAGATTGTCCGCATCCTTGCACCATCGTTCGGTGGATTTTGTCTTGAAAGTATTTCGGCGCCCAAATGCTTTACCATTGAGCACCGCTTGAGGAGAGCCATGGGACTGACGCTCCTTCACCATGAATATCACGGGACGTCCATCATCGTTCTGGCTGCTTTGTATAACGCCTTGAAAGTGGTGGGTAAAAACCTCACCGACGCTCGAATCATCATTAACGGCGCCGGCGCTTCAGGTATCGGCGTTGCCAAGGGACTCTTGTCCGCAGGTGCTGAAAATATCACCATTAGTGACCGGCAGGGTGCCATCCATGTCTATCGTATGGAAGGCATGAACTGGGCCAAAGCGGAAATTTCCAGTTTGGTTCGACATCAAGATATTAAAGGAAGCCTTGTGGATGTTATAAAGGGAGCGGATGTTTTTATCGGTCTCTCAACCAAAGGGGTGGTGGACCGTAAAATGGTTGCAACCATGGCTAAAGATTCCATAGTTTTTGCCCTGGCCCTTCCGGATCCGGAGATCACCGAAGCCGAAGCCCTGGCAGGCGGTGCAAAAGTCTCGGCCACCGGCCTTGCACACAGTGAGAATCAGATCCGCTCGTCTTTGGTTACGCCGGGGTTTTTCAGAGGATGTTTGGATGTACGGGCAAGGCGGGTCAACCGAAAGATGTTTTTGGAAGCCGCCCGGGCGCTGTCCGCCATGATTCCTGAAAATAAACTCTCACCCACGAATATTATTCCCCGACAAATGGACTGGAAAATCTCCCCGGTTCTGGCAGGAGCAGTGGCGAAAACCGCTCAGGAGACCGGTGTGGCGCAGCTGTCTGCCAAAGAAATGCCCCCTGAGAAGGTTCAGGAGCGAACCGAATGTTATATTTATGAAGGGGACCTGGCATGGCTGCCGTCCGAAGGGCAGGATTACGGAACCCTGAGCATCGATGAGGAATCATTGGAACTTCATCATCGATACCAGGGATGTCTGGAAGTGTATGCAAAAGTTCCGGTTAAAGATGAGGTCATATAGCGACGGTTATACAGCCCGGAAGCAGTGGCTCGGGTATGTGAAACCATTTATAATGATTCAATAAAAGTATATGATTTAACGTGCAAAAACAATCTGGTAGCCATCGTATCCGACGGTAGCGCCGTTCTGGGATTAGGAAATATCGGTCCCCAGGCGGCCATGCCGGTGATGGAAGGAAAAGCCATTTTATTCAAAACCTTTGGAGGTGTTGAAGCCTTTCCTGTCTGTGTCAACACTCAGGATACGGAGTTGATTGTCCAACTGGTAGAAAATATTTCTCCGGCCTTCGGAGGAATTAACCTTGAGGACATCTCTTCGCCGCGCTGTTTTGAAATTGAGCAAAAATTGCAGCAACGCCTGGATATCCCCGTATTTCACGATGATCAGCATGGAACGGCCGTGGTCACATTGGCAGCACTGATCAATGCACTGAAAATTGTGGGTCGCAAACTAAACCATGTGAAAATTGTTTTTAACGGTGCCGGTGCGGCATCGATAGCGGTGGCAAAACTCTTGATTCAGGCCGGTACAAAAAACATTACGGTTTGTGATACCAAGGGTGCTGTCTATAAGGGACGCAAATTAGGGATGAATTTCATTAAGAATGAACTGGCGGACACGACCAATCCTGAAAAAAACAAAGGAAACCTGAGCGATGTGTTAAAGGGTGCTGAAGTCTTTATCGGTCTTTCCGGTCCGAATGTGTTGAATCAGAAAATAATAAAGTCTATGGCCAAAAACCCGATTGTTTTTGCGCTGGCCAATCCGGTTCCGGAAATCCATCCGGACATTGCCAAAAAAGCGGGGGCTGTAGTGGTCGCCACCGGAAGATCGGATTTCCCCAATCAGGTGAACAACTGTCTGGCATTTCCGGGCATCTTTAGAGGAGCTCTGGACATACGTGCAAAGTGGATTAATGATGCCATGAACATCGCGGCCGCCCAGGCCATTGCCGGTCTGGTGGGTGATGAATTGAAACCGGAATATATTCTCCCGGGCGCCATGGATTTCAGGGTGCCGCCCGCAGTGGCGGAAGCAGTGGGCCGGACAGGAATGGAAACCGGAGCCGCCCGGCATCATATTGAACCGGAAAGGATTGCCAGGCATACCCGGGAATTTATTTATGATGAGAGGCTGTCATTGATTTAATGGTTTGAGAATTGCTTTTTTGGACACGAACCCGGAGGGTATTTGCGGTTGTGCTCCTGAGAGAGCTTGAGGCCTTTGCAATTTCTTCGGTTACGATCATTGCCGCCAGCCATCCCATGTCTTCGCCCCCGTACGATTCGGGAATAACGGTTCCGAAAAAGCCGAGATCTCCCATGGGTTTGACGGCTTCCTTATCCGGGAAATAAGGTGTTTCTTTCTGCCTTGACCTTAAAAAGAGATACACACCGTTGTGGAGCATTTTCCCCGTATTGGGATTCAAATGCGTTTGTCACGTTACGTTGTCGTGAGATGATTGACATTTTTTTTAATATATTTGTACCGTTAAACTTAAATAATAACCCGTTTGAAAACTTAATAAATTGAATCTTTCTTCAAAAAAATGTAGGATTTTGGCTGGAAAGAATCCAAGATCTATAATTGCCATGAAACCGATTATCGCCATAATAGGTCGTCCCAATGTAGGAAAATCAACCTTCTTTAACCGTGTCACCGAGACACGGAAAGCCCTTGTGGACGATTTCCCCGGCGTTACAAGGGATCGCCATTATGGGGATGCCACCTGGAACGGTATTGGATTTACACTGGTTGATACTGGTGGATTCCCGGATCAGGACAAGGATGATTTCGCCCACAAAATACGTTTCCAGATCATTCAGGCGATAGAAGACGCAGATGTTATTATTCTTCTACTGGACGGCAAACATGGAATTTCTCCTTTTGACCAAGATATTGTCAAAATTCTTCGTGAATTAACAAAACCTGTTTTTTATGCAGTCAATAAAATTGACGGATTTGAACAGGAGGTTAAACTTTACGATTTTTACAGCCTGGGCATCGAAAAATTATATCCCATTTCAGCCGAACACCGTTACGGCATTTCGGATTTTCTTGATGACCTGACATCGGTTTTGCCTGAAACAGTTTCAGATGACACTGGGGATATAATCAAGCTGGCTGTGGTCGGCAAACCCAATGTCGGCAAATCATCATTGATTAACAGAATTTTAGGTCAAAAGCGTTTGCTGGTCAGCGATACTCCGGGAACCACCCGAGATCCCATCGACTCGGTTTGTAAAATTAACAACACGTCGTATCTTCTCATCGATACCGCCGGTATCCGACGCAAGGCAAAGGTTTCAAAAAAGCTTGAAAAGTTTTCCATTATTAAAGCGTTAAGAAGCCTGGACAGGTGTGATGTGGCGCTGATTGTCATCGATGCCTACGAGGGAATTACCGAACAGGATATCACTGTGGCAGGATATGCATTTGAGCGGGGATGTGGATGCATTTTTCTTTTGAACAAATGGGACATTGTTGAAAAAGACAGCAAAACCACTTTAAAATATTATGAGCAATTAAGAATCCAGGCGAAATTTTTAAGCTTTTCTCCGATCATAACCATTTCCGCGTTAACCGGACAGCGGGTCTTGAAAATATTCAATCTTGTGGAAGAGGTATTCAGCCAGTACTCGTCACGTATTGGGACCGGACCCCTGAACAAGATATTTTATCAGGCCATCGAACGAACAGAGCCGTCCCTTCACAGGGGAAAACGCATTAAATTTTTTTATGCCGCCCAGGTGTCCACCAGACCTCCCACTTTTGTCTGTTTTGTAAATTATCCTGATGCTGTCCATTTTTCCTATAAGCGCTACCTTATCAACCAGATCAGGGAAAAAACCGGGCTTGACAAGACCCCGGTTCGATTAATCTTCCGCAAGCGAACAGGGCGCAAAAAGTGATACTGGATTTGGATGCTGGATATTGGATACTCGATGCTGGATAAAATAAGGATAACTTCACTTTTTAAAGGCCGGCATCCAGAAACCAGCATCAAGTATCTTTTCCATAAAAGAACCACATGAAGTAATCAAAAAATTTTGCCCCAAAAAACACAAAAATAAATGCTAAGTAACTCAAAAGGATGACCATTGGACTTGTTTGAATATCACTCGCAACAATCGACCCAGGGGTCGCGGCCTCTTGCAGATAGAATGCGCCCGAAAAACCTGGATGAATTCGTAGGACAAACCCATGCCGTGGGAAAAGGAACATCCATTCGTCATGCCATCGAACAAGACCGGATTTTTTCCATGATTCTCTGGGGTCCTCCGGGATGCGGAAAAACAACCCTTGCAAGAATTTTTGCCGGTGAAACCCGTTGCCATTTTGTCCATTTTTCTGCGGTACTGTCAGGGGTCAAGGATATCCGGGCGGTTATAGAAGATGCAAAAAACCAGCAAAAGCTTTTTCGAAAAAGAACCGTTCTTTTTGTAGATGAAATACACAGATTCAATAAAGCCCAGCAGGATGCATTCCTCCACCATGTGGAAAGCGCACTGATTACCCTGATTGGTGCGACCACCGAAAACCCCTCGTTTGAGGTTATACCTCCCCTCATGTCCCGCTGCCGTTTGATAACCTTAAAAGCCCTTTCATCGGATGATATTGCCGTGATCCTGGAAAATGCCCTAACGGACACGGAAAGGGGCCTGGGCAATATGAATTTGATGATGGAAAAAGATGCCCTGTCTCATATTGTTCGTATTGCGGACGGAGATGCCCGTACAGCTCTGAACGGCCTTGAGACCGCGGCATATCTGGTAATATCCGGAAAGGATGTTTCAAAAACAGGACGCCCGGTGAAAATAACGCTCCAGGTTTTAGAAAATGCTCTGGAGAAAAAGGCCCTTTTGTATGACAAGTCCGGTGAGGAACACTTTAATCTCATATCCGCATTTCACAAGAGCTTAAGAGGAAGTGATCCGGATGCTGCAGTTTACTGGCTCGGAAGAATGCTGTGGGCCGGTGAAGATCCGTTTTATATCGCGCGCAGAATGGTCCGATTTGCAAGCGAAGACATTGGAAATGCAGATCCCAATGCACTCGGAGTTGCATTGAATGCTATGGAAGCGTTTAGATTTCTCGGACATCCGGAAGGCGAGCTCGCACTGGTCCAGGCCGCCATATATCTGGCTACCGCTCCCAAGAGCAACAGCATATATAAAGCTTACGGAAAGGTCAAAGAGGCTGTTGACAGCTATGGGTCCCTGCCGGTCCCTCTTCATATTCGGAATGCACCCACAGGGCTGATGAAAACACTCGGGTATGGAGAAGAGTACAAGTATGCCCATGATTATAAAGATGCATATGCGCCTCAGGACTATTTGCCGGAGCGACTGGACGGCAGGCTTTTTTATGCGCCCGCGGATCGGGGATACGAAAAAACAATTAAACAGCGGCTCGACAGATGGAGAAACTTGAAAAAAACCTAACGCAAAAACGTAAAACAAAAAAATCTGAAATAAAGACGTATCGTACGGAAAGTATCGGGTTAGCCCAAAATCAGCCATCCGGGAATAAAATCTCAAACACACTGCGCAAATTGGCCCGGCGACTCTTGGGAGTGGCAAATTGGATTGCATCTTCTGATGGATTGTCCTTTGTGCATTCCCTGATCATAGCTTCCATAGACTCTTCAAAATTAAAAACCACCGCCCTGCCTCGAGACCGAATAATAGACAAGAGAGTGTCCCGGTCTTTTGGGTTTGAACATACATAGGTTACGTATTGGAGGGGAACATTCAGATCCATGGCCAGTTTGGAAATCAAGTGTGCCTTTTTTAGGGGATCGGCGATTAAAACTTTACAATCGCCTGTTGCCGCCATTTTATCGTAAGCTTGGTGGTCTCTTGCCCGGTGGAAATATCTTTGGACCAGACCCATAAGCTTTTGTTCGGAAATAACGGTTTCAGGTCTTTTTTTAAATCCAAAAACTAGCGGATTCGCCAAAACAGCCGTGAAGCGGTCGGGACCGTGAAGCTGGCGAACCGCCTCCGTGATGATGCTAAAACTGGAAGAAAGCAATGAAATCGGTATGTTTTTCCGACAAAGTGTTTCGATAAACGTATCAAAAGCATTTACGAAACGCATCTTAAAGGTAGCGTATTCTATTGCTCTGCGCAGTGAAAGACCGCAAGCCAGGGTCGAATATTCAAGAAGGGCTTCTTCGGGTTTTACATCTCCGGCGCTTTCTCTTTGATACAGGTCAAATGCCTTCTCATACCGTTCCGGTTCAAGAGGAAACCCCGCGCGAATCAGTTCGGACGGCGTGTGATCATGAACCACTGCACCATCAAGCTCCAACACAACCAATTGTCTATCAATGGGTTGTGCGTATTTCATGATTATCAAGTTCCTCTCTGAAACCCGCGAAAATTAAATATCATTATTAAAAATATTCTACGCAAACTTTGTAACAAAGGTCATGCTGTTGATTAAACGTCTTACGGCACCAAATCACTTGGGCATGAAGACCTTTATGCAATCCAGTATTTCGCTCTTCTCTAAAAAGTTTTTTTACCCTTATAAAGATTGGTTCACCGACCTCTAAAGGCTGGTTTGTTATAAATATCAATCCGTTTTTATTGATGTCGCAGGCAACGGCGTTTATGGTTTTAAAGTCATCATGAAAAGGATCATAACTTTTACAAATAATTTCTCTTCCACACTCGTGACGTTCATATTGGCGATTTTGTGAATCATGAACTGTGATTTCCTCACGGTGATTTTGGAAGATCCAGTCATGAGCCGAAGCCATTTTTTTTTGATCCGTCCAAGGAGCATATTCCCTCTTTGAATTGTTTATTGATCTGTATGGATTCATAAAATACCTCATACTTACCGAAATTTATTTGTACAAGTATGTTTCAGATGCTTACAAGTCCTTGATTTTCCAACTTTCCCAACCTTTGAGAATCGAGAGACAGGATGAATTAATAAAGTAAATTATCAATTTGAATCCCGCCTCTCAATCTCACGAATTCAAAAGGGTCCGCTGCTAATACATATCCTCTCCCATTCCGCCCGGAGGCATGGCCGGTGTTTTCTTCTTTTCCGGTTTCTCGGCGATCATCGCTTCGGTTGTCAACATCAATCCTGATACGGAAGCCGCGTTCTGAAGGGCAAACCGAACCACCTTGGTCGGATCGATAACACCGGATGCAAATAGACTTTCATATTTTTCCGTTGCTGCATTAAACCCAAAGTCATCTTTACCTCCCAGAACCTTATTGAGTACCACTGAGCCTTCATATCCGGCATTTTCGGCAATCTGCCGAAGCGGAACTTCAAGCGCACGCTTCAATATTTCAATTCCATTTTTCTCTTCTCCGACAACCTCGATCTTTTCAAGCGCTCCGAGACACCTGACAAGCGCGACTCCACCACCGGCAACAATCCCTTCCTCCACTGCTGCTCGGGTGGCATTCAACGCATCTTCAACGCGTGCCTTCTTTTCTTTCATTTCCGTCTCTGTAGCTGCACCGATGTTGATGACGGCTACGCCCCCGACAAGTTTGGCAAGGCGTTCTTGAAGTTTTTCCCTGTCATAGTCTGACGTGGTTTCTTCTATCTGAGCACGGATCTGTCGCAATCGACCCTCTATATCCTCCCTGCCTCCGGCCCCATCAACGATGGTCGTATTATCCTTATCAATTTTGACATTTTTACATCTTCCGAGATCGTTTATGGATATATTCTCAAGTTTGATGCCTAAGTCTTCTGATACCACCTGGCCGCCGCAAAGAATAGCGATATCTTGAAGCATTGCCTTGCGACGATCACCGAAACCCGGCGCTTTTACTGCTGCACAAGTCAGGGTTCCACGAAGTTTGTTAACGATCAATGTTGCCAGCGCCTCCCCTTCAACATCTTCGGCGACGATCAATAGGGGCTTTCCTGTTTTGGCGATTTCTTCCAGCAGAGGCACGAGGTCTTTCATGATGGTAATCTTTTTTTCGTGAAGGAGGATGTAGGGGTCTTCCAGAGACACTTCCATTTTCTCGGCGTCAGTAACAAAATAAGGCGAAAGATATCCCCGATCAAATTGCATTCCCTCTACAATCTCTAAAGAAGTCTCCATGCTTTTTGCTTCTTCTACGGTGATTACCCCTTCTTTGCCGACCTTATCCATGGCTTCGGAGATCAATTTTCCGATCATCTCATCATCGTTGGCGGAGATGGTGCCCACCTGTGTTATTTCGATTTTGTCCTTTATGGGCTTGGATAATCGCTTCAATTCATCCACGACAGCGGCTACCCCCTTGTCAATCCCACGTTTAAGGGCCATGGGGTTCGATCCTGCCGCTACAAGTTTTTGGCCTTCGGTGTAAATGGCTTGAGCAAGTAATGTAGCTGTGGTTGTGCCGTCACCGGCCACATCACTGGTCTTGCTGGCGACCTCCTTAACCATTTGAGCGCCCATGTTTTGGAATTTGTTTTCCAATTCGATCTCTTTGGCGACCGTAACCCCATCTTTTGTAACCGTGGGAGACCCCCAAGATTTTTCCAAAACAACGTTGTTGCCCCTGGGGCCTAAAGTGACTTTCACAGCGTCTGCCAGGGTGTTCACACCCTTGAGCAGGTGCTCCCTTGCCTTTGTGTTGTATGAAATCATTTTTGCAGCCATTAGTCTTACCTCCCTGACTTAATCCACCACAGCTAAGATATCGTCTTCTTTCATGAAAATATGCTCAACTCCATCGATTTTGATTTCCGTTCCGGCATACTTGGAAAAAAGGATTCGATCCCCTTCCTTGACGTCCAACGGAATCCGTTGTTTGCCCTGATCATCCATCTTGCCGGGTCCGACGGCAACGATTTTTCCTTCCTGGGGTTTTTCCTTGGCGGTATCCGGTATGATAATCCCGCCTGCGGTTTTTTGATCCTTTTCTACCCGAATAACAATCACTCTGTCATTTAAGGGCTTGAATTTCATTTCTGTTTCCTCCTTATTAGGGTAATGGTATATAAATGGTTTTGAAACAAGAAACCCGCTGACGCCACAGGCTATCCGGCGCTTACGGGAATTTTCCTTGGGATGGCGTTTTTTGCCGGACGTTTTTTGGGGATGGCCCGCCCAGGGACTCCAAAAGGGTATGGATATCCATGCGGCGATGATCCTCAGTATCAATCCGCAGAATAAAAGGGGAGTTTAAATCACTGATCGTGTCAGCGACCGCTCGTCCGAAAAGTTTAGGGATTTCATCGGGTTGGGCACGGCCTTGCCAAAAAGGGCGGGGCAATAAGCTCCGAGCCATGGTAATCGCATCAACATCCTGGTCAATGAGGAGTTCGGCGGCCTGAAAAGGCATTAAGTCCAAGCCGGATGCCCTTTGTTTTGAAAACCAGTAAACCTTTACTAACAAGTCGGGTATCGCCGCCTGGAATTCATTTTTTATTTTTTCAATAAACAGGCTGTTGCAAGCCAACTCCAGAGTATTCCGTTCCATTTTTCCGAAATTCCCAGAATCAACACTATGTCAACATATCTATTGAGGGTGTCGTGGCTAGCCCCTGAATTTTTTGCTAAATCTTCCAGGCATAGGTTAAAGAGAACCATATTGACAAGCACAACTCTTTTTCCAAAAACTCCACCCCTCAATGCCATAAGTTAAACTGTCACCTGAATATCAAGAAAATAATGCATATCATATCATTTTCAAGAAAAAAAATGGGGGTAGGGTATTTTTTTTAGATGGTGCTCGCGTAAGTGGTGCAGGGACGTTGTATAAAATCGCGAAACGATTTTATAACTTGACACCAGAATAAAATAAAAATACAACGCAGCTAATTTTTTGGC
>Ga0180433_10008966_pt1 | contig 12332 bp, 16 predicted proteins | sample SS_ome_8_FD_132980 | JGI IMG/M metagenome (GOLD analysis project Ga0180433, IMG submission 132980) | Hypersaline lake sediment archaeal communities from the Salton Sea, California, USA - SS_1_D_1 metaG | ecosystem: Environmental > Aquatic > Non-marine Saline and Alkaline > Hypersaline >... | reverse complement strand
TCTGAGTACTTCCACGCCAAGTGATTTAACATTGCGGTTTTACCGCTGCCAGGATCGGCATCAAGCATGGTATGGGAATGTTCGTTGTTGGCGAGTATTCTTCCAAAACGCTCATCTGTTTGAGCTTGTTCGGGGCTTGGCGTTGGGATGATGCCAGATTTCTTTTCACGGACTTCTTCATCCTCTGGAACACCCACTTCAGGATTCTCAGGCTGACCCATCTCTGGTTCTGAGAAGAGTTCTTCTGGGTTTGTTGACTTTATTGCTTTTCCGTCTTTGTCTTTTTTAGAAGTGACTGTTGATTGAAGATCGGCGAGAGGGACAACTTGCATGTTTCCATCACGGTCCATCATGTCCCAGTTTTTGTCTGGTCGCTCACTCATTACAACTTTTTCACCATCATTGGTGTAAGCTAAAATCCAAGTTCTTAAAGCCGAAGGCTGAACTTGTGGCTGTGGCTGTGGCTGTGGTTGAGTTTGTTGCCCAAAATTATCTGGAGCATGCAATCTGTAGTCAGCCTTTGAATAATCGTCGTGTGGTGTGTTTGGATCGTACAGTTCAGCATCAGTATCAAAAGCTGGAACGGCTCTTTGTCCCCTTTTGATCCATTGGTTTCGGGTCATGCCGCCGAATCTTTTGTTGCCCCATTTATCATCTTTTCTGGAGTGTGCATAACCCCAGCCGCCGCCTTCTGGTTTTGGAACTTGGGCCATTTCTGTCCTCAACCAATTTCTAAATGTTAATTGCTTCTGCATGGGCTTTTTTGGTTCCGGTTTTTGTAACAATTTGGCACTACCCCTGTCAACCATTTTCTTGATGATATTTAGGATGGTCCCAGGCTTATATGGGTAACTTCTTATCAGATTCCTGTTAAGTGCAGCGTCATATGTTGTGTACACATATTCCTGTCCCCTGATCAAAAAAGTAATTTGACCATGTGAATCATGAGATTTGATTCTGATTTCACTATTAGCCCTTGCACTCATGCTTTTATATATGTTTGACACTTAATTATACTAGATATGGGTCAGAAGGAGTTTACTATGAGAAATCACTGGTTAGCGAAACACGAATATCGCAATCAATTTCAATGGACATTTGCAGTCAGCAGAAATGCTATATTTCAGCTAAAACCAAGGACTGTAATACTCCCAAAAAGGCCAAATCGTGAATTTGAGGAAGGGGAACTCATTCGAGTTGTTTTTTCAGATGCGAGCATGAGGGATGAAGAACTCTACACCTTTCTTTCTGACTGTTACGACGACAAAAGAATCAACAGTTGTGCTTATTTGAAGTTATTAGACGGTGCAGAACAGCCTATTGAAACATGGTCTTTTGACAAAATCAGAGCCGAAGACATAAATTTCTCTGAGGGTTTCGACAAGAACAGCGATGGCCCAAGAGAAATTGAGTTTGTTTTTTCTGCTCGGTCTAAGGTGTATCGTGATTTTTTTGCGAGACATAGAGCATAGATACAGCAGTTAGTCCGTCTGTGTCATAGCGATGGAAGGAATGCGGACATTCCGTATGAAAGCCGTGTCCTGACGCTTTGACGAGGTATCTGTGATACGGAGCAGGGATCATTCTTCGTGAGTGACAGGCTCACAGACCTCACAGGCACAACAAGCCATTAGGGAGCCAAAATTGCGTTGATTTTGGTTCCCTTTTTTCGTATAAACTGCGAACCTTTTAACATAGGGTGGTGTCAATGAACCATTGGATTAGAGAATCCAACCGTAAGAAAAAGGAAGTTCAGGTTGGTGACTTGTTATATTGGCGACGTGAGTATTTCAGCCAGGATGAATGGATATCTCTTATTATACAATTTGGTTCTGGCCCCATGTTGTTGGAAAATATTTACGAAGACACAAAGCAAGGTGACACTCGTTACGAAGTGACAGATGATCACGGTCGCCTCATTTTAGGTGTAGATCCACAACGTGTAGAGAAAGTGAAGATAGGGTTTAAGGCAGATCCATGAAATTTTTGATAAACAACAAAGGCACAGCACGGAATTTTACATGCGATCAAAAATGGTCGTGTATCAGCATTTCAAGTAGAAAAGACGAATGGCCAGAACTACAATCTGAAAACAGAGTTTCTGTTCTTCGTTTGGCGTTTGCAGATGTTTCTAATGTTGATTGGGCACGTATTTATGGTTTCCCAGAGGAAGCTATATTTGGTGAAGAAACAGCTAGGTCGATTCTCAACTTTTACGATTCTGCTGTTCAACAAGGTGCAGAGGTGATGATGGTACATTGTGAAGCGGGTGTATCTCGTTCGCCCGGTGTGGCCGCTGCACTGTCCAAAATACATTTAGGCACAGATCAGGAATTTTTTGATCGATATACACCTAACATGTTGGTGTATAGCAAAATCTTGACAGAGCATTACGATTCGCAAGAAACGCCAGAAGAATGATTTTGGCCTAAAAAATTCAAAAATTGTAATGTCATTGCTATACTAAAGTTGACAAGATGGTGTATGCGGCTAACAGAGGACATGGTTGTCCTCAACCACCATTTAAGAGTGTCTGGGATTCTTGAATCTTAGGCACTCTTTTTTATTTTGGACTGCATCCTAATAACTACTTTAGGGTAATATTGTTTTTAGGAGATAAAATGGGGTACGAAGTGGCTTATAAATATCACGAACGTCAGGAGGACGGAAAATACAACACGGAAGAAACCAAAGAATTGAAGAAGCGTGTTGGGAAAGCGTTTGAAGATATTTCTCTTGAGAAATTGGCAGCAGTAGTTATGGGTCAGTTGGCTCGTCGAGACATTTGGGTTGTTGATGTAGATATTGTTGAGTTTGTGAAGAAACCACTCAACTTTAAGGAGTCAAGTGACGGCAAAGGCATTATCATTAAAGGCAAAAAGTTTTCTTTCGGAGCTTCAGCCGAATTGGTGGCCGAAGAAATTGATGTAGTTGAAGTTGATCACAATGGCGAAGATGTAATGTTGCCAAAATCACAGCCAGTTCAAGCTAATGTGAATTTGGCACCACAAAGAAAAGTTGCACTCAAGCATGTAATTTTTGATCCACCACCTGAGCTTATAGCTGAGGCCAAGAGTCGTAAATTAGCATTCTCGCCAGGAATGAGATATCCTGTGTACGATTCTAAGGAACAGGTTATTGGCACAAAGGATGGTAGCCCATTGTATGGTGAACTTCTTTCTGTTCGTGACAACAATGAAAAGGAAGTGATGGTGAGTGAGAAGTTTTTTGTTCCGGTGCAAAATTTAGTCGGGGACTTTTTGGATGGTGGAAAACCCTCTGGAGGAAATGATCCAAGGTTAAGTTTTGCAAGCGAACTCTCTACTGTAGAACAGCCACAATCACAAACAGAGGCGTACCCCGATATTCCTGTAGATACCGGGCAAGTTCCTGATGACTTGATGACAATGCCTGATTTAGGAAAGATAAGATGACCACAAATAGAGAACAAAAGAAACAGCAGAAGCAAAAAGCACGTCGTAAGGAAACAGAAGACAAACTTCGTAAGCGACGTGAAGCAAAACGTAGTCTTGCCAAAGAAGAGCGGGAGGAATTTCGTGCTCAACGCAAGTTTGAAAAAGAACAAAGGGAGTTGATGCAGTGGGAAGAAGCCATGGAAGAAGCTTATTCTAAGTTGCCTTTGGAGACTCGCAGACAACTGGAGCACAATATAGAAATTTTGAAGGCATTAGAAGAAGAACACGAAAGGGAAACTGCTGCCAAGCGTGAACTCAATGAAAGGCTTGAGTCAGAAGGCCATATTACACCTGAAGACAAGCTGGGTGCTTTACAGGAAAAAACTGTAGAGGAAGCCATTCGAGCCGAAGCAGAGACTAAACAGGTTGGAATGGGTGGAAGCGCCGACTGTTCATTTACTGCTAATGAATCTGAAACCTAATATTTTTCTCTAAAGTCTATTGACCCCTTCTCCGAAAACAATTATAAGCTCTCCATGTCGGGAACATTAACGTTCCCATTTGGAGTGCGGATCACTCTAAGTTACTCTTTTCACATTACGGAGAAATACTATGACTGGATTTGGTGCACTAGATTTGGAAGGTGTTCAGGCTGAAGATAATCGTCTGAAGACAAAAGGTCAGGGAGGCTTCCTTGACCAGTTCGTTCCGATGCCGGAGGTTAAGCCGGGTCAAACAGGCGAAGTAACTGTAAGAATTCTTCCACCCGTCAAAGGTGGCAAATTATTTCAGTACAATCGAATCCATCAAATTAATGGTCGAAAGGTTCATTGCCCTCGACCATTGGTTAATGGAAAATGGGATCGTGATACCCCATGTCCGATCTGCGACTACTACAACAGCCTGTGGCGTCAGGCTGACAAAGCAGAAGACGAAGGTAACCGAAACCTCGCAGAAGAGCTTAAGAAAGAAGCACGAAGCATTAAGCCTATCGAACGCTACTACTACAATGCCATTGTTCGAAGCATGGTTGTTGATGGTAAAGAACAGCTTAATGTTGGCCCACGAATCCTGTCTGTCGGCAAGATTCTTCATCAGATGATTATCCGAGCTATTGTGTCTGAAAAGCCACAAGAAAAGCTGGGTGACATCACCAACATTGAAACGGGCTATGATTTCATCATCACCAAGGAACTGCGTTCGGACTTCCCGAACTATGATCGTTCCAAGTTTTCTCTTCAATCTTCGCCACTTGGCGACAAGGATTTGATTAAGCACTGTGTGGAAAGCATGCATGATCTTACCAAATTCCGTTCGCTCAAGCCCATTGAAGAACTCAAGAAGGAATTGGCTATTCACCGTGGCTTGATTCCTGACGACGCAGAAAAGTTCAATGTTGACGATTTTGACGCAGAGTATGCAGGTCAACGAACTACAGCTTCTGCCAGCGTTCCCGCAGATGTGCCCGCTCAGACAACTGAAACGCCGACCACAGAGTCAGCAACAGCAGTTGAAACAGCTAGCACCGAAGCGGCTCCAGAAGTGGATGACATCGCTATCGAAAGCGATGAATTCTTGCAAGATCTTGCTGAATTTCAGCAAGATTGAAGGTGACGATTAGTTTCGTTTCTACTCCTTTCATGGGGGCCAGGGTTAACCCCCTGGCCCTTTTGTTTTATGAAATTCGAACAACGAATACCAGATTATTTTGAGGTGGAGAAGCACACATTGGGCGAATGTGAATGTGGTGCTTTTACTAAGTGGTGGGATTCATCTTTGGAGACACATGTTTGTAGCACAGAGTGTTATGAGAATATGTGGAGGTGTTATCTTTCATCCAATCCTGATAATACCTATGGCAAACGAGTGGCGATGTACAGTCAGGAAATGGCTGTGGAAAAGGATGTGGTCGCAAGGCATTGGGAAAGTGATCATTATGCCCAGATTTACTTCAAAGACATATTGATTGTGGTTAAGGATCAGATTGGCTATCTCATCAAATGTATTGAGTCCATACAGAAGTACACCAGCAACTACAATTTGTATATCTGGGACAATGAATCGGACGCACCCACCAGAGAGTATCTGGAAGGGCTCAGGAAGCACGGAGTTCGACTGATAAGGTCTGAGGCAAATAAAGGTTTCATTGGCCCCAACAACGTGCTGGCGAGCTTGGGAAACAGTGATTACATCATTGTCCTAAATTCTGACACGATTGTGAAATCAGGATGGGCCACATTGCTGTGTGGTGTGCTGGAGGACAATCCCAGCGTTGGACAGGTTGGGTATCTGGGAGGTTTGTTGAATTCTGATGGCACGGGAAGTTACACCAACTTTGGCTATGATGTGGATTACATTTTGGGTTGGTGTTTTGCCATGCGTCGTGAAGATTACAAATCTTACGGTTTGTTTGATGAAGAATTGAAGTTTGCATATTTCGAAGACGCCGATCTTAGTTTAAGGCTGAAAAACAATGGTCTTTCTTTGTATTCATGTTATCTTCCCTTAGTACATCATTATGGCAACAAGACATTAGGTTCAATTGACATTGACTTAAAGCCAACCATAATGTCTAATCTAGATGTATTCAGAAGGCGATGGCATGACTACTTATCATCTGGCAGAGTCAAGGCTCCACGCAAACCCAGGATCTGGGGATCACCAGGAGTTTCTAGGAAATCTACTCAAGCTTAATGTTGTTGCCTTCGAAGATGATGATTATGAAAAACACTTGGATTAAACGGAGTTCAAATATGGCTAAGAAAAAGGCGACGAAAACAGAGGAAGATCTCTTTGCACAAATAGCGGCGAGTACAGGGGGAGAAGTCCTTCAGGATATGGATTCGGTTAAATATTTTGTAGATACAGGAAATTTGGCCGTCAACTACCAATGTTCAGGGAAATTCATTAATGGTGGTGTGCCCGGTGGCCGCATCACAGAAATTTACGGCCCATCATCTTCGGGTAAGTCGCTTTTTGCCAATAACACCTTGCATGGGTGCCAGAAACTGGGCGGTTTTCCTGTCATCTTAGACTGTGAAAATGCCACCAACAATGAATTTATGGCAAATGCAAACCACTTGGATTTGGGAAAAGTATTATGGTACGCACCACAATCGCTTGAACAAGCTTTTCGTAAGATACACGTTGTGTCTCAGGCGGTTCGAGAAAATGTTCCTCATGAGGTTCCCATTGTGTTTGTGTATGATTCAATCAGTGTGTCGCCATGTGAGCGGGAATTGAAAGAAAACGATTTACCAGACGACTACAAGGCTTCTGATTGGAAGAAGATCGTCGGCAAGAAAGAACAACCGGGCGAACGAGCCAAAGTCTGTTCTGCCGAACTCAGAAAGCTTCAGGCTGTTCTGGCTGAATATAATATCACGGTTGTGGTCTTGAATCAGACTCGAAGCAAGATTGGTGTTATGTTTGGTAATCCTGAAACGGTTGGTGGTGGAGGAAAGGCATTGGAGTTCTACGCCAGTGTTCGGCTGCGAACGAATGCCAAAAAGAAGATTGAGAACAAGCGACTGGAAACTTTTGCTGGCATCAATCTGGGTGTTAGGAATGTGAAGAATAAGACTCATCGCCCATTCATTGCTGTCGATGATGTGAAGCTCTACTTTGAATCGGGGATAGATCCCCTCACTGGGTTATTGCAGTCTCTTAGAGAGGCAGAGCGGATCGAGATGGTGAAGGCTGGGTATTACAAGGTCATGCCTGATTATCTCCCAGATGACAAAAATGAATACACATTCCGATCCAGCAAAGCTCGTAATGATGTTCCAGTCGATGTTCTCTTGGATTGCCCAGCGGTTATCGATGCAGAAAATAGAGCACAAGTCGAAGAATACTTGAAAGATTTTGCTGCTGCGTTGGGCTCTTCATCAAGTGGAGACTTTGAAGAAAAAGCTGTCATCATGGATGCTGATGGAAGCTTTATTGAGCAGGAAGAAGAAGATTAAAAGCCCTCTTTCTTCCAATTAACATCGGAGCGTGGGTGGTCTAGGTTAATCCCGTCTGCCCACGCTTCAAATATTTGGTCAATGTCTTCTTCGTCGAAGATGATCACTTCATCATCTTCCAAAAGTAGACCATGGTCGTCATAGACTTCCAGTCTAGCGACATGCGAAGGTTGGACATCAATGTTTCGTGTCGGCTGAATGAGATCTTTGATTAAACCTAAGATCTTGCCCCATCTTCTAAACAATATGCTCCCGCTCCTGTTTTTTTGACAGAGCGGCCTTGATCTTCGAATTCTTTTCGAACCATTGACAGATGATTACAAAGGCAAGCGTCTGTAACGGCATAGCTCTCTTTGTATTTAGTTTTCAGTTCCTTGAGCGATATGGTTCGGCCACTTTCCAGTTTTTTGCGGATGTGCCTTTTAATGTTTTCTGCATTTTTAAGTATGCTGGAACGAGACCGTTTTGGCAGCAATCTTGTGACAACTTCATAACTTGGCTTGGAGTTATAAGTTGAATCACAGATCGCAGGGGCCAGTTTCTCTAATTCCAGTATCTCTGGTTTTTCAAAGACACGTACCAAATACACTTCGGCTTTGAAAGTGTTGGCAAATTCTTCGAGCATTTTCAGATTCTTTTTGTGTGTGAGAAACTTTCTTTTATCCTTAGTTTTCACTAATAAGCATGTTTTAGGCATTGACATTCCCCAGAGAAAATAGTGTTCTTGTATTTTAACAGGCTTTACGAAGGGTGTACATAGGGAATTTCTAGATGAAGTGTTTTTGGGAGCGGTTTCACTACATACTTAAAATTAGTTTCATTAACCAAAGGAGGTAATAGTTATGAGACAACTGTTTATCGCATTAGCCTGTGTAGCTGCTTTCGGTTTAATGGTGCCAGCAGTGGCCAGTGCCCATCCAGGGCCTCCAGGCCATCGCCATCATCATCGACTTGATCACAGGCAACATCACCACCATCATCATCGTTACAGATGGGATAATAGACGCCCACGTCACCACCATCACCACCATCATTACAGATGGGACCGTAGATACCCACGTCATCACCATCATTATTGGTGGGGTCCACGACATCGCCATTGTCCCGGCGATCACTACCGTCGTCCAGGTTTTGGGCTTCATATTCGCTTTTGATTTGTGAGCCTTCAAGGAAGCCTATGGTAAAAGCCGTAGGCTTTTTTCATTTCACAATCACTAAATAAAGGCGTATGAATAAGAACCTGCGTAAACATGTTAATGACATGAAAAAGATGGCAAACATGCTCATACCACACACATTCCCTCTGGTTGATTATGAAGAGGAAATGGACGTATTGATTCTCAAACAAAAATCATTTGCGGTCGATGGTTATGAAGTAGTGGTTTCTTTAAGCCGTGCTGATTACAGAAAATACCATTTGGTATCACTTCAAATACAGTCAGGATCATCTCCGTTTCTACCGTTCAATGTGGTGTGTAATTTAGCTAGAGCTTTTCTTGGTCCTAAATACCTTTCTTATGTTGAATTTTTGAAGGGTGGAAAAAAGATTTATTGTTGGACTGTTAGAATTACACCAGAAGGGCGATTTCTTCTGCCCAGCAAAGAAACAGAACCTAGTGTCTACGAGGGGTTTGAATATAATGTTGTAAATCCCACCATCGATGATGTTTCTTAGAGTTCTTGTTTCATATTGAGTAAATACAGTTACATACAATTTCTAAGTGGGAGACAAGCGATGAACGCTAAAGCACAGAAACTTCAATATCTCCTCATTTCCCAGCTACTGGATCACGGTACTGTGGAATTGCTTTTGCCAGATGGCATGACGCTCGAAATCGGGATTGTCCAAGAGGACAAAGGCAGGTTGGTCAAATCGGATGATTACTGCTATGTTGTAGCCTCAAGAGATGCCGAATCTACCTTGATAGATTCTTACGGAATAGGATTAGAGTTCGAAACCGATGAGATGACTATCATGTACAATGACGAAATTTTAGATGAGGAAGGGCGACACATTCGTCGCTTTGATGTTGTCTAACTTTCGACCTTAAAAAAGGTGCCGTAAGTTTCTCTAAGTGCAAGTTCACCGTTCAAATTTAGATTGCAGGTATGGGTTCCTACGATCACCCCATCTTCCTTGGGGACCGTGAATTCTATCCATACGTCAAAGTCATGATCAGTGGGTTGGAACTTAGTGATTTGGATTTTGGTATGTTTGGGTGGAATTTCCTCTTGTAATATAACCTGATATTCGTTATTACGTGTATATTCCAAGACATTACGCATAAGCTGAAGCTTATCGAGGAATTGTGTCCAATTGGCGAGTAGCAATTTCTCTAATTGATCATTAAGAAGCATTAAGGAACCATCATGATTAACGAGTCTGTGATAAAAGAGTTTCTTCGTAACAACTCTGACGATGAAATTCGTTATCTTGGCATGAGGCTAACAGAGCGTCTCCAAGACGATCTGGCAGAAGTCTTGAATTTCATCAGTAAAAGCAATGCAAGGAACGTGGCAATTGATGAAATGTTTCGGTCAGCAACATCCGCAGATGAACTGTATGACTGCTGTGATGCCTTCCGAAAATTGATTGTCAGAGAGGCAGATCGAAGAAAGGTCTCATTAAGACGAGGCAAGCATTCTTGAGCCTACTATATTAGGCCAAGGAGGATTTCATGACAGCACAAGAAATCTGTAATAGATATGCCAATGATCTTTTTGCCGCAAAATACTTGAATGAACTAACACAATCATTACTTGAATTTGAACGCAAGCTCAAAGTAGAAGATCCTGGCACTTTCCGTAAGAAAGTTATGGATAGCATTGAACTTTGCTGGGTTAGAAACACACGTCCATTGAACTGGGACGAAGATCCAGATTTTCAAAGTGCTATAGAGCAGTACTTAGATGCTGCTTCCAATGACTGAAGAAAGCCGATAATCAGAAGACAAAAGAATGTCGCAAGTAATCAAAGTCAGTGACACAGAAGAACTTGTACCAACAGCAGACTACGAAGGAGCCTCATGGTCCTTTCCTGATTTCAATCCTGTTCAAAGCACGGTCTTTCAACACTACCAAGGCGATTGTAACATGGCAATCGCCGCTGCTACTTCTGCGGGCAAAACTGTTTGTGCCGAAATGTTCATGGCCTATGAGGTAAGGAACCGTGGCGGCAAGACGCTTTATGTCGGTCCACTCAAAGCTCTTGCCAAAGAGAAAGAGCAGGATTGGCTGAGTGAAGAACATCACTTCAACGATCTTAATATATCGATTTGCACTGGCGACTATCGTCTAACACAAAAGCGTGTCAAAGAACTGGATGCAGCCGATGTGATTGTGATGACGCCAGAGATGTTGGCCAGTCGTTGTCGAAACCATGAATCTGAAAAGAGTCATTTCCTACAGGATGTGGGAACGGTTGTGTTCGATGAATGTTTTTCAGAAGACACGTTGGTTGCAACAGAAAACGGATATTTGCCTATGGGGGAACTGATTGATTCTCAGGATGATATCAAAGTGCTGTCTTACAATCATGACACTAATTCTGTTGAATACAAAAGTGTTGTTGCCTTTCAGAAAAAGTTGATGAAAAAAAGATGGTTCACTCTTTACTATGAGGGTGGCAAAATTCAAGTCACCAGCGACCAGATGATTTATGCAAATGGTCGATACCAAAAAGCTTGTGAGTTAAAAGCAGGCGATTTAGTGAAGGTGACTTTTGGCAGCACGAAACAGAGTGAATCTTGCCCAAACAGAGAAGCAAATTTTGTTGGGCTCGCTTCTCGGGGACGGTTATCTACAACTGACAGGAAGGAATTTGACAGCGGCGAGGTTTCGTTGCAATCAATCACTGAAGCAGGAAGAACTTGTACTGTGGAAATACGAGAAGTTAAAGAGATTGGTTGGAACCCCTCCTGCAACTCTACCGAACGGAGGTTACGGGAATTTTGTCAAGAGATTCACGACTCGATCATTTGCGGAATTGAAGGAGATGTATCATCTGGTTTATCCAGAGGGGAAGAAAGTGACTTATGGTTGGTTGAATCTGATAACGACTCCTTTGGCGATGGCGTGTTGGTATATGGACGACGGGAGTTTACAGAAAAAAACTTTGACGATGAGTTTGCACACCGAGGGGTTTTCTCAAGAGGAATGTATTGTTCTCCAAAAATGGTTGAGTCAAAGTTGGGGTTGCGAATCGAAGATTGTGGAGTATCGAGGTTATTGTCGAATCCAGTTCACGAGAGAAGGCAAAGAGACTTTCTCCGAGATTGTTCGGCCTTATGTGATACCTTCGATGATGTACAAGTTGCCGATCCCAAATCCGCCTGTGATTTGCGATTTTTGTGGCGAGTTATTCGAGATTACGAGAAGGGCAAAATCAAACTCTCAGAAATCTCTTTGTTGTGGAGAAAGAGGCTGCAAAAGAGCACGGAAGAGGTTTTATTACAACTTGAAGAAAAGTCAGTTTGTTGCGACTTAGAAGTTGAATGCAATAACAATTTTTTTGTCAAGTTGCCGGGATCTAATTCTGCTGTATTGTCACACAATAGCCATCTATTGACTGTGCCTAATCGTGGCGACCACATTGAAGTCGCTTTAATGAAGATGGCAGAGATCAATCCTGGTGTCAGAGTGATTCTGTTGTCAGCCACGATGCCAAATGTCGATGAGATTTGCGGCTGGCTTTGTGATCTGACTGGAAGGGATACGTACTATCTCGAATCTGATTACCGTCCCTGCCCACTCAACATTCACTACCAAGACTACTATGACGGAGAACGTTCTTATGACAAGAATGAGGCTCAGAAAGTGGGAACGGCATTAGGGATTGTTGAGTATTATCTTGATGACAAATTCTTGATCTTTGTGCACACCAAGAAGACCGGCAAAATGATGCTGGAGCATCTGAAGCGACACAAGATTGACGCTGAATTCCACAGTGCTG
>Ga0180433_10008964_pt1 | contig 12333 bp, 7 predicted proteins | sample SS_ome_8_FD_132980 | JGI IMG/M metagenome (GOLD analysis project Ga0180433, IMG submission 132980) | Hypersaline lake sediment archaeal communities from the Salton Sea, California, USA - SS_1_D_1 metaG | ecosystem: Environmental > Aquatic > Non-marine Saline and Alkaline > Hypersaline > Sediment... | reverse complement strand
TCTCTTAACATCTTGAATTCGGCTCACTGTTACAGGGCGTCCCAAATAATCTTGAAGATAGCGTTCAAGCACGCTTTCACCTGTTGGGATCTTAAGGTCAACAAACTTGACCCCCGAGATATTTTCTACATGGACATTCCCGACGGATTGATTTGATCCCATTAGTACAATCCCTTTAAAATGGCTTGCTAGAATCTCTTCCGATTCCTGAGGACACACGGGGCTAGGGAAATGTTGTTCCACGGCTCCAAGAGGTAGGGCGAGTGCTATTGCAGCTATTAAGGTTTTTCGGATCATTTCACTACTCTATTCAGTTAAGAAATTATTATCAACTCTCTATTACCAAGCAAGGTAAGTGCGGTTATTGTTATTTGCGCGGGTATCATCTTGTCTTCGGATATAGTACCGCTCTGTTGGGCTAATATTGAAACTGTCAAAGGTTGAGCGCCACTGTCCTGGAGAGATTTCAGTACGTGGTTTGTACATCACGTAAAAGCTTTCAGGCCACCCTAAGTAATAGTTAAACGAGGATTCCTCATATAAGAACTCTGTCAAAATAATCGAAGCTTCTTGCGTAAATGTTTCAATACATGGTTTGTAGAAAATTTTAAAAGGGATCCCCTGGTCCCCGTTAGGATAGTATGTACACCATTTCTCCTGGTCGGTATCTTCAAAGACTGTCCCAGGAAGGAAGAAGAAGGGAGTCCCTGCGCTAATAAACTGAGCCAGTGGATCGATGACATTCTGGGCTTGCATCGCTGTATAGACCCGAATGTATCCAGTATCTGAGTTAATGATACTTGTTGCATCCATCGAAAAGCTTCCTGGACCAATTTGAGGGAAACGTGGAGCTTGATTGTCACAAACGAGGTCTACATTTTGCGACGCAGAAACAACAGCGTTACTCTGCAATGTCATGTCATCCTGAGTAATCACCAAGATATTCCCGCTGGGGGCATAAATAGGGATTGTAGAAAAGGCTGGAGGGACGTTGACTGTAGATGGTCCTGAAATCACCGTATCCCTGAAAGCAACAATTGTAATATCCGCGCCATCTGCAACAAAGGGATTTAAGGGACCAGAGTAAAGAGGGCCACGGTTCTGATTATTAAAGCTGATTGAATTTCCGGTTGTTCCAATATTTAAGATGTCAGCAGGAGTTCCATTCGCGAATCTATCGCGTGTTGACATAATAGTGTTGCTCCCATTCTGTGACCAGTACGTGATCGGGTTGGGCGCTGCACCAGTTGCTGGGGGATTTAAAGCTCCGTAGCCATTTGCAGCAAGCTGGAAGATTGTTCCAGGAATCGCAGCTGTATCATACAATTGAGTATCGAAGGCTATGGCACCAAGGCCATTACTGGCAACAAGAGGAGAGGCTGATCCAAGAGCAGTCCCAGCAAAAACATTGACTCCACCAACAAGCGCAGTCTGCGGCCCCCAAAGCTGACCTCGATTAAATGGAGAATCTGCAACGTAGGTGAACCCTCCGGTGGCTTCATAATCGACAATGATGTCGCCTGTTCTTGCTGCCGCACCTCCGGCTACTCGAATATCTCCGCCTGCGCGGACATTAATGGTTCCTAGATTAGCGCTGACAACAGTCGTGTTGTTGAAAGCTTTGTTATGGAGATTTGCTGCACCATTGGCGCCATTGATACATTGAATACTGTTGAGTGCCCAAAAATGGGCATTGCTATTGACGAGCTCAAGAAAATCAAAGGCGGCGCTGAGAGTTGCTGTTGCTGGAGGACCACCTAGCATAATTAGGCTATTTCCAACGTGGACAAAAAGCTCTGCAGGGAAAGCGCCAAGATTGCTACCATCATTTTGATACTCGACAAATGCCGACCCAAAACGACCATCCATGATAAAGTTATTCCCTACATTGATGTGTAATGCACCATGGACAAGTTCATTAGAACCTGTAATTCCAAACTGATTATCAAAGACTCCTACAAAAGCCCCGGAAATTCCTGGAAGAGTAGGGTCATGTCCCATCATGAGGTTTCTTCCGACGTTGAGGTTTAGGTTTGCTTCAATGGATCCAGCGCCTCCTAAAAGCAATCCTCGGTCTCCGATTCCTGAAAAATTATCCCCTCCAAAAATTGTGCAATCTCTTCCAACATTTACATTGATATCACCAGAGTGATTGACAATAGCTGAGACGATTTGTTGAAAACGACCAATTCCCGAACCAGCGCCATCTGCAATATTTCCAGAGCGGACGAGTAGATCTCTTCCCACTGTGACACTTGTTGGGTTATTTGTGACATCGCGTGCGATTCTTCCTTGCTTTGATATTCCGGCGTGAGCAAAAGGTCCCGTGCCAGCTTGAAGTATCACGTCATTTCTTGCTAGGACTGTAACGGCTCCCGTAAAAGGTGTCGTGAGGGGAGCAGGTTCATAGTACCCAATTACAGCAACATCATCATCAGTCGTTCCCCCAGTTTGAAAAATACTACCACGCGTTGCTTCAACATGAATAGCACCATTAGGGGAACCAAAAATAACAGGAACAGTGTTTGTTAACGAGCCCATTGTGATGTTTCCCGTCTGGGCAACGATTGTGACATTTGCTGCAGTACCTCCAGTATTGGAATTTACGATTCCTCCAAGAGCATTAATGTTGCGCCCCACGGTCATATTGATAGGGGCGCTTGCTTGTCGTACGCTAATCGTATCGCCTACTCCACTGATATAGTCTCGTCCAACATTCAGAGTGGCACCTAACCCTGATCCACCTCCAGCTCCAACAAAAATATCTGCTTGAATATTGCAGTCTTGACCAGTCGTCACACTAAAAAGACCCCCACTTGCAGCATTATGGGCGATATTTGCGTTCACATTTAAATCTCTACCTGCATCAAATGTAAGGCCTCCCCCAGTTCCGGTAATGCTGATCGTGGCACCTGGCTGGATGTTAATGTCGTTATCTGCATCAAGGATAAGAGCTCCACTCCCTACACCTGGAGCAACCCAGGCAAGGGGGGCTGTCACGTTGATATCCCCACTACCGCCAGCTGTTGCGGTACTTGTTTGAACCGTGACATTGGCTCCAGCAAGGGCTCCTGTTAAATCTGTGTCTAAAAGCTGCGCGGTAGCGAATCCTGCTCCGGTATAGGGGTTAATAAACCCTCCAGATGTTGCTACAAGACCAATCACAATATCATTGGGATCTAACAACAGATTTCCCATAGTTCCATAGGGGGCTGTAGTATCGATGGTTCCTTTATAATAGAGTTCTGAAGTAGGGGTTGAAACTTCAATAAAGCCCCCATTCCCTTTGAGGCATCCCCCCTTAGCATTGATGTGAGCAAAGTACTCGGTCACTTTATCTGACCAGACGATGACATTTCCGCCGTCACCCGATTCGAGGGCACTTGCTTCTATTGTTCCCCCTTTTGCAATGCGGGTCAGTTGAGAGGCGAGAAGATTGCGATCTTTGCCTTGAAAACTTCCTCCAACATTCGCTGTTCCTCCGCCTAGTTTTCCAGACACATCAATGAGGAAGTCATCTTCCATCTCGACTCGATCGCCTAGCAGAAAAACTTCTCCTCCCATGTCGCCTCTATGAGAGCGTATCGTTCCACTGTTTTTTGCCAGGGTAAGGTAAACTGTCCCACCTTCCTTAGAGACAGTTAGAGCATCTGGATTTGCGGTGGTTTTTATTGCATGAGAATAGGGATTTCCCTCGGTATTGAGGTTATTTGCAGAGCTTCCCTGGACATATAGAGGGGAGCTATCATTAGGTTTGTATAGAAGAGAGCTACATCCTATTGCGCCTGCTCGTCCTCCTTCTGCCTCTAAAACCCCGTGGTTTTCAACATGCCGAGCAATCAGAAGCGCGTCACCATCTTTAGTATGAATAGTTCCATAGTTTATAATCGAAGACATCGAGTTTCCTGTAAACTCTAGGTTTTCCCCGCTTAGGAAGTCGCTATCAAGAACATCAAAGGTTGACCCAATAAAAGAGGTGGTATTAATGCAAGCGCCTTCACCTATAAGAAGTCCATTGGGGTTTATTAGATAGAGGTGACCATTTGACTGGAGCATGCCCAAAATTTCAGAAGGGTTTCCTCCCAGGACGCGGTTAAGAGTTGCGGAAGCTTCCGAGGGTTGAATAAAATGGGTTGTTTCTCCCTTCTTGATCGAAAAATCTTTCCACTTTAGAATGGTTTTCTCTTGCTCGGTTTTAACAATAAGAGTGTTATTGTTTCCATGGGATAGCTGAGCTTTTCCGCTGACTCCACTGGGATTGGCAAAAAGGGGAAGAGTGAACAAAGACAGGAGAAGGGACTTTGACCAAGACACTGGTGACACCTCGTATATATAAAAATCTTTTTACATATAGCAAAGTATAGAAGTATCACGCAAGTGTTTAACGGTTGTCTTCTCGCATTTTACGGAGGCTTTCTTTCATCTTCCTCAAGTCGCGTGCAATCATTTGCGAGAAATGTTGAGTCATATTTCTGAGGAAGACCTTTTCCTCGACTTTAGAGAACTGAGCAATAAAGGTTTTCCAAGGAGCGGGATCACGATCGACTACTTTCTGAGTCTGCTGTGATTCTGAGTTTAGGAGGTTGTTGATTGGTTCCATATGTTTCGTCTTCTTTTTTCAACATGTCGACTCCCATCTGAAAATGGGAAGGATTTGCTGATTGACCTTTGAATTGGTTTTCTTGATAGGCTGTTACGTTTCGATACTCTTGTCCGGAGTGAATAATCTGAGGGCGGACAAAGACAATCACATTACGCTTTTCATCGTCAGTCGTTGTTTTACTAAAGGCTGCTCCGATGAGAGGAAGGCCTCCCATGCAGGGGATTCCTGATTTTCGCTCTCTCTTTGTATTGCGGATCATACCACTTAAGACGAGAAAGCTTTGATCAGGAACATGAACTTGCGTTGCCATATCGGTTTTGGTTGTGTTGATTCCATTAACGGAGTCAGCAACGCTATTGTGGTTTGGAATAACATTGGTGATCTCTTCCGAAATCTCTAATGTAATCACATCTTCATCACCCAAGAGGGGAGTGATATTAAGTTTTACTCCAACATCGCGGTACTCGATGTTTGCAGAAGTTTGCTGACTTGCTCCCACAGTTTCGACGACAGACCCTGTGAAGGCAATGTTATCTCCTACGAATATGCGTGAGAGCTTGTTGTCCTGAGTAATGATTTTCTGATTCAAGATGATCGTACTGTCTCCATCAGCCTCAAGCGCTGAGACAAGAGATCCGAGTGAAAAGTACGACTGTCCTTTATGGAGGATAATATCCCCGAGCACTCCGAGATCAAATCCGCGTCCCAATGGGAACTGGTCGGTTCCTGTGGGGGTATTTGATGCATTTATCTGTTGCAAAGTGTTTGCAAAAGGTGCCTGTTTCGGAGCGGCCGGGAAATTACCAAGTCCATACCCAAATTTGTTACGATACTGCCCACCTGCTCCCCATTCGAGTCCAAACTCGAGCCCTTTCTTTACGTCGGTTTCGATCACGAGAACCTCGATAAAGACTTGCTTTTTTGGGACATCTAAACTCGAAATGAGAGATGTGAGCTCTTCGATACCCTCTTCTGTTCCAGAGTAGAGGATAGAATTCGTAGATTCTACCCACTGCATCGATCCAATTGCTTGGACTAGCTCTTTTGATGCACTGGGGTTTGCTTTCATACTGACAGCGACACTTTTGATCGCTGTGAGAATCTCATTTCCTACGTGGTATTGCAATTTGTAGACATGAAATTCTCCCTTCTTTTCATATTCGTAAGGGGTGAGAAACTGGTTTCCTGGCTTATCATTGACCAAACGAAATTCTCCCTTCCCGTCCCTCTGGCCGCGCATTTTCGCAAGTTTCAATTCTTTCCGTTCTTCCAGTTCCCACTCTTCCATCTTCTCGACAAGGTAGTAGTCGCCGCGCTTCTCTGTACGAATTCCTTGCTTTTCGAGGAGTTCAACCATGATTTTCAAAATGTTTTCGGGGTCAGTTGCCTTTCCTGTGACGAGGCTAATGTTAAAGTCTAGGATCTTTTCATCGTAAATAAAGTTTCTTTCAGCAACGGTGCTCACAAACCGGAGGAATTCCAACATGGAAACATCCTGAAAATTGACAGTCAGGGATTTCTCTTCACTTTCTGGAGGGGTCGTATCGAAATGAAGAACTTCTTCGCCAACCAAAGGGGCGCCAAGTTGAGAGAGAAGGAAAAGAGATGTGAAGATCTTATGTTTCATTCTTTTTATGAACGCTAATGGTTAAAGAAGTTTAGATCTTAACAAGTTTGAGAGATAGAAAATAGAAATTTTTGTATTGCTTTGGTCAGAAATGACTAAAGATGAAGAAGTAAAAATTCGTAAACCATTTACTTTTAGACTGATAACGAATTTCCATCTTTAAGTAAAATTAACCTAGTGTCCCGGAGCTAAAAATAGAGGAGGTAGTCGATGGAAAGAGTATAGTCGCGGTGCCCAAGGTTTCTAGGATTGATAAAGTAGGGGAGTCCTGTCACCACATTTCCAGCAGCGCGATTCTTCTTGTCATAAAGTTTATCGGAATTCAGTTCAACGCTGAGAAGGTTTCCTCGGAAAACGTAGGTTGCCCAGGTGAGTGTGATTCTTTCTTTGGGAACATTAAAACCCAAAGCCTCATAACTTCTTGAATATCCCAAAGCAAGAGAGCTAGGCATTGCTGCTATTTTAAAGGCATATGCAAGTTCTGTATCAAAGGCGATGGGTTTTGCCCCTTTAAAAGAGGTTCCATTTGTGCTAAAAGCTGCGTCATTTGGGTTGAAGGGACGAAGCGCCTGGTTATATTCGCATAGCAGTGTCCAGTCTCCGATGGAAAAATTTCCATTGGCATTGAGACCAGGAACAACATGGCGGAGCTTTTCCGTATTAGAAGGGTCGCCAAAAGCCTCTTGCATTCCCGTTGAATCAGCAATATTACGCACTGCGCCAACAGCAAGCTTGCAATCGAGTTTCTTGATGTTAAAATGAAACCCTAGGTTAACCCCATAATTGTTGATATTGTTTCCAGAATCCGCATGACTATCTCCCTTAAAAACAAACGCAGCAAATTGAACTGTATCATTGAAGAACCCTAAAGCAACATCTCGAGCAAGTGTTCTGAAAAGAACACGTGTTAAAGGATTGTGCACAGCTGCATAGGTGGTGTATTGTCCATAGGGAACATAGGTTTGACCAAGCGTTCCATACCACGACTCTTTTGAGAAGTCTCCAAACGTGATAAAAAGGGAGTCGGCATGAAAGCGAGAACTCGCAACTCGAGAATTGCTCAAGGCAAGGTCAGCGGAGTTATCATACTCCAGCCCTATGAAACCATAGAGCCAGGGGGCAACAACAATTAGAAAATCTATCTCAGCATCTGTGATATCTAGATCACTTTGAGCACGACCTCTCGCGTCTTTTTGTACAAACCCTGTAAATTCAATCTCACCACTCAGGAAGATCCGAGGATTGATGGGGAAAGGGATTCCTTTTTCCTGCATGTACTTTGTCGATTCTGCAAGCTCAAGCAAAATCTGCAGGTCTTTATTGACATTTGAGAGACTTGCCATAAGCTCTGTTCCTTCAAATGTTGCACGGACCCCTGGATAGGGAGAAGAAGTAACAAAGGTTCCAAAGTAGTTGGCAATCCGCTGTTGGAGCGTCATTTCTTTTTCTTCAGAGGGTGCTTCAATATGCTTTAATAGAGGATTTTGATAGCTCTCTTCTATGGAATCTTGCTTTTGAGATTCTTGCTCTGCCTCTTGAAATTGGATGTAGGTACCCTCTTGCACAGCAAGAAGAGGAAAGGCTAGAAAGGCTAGAATGAATATAGATAGCTTCATGGGTAATTGTGGATGGTTAAGGGTTCAAGGGTATCAGCAGGGGAAAAACCAAAGATCTTACCGTAGAAGTAAAGCTCAGCATCGAGGGCACGCATAATATTTTCAGAAGCGCGGAAACCGTGTTGCTCTCCTTCGAATAAAAGATAAGCCACGGGAATCCCCTTCTTATTTAAAGCGTTGAACATCATTTCAGCTTGGGCAGGAGGGACAACTTTATCCTCAGCCCCCTGCAATAAGATCACTGGACAGGATAATTTCTCAGTATGGTGAATAGGACTTAGTTCAATATAGCGTTTTTTTGCCTGTGGATAGGGACCAATCAGTTTATCTAGGTATCTTGATTCAAATTTGTGGGTATCGGTGGCAAGAGCTTCTAAATCACTCACACCATAGTAGCTTGCTCCAGCCTTAAAAACATCTCGAAAGGTCAAAGCAGCTAGAGTTGTGTAACCTCCTGCACTTCCGCCTTTAATCGCCATGCGCTTTTTATCAACACGTCCCTCCTTAGCAAGAAAAAGAGCCCCGTTGCAGCAATCATCAACATCAACGATTCCCCAGCTATCTTTAAGGCGCTCGCGGTATGCGCGGCCGTAGCCAGTGCTTCCTCCATAGTTGACATCCAAGACTCCAATGCCCCTTGAGGTCCAAAACTGAATCTCCAAATTCAAGCTTGCTGAAACGCGTGCTGTAGGGCCTCCATGACTTTTAACAATTAGGGGGGGGAGATCTGTTCCTTTATAGTCCTTATTTTTTGGAGGGTAGTAAAAAGCATAGGAGTTTTTGCCCCCTTCAGTTGGGAATTCCAATGTTTCAGGAACAGAAAGGTACCCGGAATCGATATTTAAATCCTTTGACTTTCGAATCCGCTCCAGATCCTTAGAGACCAAATCATAACGGATCAATGTGCGCATTTCGACGGGGGAAGCTCCCGTAAAATATAGATGCATTCCTGCAACAGTGAAGCCGCCATAACTTGTGAAGGGGAGGTCAATTTTCTCAAGAGATTTTTTCTCAGGATCCAAAATCCCCAGATAGTCAGTTCCCGAAACAGTATAGATACATGCAATCCTTCCGTCCTGAAGAAACCCATAATTAGACATCCTGAAGACCCAAACAGGTTGACCGAACTCTGCCTCCATGGGATAGAGAGCTTCAACTCCACCTACACCCATTCGATAGAGATTCCACCATCCGGAACGATCCGAGACAAAATGCAAAACACCATCAGGGCTCCAGGTTGGTTGAAAGATAGATTCACTCTCTCCTCCTGCAACAGCCCTTACATTTTTGAGAGAACCTTCTTTGGTGATCTCTCCTACCCATAGTGTCGAACCATCCCAAGGCATGTTTGGGTGGTCCCAGGTGATAAAAGCAAGGTGGGTCCCCTTAGGATGCAAGGCAGGCATAGAGTAGAAGTCGTGTCCCTCATGGATGACTTCGACCTTATCTCCAATTCTTACCAGAGTATTGACAACGTTATGCTCAGAGCGATGTTCTTCTTGGATGGCATAAATTACATTTCTAGAGCGATCACAAAGGGGGTTTGCATACCGCATTCCCTCACCAGAGCAAACCATTTCGATCTTTCCATTTCGGTCGCGCTTATAAAATCCCTGATCTTTAAAATTGGAGAAATAGAGTACTTCATTTGAAACCGTGAAAGAGCCCCCTCCATACTCATGAACGCGCGTTCGTGCATTGTAGGGCTCAGGAAGAACGTCCTTTCCACCTTTTACAATTACAGAACGTCCCTTCTCTTCAGGGCGAGACTCGCTCCAGTATAAATCGTCTCCATCAACGACAATTTCACCGAGCCTAATCGCAGACTCTACAATTATCGATGAGGTGATAGGAGACTTCCAAGATCCACAAGGCTTTGCTTCCATTTCACACACACACAGAGTTAATACAAACAAGGAAAAACATTTCATAGCGTCTTAACTTTAAATTGATAAACCTAGGTTGCTCTTTTAACCTGCATTCTTATTTTCGCTCTTAACAACCACTTGTGGTTGTCTACGAGCTCCAAATTTCAATGCCGACCAAAATAGCTTCCCTACCTTTATCAATTTAAAGTTAAGGCACTATAGCATGTGAAAATTTTACAAATAAAGAACTTTATGGGGCTTCTCGAAAAATGAATGAGAAGAAGGAGAAAAAGGAGGGAGGAAGCCCTATAAGGCAGCCCCTAGTAAACGGATACTTTCCAAACAGTGAAAGAGTCTCCTATTGAGGATTTTGATGCGCCAGTTCTAGTTGCTTCGTTTACATTTGACCTTAAAAATATGGTTCTATAGAATTTCCTCTAATGATCTACACAGATAGGTAGCTCATGGAAATCGAAGCAGTATCTTCAGAACCAGTAGTGGTTATTGGTCAGGATGAGCAGTCTTCTGGTGATCTACATGGTCGAAGTGTTATTCATGAAAAAAACGTAGATGCTTGTTTCAATCAATGTATTTTTGATATCTTAAACAGCCAACCTAAGGCCTGTAGTTTTTTGTGGGGGTACTTTGATCCAGAGCGCAGGGCTCTAAATAGGTTTGAGATTAAGGTTCTTTTAAATTCAATACAGTGCTCTTCTGAAGAAGAATATGTAGAAAAACAGAGAGAACTTCAAGACTTTGTCAACGGAATGCTTTTTTCTGCTGGTGTCATTGTGATAGCAGTTTTTTCTAAGGATTGGAAATCGGCTGGAATACAAGCTACTGCAGCGTATTTCTTGATCAAAGACAAGTTGCGGGTGACAAAAGAGCAGTTAGACAATCTACTTAATGAACGGGACATGTCTTATGACGACTTATATTTTTGTACCATTTTAGAGGATTATCTGAAGAACCAACAAGAGCTTGTCGCAAAAGGGATCATTTTAGATATGCTGAACCCGATGTATACAGATAACCCTCACTATACTGACAATCCTCATTATAATAAACCACTTGACCCGAGTTTCAAACCGCTTATTTAGATTTGATTATGAAAAAGCAGTATTCATATGAGTTTTTTGTTCTTGGAATTTTATTTACCAGGGTTGTTGATGGTCTAATGCATGATTTTAAGTGTTCCTCTTTCGAAGTAGGGATACTATCCTTAATTGTATATTGCGTATTTTTGATGAAGAGGAGAGCGCAGCAGCGTCAACTAGCTTGAAGTCATGAAAATTGTTTTTCTTACCATATTATGCTCTTTAGTTACTTGTTGGGGGAACTTAACTAATTACTCTGAAATCTATGGTCTTTTTGTTGAAGTTGCTTCGTTTAAGAATCAGGAGATCGTTGAGCAGCAAATGAATGCTTTAGAGAAAAAATATGATTTTCAATGTGTAATGGGCAATTTTTTTGCTAAACCTAAAAAGTTTGACCAGTTGAAGGGGATCTTGTTGTTTTCAATAGTGCCTCCCAAACAATATGATGCAGGAAAATCATCCAATCATTTGATTCATGGATTTGTATGGCCGATTGATCCGACGATAGGATCAACATTTAAGTCGCAAGAAGCTGTGTTTATGAGAACTGGGGATTTACTCTTTGATTATAATAAGGAAGTTGATGGCAAAATGACATTACCTCTGATACTAGAAAGTTTAGATCGGATTTTTGAAAAAAACCTTAAAGGCAGCCACAATTATAAGAAACCACTAGTGATTTTGTTTTTTTAACGAACTCTTAGACTTGGCGAGCGCGCCCTTTCCAAATAGCAGTTGGGTATTTTTCTTCAGTGAGAGTGAGCTTTTTCTTAGCGACATCGAGAAGGTCGATATCAAGCTTCATAGATAGCAGCATGAGATTGTTAAAGATGTCAGCAATCTCTTCACGGATGTGTTTCGCAAGCTCCTGGTTTTGCATCACCGACTCGCACTCATCCATGCTAAGCCATCGAAAGATTTCCGCTAGTTCGCCGGTTTCAGAAATGAGAGAGAGAACAAGATTCTTAGGGTTATGGTATTGGTCCCAATCCCTATCTCGAACAAATTTTTTGAGTTTATCTTTGAGTACGTCCATGTGATCACGATATGCAATGACAGAAAAAATGAAAAGAATTAATGTGACCGGAGACGAATTTGCGTGCGTGTGATGTCACTTTCATTAGGTGTTTTGATACTGGTCTTTTTGGGAATAGCCCTTCGCCAAGTCTTTCGTATTCCTCTTCGAATCTGGCAAATTATGGGAATTGGAGCCTGCATTGTCCTTTTTACAGGACGGATCTCGATCATTTCCGCATACATCGCGATTGACTGGAGCATTATCTTCTTTCTTTTTGGAATGTTTTATGTCGGGCAGGCCCTTGAAGAGAGTGGATATATCAGCGAAATTGCCTCGCGCTACTTGATTGAAGGATGCTCACTAAAATTGCTTGTTTTCACCATTGTTTTCGGGATGGGGCTTTTTTCTGCAGTCCTTATGAATGATACCCTAGCGATTATAGGAACCCCACTCCTTCTAAAGGTGGCGCATCATAGAAAACTTCGTTCGCACTCTCTTTTGCTA
>Ga0180433_10008963_pt1 | contig 12334 bp, 16 predicted proteins | sample SS_ome_8_FD_132980 | JGI IMG/M metagenome (GOLD analysis project Ga0180433, IMG submission 132980) | Hypersaline lake sediment archaeal communities from the Salton Sea, California, USA - SS_1_D_1 metaG | ecosystem: Environmental > Aquatic > Non-marine Saline and Alkaline > Hypersaline >... | reverse complement strand
AGTGTTTCTTCAATTGTCACTATTCTTTCAATAGGCGGGATAAAATTCGATATGACATTAAGGAATGTTGTCTTCCCGGTAGAGGTAGCGCCGCTGACTATTATATTTAATTTACTTCTTACGCATTTTTCAATGAAATCCGAAACCATACCATTTAAGGTGCCTTCCTCTTTTAAACTTTCAACATCCATTATCTTTCTTCTGAATTTCCTTACGGTAACGACCAGGTCGCCTGTCGTTATCGGGCTTAAAACCACGTTAATCCTTGAACCATCCTTAAGTCTTGCATCTACCATAGGCGAACTTTCATCTACTCTCAAACCCAGTGGGCTTAATATTTTGTCAACCAGATTTTTTATGTGATTATTATCCCTGAAAAGAATCCCTGTTTTTTTGATAACATCATTTTCTTCAATATATACCCGATCAAAATTATTTATCATTATCTCGGTTACCCCATCATTACTCATTAAAAAACTTACGGGCCCAAAGCTAAAGCTGTCCTCGTAAATTTCTCTGGCTATCCTGGAGGCTTCTTTCCCGGTGATTATAATCTTTTCTTCCTCTATTATTTCCCTTAAATTCCTGTCAATTGTATCCAGCATATCCCCGGGAGACATATTGCTTAAGTGTCCGGGCTCTATCCTCTTCAATATCCTCTCACTTAAATCAACCGGTGCTCCCGCTATGCTATTGACCGACCTCATAAACCAAAATCCTCACATATTTTTTTTGAAAATGCGGATATGCTATTTACAACCCTGAGATTGTAATCAAAAACCGAACCGGGTCCCCTGGTCTGAATCAGAAACTCTATATCCCTGTCGTATGGTATAAAAGCATTTACTGGATTTTTTAATATTGAATTTATGCCCGCTACCGGAACCGAAGGTCTCGTATTAAATTTATTAATAATTATGTCGCACTCATAAGAAAATTCATCACATGCTGCATCCTTTATCATCAAATTTAAATTATTTAATGAAACCAGGTCAGGCAGGGATATAAAAACATACTTATCGACAAGATCTTTCATATCAACCTTATAGTGGTTATAAAGATAGGCAGGAAAATCCACGCATATTAAATCGAAATGCTCCTTAAGGACATCTATTAGTTTTTCGAGGTATTCACTATTAAAGAATTTATTTCTTTCGGTTTTTAAAGGCGGCAATATTAAATTCAGGCCATTTTTAAAATTAATGACCAGTCTTTTTAAAATTAAAATATCTATTTCATCAATAACACTTTCTATGTCACCGAGATCCCTGTAATCACCGTCAGCCAGATTGAAAATCAGTCTGCTGTCCTTTTTGCCAGTATTCAAATCAATAAGTAGAACATTCCCGGTAGTTTTCCCTGCAAGATAAGTTGACACGCAATATGTGATAAAGCTACAGCCGCAACCGCCTTTGCTCCCGGAAAAAAATATAACCTTTGGCTCTTTTTCATCCATTCTAATCATTTTTTATCCCTTCTCCCATACATACCCTTATTTAATTAAATTAATTCCCAGAATATCTGCTACTTGAAGATACGAATTATCTGGTGTTGCAAATTGACATATTTAAGAAACCCCTGCCTGCAGCCAGAAAAACCCTCTCCGCTTCAGAGCCGGTCAGGTAAAAGGTAAGAGTTAGATAATTCTTATGATAAGCGCCTGTAAAATCCCCGCCGGCCGCTTCTCCAAATAAAAAATTCCCCTCAGTGCTTACATCATCGGTGTAATATCCATCCTCACCTATTTTTATTAATATTATTTCCTTTCCGGATATGACCGTTTCGGAAAAGAGTTCACCGCTTTCCTGCATGTAATATGTCGATATAAGATCTACTCTGTCTCCTTCCCTGATTAGAGAGCTATCACCATAGAAATTAACAGGTATGCTCACTGCCCTTAAACCATCCGGTATATATGATGAGAAGCCAGGACTTATCCTGCCAGAATCTTCCATGTCCGCGATTTTATCCTCAGTAATAATTTCTCCCTTTGAAATATCCGCTTCGACTCTTTTCCCTATTATTTCATTCTTATCCGTTATGAATTTCCCACTGAATATATCTGAAGATATTTCCTGTATCTTTATTGACTCCGCCTTAACTTTTTCACCCTTTTCCATGTCAGTACCGGCAATGAGAACCCTGTTATTATTGCCGCTATTTTCCGGAATCTTTTCTTTGAGCTCCCCTATATACCAGAAAATAAAAATTCCGCCTGCCAGGGCAATTATTACAAAGATAATGCCTATAATTTTTTGTCTTAAGACTAACGATAATCTGTTCATATCACCTGTCTGTTTCTTGCACTTCTCCGGGCATTCCGGCCTCCATATTTTTACTAACTTTGTATATTGGACTTTAACATAATTATGTTTTTATGTAAATACATAATTACGGAAAAAATCGACCGTCCTGGCCTGGCGCGCGGAACAAACATAAAATTAGTGATATAATTATTTATGTATATAAAAATTTAATAATATGGTATTCACTATGAGCGAAGTTTATTTTCTCTTTAAAAAAGGAAAGATCCTTGCCGGCAAAGGCAGGTGCCTTGAAGCCATTATGCTTCTCGAAAAAGCCAAAAATCTGGAGCCGAAAAAAGGTTCTATAAGAGAATTTCTTGCAAGTTCTTATTATAACTGCGGCTTTTATGAGTCGGCCAGGAGAAATTTCATGACTGCCATAGAAATAGACGCATCCAATGATTTCGCACATTATGGTCTTGGATTATGTTTGATAAGGGAAAACAAGCTAACGAGAGCAGCGGGGCATTTTAAACTGGCAGCAATTATGAACCCTTCTTCAAAAAAATATAAAGAAATACTAAATAAAATTGCCTTATTACAGCAATCTTAAGAGAACATTATCATATCTGTAACCTTCAGGGTAGTTTTTTCTATTAATCCGGCTCTTACTTCCAGAACAGAAAAAGAATCTTTCAGGAATGGGGTAATTATGAACGGTCTTAGATTGCAATAGATAGCTATAACCCTATTACTTTTATCCAGGAATACCGTATCTATCCTATATCTCATTCCTATTGTGTGGATACTTTTACATTTTTTTATAAGTAATCCCTGCCTGTCAGCCAATTTCTTTTTAAATATCAATCCAAACGACCTGCTAAAAAGATTCCTGGCTTCTATTAAATCGGTAACTATTATTTCCTTTTTTACGCTTTCGTTATTATCAGAAATAAATTTAAAAGCTTTCATTAATTATCCCGGGATTAAATAAACCTTTGCACCTTTTAAAAATTCTCCAAAAACCGGACTTATAATTATTTAGAATGGCAACCCTTTATTTACCAAGCTCTTCCTCAACTTCCTCCTCACCTGCTTTAAGCTCTTCAACCTGCTGCTTATCTATCTTTAAAAGAAGCGTCTGGAACTCCCCTACATGGGTTTTCTCTTCTTTCGCTATGTCCAGAAGAATTTTTTTAATATCTTCATTATCCGTGGATGCAGCCAGCTGTTCATACAAGCTTATCGCATCCAGCTCCGCAATTATACCTGCCCTTAAAATTTCCTTATCCATATTATCTTTATCCACTTTTGCCAGGTTAATAGGCATACTTGATAACATAATTACTTCTCCTCTCAAATCTAACAATTTTTTATAAATTGGTCCCTGTCATTTAATCCTTAATCTTAAAAGTCCTGGATACCTCATCAAATATTTCTATGTTCTCATCAAAGTCCTCATGCAATGCGGTAAAAGTAAGAACCCAGAAATCCGACCCATCCTTAATTATATACTGGACCACCTTTAATTTTTTTCCACCGGCTTCTTGCTCTACGATTGCCCTTCCTACTTCATCATAGTTACCAAGAGAAATAATATCCTGCTCCGCGACCTTAAATGCAAATCCCGCCTCTTCGTATTTTTCAGCTAAGTCCGTGTATGTCAGATCCATATACTTTTCAAGAGATAGCAAAGGTGCCGTTTCGCCGGTAACAGTTAAATTACTTATACCGTCTCCTCCGGAAGCAGCAGTCGGATCATAACCGAAGAATAATAGATATCCCTTATTTTTTTCAACATCGGCAGCCAGATCATCCTGTCCCAGATTTTCAAGGTCCTCTGCTACGGAATCAAGCTCTTCCTTCGTACCGCCTTCCCAGTTTTCCGGAAGAGACAAATCGAAATCACCTCCGGCAAACTCAACCACTGCAGGCTGCATTTCTTCTTCCGTTTTACATCCTGTAATAGACAGAACCACTGATATTGTTAACATAACCATAATTAAAATCAAAAAAATTTTCTTCATAACGACCTCTTTATCTTCAAATTTTAATTTTTTCACACTATCCAGAGTAGCTTATATTATAACAATTTTAACCGTGCTTGTTAGCTTTAATTCGAACTCTTTACCGTTCCCTGCACAATCACCGATATTTTTATCGCTTTACCCCGGTTACGACACTCCTGTTAAGAGCAGCCGGTCTGTATATTATACCCTTAAAACCTGCTTCTTCCATCATTTGCTTCATTTCGAGGAAAGAATAACATTTCCCTTCGGTAAGGAACATAAGCAGAACTGAATATTCTGCAGCCGAAACAGGCCCGGTTTTATCTTCATTAATGTGGACTCCATGGATGATTACCATTCCACCCGGCTCAAGACTTCTATATGATTTTTCTAAAATATACCTTACTTTATTAAAATCCCAATCATGGACCACATGGGAGAGAAGATGGATATCATATCCTTCCGGCAGACTTTCTTTAAACATATTTCCTGTAATTACATCTATCCTATCTTTTAATCCTGGCTCTTTTATTGAGAACTCTGCTATCTTATCCGCCGGAGGTTTTTCATATATAGCCGCACTTAAATCCGGGTATTTTTCCAGTAGAACGGCGGAGTATATCCCGATTGAGCCGCCAATATCCAGTAACTTCCTATATCCCCCTAAATCAACTGCATCAAGTAATCCATTTGCCAGATAAGCACCGCGGCCCCTCACCCCATCCGCATAAGATTTTGCAAAATCGGCATGTTTCATGGATGTTGCCCAATCATCTTCTCTCTTAACTGCCGCCCAGGGTGCCGGCTTTCCGGTAATAAGAACTTTTCTCATCTCTTCGCATTCGGGCCTGTCTTTCAACGAACTGACATAAAAGCTTAAATCAAAAAAAGACTCGCTGCTAAGATAATCATCTGCAATATCAGTAAGATAAAATCTGTTATCTTTTACCTCTATGAAACCATATGCTTTAAACAGGGTTAACATTACATCCAGCGGTCTTTTTTTAATTTTAAGCGACCTGCTTATACCGTCAATGCCAGAAGGATGTTTTTTTAAAAAATTAAAAAAATCAAAATAACCCACGGCAGCAATGAAAAGGTAATTTGCAAACGAACTGTCCCGGAGTTTGAATATCAGCTCCGGTGATGTTTCCGGTATATTTTTTTTAATCATTTAATAGCTCTTTTTTGTTTCTAAACCCAAATTATTATTTAATTTGTACTGGCTGCCTTAATAGCTTTCCCACGGAATCACTATACATTCTCAGAAATGTCTATCCTGACAATAACATTAATCCCGAACCTAATCCCGAACTTAATCCCGAACCACATTTAACATTAAAATAGGACATAACTTAAACTCCTGCCTTTACCTTCAGTTTTTACTACTTTCAAATCCAACAGTTTCCTTATTTCTTTTAAAGCAGCTCTATCTGAAATTTCAAACATTTCCCTTATATCCCTGTTTCTTATCCTGCCATTCTGGTTTATAAACTCTATAATCTTCATCTGCCTTTCTGTTAAAGCTACCTGACCCCTTTTTGTCTTTTTCAATCTTTCACTGCTTAATCTAACTACTCTCTCCTTAACCTTTTCAATACTTATATTTACTCCTTCAACAAAATATCCAAGCCATCCAGTCAAATCAAGTGTTTTTTGATTCACGCTGCGTAAAGCTGTATAATAAGCTGGCCTATTAGAATCATAATAATCATCAAGACAGAAAAATTGTTTGGCATCAAATCCACTTATATATAGTATCAATGTAGCCAGAACCCTTGCCGTCCTTCCATTACCATCTACAAATGGGTGTATTCTTACGAATTCATAATGGGTAATCCCTGCTTTAATTACAGGGTCAAGTTCTTTTGCTTGCCCGGAGTTTAACCATTTAACCATATCTCTCACAAGACCGGGAACATCTTTATTGGCAGGAGGCCTGAATATAATTTCTCTTGTGAGTCTATTGCCAACGACAACATATCTATTTCTATATCTTCCACAATCCGAGGGATTTTCCAGTGTACCTTTCACCAGCATCTCATGCATGGATAGTATGTTTTTCTCTGTAATTTTGTTCCCATCAGCTAATTTAGCTGTTTTTTCAAGTACACTTAAATAATTTAAGACCTCCTGTTTGTCTTTACGTGATGCCATTACTTCCCGGCCATCAGCCAGATCACTTACCTGTTCAAGAGATAAAATATTTCCCTCAATAGCAGTAGAAGAATGAGCTTTTCTAATAATAGCTTCACGCCGGAGAGTTACTTCCCATTTAGGAATAAAGGGAGAATTCAATATAACTTCCCTTGCAGTTGAAATACCCGTGAGATTATTTACTATTTTATGAGTATATTTAAAATTTGGCTCAAACATTACCTATCTTTAACTCCCTTAGATATTCAGAAATCTTTTTTTCGTTTCCGGAAAGTTTCTGGCTGCAAGACCTTCTAACAATCCTGTAATACCTCCCAGGTGTAGAGATAAAAAAATAGTTATGATTAGAAAAAATACTTTTGCTGCTTTCGAAAGACCGCAGTAAAATTCAAACATAATATGAATATACTATCATACTATGAATATTATATAAGCCTTAATTTAAAACTATCAGAATATCCCATAACCCCTCGTAATGGGGTCCTTAAAAATTGGCCAGCTGAAGGGGAAATATGTCAGTAAGCTAAAAGTTAATATATTGATACCTATAAGCAGAGAACCTGCTATATTTAATATCTTCCGGTACCTATTGGTAATGGTGATTCCATAGCTGACTACCTGGGCAATAGCAATTGAGACAGCAAAATTAATTGCGTGTATTATGAAGCCCTCGATGCCAGCTGCCTCTGATGCATAATATATCATTTTTTTAGGAACTACCTTCAATATACATTTATTAACAGGGCATTTCCTTTGTTAATAATGCCTGATTATTTAATCTAATTTTCCCTTATTATTGCTGATGTGTCCAGAAACAATGTAGCAAGATTAAATCAAATGCCGGAAAGCTATTCCCATTTACTTTTATTAATTCAATATAAGCGCCCATAAGCTGAGATCAATAGAATGGAAATATTAGGATTTTCAGGCCTTTATCCCCAATACATGTCTTTAAGTAATTCAATATTTCTTATATCATTTTTCTGGAATGTTATCTATCGGACTATATAAGAAAATATTTTTAAAATAATTTATAATTCTGCGCAATTCAACAAATAAAAAATATAAAACCCCTAAAAACATCGTTGTTTCTTATCTTTAAGGCACTCTTTCAAATCACACTTATAGCATATTTCATTTTTGAGGTAACCGCCATCAAAAAATTCTTTTATATTTCCAAGGGTATCAACCGCAATATTATGGATAGCTTCCGCCGTAAAAAATCCCTGGTGAGAAGTTATGAGTACATTCGGGAAGATCATAAGTCTTGCAAGCACGTCATCGGATATCATTTCTGTTGAGAAATCTTCAAAGAAATATTCCTCCTCCTCCTCGTATACATCAAGCCCCGCAAAGCCCACTTTTTCAATCTTAAGCATTTTTATAAGAGCCCTGGTATCTATTAACTTCCCTCTACCTGTATTTATAAGCATTACCCCGTTCTTCATCTTCTTCATATTATCCTCATTAATAATATATTCGGTTTCAGGGGTAAGCGGACAATGAAGCGATATTATATCCGACTTCTTAAAAAGCTCGTCAAGCGTCACATATCTTATACCCGCTTCCTTCTCATATTTCTCATCCTTATATACATCATATGCAAGTACTGTCATGCCAAAGCCCTTCAGTATGGAAACAAGGATTTTCCTATCTTCCCCATGCCGATAACTCCTGCGGTCTTATTATGCATATCAAACCCGAGAAGGCCGTTAATTGAAAAATTACCATCGCGTATGCGGTAATAAGCCCTGTGAGTTTTACGGTTTAGTGCAAGCATCAATGCGGTGGCATGTTCCGCTACGGCATAAGGCGAATAAGCAGGGACTCTGACTACATGGACCTTACCCAAAGCTGCTTTATAATCTACATTGTTATAACCGGAGCTTCGAAGTGCAATTAATTCAATGCCGTGTTCATATAAGCCATCCAGGACATCCTTATCGATAACATCATTAACGAAAGCGCAAACCGCATCAGAATTATATGCCAGCTCTACAGTTTTTGAATTAAGATGAGCATCATAATAATTTATATTAAAACCAAATTCCTTATTTGCCAGGTCAAACGATTTCCTGTCATATGGCTTCGCATCAAAAAAAGCGACTTTCTTATCCCTGTGTTTCATTTTAAACTTAAATTACTTATTTATTATTGCCCTAAAAATTAATTTTCATTCTTCTGCCCGTATAATATTTTATTATATAATATTGTGTTTTTTTAATTTAAGCAATTACCCTATAATCCTTCTCACTTCTTAAATAAGATATTGCCCTATTAATTACAGGTATTTACCATAATTTTTACATAAATACTTTCACATTACCAAACCAATATTACCGAATTCAGCCGCATCTTTAACTATATTAATTTTTGACATAGTAATATACTATTCAGTAACCTGAACGAAAAAGACTTATTTTGAAAAAGAGAAAATGTTTGGTTTTGATTATTTCAATAATACTGCAGAGTGTTTCTTAATATTCATAATTATCACGCAATATCATTTAAAACTGTTTTAACTTAACAAACTTTGTTGTAGAATATATCTGACTTTTGGGCTGAAAGTCTAAAAAGTTTTAAAAAATATAAAAATTTGTCTAGATTAGGTTTATCACATGGAAGAAAAAATTTTTAATCACGTTGCCTTTACCATAAAAGACTTATCGGATATAAAAGACTTCTATACCGATATTCTGGGACTTGAAGTAACCAGAAAATTCACACTACCCAAAGAAATATCAGGTAAAGTCTTCGGCATTGAAAAAGAAACTGAAGTGACTCAGGTCGGAAGGAACGACTTCGCGATTGAAATCTTTAAAAGCGATGATTGCGGCTGCAGGAGCTACCAGCACGTCTGTATAGCAGTAAGCGACAGGGAAGAAGTCATACAAAAAGCCAGGGATAATAATTATCCCATGATCATTATAAAAAGAGATATCTCTGACCTGGTTTTCATAAAAGACAGATCAGGTAACCTATTCGAAGTAAAGCAGTCCTGAGCTTAAAGGCCTTTAGAAAAACTTAAATCCTTATATACTTATAATTAGCTGCTTGAACCTGTAACTCTTAAAAGAAGAAATTCATGCTTAAACCAATTTTTCTAAATCTATAATCCTGCCCGCGCCTCCACTTATATACTTCTCCGGATACTTCAGCTGTATTTCTGATTTAAATTGCGTACAGTGAGTGGGGCAAACAAATTTCAATTCTTCCAGAAGGTTAAATTCACTGAATCCGTGAAGACCGCCAATTAGTATTAAAGGTTTGCCAAAACCCGATGCTGCTTTTAATATATTCCTTACACCCGGATGGGAACACCCCGCAATTACCGCAAGGCCATTTCCGGTTTCTATTATGAGTGATTGCTCTATACCCTGAAGTTCACCTGTAGAAAAAATGTTGTCTGCGATTTTAATTGACCCTCTGACCGCAACAACCTCCAGGGCATCCGCAGGTTCCTGGCATGACACCGGGACATAAACTTTCGTGTTTTTTATGCTCAGAAAATCCGAGAGCCCGCCTATATGGTCCCAGTGTCCATGAGAGATAAAAATTTCATCGACTGCTTCCGGGTCTATGCCGAGTTTTTCCATGTTCCCGAGCAGTATGGAACCATTTGCACCCGCATCAAAAAGTATATTTTTCCCATATGCTTCTACCAGGCAGGAAAATCCCCAGTCAGCTTCCAGCCCTTCTTCCGTGACTTCGTTGTCATAAATAATAGTAACTTTCATATTAACAACCCTTTTACTCATTTTCCCATACATGTGCATGGCAGTTATCAATTGAAAAAGAAAAGCTTAAAACTATAACAGTCTTTTTCCCTTCAAGGACTCCTCCCCAGGAGAGCTGCTTTTCGGACCTGGAAAAGGAACTGTCAATGAAATCCAGTCCCAGAGGGTTTAGAAACCACAGGAAGTCATATCTTTCTCCATTAAATTTTTCATGTATATCACAGCTAAAAACAGCGGAGTTATTATCCTCGACTAATTCCACATCGAAATTATCTGCATCTGCTCCAAAAGTGTCGCTGAATTCATTCTTACTGGTAACAAGAAACCGAGATTCATCTTCCAGGATTTCCGAAAAAGCTTCTTCATCCCAGAAAAGTGTTTCCTCGTAATGGATAACGTCACCTTCAGCATCCATTCTTATTATTCTTTCAGCTTCATCAATATTTATGCCCGCAGAAGTTTCTTTTACACTGCAGCCGGAAAATATAATTAGCGAGACAAATAGAATAGCTGCCAGCATGTTTATCGATTTTTTTTCGAAACTTTTCATCTGCCAGCCCCCTATATCATTTATATTACATTAGCATAACTTCTTATCAATGGAGCCATCCGGAAGCATGTAATCGGGATGCATCTCGCCTTTCTCTTCCATCCGGTAGCGTACACAGCTTTCCCAGTCACCCTTACAGTATAACTCTACCCACTTTTTATTCAACACCCCTATTTCATAAAACCTTTTAATAGGGCAAACATGATACCACTTACATTCCGAAGAAAGCACTTTTAGCTTCCTATAACTTTTTTCCATTTCATCCATGATAGAATTATTAAATAAAACAGCAGCAGGATGCTGCAGGGGAAATACTTTTTTGCTGTCCAGCAAAAAAATCCTGGAATAAACACTGTTAAATTCAGGTTTTTGAGGCAGCGGAATATCAAATTTATCAAATACGTATTTAGCAGCATAATACCCAAGCGGCACCAGTACTGAAGGGTTTACTATTTTTATTTCTTCTTCCAGATACCCGCTGCAACTCTCAATCTCATCCTGCTTCGGCTTCCTGTATCCCGGCAGCATGCATTTAATCAGATTTGTCATATAGATTTCTTCTCTTGAAACACCCGCTCCCTCCAACAACTCATCAAGAACCTTACCTGAAGGACCTATGAACATCCTTCCTTCCCTGTCCTCGTTCTCCCCGGGTGCCTGCGCAATCAGCATTAACCTGGCATTTATATTGCCCTCTCCGCAGAGCACATTTATTCTCGTTTCGGATAACCTGCATCTCCTGCACCCTTTTATTTTTTTATTTAATTTTTGAATTTCCATAATCATAGCCATACATCAGTTATTCAATCATTGAAGCATTTTCCAGTAATCTTTTATCTCGAAATATGCCTCCTTCGGAGTTCCATCACTCTTTACCAATCCTGCATAACATCTCCATCCCGCCTCCCAATCAACAGGATCAATCTTGTCATATGTTATATCCTGGAAGTGGTAGATGAAAATCCCAATAATTTTAGGATCCTCATAAGTCATCTTCAACGTTTCATATAATTGATCTGCCTGCCACTTTTCGCTGTATCCACACTCAGGCGGATATTCCCAGTCCCAGTATTTTTGATACTCGGCGTCGGTCCCTCCGGGGTAAAAAATCTCCCAGATAAAAATTTCTTTTCCGGTTGATTCTATATTATCCAGTGCGCTGCGCAGATCGTTTAGATCTCCTTCCTGCAGCGTTCCATAATGATATTCCATTGCTACAATATCGAAATCAACATCCTCGTCTATGAGCTGAAGCGCACCTTCAACCTCTCCAATCGCATTTGGCGGTATTTCTTCATGATAATCAGTCCATGAACCAAAAGAAATTGCTATCCTGCCATCGGGATTTTCACCTCTCATTAATCCTACCTGCCACTTTATCCATTCCCTTTGCTGCTCCCAGGAAAGACCGTCACCGCCAAGATTTATCTCTTCTCCAACCAGCCACATATCCACATCATTTTTATAACGGGATACCAATGCCTTAAGAAATGACCCATAATTCTGCTTGAGAAGAGGATTAGATAACCTGTTTTCCAGCCAATCAGGCGCGCCCCCTCCGGCTATATAGAAATCGTTATCCCCTGTCACCTCAAAAAGAGGACCTACTCTGAATATAATATGTTTATCCTTATT
>Ga0180433_10008962_pt1 | contig 12336 bp, 8 predicted proteins | sample SS_ome_8_FD_132980 | JGI IMG/M metagenome (GOLD analysis project Ga0180433, IMG submission 132980) | Hypersaline lake sediment archaeal communities from the Salton Sea, California, USA - SS_1_D_1 metaG | ecosystem: Environmental > Aquatic > Non-marine Saline and Alkaline > Hypersaline > Sediment... | reverse complement strand
CCATAAGGACTTAGGGCAATCCCCTCCTTTTCCCCGTCACTTTCTCCGAAGGGCCTACACCTCCGAATTGTGACTAAACTGTGACCAAAAATCGCCCTATTGTGTCACACCACCATGTTGCTGTGTGTTCAAACCGAGCGTGAGATCGTGTGCTGAGAGACGGCTGGCCGATCGTTCGCACTGGGATCTGTGCCTAGGTGTCGGCAGCGCAGCCCGGCGCTGATTAACCCATCCGGGGTCCTCACGGGGCGCAAGGGTGCGAGCTCTAGACACTGCGGTTCCTTTGTCAGTCCGAGGCTGCTTCGAAGAATCCTCTCTGGTCACACCGTGGGTCGCACCAGAAGAGAGTGTGGCAGACGGACGACTTCGCGGAAAGCACGGCAACGCGATGCCCGATGCGTCGAATCGGCTTTCCGAAAAGGCCCATTTCCGGCAATGGTGGGAGCTACCCGCGCGTCAGAGGATTGTAGTCGACAGCGTTATCCGCCGAGGCCTCCAAGTTGTGGAGGTGGCGCTACGTTGTTGAGAGGCCGACTTGCCCGGCCATTTTTTTAACCTTGAGGACGTTCGCCCCGCCGACGTTAGGCGGAAGATGACCAGTCTTGGCGCCTTGGAAGCGCTATCCTGACAAATTCGGCGCTTGTCGACCCTTGGTCGGGCGATTGCTGTTTGCTTATTTTCCTGGGGCCGCTCCACAACATCAGACGATGAATTCGAGGCCAGGTCTTCTGCCCCAACCAAGGCTACACGTGCGCAATCGCGGGTCACGGAGAGATATGTGAGGCCAGCGATCGTAGTGTTCCTGACGATGCTGGTTACCGGTCTTGTTTGACCGTTTGATCGTCAGAAGGCGACCACAAGAGGGGCACCCCTGCCCCGGGCGATGTCCCTAACGTGGACGATTTCTGGACGCCCCAACATCAGAGCGTCACCTGATGCTTGTGGATCGCCCGAGACAGGCAGGAGGCCGCAGGTTGACACATTGGAGCTTCTTTCCGATGCCACCCTATTCCTCACTCGCCCGTGCAATGGCCTCGAGGTCAATGAAGTGTGCTTGCTCCAGCCCTCGGTATCTCTCGGGGTGACAAGTGAGAATTAGGAGCTGCATATGCTGTGCTGCTTCCTCCAGGATTGTCATCACTCGCGCCAGGCGCCCAGCGTCCGTGAACGTCAGCACATCATCGAGAACTACGAGCTGGCGCTCATCTTTGGCGAGCACCTCGGCGAGTGCAAGGCGGGTGGCAAGGTAGATTTGCTCGCGCTCGCCCCCAGATACACTGTCAAGTGAGACAGGTGAATCCGTTACTTCAGGAAGAACATGATCCGGTTGAAAGGATCTGCTAAACCGCAGACGACCTAGACGGCCGCCAGCGATACGCTGCAATGTCCGGGTCGCTGCCACCTCCGCAGGGGCAGCAACGGCAGCCAGGGCTTCCCTGCGGCATTGGGTCACCATCTCGTGGACAAGGTGTATCGCGGCGACACGCAATTCTTCTTCGCCCACACGTCGCTCCAGTTCCGCCACTTCTTCTTCAGCTTGGGCTAAGGTCGAGTAAGGTCCCAGAGCAGAAAGATGCTCGAGCTTTCCTTCCTGGGTCTTCTCGTCCTCGAGCGCCCTGGTCGCTGCAGCATCAGCAGCTTCAAGCTGTCTGTCCAGCTTCTCTACCGCGGCAATTGGGTCATCGGCAAATGCCGAGAGTGTCTCCTCTATTTCCCCAAGACTTACCCTTGCGGCATCCCAAGAGAGCGCCATTTTCTTCAATTGGCCCTCTCGTTCCTGATCCTGTTTGCCATCCTCACAGAGTTTCGTCAGTCTGGTTTCGAGTGACTTGACTTGGGCTTTCACTTGTTTCAGTTGTCCAGCGAGTTCGCTCCTTTGGGTCGTGGCTGCAGTGAATGCAGTCTGCGCCGCGTCCCATCCGGCTTCTGCGGTCTCCACTGCTTCAATAAATGAGCGCTTGCATTCGGCTGCGGCGATGTCGAGCACTTCACTGTCCGGAGGATCCTTCGCCCAATCTGGGTACTGCTCGAGTATCTTCGCCTGCACGACTTCGACTTGCGCCCGCTCCTGCTCAATGCCTTCAAGGAGCTCACCCGATAACAGCACCTCTATTCGGGTTTCGGCCTCAGCAATCTTGCCGTCCAGTTCCTTGGCTTTGTCCTTGAGGGTGCCCAATTCTTCGATGTCGGCAGTGCCATACGGCTCTGTCAGCTGTTTGAGCTTCCGGTCAGCCTTGGCCCACTGTTCCCGGTGTTGCTCGATAGAGCCGCTCGGACCCGAGGCCCGCAGCCGTGCGATGCCTGGCAAGTCCGCCACGACTTCTGGAGAACCCCTAATCTGGGTAGGCTTGCCAGGACGTAACGTCAGCTTTCCAGTTTTCTCCCCGGAGACAATCGTAAGCGTGCCTTCCTTCTGAGGCACGATCTCGAGCGTTATCAGGGCCGCGTCAATGCGCACCTGAGCCTCATCGCGTTTCCCGAGCGCCTTTCGGACAGCTCGAAGAACCTTTGAATTGGGTGCCACCAGCCTGGCGCGCTCTCTCTTATGAGTAGCAAGCGCTTTCTGAGCTCTTGCGATCTTCGTGAGCCGGTCATCAATGTCCCCCAACATCTTCTGGCCACGAACAAAACGACGCGCCTGCTCCGCGATCTCTTCAGCATCACCAACGGCTTGGCGGCCTTTCCTGGCGTCCTCAAGCGCAGCCTTCGCTTCGCCAGCCTGTTCTTCTCGGCTTGCCACTTCGCGTGTTTGCAGCGGCATACTTGCTTCGAGTTTGCGAAGCGACTCCTGGGCCCTGCAAAGCTCCCTCCTTGTGGTCTTAACTGCGTCAATCCGTTGTTTGAGCTCGTTGTACTGTGCCTCGGTTGCGCTCAGGCGTTGCGTCCGCTCCTTTTTCTCCGAAAGCAGCGCCTTATAAGAATCGGCTCGCACGCGGGCTTCTTTGAGTGCCTTGGTAATCGCTTGTGCGTCATGTTTGGCTTGAGCCCGACGAGCACGCAGATCTTCGACCCTGCGTGCTGCTTCCTCAAAGGCCTGCTGTTGCTGAAGGGCGGCTGCACGTCTTCCCGCAACTGCCTCCAGCTCTGCCTTGAGGCTAACCAAAGCCGGAGCTTCTCTGCCGGTTTTGAGCCGGCCACCCGGCGTGAAGAACTGGCTATAAGCTCGGTCGATCCGTTCCTCAAGCGGCCCTGCGCCCGCGCCTGAGACCTGGGCTCCTAGCGACACCCGGATGTCAGTAAGGACATCGCCCGATAGACTTTCCATGGCAAGGTCGCCCTGCGGTGCCCAGAGAACCTGGGCGAGGCCCCAGTTTGCGGGCCGCGCCAAGCCTCTCCCAGGTGGACTGCTTTTAAGAATAGCACGAACCTGGGCATCTGCCGCGTCCCCCTCGGCCACCCGCCTGAACCGGCCGTTCTCCCTTCGCTCGAGCACACCCTCGGCGGTTTCAAGGAAGCCCTTCGTCACGCGGTAATCTATGCCTTCGTGAGCAAACTCGATAGTCACCTTGGGTGCCAATGACCGCCCCCACGGCCGGATGGCTTCTATGTCTCGTCCGCTAACCCGATGACCGTCGAGAAGCCCTCTCCGCAGTGCCTCGAACAACGTGGATTTCCCCGTGGCGTTCGGCGCATGAAGAACATTCAGGCCGACATCGAACGGGCCGACCATGACAGGCTCGATGAAACAGCGCCAATTCTGGACTTGAATTGACCGCAGGATCATTCTTCAACCTCGATGATCATAGCATAGAGCTCGACCAGGGCCCTGGCGGCGACTTCCGGAGAGGAGTCCTCCGGACGTTCCCCTGCGAAGCGCGGGTCAGCCAGTTCCTGAATCCTGCTACCGGCCTCACGGATGATGCCAGCGGGGAGACCGGCGATCCAGCTCTCGTCCTCCCGCGAAGGCCGGACACGAGAGGCGTCAACACGACCGAACAGAAACCGGGATCTTAGGATTTCCTGAATGCGACTGATCTCGCCACGGTCCTCTGCCGCGAGCAGTCCGGATATCTGCAGTTGGAGGAGTGTCGATGCGGGATCCTCCGTTGCCTCAATCTGCTGGCGCAGTCGCACAAGATCACCAGGATGCCTGAGCTGGGCCTCAATCACTTCCCAATCCAGACCGCCCGTGCGCACGGGCGTGACACTCGGCGGCTCGCCGGCGGCGGCGATGTCCACGATCAGGGCATTGCCGCTGTCTCTTTCGCCGAACTTGGTCGGTTCATGGGTTCCGGAGTAGGCCATGCGGACGCCGCCGTCCGACTCTTCGTAAGTGACCATTGAATGCCAGTGACCCAGCGCAAGGTAATCAAGTCCCGCTCGTGTGGCGGCGTCCCGGGGGATCGGGTAGTCGGGTTCTTCCTGGTGGATCCCTTCTACCGTGCCATGTGCGATACCGACCAGAATGCCTTGCGCTCCCGTCGTCTCAATCCATGCTGTGGGGTCCGCACCAGACTGCTTTTCGCGTACCGGGCACGGGTAGAGAAACCCGTCGGCGAGTTCCACCGGTTCCTCTTCCCGGAGCACGTGCACGTTTTCCGTCGACATCCACACAGGGTGATCCCAGACGGACCCGGGTATGAGCGGATCGTGGTTGCCGGAGACCACGTACACCGGCATCTCTGCGCTGGCCAGTAGGTCCGCTACTTTCTGCACTAACACGCGATCTACACCGTTATCTTCGAACGTATCTCCAGCGACGAGGATGCAATCCGCCTGGTTTCTCCTCGCAGCATCGAGCAGCCGCCCAATCGCTGTCAGCCGTTCTTCACGAACGCGGTCTGCAGCTTCCCCGACCTGTCGGGCTTTCATCCCGATTTGCCAGTCAGCGGTATGAAGGAGCCTCATCAATTTGCTCCGTTCGTCCAGCTTTCCCTGGAGCCATGTAGCCCCTTTTCCGTCGCCTCGACGACGCGGCAAGCCGCGTGACGCTCGTTACTCCGCATCCATCCTCCACTTGCTATCTTCGCCATGTAAGAGCTACTCGCACTCCCAAGAAGATGCTACTGCGACACTTGTGACTCGGTGCTGGTCTCTTCCGCTCGAGCCTCCTCAGGGTCGACCTCTGATGCCGATGCAGGCAGATATGAGAGGCATCCCTTGTTGCACGAAACGCCATGCTGTGGAGCCTTGCAGATACGCACGAACGAAGAACAGGTCTGACAGTACACCTGCCCGAACAAGAACAGGACAGCATCAATGAATTCCATAGCCTCCGGCCGGCTGAGGCTCCGTGCCCAGTCGTTGCTGTGTGTCCCCCAGTTGCGGATGATCGCTGTATCACCCAGTTCCTTGCACGCTTCCTTTATCTCCCGCCAGAGGGGCTTGTACTTCCTCCTCACGGTACTGCAGAACTTGCCCCAGATGTCACCTATCGTGTACCGCTCGTCAGGTTTGGCGGGAATGGCTAGCTCAAGCGTATATCTCGTCTCTTGCAGAACGTGTTCGAGTACCCGGCCCGCAATCGGCACCACGAATTCATGGCCTGAGTCATCCCTATGGCTCCTGACAAACTCGTAGTCCTCCATCAGCTGCACCAGCTCTGGCCCGTCTCCCAGGCACCAGCTGAGTATCCTCTTGTTGACGAAACGGTCCGCGACCCCTCGAATGTTCTGCAGGTGAATAAGCCATTCGAACCACTGTCGATTGTGGGTGGTTATCATGAGCTGAAACGAGTCAGGGAATTCCGACAGCAAGTAGCCCGCCACTCGGCGCCTGTGCGGCGCGTCAACAGAGCTAAGCACATCGTCTAGAATTACGACCCCAAAACTGGGATTCAAGGCAACATCACGTTTCCTGAGCGCCAGGAAAACCGCGAGGCCCAGCGTGTCGAGGTGTGCTTCGCTAAAAAGGCCGCGCGGGTCCTCATCCCGCCGATCAGCAAACCTGCCTTTGAGGTAAGCACCGCCCTCGCCGTAATCTCTTACGTCCAACCGGAGGTCACCAACATCCTCCCCCGGATGAAACTGCTCGTATATCCTTCCTACTTCAGCACTGATGCCTGCGAATGCCTCTCGCGATGCTTGCTTACGCGCGTCCACGGCCGTCTGATGGAGCTTCCCCAACCGACCGGCAATCTTGCTAGCGCCCAATGCTCGCTCACCGTAGCGGCAGACCTCTTTGAACTGCTCAAGAAACATTTGGCAACGACCCTTCGCTTGGATCAGCTCTTCCACCTTTCCCCTGTCTGGCAACTCACCGTCCTTGATCTTCAGAGTTTCCTCAGCCCGCTTCCTTAGACCGTCAGCTTTCTCAGGAGCAAGACGCTCGCTCGCCTGCTTGGCAGCGTCTATATCCGAGACACGGTCCTCGACGCCGACCGCAGTTGAGAGAACTGTCAGGCCCTCAACGATGTCGCTAAGAGGCCAGTCTTCTTTCGGCAGACCGAGAGCCTTCCAGGCAGCAATGGCCTTTTCGCTGCGCTCGACGGCAAGCTTCAAACTTGTCCTAACAGCGGGGACCACCCGTCGTAACTCAGCCCGGGCTGCGATGACCTTGGCATTCTCATCTATCCGAGCTTGAATACGTTGGCAGAGAGCTTCGACATCAGGAATGGGTTGCTCACAGAGTGGACAGTTCTGTCGACATTCTTCTTTGATCCACTTCCGGCCGGATGCCAAAACTTCCTCGTAGAACGCGCCAGGCAGCTCCTTCTCAACACGCTGGAGCTCTCGCTCCTTCTCAATAGCCTTCTCGATATCCTCCCTCTTCGGCACTGTGCCCAAGAAGTCCGAGATGCGGGTGCGACACTCGTGTATTTTCTGGTAGGCCGAGATGTCACCGTATCGCTCAAGGAGCTTACCGATCGTTTTCACTCTGTCCCTTACATCACGTTCTGACTTGACAGGTGGTTTGCCGATAGGCGCAAGGCACTCACTGAGATGCTTCAGGACAGCTTCTTTTCGCAAATCAGCTCCGTCCGAAAGCCCGACGACAGCCCTGAAACTGGATTCGAAGCTTCTTGCTTCTGCCGCGGCTTTTTCTGAGCCTCTCCCCCGGTCTTCCGCGGCTTCCTTGAGCGCCCGCTCGAAGGCCTCGAAATCTCTCAGGCCCAAAAACGGCCGTAGCGCTTCGTAGCGGTCCCTAGGCGCGTTCTCGATGAAGTCCAGCAGTTTACTTCGCCTGAGAATGAAAGTCCCCTCGCGGGCAGCCCGGATGAATGCCTTCACATTCTCAGACTCATCACTTGACGTCCCATCCGCTAGCACATAGTCGCAGCGTCCGTCAGTGACGGTCACCTGGGCCAACCGGTCTCCGGTAGGCATCGTTGTGTGGGTGCCATAACGAGCAAAGGAAACCTGCTGGCCGCGGTCATCTAAGCTCTCAACTCTGCCGGTGAACGCATGCTCGACCACCTCAACAACGGAGCTCTTTCCCGTTCCGCTGTCTCCGTAGAGAACTAGGCTCTTGCCGTTCACTGGGAGGCCTAGTTCGCGCCCGATACCCCTAAACGCTCGTGCTCTCAGATGCTTGATCCTAAGGATCACATTCTTCTCCAGCTTGACTGTCCTGCGACTGGAAGAGAGCGGCTACTATCTGTGCTGGGCCTACCTGTTCGGTCTGGCCGACCAGTTTCCGCAGCGCTTCCACGCCTTCCTCTCCTACGCCCTCCAGTTCTTGTGCCGCGCGAAAGAAGAGCTCGAACGCCCGTTCACTGGCTGACTTCTGTAGGCTAGCACCGTGAGGCGTAGATACCGCATCAAGCTCGCTCACAGCTTGCCTCCGGACCTGGTGATTGCCCAATCATACCACATGAGGAACGTTCGGTCTTCTAAAGCGCGCTCCGAGGAGTGTGCCGTGCAACGGTGATGATGGGGCGGAAATTCCTGTCCTGCCCAGCACCGCTTTGATCCGGCACGCACCGTTTTCGGGCGACCAACCTCGATTCGTTCGTTCGCTTGGGAATCGACTCCACCTCCGGCTGTATCCGCGTTGGGTGGTTTCGTGCTTGTGGGCCGCTTGGGCATAGGTGCTTGTGGCCCGGAGGCACGCATTTCTGGATCCCCGGAGTGGCATCCCCTCGCGCAATTCCTCAGTGGACACCCCGAAGGATGCCACATGTTGTGCAAAGCTGGCAATGATGCCGTCTGGCATACCCATCAAGGTCTCTCCTGCCCTGCAAGCCGCGGAAGTCCTAGTTTCCGAAAGGCTGACCTAGCGAGATGTTCCGCTGTGGGCTGATGATCTGTCTGGCGGCCGTAGGCCTTCAGGCGGAGCTTCTTCAGCTCTTCGCAGGATTTCGGAGAAGCGAGGTCGGGGAGTTCTTCCCACCCGATGACTGCGAGGTTCTTGTCCAGAGCGAGTGATTCCTGTTCGCCGTATCTTCCCGCACGTACCATCCAGACTGCCATCGGTGCCCCTCCTTTGCCAATTCGCGTTCGGTCTCGTGCCTGTGGCTAAGTTGCGGCAAGTGGTTCAGACCGGATTTGGTCGTAGACCTCCTTTAGCAGATGCTTGCTGACCTCGGCCCGGAAGTCGGGCTCGTTCATGAATTTGGCAGTGATCTCTTCGTTTTGGTCCATCCTGTCGATGAAGAGGTCCTCCAGAGCCTTGGTGAAGACGTAGCCGAAATTCTCCATGGTGTTGACCAAGGCTGATCCACGAAGGCTCGTATTGGCGACAGCGTCCTCGCGGATGGAATCGAAGAAGAGCTGATCCCCTGGCTTGAACTGCGTGCCGAAGCGCTCGTTGAGGATATCGATGAGCTTGGACAGTTCTATCGTCACGGATCCTGGCGCTGCCGTTCCTGTGGAAGTCGGTCCATCAACTCCCCCGCCTTTTTCGGGCTCCAGCCTGATGGCGCCTTCACTGATCTTCTGAAGACGGTAGAACTTGAGGGCGACCTCGTCATCGAACTTGTACAACGGCCCTCGATCGATCCAGGGAAGCTTGGGGAGCAAAAGACGGATGTAGGAGTAGAGCTTCTCGAGGTCGGAATCTCGGAAAGGAATGATCTGCGAGAGGAAGGCGTACAGATTGCGGTAGGCGACCAGGGTCTTCCTGAATTCCTCCTGGACGTCCTCGTCCAAGTCTTTGAACCGCGCCACAGCCGGGTCAAGGCAAGCATTCATCTTGGCATGGTCTGAGGGAGTCTGAGTGGCCTTGGGTTTGTAGAAGACCTTGCTGAACTCCTCTACTTCCTGCTCGTAGTAGACCTGATGGGAGTCGAGTTTCCCCTGAATTTCGTACAACTGTTTCGCTTCGGCGCGTTCGCCAATGAGGGTCTGCTCGTAATACGGCTGGAATGCCTCGAGGATGTCCTCCGGGGCGTTCACGAAGTCAAGGACGAAAGTATCCTCCTTGCCTGGATGGATGCGGTTGAGGCGCGAGAGGGTCTGCACGGCCTGGATGCCGGCGAGTCGCTTATCAACATACATCGTGTGGAGGAGCGGCTGGTCGAAGCCGGTTTGGTACTTCTCGGCAACCAACAGGACCTGGTATTCATCGGTAGCGAAACGCTCGGGGAGTTCCTTTTCCCCGATGCGGTTCCCACGGCTGTCCACGTTCATGCCGGGCTCGGTGTACTCCAGGTTTGGCACGTCCGGGTCGACGACTGTGCCGGAGAAGGCAACGAGCGTCTTTATACCCTTGTAGCCCTTCTCGGCGATGTATTTGTCGAAGGCTTGCTTGTAGCGAACGGCGTGGAAACGGGAAGAAGTCACTACCATGGCTTTGGCCTTACCGCCGATCTTGTGCATGGTGAAGTTGCGGAAGTGTTCGAGCATGACCTCAGTCTTCTGGGCGATGTTGTGAGGATGGAGAGTCATGAAACGCGCCAATGCACGGGCGGCTTTGCGTTTGTCGACCTCGGGGTCATCCTCTATTGATTTCACGAGTCGATAGTAGGTCTTATAGGTTGTGTAGTATTGCAGGACGTCGAGGATGAACCCTTCTTCGATTGCCTGACGCATACTGTAAAGGTGGAATGGCTGCGGCTTGCCGTCTTCTCCGGGCTGGCCAAAGACTTCGAGGGTTCTATACTTCGGCGTCGCAGTGAAGGCGAAAAAGGCGATGTTGGGCTGCTTGCCACGCTTGGCCATTGCGCGAAGGATTTCCTCTTCGTAGTCGGGCAGCGTGCCTTGCTCAGGGTACTTCCGAAGTTCTTCCCGAATGGCGCCGGCAGCCAAGACACCCTTGAGCTCAGTGGCAGTCTCCCCACCTTGAGAGCTGTGGGCCTCGTCCACGATGACCGCATATCTCCGTTTAGGGAGTTCGCCGATCTGCTGAGTGACGAAGGGAAACTTCTGGAGTGTAGTGATGACGATAGGTACGGCGGTAGCTAGGGCATCCGCAAGCTGTCCCGAATCGACATCGATCTTCCGGACGACGCCCTGCTTGTGCTCGAATTGGTAGATTGTGTTTTGGAGCTGCTGGTCGAGGACGACGCGGTCGGTGACGACGATGATCGAATCGAAGACTTTCTCGTCATTGTCGTCGTGGAGGCTGGCAAGGCGGTGGACAAGCCAGGCGATGGAGTTGCTTTTCCCACTTCCCGCGGAATGCTGCACGAGGTAGTTGGTGCCTGTGCCGTCCTCACGCGCGGCAGCCACCAACTTGCGCACACAGTCGAGTTGATGGTAACGGGGGAAGATCATGGTCACTTTCTCTACGCGCTTGCCGCCGATTCTCTTCTCCTTTATTTCCAGATGGATGAATCGGGCGAGGATGTCGAGGAAACTATCGCGCTGGAGGACCTCCTCCCACAAGTAGGCGGTCTTGTAGCCGCCTGGGTTCTCGGGATTGCCGGCGCCAGTGCCGCAACCACGGTTGAAAGGAAGGAACTTGGCGCTGCGACCTGAAAGGCGTGTGGTCATGTAGACTTGGTCGGGGTCCAGGGCGAAGTGGACGAGGGCGCGCTTCTTGAACTGGAAGATGAGGTCGGTGGGGTCACGGTCGTTCTTATACTGGTGGACGGCATTGCGCCATGTCTGGCCGGTCATGCGATTCTTGAGTTCGGCTGTTGCGACAGGAATGCCGTTGAGACTGAAGACGACGTCGAGGGTGTTCCCATGTCTGTTGGAATAACGAAGCTGCCGGGTTATCGTCAGGCGGTTTGCCGCATAGAGCTTCTGCGTGTCAGGGTTCAGGCCGCTTGCGGGGGCGAAGTAGGCGGCACGGAAGAGCTTACCGAAACACTTGAAGCCGTGCCGCAAGACAGACAGGCAACCCTCGTGGTCGGAATCGAGCGCGCGGCAGAGGTCGTCGAGCAACGTCTCCTCGGCCTTGTCCTTCTGGATGCCCTCCAGGTATGCCCATTCATCCGGCTGCGTTGCCTTGATGAACGCCAGCGCTTCCGCCGGGAAGATCGCCCGATGCGGATCGAAGCCCTGCGCGTCGCCCTTGACGTACCCGCCCACCGTCGTCAGGTGCTCCTCGATGGCGGCTTCGAAGGCCTTTTCGGAGTGCATCTTGGTCATGGCTGCGCCTCCGCGGTTGAATAGCGGCTGTGCAACACAAGAAATTTTGTGTTGCGCATTTGGGCAAAAGTGCGATTCAAAAATCCTATCCTGGCACTTGTGCAAATCAAGATCAGCCGTCAGCGATATTGATTAATTCTGGAAAAATCAAAATCGCCGCTCGGCGGCCACGGCCGGGCCGTAAATCCCTAATACTCCCACTGTCTTTCAAAGCCCTAACGATCCGGCGGGCGCTGTCCTTGGGTATTCGGGACCGGGTAACGAAATCCGCGATAGCAAAGATGGGGCGGTCAAAAAGAGCATCGATCGCCTGGACCGCATACTGTGACCGAATGACGCGGGGAAGCGCCTTCTTCATCCGGTCGTACAAGTCGAGAATCTCACGGGTCTTCTGAATGTTGACCCTGGCCTGTTCCACAATGGCCGTCAGGAAGAAGGTGATCCAGCCATCCCAATCACCCGACTGTGAGATCGCGGCGAGCCACCTGAAATAGACGCCGCGCTTCGCTTCAAGATACGCACTGAGGTAGAACATAGGGCTCGAGAGGAGCTTCTTGTCGTAGAGGAAGAGCGGGACGAGCATCCTTCCCATCCTGCCATTGCCGTCAAGGAATGGGTGGATAATTTCGAATTGCCCCTTGATTACTGCAAGCTGCACGAGACGGTCCTTCTCTTCGGAGTACAGGTACTTCTCCCAATTGTCAAGAGCTGGTCCGAGGCGGTCTGGCGACGGTGGCACAAACGTCGCCTCCTCGATTGGGGACCCGGGCGGCGCGGAAGAGCTTCCCGAAGCACTTGAAGCCGTGTCGCAAGACGGACAGGCAACCCTCGTGGTCGGAATCGAGCGCGCGGCAGAGGTCGTCGAGCAACGTCTCCTCGGCCTTGTCCTTCTGGATGCCCTCCAGGTATGCCCATTCAT
>Ga0180433_10008961_pt1 | contig 12336 bp, 6 predicted proteins | sample SS_ome_8_FD_132980 | JGI IMG/M metagenome (GOLD analysis project Ga0180433, IMG submission 132980) | Hypersaline lake sediment archaeal communities from the Salton Sea, California, USA - SS_1_D_1 metaG | ecosystem: Environmental > Aquatic > Non-marine Saline and Alkaline > Hypersaline > Sediment... | reverse complement strand
TTTTCGCGTCGCATTCGATATCAAATCCGGGCAGCCGCTACTCTGATCAGTGTCTACGCAATGGGACTGGCGATCATTCTTCTGGTGGGACCGGTGAGCGGTGGGCCTATATGGCTGTTCGCATTTGCAGTCCTGGTCGGGGTTCTTCTGGGATCGCGGGCGGCTGTCGCGGCAGTCGGTGTGAATGCGGTCACGCTGACAATTCTAGGATGGCTCTACAGTGCGAGCAAACTCGGTCACGCCTTCCCATTTTTCAGCACCTCTGAGCATATGGTGGCGGCAGGCGTGAATTTCATCGTGTTAAACGGAGTAGCCGCCATATCAGTTGCCACACTGGTGAAAGGTCTTGTTTCCACCAATCAGAAAGAAAGGGCTTTGACTCACAGCCTGGAGCGAGAACAGGCGCATCTGATCGAAGCAAAGATGAAGCTCGAACATGAAGCCGAGGAACGCCGGCGGGAAATAGAAGAGCGCAGACACGTCGAGGCCGCGCTGCGAGAAAGTGAAGAGAGGTTTAGAAATCTGGCCAATTCTTTGCCCCAGGTTGTTTTTGAAACCGACGAAAGCGGCATGTTGAGCTTTGCAAACCAGAATGCGTTTGAGCTCTTCGGCTACAGTGAAACGGAGTTTGGCCGGGAATTGAATGTATTTCAAATGTTGATTCCTGATGATCGGGACAGAGCCGCCGAGAACATACAGCGGATTTTGGCCGGTGAGAGGGTGGACGGAATTGAATATATTGCGACGAGGAAAGACGGCAGTACCTTTCCTATCATGGCTCATGCCAATCCAATTATCCGTAATGGTCAGCCGAAGGGCTTGAGAGGCATTATCATTGATCTCACCGAGCGGAAAAGAGCGGAGGAGGAAAGACAGAAACTTGAGGCGCAACTCCAGAGAGCCCAAAAGATGGAGGCATTGGGCACATTGGCAGGTGGCGTGGCGCATGATCTCAACAATATTCTCTCCGGTACCGTGAGCTATCCGGAGTTGTTGTTGCTGGAAATCCCGGAAGAAAGCCCCTTGAGAAAGCCGATCTTAACCATTCAAGAGTCAGGGAAAAAAGCCGCAGCGATTGTTCAGGATTTGTTGACCCTGGCAAGGAGGGGCGTCGTCAATGCGGAGGTGGTGAATCTAAACGATAGTATTTCGAAATATTTGAATAGTCCTGAACATGAAAAACTCATGTATTATCATCCCGAAGTCGAGGTAAAGACCTATCTTGAAGAAAACCTCCACAATATTTCAGGCTCTCCCGTGCATTTGACGAAAAGCATTATGAATCTCGTCTCAAATGCCGCAGAAGCCATGAAAGCCGGGGGGAGTATCCGTATATCGTCGGAAAACCGGTATCTTGATAGGCCGATAAATGGGTATAAGGATGTGGCGGAAGGCGATTATATTGCACTTACCGTTTCCGACACCGGAATCGGTATCTCTTCAGAAGACATCGGGAGAATATTTGAGCCTTTCTATACGAAAAAAAAGATGGGCAGAAGCGGGACGGGATTGGGCATGGCCGTGGTTTGGGGCACCGTGAGGGATCACAACGGATATATTGATGTTCAAAGCACCGAGGGTGAGGGCACGACATTCACCCTTTATTTTCCTGCCACGAAGAAGCAACCCAACCAAGGTGAATCCGGTGTATCCATTCAAGATTATATGGGCGAAGGAGAGTCGATTTTAGTTGTCGATGATGTAAAAGAGCAAAGAGAAATCGCATCCAGCATACTGCAGCGGCTGGGCTACGCAGCTTATTCAGTCTCCAGTGGTGAAGAAGCGGTTGAATACGTGAAGAAAAATTCACCGGATCTACTGATCTTAGACATGATTATGAATCCGGGAATGGATGGTCTTGAGACATACAGAAAAATTCTTGAATTGCATCCCGGGCAGCGCGCAATTATTGCCAGTGGGTTTTCTGAGACAGCGCGTGTCAAGGAAGCAAGAAATCTAGGCGCCGGGGCTTATGTCAAAAAGCCCTATTCGTTAGAAGAAATTGGACTCACGGTTAGGTCTGAGTTAGACAAATAGGCGCTCTCGGCATAGTTCTCGAACCCTATTTTTCGATAGAAGCTGCAACCAAGGCCTTGACTCTCCAGCTCGACACTTGGCCTATTGCTCAGTTACGGTGAGAACATTGTTTTCACTTCCGAAACCGTTCGGCACGGTTTGATTATTTCCGTCATCCAGTCGCCACTGTCCATCCACCAGCAGCTTGTACTCGTATTTTCCGGGGGGAATTATCATGCTCAACTTCCAGATTCCGTTTTCATCCTTTTTCATCGGATGACTGGCAACATCCCATCTGTTGAAATCTCCACTCAATACGACCTCCTTTACCGATGGGGCCTTTAGCCGGAACGTCACCCGTCGATTCTTGGTCCTTTCTTGAGGAGTTGCTTCAGTCATAATTTTCTCCTCTATAGCGTTGAGGTCATAAGTCGATGATATTTGTCAAACAACATTCCGCCACATCCCCCAAATAAAAAAGCCCCGAGGAAATGAAAAAGTCCCGCAGAGGCTTTTATTTCAGCACCCTATGGTAATATCGGTTCATAAGGCACTCCGGAAAGCTTGGATTCAAACTGACGGCTTATTAAGAACTTAAAAAAAACCTACTCAATTAACTAATCTTCCCACCGGTTGTTTGTCAAGAAAAATCAAAATACCGGGGGCACCTGGAGACCTGGGCATCATTTTTTGGCTGGAGTGGGTGTGAGACACCTACCCCAGCCTCGCTCTCATTTAAATACCATTTTCCCATCCTGGACGTCCGCGGTGACATGATCCCCCTCATTGATTGAACCTTCCAGAATTTTGATTGCCAGCGGATCTTGTATCAGGTGCTGGATGGTGCGCTTGAGGGGCCGGGCCCCATAGGCCGGATCAAATCCGGTGTCGGCAAGAAACGCTTTTGCTTCATCCGTAAGTTCCAACTTAATCTTGTTCGCCTCCAGACGTTTACCCAAGAGGCTCATCTGGATTTCGACGATCTTTTTGATTTCCTCCGTGCCGAGCGAATTAAAGATGACGGTTTCGTCAATGCGGTTCAGGAACTCGGGTCTAAACGTGGCGTGGAGGGCATCCATCACCCGTTTTTCCATTTCCGCCCGATTTGTTTCGCCTTGGTCCTGAATCCACTGGCTTCCCACGTTGGACGTCATAATCAACACCGTATTCTTGAAATCGACGGTGCGTCCCTTGCCGTCGGTCATCCGACCGTCGTCCAGAATCTGGAGGAGGGAATTAAAGACATCCGGATGCGCTTTTTCGATCTCGTCGAACAGCACGACGGAATAAGGATGTCTTCTTACCGCCTCCGTCAGATAGCCCCCCTCCTCATAACCCACATAGCCGGGGGGCGCACCGATAAGTCTCGCCACGGAGTGTTTTTCCATGTATTCGGACATATCGATGCGAACCATATATTGCTCGTCATCAAAAAGAAACTCGGCCAAGGCCCTTGCAAGTTCGGTCTTACCGACGCCGGTGGGCCCCATGAATATAAATGATCCGATGGGTCTGTTTGGGTCCTGGAGACCGGAGCGAGCTCGGCGGACTGCATTGGCAACCGCGATGATGGCCGGGTCCTGTCCCACCACACGAAGGCCCAGTCGCTCCTCCATTTTGAGGAGTTTCTCCTTTTCTCCCTCGAGCATCCTGGATACGGGAATTCCCGTCCACTTGGCCACCACCTCTGCAACATCTTCGCTGTCGACTTCCTCCTTGAGCATCTTTTGATCGGATTGAAGCGCCTCAAGGTTTTCGTTTTCCGCATGGAGTTGTTTTTCCAGTTCGATGAGGGTGCCGTACTTGAGTTCGGCAGCCTTGGCGAGGTCTCCCTGGCGCTCAGCCATCTGGGCGTCGGACCGAGTGGACTCCAATTTTTCCTTGATCGCTCTGATGTTGGAGATGGTTTCCTTCTCCTTTTTCCAGTGTTCGGTCATCTCAGCGGTTTGAGTTTTCAATGTGCCCAATTCTTTATCGAGTTTTTCCAAACGATCCTTGGATGCCCGATCTTTCTCTTTTTTCAGAGCCTCTTTTTCGATTTCAAGCTGCGTGATCTTTCTTTGAACATCATCGATTTCCGCCGGCATGCTATCAATCTCAATCCGGAGTCTGGATGTGGCCTCATCGATGAGATCGATAGCCTTGTCCGGAAGGAACCGGTCGGTAATGTAACGGTGAGACAGGGTTGCGGCTGCCACGAGTGCCGAATCTTTAATCCGCACGCCGTGGTGCACCTCATATTTTTCCTTGATTCCCCGCAGAATCGAGATGGTGTCTTCGACGGTGGGCTCTTCAACCATCACCGGTTGAAATCGTCTTTCCAGGGCCGCGTCTTTTTCGATATGCTTTCGGTACTCTTTGATTGTCGTAGCGCCGACACATCTTAATTCGCCCCGCGCCAGGGCCGGTTTCAGCATGTTGGAGGCGTCTACGGCCCCTTCAGCAGCCCCTGCGCCCACAAGGGTGTGCATCTCATCGATAAAAAGGATGATCTGTCCGTGCGCATCGGTCACTTCTTTCAATACCGCCTTCAGTCGGTCCTCAAACTCTCCGCGGTATTTTGCTCCGGCGATGAGCGCGCCCATGTCCAATGCCACCACCCGCTTATCTTTCAAGGTCTCGGGGATATCGCCCTGGATGATCCTCTGGGCCAAGCCCTCCACGATGGCGGTTTTCCCGACGCCCGGTTCGCCGATGAGCACCGGGTTGTTTTTGGTTCTTCTCGAAAGGACCTGTATGATCCTGCGGATCTCATCGTCACGACCGGTCACGGGGTCCAGATCCCCTTTTGAGGCAACGGCGGTCAAGTCCCTGCTGAAACGCTCCAATGCCTGGTATTTATCTTCAGGGTTTTGATCCGTGATCCGCTGACCGCCGCGGATATCGACCAGGGCTTTCAGAATAGCCTCCCGGGTGACCCCTGAAACAGAGAGGATCCGCGCTGCTTCTCCTTGCTTCTCGCCGGTTACGGCCAGCAAGATGTGCTCGAGACTTACAAATTCATCTTTCATCTGTTCCGCTTCCGCAAAGGCGTTGTCCAGGACCGTCTTTGAGCGGGGTGAGATGTAGGCTTGCCCGGTGCCTGCCCCGCTCACCCGGGGAAGCTTCTCCAAGGCAGCTTCAAATGAATGGACAAGCTGTCGCTGGTCGGCGCCTATTTTGCCGAGGAGCGGGGGAATGACCCCTTCCGTCTGTTCCAGAACGGCTCTGACGAGGTGTTCAGGTTCAATCTGCTGATGGTTGAATCTTTCTGCCAGTTGCTGCGAAGTCTGTACGACTTCCTGGGCTTTTAAGGTGAATTTATCAAACCGCATGGCTATTTTCCTCCAAATGCAAAGAATATCCTATAGCTGAATAATTCATATTTAAGTAAAAGTATGCTAAAATTAAGCTCGATCATGGAAATGTCAATATCAACCCCGTGTGTTTCGCTGGGGTTTCATGAGGAAAATCCGCCTGTATTACAATTGAAGCATGTTTGTGATATAGTTTCATTAACTGCGCAGTTCAAATTCATCATAATAGATTGATTTTTCTCACTTTCAATGGTCATCCTGGTAGAAGCCACAAGCCAGGGATTTCACAGCGACTTTTTTTGGGGATTTCGATGTAGAAATCAAAAAATTAACTTCAACTTGCCAGTTTTGTTGCAGGTGGCGAATCGAATTTCGTCCAATACAATTAAATGGAGGAGCAGCCATGGTTGAGGGAGTCTCTTTAGAGGGTAAGAAAATTCTCATCGTAGATGACGAACCGGATGTCCTGGAGACATTGGAGGAGAGGCTGGAAATGTGTGAGATTTCAAAAGCCGTCAGCTTCGATCAAGCCAGAGAGCTGCTTGAGACGAAGTATTTTGATTTTGCTATTTTGGATATCATGGGTGTTGACGGTTACAAGCTCTTAGAAATTGCAAATGGGAAAAAGGTGATAGCGATTTTACTGACGGCTCATGCCCTGAGTCCTGACAATGCGGTTAGGGCGCGTAATGAAGGCGCTGCCTCTTATGTACCCAAAGCAAAAATCAACGACATCCAGACTTTCTTAATGGATGTTTCTGAGGCGAAAGCGGAAGGAAAAAGCTTCTGGTGGCGTTGGCATGACAGATTCGGTACCTACTTTGATAGGAGATTCGGTCCCGGTTGGAATAGTTGCGGTGAGTTTTGGAAAGAAAGCTATGCAATTAAATGGGAGAAGTACTATCATTAGGCCTTTTAAGGAAACAATCGTTTTAGCTGAAGTGGACATGCCTACATGGCGAGCAATGTCGACAAATGCCACACTGTGGATGTTCGCCTTTCATACATTTCTTGAATCAATTCCCCTATCTTATGTCGGCGCCATCCTCAAGTCATGGATAGTGTCACACGCAGTCTGTGGTAAATCATGAGGATTATGGATATACCCGGACCGGCACCGACCCCCATGCAAACCGGTGTGATGCGCTTCCTGAAAATGTCTTGACTCACCGCAAGAATAGACTAAATTTACGGGTGTTTTGAGAAGGTCCAAATGTTTTTTCCATCGCGGGGGATTATCATGAAAACAAACTGGTTAAAATACAAGAGAGTGCTGATCGTGGATGACGAGCCGGATGTATTAGAAACACTGGAGGAGTTTCTTTCCATGTGTGATGTCGTCAAAGCCTCCAGTTTTGATGAAGCCAAGGATCTGCTGGAAATCCAGTATTTTGACATTGCCGTCCTGGATATCATGGGAGTGGATGGGTTCACGCTGCTGGAGATTGCAAACCGGCGAAATGTGCTTGCAGTGATGTTGACGGCCCACGCCCTGAGTCCGGAGGATACTGTGAGATCGTACAAAGAGGGCGCAGCTCATTATGTGCCGAAAGAAAAAATCTCTGAAATCGTAACCTATCTAAACGACATTCTGGAAGGCAAAGAGCAGGGGAAGAACTTCTGGTGGCGTTGGCTTGACAGATTTGGAGCCTACTACGACGAAAAGTTCGGCCCTAACTGGAAAGACAAAGACAAAGAATTCTGGGGGAAATTTCAATTTTATGTTTGACAACCCTATAGGCTTCTTGAAAAGTCGTCGCCCCGTCGAAAAATGCGCCCGGATTTTTTGTAACGTTATGAAAATACCGAACCCCGGCTGCAGTCTATCCTTCACTCGATGCGGGGCTGGAATGACGGAAGCTAATGATTCCCGATTGATTACGAGATCATCCCCTTTAACTTCCGGTGCAATACGGAGACGGTAGTGGGTGAATTCACCCAGAGACAACGCTTCGTCGGGACCCTGTTGGGAGATGGGGCCGACCGGTTTCCTATCTTTGACCTTGAGCCTGCCGAGGATACGCTGACACGATGGCACAGAGAAGGTCTGCCGGCGGGGAAGTCTTTTTCGGAGTTCTTCAACCTGGAGATACACCATTCTGTCGGTGTCATGCTTCGTAGTTATCCCTATTTCCAAAAAGCGCCGGATTTACTCCACGACCCGGCTGCTTTCAACCGACATTATCGTCTCGACCACCCCTCTCGTTTTGCGAAAAGTTTTGTGACCCGCAGCAGACGGCTTGCTCAGGAAGGCCGCGTCCTCTATGTGGATGCCTCAGGAGGGGGTCTTTTACAGATGTTGGGTGTGGGCGATTGGGAATCCCTGGTAGCTGCCTGCGTTGCCCTTGTTGAGCGGGCGGAATTTGTGGAAGATCTGATCGATCGGACAACGGATTTCTATTGTATCTGCCTGAAGCGTGTTCTTTCAAAGGTGTCGGTCGACTACGCTTCCTTTTATGAACCCATCGCATCCAACGCAGGACCGGTTATATCTCCCTCCATGTTTGATCGGTTCGCAATACCGGGGTATCGGAAAGTCATTGACCTGCTGAAGACGTTCAATGTGCCCCTTCGTGTTTTCTGTACCACCGGGGGCGACCTTACCCGACTCTTGCCTTCTTTGATTGATGCCGGCATTAATGGACTGTGGATCAGCAACATTGCCGATTCAGGCATGCAATACGCGGAGCTTCGTCGCACCTTTGGTTCCGATATGGCGTTGATCGGGGGTATCGATGCTTCCGCATTGAGCCGAAATGAATCCGCAGTGCGGCGTGCCGTGGAAGAGACGGCGCCGCCGTTGCTCGAAAGCGGTCATTACCTCCCCTGTCTGGATGACAGGCCCCGGAGCAATATTCCATTTGTCCACTATCGGTTGTACCGTGAAATCCTTCAGGAGATTGCGCAGCGGGGCTGAATGCAGGGAATGGCATTTTTGTCATGCGGGGACGTCCGACATGTATCTTATTCACAGGCAGAGGTTCAGCATCACATGAGGGAGCGAAAAACCGGAATGGGTCAAAAGGAGCGCTATCTCATGATCGATTTTTTGAGGGGATTTGCGGTACTGTTGATGATCATGTTTCATTTTGCGTTTGATTTGAATGGGTTCCGATTTATAGAAATTGATCTCTTGGGGAATCGTTTTTGGTATGCCTTCCCTCGATGCATTGTCTTTCTGTTTCTTATTTGTGTGGGGATGGGGCTTGCTCTGGTACATAAAAACGGAATTCGGTGGGGTTTGCTCAGAAAGCGATTTTATAAGATCGGCGGATGGGCTTTCGTCATTTCAATCGTTACCTATGTAATTTTTCCGAAGAATTTCGTCTTTTTCGGGATCCTACATTGTATTGCCGCCACGAGCGTGGCCGGGGTTTTCCTTGTTGGCAGGCCGAAGCTGTCGCTCTTCCTATGTTTCCTTTTGGTAATTCCTGATCTTATTTTTCAGCCGACACTAATTCCCATTTCCATATGGCTCGGGGTGACGCCAATGGACTACATCCCCTTTTATCCATGGGTCGGCATCGTGCTATTCGGTATCTATTTAGAATCCGTCGATTTTCATAAGACCCCGCTTAAAAGGACTTCTTTGATAAGACTCTTCGAGGCCATGGGAAAACATTCTCTGAAGATTTATCTCCTGCACCGACCCGTTGTTTTTGGAATGGTCTTTCTCCTCTACAAGCTCAAAACGCCTGCTGCTGATTTTCTTGCTTGAGATAAAGGGAGGTGTGAACATATTCGGCGGTGTCCATGTATGGGATAAAATCAGCTTTGGGCCATTATCTTGAAATTACCGACCTCTTCGAAGGGGATTCCATATTTGCCGATACCAATGGTGATGGATATCCGGATTTCCTCGGCCTGAGCATATTCGTTCCTCCCGAGCTTGTCGATCCCCACGTCTGGGTCGGTGTGTTGAATCTCACGGCTCGCTTGTCTTCTGAAGTTACGCATCTCACAGTGCCTTTTGTGCACGCCGGATTTGATCCCTCCATTTCAGAAAGGAGCATCGTGATTTTGCGGCCGGGCGAGGCGACGCCCTACTGCAGGGGGAGGCTCGCTTGGGCCGAAATGTGGCGCATGGAGCCGAATATCATATATCTGGCCGGAAGTTCAGGCAAAGGGGTGGGGACCTTGTTGAATGGTTTGGCCATGGGAATCAACGCGGGGGATTCTGCGCCACCTTCGGACTGGAAATCCCTGAAAATAAAAGGCACCCAACCAGACCGAGCGGAATTTTTTGATCGAAGCGGTCGGTTGCTTTCAGGGCATGATCCGGCAGTGGAGGTAGGTCGATCGGCGGACAATATCAGCGCATTTAGCAGGAAAAAGTTCTATCCTCGCCCCAACTTACTGGCGCTTGCCGGTGAGGATGGTTTTTATGCGACTCCCGATGGAGAACCGAGAGCCAGAAAACTGCGCGTCGGTTTTGCTCTCGATCCAGGGACGCTTTCTCCTCATTTGGGTCTGGCCCTGGCAGAAATAATTGCGCGTCTCGTTCTGGAAGCGACAGAGATTATACTCCCGATGGTTGACGCGGTTGAGAAACTTGCGCACGACGTGATATTTAAAGTTCAGGAAACCGCACGCGAGAAAAATGAAATCAGGCTGCTTGATTCGAAAAGACGGCGTCCGACCACCATCCTGGCTCGCGGAGCTCCGCGGTCACTGGCCCAAGCACTTAAAAACTGGTGCGAATTGGCCATGATTGAGAGCGGCCCAGGTTGCGAACCGGCGGATAGATTGAGAGATCAGGTGAAAGAATTCCAAGAGTTGCTTATCGGGCAGGGCTTTTGGGGTCGATGGGCTCGATTTCTTGCCGAAAGCGAACGCGTGGATGCGCATGAAATACCTTCTGCGCCTGCTTGTGCCGGACGCAAGCTGCGAAAAGCCTGCCATAGCCTATCTATTCCTGGACCTCCGGTCCTTCCAAGACCCCGGACGCGGCATCGACAGAGGAAGTGGAAAGGGGAAGTGGACGGGGTTCTCGACCTCGTCCAACGAGTGCCTCCGGGGCGGGGTGAGCTCTTTGGTCTCATCCAGGTGAGCAAACCGCCGGGGCGACGAAAGATACTCAAATCCCGTCTGAACGCCTTACTCAAGGCACGCGGGTATGCCCCGAAATTAGAGATCCTCAATGCTTACAAACCGGGACAATCTTGGCTGCTGGAGTATATCCTACCGCGTCTTAAAGGCCTGATTTCGATCTCCAAACTGGAAATTAGCTGCCGACCGTTTCCCAGAAAGGGTAAATGTCTGGAATTGCGCAGCCGCTGGCTTGAGGAGCTTTACCCGGCGCCTGAGCTGTTGGTACGCGAACTGGGCCTGGATGAAAAACAACTGCACTTGCCTGTCCGGCGGGGCCTCCACAGTGTGTACCGTGTTCGCGCATGGGACAATCCGGGGCAACTCGTATTCAATACCGAATTTTCCCCCCGCTGGTCCAGATTGCCGTACTTGAGCGTCGACCCCGAGCTCGGTTTTGTCCATCCCACCACAGGGGGCGTCAAATTATGGCAGCGCGACACGGTGATTTTGAACGAATCCGTGGCTACGGATCGAGAAATATTCTGGCGGATTTTTCAAAATCAATGGCTCCCGTTCCTGGAAGGACAGATGAAGGGACGCTTGGAAAGGGAGCGTTTTGAGGGACAACCGGCGTTTTGGCAGGAGATCCGTGTGACGGTATGCATTGAGGAAACCGATGTGCGGTTGGGAATTGGGGAGGAGCGGATCTGCGCGATGGAAGCTTTACACGAAGACATTTATTTCGTGCTTCTCGACGCGTTTTCGTCTTTTGCAAGGAGGAATAAATTGCCTCCATTCCTTCAGCTCGGCCGAATTGTGCCGGTAGTTTTTTCCAAACTTCAAAACGAGGGGCCGTTCGCCACGTTAAAAGCAATTCCCCTGACGTGGGCTCAGACGCCCCCATCGTCCCCGCCGATCCGCTCAGTTCAGGTCCCGCCGGTAACGGCGTTGCATTTTCGAAAAGACCGCTGGCGTTTAGAATTCGGCGGCAAGATCAGAGGGGTTGATTCAACCGTTCGTAAAAGATTGGTCCAGGTTGCGCGTGCCTTCGGGTTGAATGCGGATGGGGCGACCGATGCGCTTCGGCTTTGGCTGAAAGCGCCGCGTTTGACAGGTACAGCCCGCAAAACGAATGCCGCAGCGTTGCCTGGAAAGAGGCCGCCCGAGGATCGGTTGTTGACTGCCACGGAAGTGGAAAACTGGATTCAACACCTCGGCCGGCTTCCGCAGATAGCGGCCTGGCGAGCGGCACAGTCTTGGCAGGGCCGGACGGTGTGGGCCTTGGAGGCGACATTGCCGGGCGGCGGAGAACTCATTTCCACAGCAAAAGTGCGGTTGTTGAAACCCACCCTGGTATTCAATGCGCGGCACCATGCAAACGAGATTTCCAGCACCAACGCAGCATTGCAAACGGCTTGGTTCCTGGCCGTTTCATCGCAAGGTACCGCGCTGCTTAAACATGTCAATGTGGCGTGGATTCCGATGGAAAATCCGGACGGTGTTGCGACATTCGAAGAACTCCAAGCGCACTGCAAAGATCATAAACTCCACGCTGCCAGATACAATGCCCTGGGGTCTGAGTATTACAGCGATTATTTTTCAAGGATTCCCCGCTTTCCGGAGGCGCGGGCCAAAGCGAGGCTCTGGAGACGTTGGTTACCGGAAATCATGGTGGACCACCATGGCGTCCCGTGCCATGAGTGGGATCAGCCTTTTTCAGGGTATGTACCCTTTCGCTTTCGGGAGTTTTGGATTCCCAGGACGTTTGTGTATGCATACATCCCATTCATTGAAGATCCTTTCCACCCGGGACATCGGGAAGCGATGAGGTTGGGGAGGCATTTGGGTGAAGCCATGCGGCGTGAAGCGGAAATCCTTCAACTCAACCGGGAGCTGGCAGCCCGCTATCAGCGCTACGCCCATACCCCCGAGCCCAGGGTATTTCCAGTGTCAACGGGCGAACCGCTGCGGGTGTTTCCTCCCGTCTCCCGTC
>Ga0180433_10008960_pt1 | contig 12337 bp, 14 predicted proteins | sample SS_ome_8_FD_132980 | JGI IMG/M metagenome (GOLD analysis project Ga0180433, IMG submission 132980) | Hypersaline lake sediment archaeal communities from the Salton Sea, California, USA - SS_1_D_1 metaG | ecosystem: Environmental > Aquatic > Non-marine Saline and Alkaline > Hypersaline >... | reverse complement strand
TCAGGAACAATTACTTTTAATGCTTCTAATTACACTGGACACTTTTATGCAGAATCTTTTGTTTCAAGAAGTCCTGAGCTTATGGTTGATTTTATAAGATGGATGATTAGCGAAATTTATGATAATTTTGGAGATTATACTGGAGAAGCACTATTATTAATGTTTTTAGTAATATTAACTTTTATATTTGGTTTAGCATTTAAACCATCTGTGATGATGTTTTCCATACCTTTAATAATGCACTTGGGAGTTGTTTCAGGAATGTTTCCATTAGGAATGCAGGTTGTCACATTGTTTTATGCTTTTGCAATTATAGGAGTGATTGCAATGAAAAATTAAAATGAAAATAGTAACATTTGTTGGAATGATATTGATTGCAAGTATGGTCTTTGTAGGATTTAATCTAATAGTCAGTGGAGAAGGAGGTTTTGAAGATAGCTTAATAGAAACTAATTACACTGACGCAACTCCATTTAGTGATGCTTATGAAACAAGCTTTAATCAAACAGCAAAAATTCACGAAACATTTAATGATACAGTTGAAGGACTTCAATCATTAGGAGATGAAGGAGAATGGTGGGAAGAACTAGGAGATTTTGTTGGTGCAATTCCAGTTGTTATAATTGAATTTCCTATGGCTATAGCCAAAGTTTTCTTTGATTCTTATGATAACCTTCAAATAATTCTCAATGAGATAGGAATTCCTCCAGAAATAATTCTCATAGCGTTGGCTGGATTAATTGTTTGGCTGACATTCAAATTAGTAAATTTTTGGAAATCAGGAGAAGAGATATAATGGTACTTCCATCAGGAGTATTTGACAACCCAGAAAATTTAACCTTTGTAACAGAATTGCTCACAACTGCCGATACATATACTGGAGGTTATATTGGAGCTATTATTTGGATAGTCTTGGGGGCAGGAACATTTCTTTTAACAAGTCAGTTCTCTACAAGAGAAAGTTTACTTGTAACAAGTTTTGTCATGTTAACAATAAGTTTATTACTTAAATTCTTTTTTAATTTGTTAGGGGACACTTATGTCTATGGAAGCGCGGTTTTATTCATAAGTATGTTAATAATCTCTTTTACAGGAAAGGATTCACAAGGAGCATAAAATGACAACTAAAGCACAAAAATTAAGAAAGCAACAAAGACAATTAAGAGAATCCAGAAAAAGAAAAGCAAGACAACAGCAACAAACAAGAACCCAACCTGTTATTTCAAAAGAACAACAGCAACAACAAAAACAATTACAGGAAACAAAGAGTTATGTTAATGCTGAAATTGAAAGATTAGAAAAAGCATATCAAGAAGCTAAAAGAATAAAGAGTGAGGTTAGGGGTGACTCCTACGCATATAAACAAGCTGATATTTCTGCACTCAAAACTAAAGGAAAGCTGGATGCAATGAAAGAAGTTAGAAGTGACCTAAACAGAGGTTATGTTATTACGCAAAGTGAAGCTAAAAGATATTCTGAAAGTGTTGGTGAGTCAAGAGGGAGTTCACAACAAAGTCAATATCAATCAAGAGCATTAGCAGAATTTGAATATAAAAAAGCATTAAAGAAATATGAAACACAATTAAAAGCACAGCAACAACAAGGTGTTACTTCACAGGTCAAGGTTCAAAGTAAATATGTTTTAGGAAAAGGATATGAAATTAGAGATTCAAAAGGAAATTTAGTTGGTTATGATACAGGAACTCAAACAATCGTAGCTACTGAATCTGAGAAACTTACAGATAAACTTTCAAGGTCAGCACAACAAAAGCAAATTTCAAAACCTACTCTTTCTTCTGAAACCCAAAGGTATCAGGATTTTGGTTATTCAAAATCAGAAGCTACTAAATTAGCAAAGGAAAGCATTAAAGTAGGAGGACAAAGTTTTACTCCAGAAATTTCTGAGAGAATAATTAAAGGAGAAAAAATCGAGGATATTGAAAGAAGTAAAAGTGATATTTTAAAAACAGGTTTAGGAAATATTGGAATAGGAACTATTCAACCAACACAAGAAACCTACCAATCACAAACAGGTTTATTTGTTTCAACTGCAACTGGTGTTCCTGATGTTTCAATGTCAACTCTTTTTAGTAGACCACCTACTCCTTCTGAGAAAGAAGGAATTGAAAGAGGTCAGGTATTGGGTTCTTTTGCCCCTTTACCTGAAGGAACTTATGCAGAAAACTTTATTGAAAAATCATTAAGAACCACCATTGATTTTGGTTTAGGAGTTAAAGAATTTGTAACCGCAGGTGGAGTTACTGCTTCTGAATTAGAAAAAGAACAGATTAAACTGAATGAAAAAGTTGAAAAGTTTAATGAGAAATATGGCGGTGGAAAAGAACTATCCCAAAAAGAATATGATAAGGCACAAAAAGAAGCAGTTAAACTTGAAGCTGAACAAAGAGAAATAGATGATAAAAAAGAAAAAGCAACAGGAACTTTTGGGTATAAAGTAAGTGCATTTACTTTTGGAACTTTTGGTAGAGGACAATTAGACCCACTTATAGACCCTAAAACAAAAGAGCCAGTAAGAGTTTTGACTGGGGATGTGCCTATAATCCCTGCTCTTTCCTTAGGCAAGATTACAGATTTAAAATTCTTAGGAACTCAAAAAACAACTAAGGCAGGGGATATAGCAACAGATTTATTATTCACAACAGATAAAAGAATTGGTTATGCTAAAGGTGTTTCAAGAAAAGAAGATGATATAATAAGTTCTATTGTTTTGGGTAGAAGTGGAAGAGAAGGTTTTCAATTTCCAACTGGGGATAAAAAAATAAAAAACATTCAAACGTTTTTAGGAACTGGAGAAGCTAAACAAAAAGCTACACAAGGTTTAAAATCTGTTTATGAAATTGATAAATCTCTTTTAGAAGTAACAACTACAGATGAATTAGAGTTTATAAAAAATATTGGATTTGTTGAAACAATAACCTCTAAGGGTGAGAAGATTGCTAAGCCATTTCGTTATGATTTTTCAACTTCAATAAGTGGTGGAATCAAAGTAAAAGATTTAACTAAAATAAAAGGAGTTTCTAAAGGAGCTAAAACAAGAGGCACAAGGTTTGAAGGAATCATAAGACAACTTGAAGATAAACCTGATATAGATTATTTTGGATTTGGAACTAAAACTTCTTACACAAAAGCACAACAAAAAGCATTACAAGATACTATCTCAAGTGTTGCAGGTGCAGTATCAAAACCAACTGGAATTATAAAGTCAACAACCTTAACAACAACTCCAACATCCACAAGGATAATTTCAAAACCAACTGCAAGAGAGAAAGCAGTTCAGATTACACAAGTCAAACAAGAACAAAATTTAATGAACCTATCAATGCAATTATCAGGATTAGAAGAAGGAACTAAAACAAGAACAGGTTTAACAACTTTGCAGGGATTGGGATTAGAACAAGGAATAACTCCAAAAACATTAAGTCTACAAGCTCCAAGCTTGATTCAGTTTCAAGGACAAACTCCTAGACAACTTTCAAGATTGGATTTAACTCCTTCAAGTGTAACTCCAACACTTACAACTCCCTTTTTGCCTCCGAGAATTATTATCCCTACTTTTTTCTTTCCTAAGAGAGATTTATTTCCAACAACTCTGAGAAGAGAGCAGGGATATGATGTTTATATTAAGTCAAAAGGAAAAATTATTAAGGCAAGTAAACAACCACTAATTCAATCAAGAGCAAGAGATGTTTTAAGTTATGCTTTAGATAATAGTTTATCTGCAACAGGATACATAAAACCATCAAATAAAAAACCTGTTCTAAATCAGTTTAATATTCCTTTAGGACATTATAAAAGAACTCAGCAAAAGTTTAGGACTTATAGAGTTAAAAATAAACAGAAGATTCCTTTAAGAAATGTTTGGATTGAAAAGAAAAATAAAAGATTAGATACTTATGGAGAAGTTAAAAAGATTCAAGCAGAAAGAGTTCTTGCTCAACAAAGAAGGCAACCTGTTATGAATCTCTTAATGCCTGTTACTACGAGAACATCTAAGAAGAAAAAATCTAAAGGGGAAATCAATTTAATAAATCCTATAGGGATTAAAAACTTAATTTAAATATGAAACCAAAAGAAGTGAAGTGTTTGAACCTTGATGAGAAACTTGGAGGCTTGAAAAAAAGGCTTAATAAAAAATCCTTTGGAGGAAAGATTGGATTTAAAGGTAGTAAACCAATGAAAGCTTCTGCAGGACAAGGAATTAAAACATTAAGAGGAATGTATTAAATGAAGGGAGTTCCAAAAAAAGATGGAAGTGGAAAAGGAATAAGATTAAATAAAGGTCGAAGTGGATGTTCAGAACAGGAGATTGTTGGAAAAGGAAAATTAATCCCAAAAATGGTTGAAGGTAAAGAATATTTAAAAAATATAAGGGAGATGTGTTAAATGCCCAAATTAAATTTCTGGGATGTGAAAGCAAGGAAAAATTTCACTACAGATAAATTCAAATTTGTTGGAAAAAAAGTTAAAGGTAAAACAAGATACTTTGCTGTTACCAAAACTCCATCAGGTATTGAAGCTTGGAGAATAGTTAGTAAGGACTTCTATGAGAAGTTCAAATAATTAAATTTTAAAAGAATGTCTCAAAACAATGGCTAAGAAAAAGAGAAAGAAAACAAAGAAGAGGAAATAATAATACCTATAGGAATGTGAATATTCAATAACCTATGAGGTTATTATTAATTCCCACCTTAATTTTATTTTTAAATGTAGTTTTAGCACTCGACGTCGGAATAGACGGTGACATTGGAATTGATTTGATTCCAAAACCTTCAACTGCTGTTAATTATTCAGTTCAAAACACTAATTCTTCAGAATATTGGGATGGTTTGGATACACCTGCTGATATTGACCATAATGATTTATTTGGATTACAGGGGGGAGGGGGAGAAGGAACAGAATATTATCACTTATCTCAAATAGTTCATGATTCAGCAACAAGTCTTTTAGAAACTTCTAATTTTGCAGATAATACTTTAACAATAGGTGATGGAATTAACTTAAAATTTCTTAATGGGAATATTACAACAACAGGGAATATATCAGCACATGATATATATGCAACAAATGAGATGTTTTGTTCAAATGATTTATATGTTGGAGATGAAATGTATATTGATGCAGGAACTGGAACAATTTATACAACAGGAACAATGGAAGCAGAAACTTCAATGTCAACACCACTTATTTACACAGACACGATAGCTACTCACGCTGGAAGTTCAACAGTATTTGATTGGGATAGTGACTTATCACAGATTGTTTTTCATAAGAATCTAAATTTTACATATAATGATGAATTATTAGGAGAAAGTAAATATAATATTTTTGGAGTAGAAAATATAAGTGCAGACTATTACTTTGGTGATGGTTCACAACTAACTGGAATTAGCGGAGGAATATGGACTAATAATTCAGGAACTGCTCATTATAACAATGATGTAAATATTTCACAGAACTTATCTGTGCATGGAATGAATGGAATCGTGGTTTACTACTAAAAAAATTTTGGTAATCATTGGAATTACCTTACTACTTTTAATTGGAACATTCATTAATCACAAAAATGGAGGATTAGTTCAGAATTTAATGCCTCAAATAATTGAAGGATTTAATTTATTTAGTAAAGGAAACTTAACTGGAGATACAGTTTATATTAATGATTCAAAAGCATATATTTCTGCGACACCATCAAGGATAACAAGTCCGAGTTATGTAAATTTTGAGATTCAATCAAAAACTTATTCTGGAGATATTGATGTTGCTTTTGGATTTGATACTGAAATTGTAAGACCTAAAAGTGCAGAATTATATAAGCCAAGAGATATTTATAGCAATATTACAGAAAGACTTGTTGTTTATAATGTAACTGATATAACTACAACCAACGAAAGTTGTGATTATGGAAATGAGTATAATAACATAAAGAGATTGGCAACTCATTTAAATTGTGTTGATCATAATGGACAATGTTCGGAATATGAAGAAGTTTCTGAAGTTTATTGTTTTGATAACTATGTAAACGAAGGTGACATTTACTTTTTAGAATGGAGAACAGAAGTTGTTGAGCATAAGGATTGGCTAGACTTTAGTGATAGTTTAGATTCTATTTATTATGATTATGATGGTAAAAACAAATGGTGGTATATTAAGAATGTTCCAATAGAAGCAAATCAAACATATACTATAAGGGCTTATGTTGATGTTCCAATTAGCCTGGAAGGAGTTAGTGGAAAGTATGATGTTGCTATAAAGCCATCAGATGAAACAATATCTGAAGCAATATCCAATGAACACTTTTATTTTTTAGACCCTTGGTATAATGTTTCATGGTATTATGCAAAGAACTTAACAATTAATTCAAGTTTGGTTACTGAAGAATTAACCGACTTTCCTGTTTTAATTTCAATTACAGATGATAATTTAAGTGAATATGCTCAAGAAGATGGAGATGACATTGTTTTCACAAACTCGAGTGGTTCTAAACTCTCACATGAAATTGAGTTTTACAATTCAACAGATGGGCAGTTGATTGCATGGGTGAAAGTTCCTGTTGTTGATAATGAAAGTGATACAATAATTCAAATGTATTACAATAATTCTGATGCAGATAATCAGGAAAATGTTGAAGATGTATGGAGCAATGATTTTACTGGAGTTTATCATTTAAACGATTATAACACGACTGATGTTCAAAATTCTGTGGATTTAACTGAATTTGGAAAGAAAGATGCTGTTGGTGAGCCATCACAAACAACTTTGGCTCTTGGAAAGATAGGTTATGCTCAGGATTTTGTAAGAAAAGATGAAATTACAATAACAGGAAAGAGTGGTTCACCAGCACCTGCAACAGTAGAAGCATGGTCATTTTACGATTCTTCTGATTCAGCTGGGGCAGAGATTATCTCTATCTCTGATAGCATGGCTTTGAGGGGTGCTACTGGTGGAACTATATTTGGTTTTTATCATTATGCTTCAGGATGGAGAACAACTACAGGAGATTCAACTGACAGAAGAGGAGCATGGCATTATTCAACTTATGTAAATTATAGACCTAGTGCATCTTCACAAAAGGTATATGTAAATGGAGTTGAAGAAGGAAGCACAACATACGCAGATAATTTGAATTATCTTAATTATGATACTTCTATCGGAGCAAATGCAGCTGGAGGAATTACACAGGACTATGATGGAAGAATTGATGAGGTTAGAATTTCAAATACAACAAGAAGTGCAGGGTGGATTAATGCAACTTATCAATCAACAAATTCACCATCTAGTTTTATAGAAGTTGGAGAAGAAGAACAAGGAATTACAGATACAGAATATCCATCATTTTCAAATTATTGGGATAATAACGGAACTTTACTAGATTCAGGCACAGGTTTGTTTAATGTGACTCTACTTTCAACAAATGGAACAGTTTATCTTAATATAAATGGTTCACAGGTAATTGCAAAAAATGAAACAGCAAATGTATATAATGCCTCTTATGATTTTGCAGAGGCAGGAACTTATGCTTATAATTGGACATCATACGGAAATGGAACAGAAGAAAATTATAATATTTCTGAATTGAGAAGTTATGATGTTAATTATTCATATATTTATCCAGAATTTTCATCTGATGTTGAAAAACCAGTAAATGCCACAGAGTATGTTGAAGATAATATCTATTGGTTTAATATAACTATTTTATCAACAAACGGCACATCAGGAATTGAATTTGATGGAACAAACTACACTCTTTCAAACATAACAGATAATTTTAACTGGACAACTTTGGATTTAAAAGCAGGAACTTATTCATATTATTATTGGGCTTATGGAAACAGCACAGGAATTACATTTAATAATTCAATAGATTATGATTATACAATCGCAAAGAATTCTTCTTTAGTTATAAGCCAAACATTCACCTCACCAATAACTTATCCAACTGAAACAGATTTTGCAGGAGTTGGATGCCCATCACAATTAACCTGCTCATTAAATCTAACAAACGGAATATTTGGAGTTGGAACAATTTATTCAAATTATTCCACAGCAGGAAACGAAAACTATACAGCAACCTCAAATGTTTCTTCAATAACAATAGAACAAAATACTTCTGCTTGTGATGTTTACTTCAACCAATCATCTCCTTTAGAATATCCTCAGACATTTGGAGTTTTTACTAATTGTTCAAGTGCATTCCAAATTTATAGAAACGAAACTGCAGTAAATAATGCTTCACTTCAAAGTTTGGGAGTTGGAGCAAATTATAATTTCACAGTATTCAGAGAAGATAATGCAAATTATTCAAATATTGTAAGCAATGCAACTTTTACAATAACTCAAAACACAAGTTATGTTCTTTCAGTCACAGGAACTTCACCAATTACCTATGGCACAGCAGGAGATGTTGCAGGAACAGGTTGTCCTTCAGAAATAATATGTAATTTATCAAGAAACGACACAGGACTTGATGTTTCAAATCCAGACACAACTGTTTTAGGAGCAGGATTTTATAATTACACCTACAATTCTTCAGGAAATACAAATTATTCAGTATATACAGATAGTTTTATTTTGGAGGTTCAAAAAGCAGTTCCAGAAGGAAATATAACAAACAATACAGAATTATCTTTAGAATATCCTAATCCATTTAATTTCAGCATTGCAGAAGGAAATACAGGAGACGGAGATGTAACCTATGTTGTTTATAGGAATGGAGAGGATGTTACAACTGAAGCAGACCAGAATATAATTTTAGGAGTAGGAACTTGGGAATATATCTACAATACCACAGGAGGAGAAAATTATTCTGCAAATATTTCCATGTCAAATTTTACAGTAACTATAACTCAAAACACTTCATTGGTTTTAGGAATATCAGGAACATCACCAATTACTTATCCAACTGAAACAGATGTTGCTGGTTCTGATTGTCCTGCTGAATTAAGTTGTGCTTTGGATATTTCAAACAGGATTTATGGTGTTGGTGAATCACCAGTTACTTTCAATTATTCAACAGATGGAAATACAAACTATTCTGCAAGTTCAATCACAACGGATATAACAATTAGCCAAAATACTTCAGCAGTTTTGTATACATATTTAAATCACTCAAGAGCAAACATAACCATTGAGAATAATACAGGAATATGGCTTAATACAACTTTATTCAATGTTTCAGGAACAATAAATCTTTATAATAATGAAACTCCAATAAATTCAGGAACAGACCAGATTGGAAATTTTACAGATTACAATATGACAGGCATATATAATATCACAGGAATTTATGAAGGAAATGAAAATTATTCTGGATATAATGAAACATGGTATGTTAATGTAACTGTTACAGCAGACACAACTCCTCCAACTTTTGATAATTTGCAGAATCATACTCATACAGTAAATACATCATTTAGTTTTGATTTGGATGCAACAGATTTATCAGGAATAGACACTTTCACATTAAATGAAACAGGAAATTTTACAATCAATGGAGAAACAGGAGTTATAACAAATTCAAGTGAACTTTCAAAGATTAAAATATATTGGTTGAATGTTTCAGTTAATGATACTGCTGGAAATTTAAATAGTGGAGTGTTCTATATTAATGTAACAGCAGTAGCTCCTACTGGAATTAATTATGGATACAGAATTCAAAATCTAACTTCTAGTTTAATTTCATGGTGGGTTTCTGTTGGAGATTCTGTAATGATGTATTTACATCCACATGACAATCCATCTTCTTGTGGAAGTGATGAAGAAGGAAGAATGTATATGGATAGTAGTTTACATGAAATGTGTTATTGTAATGGAAGTAACTGGAGACAATTCGACAGTGATGAAACTTGCTAACTTTTTTTCAATTAGAAATAATTATTAATAATGCATAACTTATATAAATAATTTTTGTTTTCAGAAATTACTCTCTAACCTCTAAACTCTTGGGGGTAGTTAACCCCCCACTATTTCTTGTGAATAAAGGTAACCTTAGTGCACGAACCATTTTAAAATTACAATGAAAATATTTAAAGAAGTGATTTTTAGTTTAGATTATGGAAATGAATGAGATGAATGATGTTGCAAAATTTCTTTTTGGAAATAAAATTACTACTCATATTGATACTAAAGATAAAGATTTCTATAATGGTCTAATTGTTGAACTACATCCTACTTTCATTGTCATTAATGACAGAATGCTCGGAAGAACACCTATTGCTTTTTCTGAGATTGAGGTAATAGAAAAATTTAGAGGTAAAGAGGATGGAGACCCCACAAACTAAAACATTCGGAGATAAAGAGTATTTTGGTAGTATCAGTGAAGAAGAATTTAAGAAAAGAGAAAAACCGAGTTATGATGCTGAAAAAGAAAAAGAAGAAAACAAAGAGAAACTTAAACTAGCACATAGAAATATTGTTGATTTACTAAAAAAGTATTGTGATTTAAATGAAGATTATTACCCTTTAATTGCTACTTGGATTATTGGAACTTATTCTCACAAAGATTTCCAGTCATACCCCTATCTTTTTCTTAATGCAATGAGGGGTTCGGGAAAATCTCGATTACTTAAATTAATAACTGATTTATCTGATGGTGGTGAAGTTCAAACAAGTATGACAGAAGCAGTTTTATTTAGAACAAAAGGAACTCTTGGAATAGATGAATTTGAATCTTTGGGTAGAAAAGGGAATGAAAATCTTAGGGAATTACTAAATGCTTCCTACAAACAAGGAACTAAGGTTAAGAGAATTAAAGAAAAAAGGGGGGTGGAGGGGATGGAAAGAGTGGTTGAAGAATTTGAAGTGTTTAGACCAATAGTTATGGCTAATATCTGGGGAATGGAAGAAGTTTTAGGTGATAGATGTATTTCTTTGATACTTGAAAGGTCTAATAATCCTAGAATTATTAAGTTAGCAGAAATTTGGAAAAGCGAAAAAATATTCAAAGAAACGAAAGAAATATTGGAAAGCGTGCAGTTGTGTAGTTCAGTTGTTGTTATTTCATGCTACCAAGAGTGGAACAACTTCGTGACATCCAACGGAACATTAATATATAACACTTCTAACACAACAACTACACACAACTACATTCAGCTCTTTAAAAGCCTAAATTTGATGGATTTGGATGGTCGTTCTGTGGAGTTGTGCCTTCCTTTACTCGTACTAAGTTGGGAGATTGGTGAAGATGTGTTCAAAAAAATGATTTCTGTGCTCAACAACTACATAAAAGTGCGCAAAGAAGAACAGTTTTCAGAATCTCAGGATATTTCGTTCATAGATTATGTTGCACAGGAAACAGAGGTTGGTTTTATACCAGTAAAAGATGTCACCAGAAGATTCAAAGAATTTTTACAATATGATGAAAAAGATGAATGGTTGAACTCAAAATGGGTTGGTCAAGCCCTTAGAAGATTAAAACTTCGTAAAACTCACAAGAGAACACATGGGGGTATTAAAGTTGTTTTAGACATAGAATTAGCCCAAAATAAGATTAAGATGTTTAAATGAAATGCACATACTGTAAAAAGACAATTCCACAGAAAAAAATCAAGGCAGATAAAGTTAGTTACTATAATGCGAAACCATTTTGCTCCACTAAATGCTTCAAAAATTATAGGGAAGAAAACAATCCAAATAAAAGAACAAGTTGGTGGGATAAGTTTTTAGAATGAGATTACCTGCAGAACTAACAAAGAAAAGATGGGCAATAGTGGATGAAGATGGAAAAGTCCTTGATATTTTCAAGCATTACAATTCAGCAGAAGAACTAAGAAGAACCTACCAAAAAGCATATGTTTTCAAATTAAAAGTAGTCAGAGTCAATGAAGATGGAAAAGTCTTATGAGAACCACCTTAAAACGCCAAAATATCATATTCAGGAAGTGGGTAGTGGATTTCTTAGGAAATCACTTCTTTTTGTCATCGTACCCACTTCCTGTCGTTATGAGAAGAGTGACCTGAATCCTCACTCTTCTCGTCACTTTCAAATGAAACACCAACCTAAGTGCATGGTGCACAAAAAACGAAAGGTTTATAAAGTATAAAAACTATAAAAAGTTATGAAAATAATAAAAGTTTCAGATAATGTTTCAAGGGATTTAATTATCCTTAAAGCACAATTAAAACATAAAACACTCAACGATACAATAAGTTACTTATTGTATGAATTAAATAAAGAGGTGAACAAAAATGACAAAAGTGATAAGTAAATTAAAAGATTTACTTAAACCAAAAGAAGATGTTGTTGTATTGGATGCAAAACAATATAACAAATTGGTTGAACAAATTGAATTTTTGAAAGGGTGTAAAACATACACCCATT
>Ga0180433_10008959_pt1 | contig 12341 bp, 8 predicted proteins | sample SS_ome_8_FD_132980 | JGI IMG/M metagenome (GOLD analysis project Ga0180433, IMG submission 132980) | Hypersaline lake sediment archaeal communities from the Salton Sea, California, USA - SS_1_D_1 metaG | ecosystem: Environmental > Aquatic > Non-marine Saline and Alkaline > Hypersaline > Sediment... | reverse complement strand
ATAAACAAGCCGACGATTAGTTTAGGTTCGCTGAGCAGGGGTGTTATCTCCGCCAAGCCTTCTGCCGCCAGTTCTCCATTCGCCACTTCGAAGAAAGTAGCAAGCCAGGCTAGAGCAGCTAACGCAGCCGATGATATAGCAAAACCCTTTCCTATAGCAGCAGTTGTATTCCCTACCGCGTCCAGCGCTTCGGCACGCTCTCTAACCTCTTTACCCAATCCACCCATTTCAGCCATTCCTGCTGCGTTGTCGGCTATGGGTCCATAGCAGTCTATCGCCAATAACATTCCCAATGTAATCAGCATGCCTTCAGCGGCAATCGCTATTCCAAACAAACCGGCCTGCCAATGTGCGATTATAGTAGCGATACTAACCAGTACCACTGGAATTACCGTACTAAATAAACCTACTGAGAAACCTTCTATTATATTAGTTGCAGCCCCCATCTCGCTGACTTGGGCAATTCTTTTTACCGGTCCTCGTTCGCCAGTAAAATACTCGGTGGATATACCTATAAAAAATCCACACAACAAACCAGCTACCATTGCCCAGAAAATCCCGATTTCATCCGAACCCAAGTAAAACCAAACTAATAAAAATCCACCAACTATCATTAATATATTACTTACATATGTACCTCTATTCATTGCTGCGTGAGCCTTTGATGTTTGCTCTTCAAAACTAGCGCCTGCTTCAGGAGCTTTTACAAAGAATACTCCCATTATCGCGGCGACAATTCCCACCGCGCCAAGCAGAAGTGGAAACAGTACGCCTTTTTCTTCACCTAGTACAGCGGCACTAATACCCAGAACCATAGCGGCAGCTATAGCTGAAACATATGATTCAAAAAGATCTGATCCCATCCCGGCTATATCACCTACGTTATCACCAACGTTATCCGCAATTGTTGCCGGATTTCTCGGATCATCTTCAGGTATACCAGCTTCAATTTTTCCGACGAGGTCAGCCCCTACATCGGCACTCTTAGTATAGATCCCACCACCAACTCTGAGGAACAGGGCAACGAGCGAAGCACCAACAGCATAGCCCAACCAAACATGCTCATCTTCGAAAATAATTACCACGATCGCCAATCCAAGTAATCCTAAACCAACCACACAGAATCCCATTACGGCTCCACCAGAGAAGGCGATCTTCAAGGCCTTGCCCCAGCTGGATACAGCCGCCGTCACCGTCCTTGAATTCGCTCGAACCGCGATACTCATTCCCAGGTAACCAGCAAGCGCTGATGTCACGGTGCCCAATAAATAGGCTAAACCCACCCAATATCGTGGTTCCAGCGCAAAAGCAAAAACAACTGTAACAAGAACGGTTACCACAGCGAGTGCCCGAAACTCGTCACGCAGAAACGCTCCGGCTCCTTCCTGGATAGCAGCAGCTATTTCCCTTACCTTTTCCGTGCCGGTGTCTTCACGCAGGACAGTACGTGCCAGGTAGCCGGCAAAAAGCAAAGCCACAACTCCCGCTACCAGAACAGGTATCATCTCAATATCCATTTTCGACTCCGCAAATAAACTACATAAAATAAGGGATAGGCACTCTATCCTATCCCCAGATCTTCCGGCTAATCTCGAGTTCTCAGTATATGGTCCACTTCAACTAATGTAACAATATACTTTTAAGTAGTCAAGTACAATCAATGTCAGCTCGGCTAGCATCGAGTCCGCATCATCTGAAAATGTTTTCCTTCAGTTTTGATAGATGGTGCAATTACCACTTCCGTTTGATGCATCTCCCTAATGTTCCGTGCGCCACATACGCCCATAGAAGTCCTAAGTGCTCCAATAAGATTATGCGTTCCATCCGTAACTGAACTCGGGCCGAAAAGCACCTGTTCTAATGTTCCCTTTATCCCTACCCTGACTCTTGTACCACGAGGCAATGCTTCATGAGGTGTAGCCATGCCCCAGTGATTCCCTTTTCCCGGACCCTCTGAAGTCTGAGCAAATATTGAACCCAGCATTACCGCATCAGCACCACAGGCAAACGCTTTACACATATCACCGCCTGTACGAAAGCCACCATCTGTAATAATCGGCACATAACGCCCTGTTGTTCTGAAATAGTCATCCCTTGCCGCGGCACAATCAAGCGTTGCTGTCACCTGTGGAACGCCAACACCAATAACCTCCCTTGTCGTACATGCCGCGCCGGGTCCAACACCAACCAGCACTCCATGTATCCCTGTTTCCATGAGTTTACGACAGGCACTATAGCTCACACAATTTCCCACTATAATTGGCACAGGAAGCTGTTTTACCAGTTCCGAGAATATAAGCCCTCTGTAACTTTTAGATATATGACGAGCCGTGGTAACAGTCGACTGAACAACCAGGATATCAATCCCAGCTTCGACAGCAATGGTTGAAAGCTTTTTAGTATTAGCGGGAGTAACTGATACACAACAGGGAACACCTGATTTCTTTATCTGTTGTATACGATCGCCAACAAGTTTTTCCTGGATCGGTTCTGCATATATCTTCTGCATCATCTTGGTTACGTCATCATCCGGAGCATTGGCAATTTCCAGAAGAACAGACCCTGCATCTTCATACCGAGTCTGCACTCCCTCCAGATTCAGAACAGCCAATCCCCCCATTTTGCCCAAAGCCGTAGCAAAGCGAACATCTACTACGCCATCCATTGCTGACGCCAATATTGGTACAGTAAAGTTCAACTTGTCCACGGAAAATCCTATATCTGTCTGCTCAGGATTAATAGTAATATCACCCGGTACCAACGCTACATCATCAAATCCATACGTCTGGCGTAACATTTTATATTGATATCGTTCCATCTGCTAATCCCATCGTTTCTAATTTGAAAAAGAATATAATAAATAAGTATCCAAAGTCAAGGACTGAGTACGATTGATTAACTTTCTTCCTCTTCGTTATCCAGTTGATACATGGCATACATAACATCGTCGGAAGTATCAAGAAACTGTTCAGACCTTGCTTCCCGCATCAATCCTCCGCATTCTGGACACTTAAACGTTGCTTCTACGTGAGCGCCCGCAATAATATGAGTTCGATAGGGGAAGGTGTGTTTACACTGAGGACAGTAAAAGGCTCCAAATCGGAATTCCAACTCCTCCGGCATGTTTGCTCACCTGCCTTGACATCTCACTGATAAAATATTGGATATTAGCGTGCTTTGTTCTATAATTCGATGTGCTATGTCAATATTGTACCTTGTTGCCACTCCAATCGGCAATCTGGAAGATATTTCCTATCGTGCCATCAGGACGCTCAAAGAGGTAGACCTTATTGCCGCAGAAAACGCGGACAAAATCCGTAAACTTCTCTCATTCTACAATATAAAAACGCCCGTTACCACATATCACGAGCAGGGAAAGAAAGCAAAGCTGTCGCACATTATCGAACATCTCGAAGAATCAAACGTAGCCCTTGTTACCGAAGCCGGTACACCGACAATCAGCGATCCTGGGTACGACCTGATCCGAGAGGCACTGCAGCGCGGTATTCAAGTCTCGGCGATTCCCGGCCCATCGGCGATACCCATTGCGCTCGCGCTATCCGGATTACCCTGTAGCCAGTTTCTATTCCTTGGTTTTCTCCCGCGTAAAAAGAACGAGAGAAGACGAGTGCTCGAAGAAGCAGCCAATGAACCATGTACTCTGGTTATCTTCGAAGCACCACATCGACTTATCGCTTCGCTGTCGGACATCGCGGAAATACTTGGGGATAGAGCTATTGCAGTCTGTAGAGAACTAACTAAATTTTACGAGGAAGTATTTAGAGGTACGGTCAGAGAAGCACTGGCATATTTTGTAGATCCAAAAGGAGAATTCACCCTTGTAATATCGGGGAATGATCGCAGCAGCCACAGAGATATTTCCAAAACTGTAAGGGAGCAACTGAAACGTCTCCATGATCAAGGCTACTCAGCCAAAGACGCCACACAGATAGTCTCTCAATCAAGCGGCATACCCAAGAAGACGCTTTATCGAGAATGGTTGGCGCTAACCTAGATTCTGTTATTTTTACTTAACTTGTGTTAGAATAATCATCCAGAAGACCTAATGTCTGAACGTATATTTATTGGTGTAGCCTGGCCTTATGCGAATGGTCCATTACACTTGGGGCATATCGCCGGTGCCTATCTCCCTGCCGATATTTTTGCCAGATATCATCGCCTTAAAGGTAATGACGTCCTTATGGTATCTGGCTCCGACCAGCATGGTACACCCGTTACCCTTCGTGCAGAACAAGAAGGCACAACGCCACAGGATGTAGTCTCTCGCTACCACCAGTCTTTTCTTACATCATGGCAAGATTTGGGCATTTCGTTCGATCTCTTCACCACTACCGGCACTGAGAATCACAGGCAGGTAGTTCACGAACTCTTCCTCAATCTGTTCGATAAAGGGTATATCTACAAGGATACGATGTCCCTGGCATACTGTCTGCATTGTACACGTTTTCTTCCCGATCGCTATGTTAATGGTACTTGTCCCTACTGTCGTTATGAGGGAGCCCGTGGCGATCAATGCGATGAGTGTGGCAAACCGCTCAATCCTGTTGATCTTCTCGATATCCATTGTGGTATATGCAACGGTACACCGGAATTTCGGGAATCAGAACACTTCTTCCTGCGCCTTTCAGCGTTCTCAGATCAGTTAAAAAACTGGATTACGAAACAAACTCATTGGCGCCAGAATGTCTATAACTTCAGCCTGCGCTATCTGGAAGACGGCCTTCGGGATCGTGCCATAACGCGAGATATCCAGTGGGGCATACCCCTGCCATTTCCCGGTTATGAAGACAAACGTATATATGTATGGTTCGAAGCGGTAACCGGATATCTATCCGCAGCGAAAGAATGGTCTACAAATGCCGGAGACAGCGAGAGATGGCGTGACTTCTGGCAGGGAAATGTAAAAAGCTATTATTTCATCGGTAAGGATAATATCGTATTTCACACAATAATATGGCCTGCGATATTGCTAGGCCGAGGCGATCTCAATATAGCCTACGATGTACCGGCAAATGAGTTTTTAACACTTGAAGGAAGACAACTCTCAACAAGCCGTAATTGGGCGATCTGGGTTCCCGACTACCTTGAACGCTATCCTCCTGATCCGTTACGATATTTCCTGTCTGCTAATATGCCGGAAACAAGCGATTCTGATTTCTCCTGGCGAGAGTATATTCGTCGTAATAACGATGAGTTAGTCGCGACCTACGGCAATCTGGTTCACCGTGTATTAACACTCATGTACAGGAACTTTGAAGGACAGGTACCGCCTATTCTTAACATTGATGCCGATTCCAAGGCACTTATGAATAAGGCGGAAATGACGTTAAAGAACACTGATAACCTGCTCTACAATTGCCATTTTCGAGAATCTGTACGGGAAGCAATGGCGTTAGCCCAGGAGGCAAATCGTTATCTGGATAGTAAAGCACCCTGGAAAACAATAAAAACAGATAAGGATACTGCAGGCACCTATCTTTCTGTTGTACTTAATACTATCTGCTATTTGAAAACCATTCTGTATCCCTTTTTACCATTTAGCTCAGAGAAATTACATACAATGCTCGGTTTTACTGGATCAATACAAGAATATGGTTGGACTGGTCAAACCCCTCGTACCGGACAAAAATTAGCCGCCCCCGAACCGCTTTTCAACAAATTGGATGAATCAGTCCTGGAGGAGGAGAATAAGCGGCTGAGCGAAGCTGTTCTATCGACGAAAAGGGTCAGTAACGGAGGATTAGATGTGGTACTTAACTAAGCTGGCAATCAAGAGTCGCTTCATAACCATTCTACTTGCTTCCATTCTCACCGCCGCATCTATCTGGGGCACGCTTCAACTGAAAATGGAGCTTATCCCCGATTTTGAGCTTCCTTTTACTACGGTACTAACCATTTATCCTGACGGTTCGCCTGAACAGGTAGCCGACGAGGTTTCAGCTCCTATCGAAGAAGCTATATGGGAACGGTGGGAAGGCAATGGACTCAGGGCTATTGAATCAACCTCGGCAGATGGAATATCCATCATATTTATGGAATTTGAGTATGGTACTGCAATGCAAGAGGTTAACGATGAGATAAGAGAAGAGCTCAAACTGCTTGATTTCCCCGAACAGGTTATTGCCGCCCCCAAAATGAGTTCGCAAATTGAAGAAAATCCCCGTGTAATGCCCATAGATATAGCTGACCTGATGCCACTTGTTATACTCACGGTAGGTGGTGACCGGCCTGCCCATCTTCTTACCGAAATCGCAGAGAACCGAATACTAGTACCTTTAAGGAATGTAAAAGGTGTATTCGAAGTACACATTGACGGTGCTGAAAAAGACCAGCTACTCGTAGCTCCAGACCCCCTGCAAATGAATGGCAATAATGTCTCCCTATCCCAGATTGCAGAATTACTTATCAATTCGTCAGAAGTTACTCAGCAATCGTTTGATTCACTCAGCGAGCTTAACAATATTCCTGTAACCATGGCAGGGGTAACACTGGGCGATGTTGCGGATATTAGTCTCGGTCCAAAACCTACCTCAGTTATTACCAGAACAAACGGAAAACCCAGCATTGCTGTAATGGTTGCTAAGGAACGCGATGCTAATACAGTCGAAGTTGCAAACGCCGTCGTTGATAAAATAAAAGAAATTGATCAATCGATTAAGGATGAATTCGGCGAAGATATTGAGCTTGTGGTATTAATGGACCAGTCCGATTTTATTGAGGACAGTATCAGCCAGTTGGCACAGATGGCAGCAATCGGTTTCGCCCTGGCGGCTGTTATCGTTTTTCTCTTCTTCATGGTCTTCCGTGCTTCATTGATCACAGCAATGTCCATTCCTCTCAGTATCGTAATCGGGTTCCTGATCATGTATCTGACAGGGGTAACCATAAATTTGCTAACGTTAAGCGCAATGGCCATCGCCGTTGGTCGTCTTATAGATAATAGTATTGTAATCGTTGAGGTCATCTATCGCCGTATACAGGAAGGCGAGAGTATTAGAGACGCGACAATTAACGGCTCCAGGGAAGTTGCTGGACCTATTACGTCTTCCACATTGGCGACTGTCGCCATCTTCATACCTATTATATTTGTTGGTGGGATAATTGCAGAATTCTTCCTGCCATTTGGCTTGACCATAACCTACGCACTGCTAGCATCGCTTTTTGTTGCTCTTATGGTTGTTCCTGCTTTTTCAAATTACTTCGCCCGAAAAAAACCGAATGGAGCTGTAAAATCGGAGAGGGCTACTTCAGAGAACTGGTATCAGAGGTTATATCTTTCTTCCTTGAAATGGGCATTGGCACATCGGTTCATCACTGTCTTAGTTGCCTTCATTCTGTTTGTTGGCAGTGCAGGACTTATCCCAGTCATTGGGACTTCATTCATGCCAGAAATGAGCGAGAAGATGCTCATTGTTACTGTACAAATGCCCCCTGGAACTGGCCTTCAAGAGACGGGTAGTGTGACTGGGCAAGTTGAGGATGTTATCGACGAAGTTTCAAATGATCTGGAAGGTTACGGCACTTCTATTGGAACCTCTACATCAATATTCGGAGCATTTAGTACCGCTATGGGCGGGGGGGACAATACCGCTGATATAACGATTATGTTTGAATCCGACGCAGATCTAGAGCGCGAGCGTTCAGAGCTGGACGAAGCACTAAAGGCACTTCAAGAACAAATACCGGGCAGTTTTATAAAAGTAAGCGGTGGCGAATCAATGATGGCGGGGTATTCCGATGTCGATATTTCAATCCAGGGGAATAATACAACTAAAATCGCCGAAATTACGGCTCTACTACATAGCCGTCTTGAAACAATAGAGGGAATAGCCAACCTAGAGAGCCAGGTTACTATGGTAGTGCCTCAACTCACCATCGAGCAGGATGAACAGAAGATCGCAGAGCTTACCCTACAGCAACAGCAGCAACTAATGCTCGAATTTCAACTCCTTACAATGGGGGGCAATATACCTCTGCCCACCACCCCAGCTGAGCCTACAAACTCAACGGAAGCTGGCGACAGCATAGTATTTGACGCGAACACACCTGTTGTGGAAATTGATATCGATGACAGTAGCTATAAAGTATTTTTGAAAGAAATTGTTTCAAAAGCATACTCCTACGATAATCCAAAAGAAGTGATGAGCTCACTCTCAATAGGATTTCCTACATTTTCAACGCTGGGTGACATAGCAGATGTCCAAGTAATAAATGAGCCGACACACATTAGCCGCATTGACCTTAAACGAGCAGCCAGGATCCAGGGTTCGGTAACCAAAAAGGACGTTGGCACTGTAAATTTGCTCGTTAAAGAAGAGATTGAAAAGTTGGAAGAAGAGGTTGATCTGGGGGGTGTGGAAATTGTAACCCATGGCGTAGCCGAAGACATGGAAGAGATGTTCTCATCCATGTTTATTGCTATAATCGCGGCTATTTTCATTGCCTATGCAATAGTAGCAATATCAATGCGTTCTATCCTGAATCCAATAATTATCATGATCAGTTTACCGTTAGCCTCGATAGGAGCTCTCTTAGGCCTGCTTATTAGTGGACATACGTTGGGTATGTCTGCAATGATGGGTATGTTGATGCTGGTTGGCATTGTGCTTACCAATGCAATCGTCCTCATAGATTTAGTGCAGAGGCTGCGTAAGGAAGGGCTTGATACGCGAGAGTCCTTATTAAACGCCGGAAAGACACGTTTGCGCCCTATTCTTATGACCGCTCTTACAACTATGATAGCGATGGTGCCGGTAGCTGTGGGAGTAGGGGAAGGCGGAATCATCGCTGCTGAACTTGCAGTAGTGGTGATCGGCGGATTGTTCAGTTCCACGCTCTTGACTATTCTGGTAATTCCTGTAATCTATAGTTTGGTCGACAGCTTGCGTCGACAGTTTGGTGCAGGGAAGGTTTGAGGTAACATTGAGAAAAGGTATAGTTAATAACTCCTTATTTACACCAGTAGAAAAAGAAATCGCTCTCGTTGAAAAAACAATAAAGCATACTTCTCAGGTCGAGTATCCCTGGTTAAATGAATTATTAGATTATGTCGTTGATAGTGGAGGGAAACGTATTAGGCCAGCGCTGACTCTGCTTTGCGGAAAATTTCATAACTACGACCTTAACTTGCTTATCCCCATGGCTGCCGGGGTTGAACTCCTGCACACAGCCACCCTGGTTCACGATGATACCATCGACAAATCAGAGAAGAGACGCGGTCGACCAACTGCTTCAAATGTGTGGGGTTCGGGAATTGCAATACTGGTTGGAGACTATGTGTTCGCGCAATCAGCCGAATTGGTAGCCCGCACTGGCAATCTGCGGGTAATCAGATTATTTGCCGGTACATTGATGGCCCTTTGTACTGGCGAACTCAGTCAAAATCTGCATAGTTACAATCCGGACCAGACCCGTCATAACTACTTCAAGAGGATTGAACAAAAAACGGCCTCGTTATTCTCGACGGCAACTGAATCCGCGGGTATACTCAGCCAAGCCCCTGAGAAGGATATTCAGGCGCTAAGAAGTTATGGACATAATTTAGGTATCGCTTTTCAAATAACAGACGATATCCTTGATTTCATAGCAGATGAAGAAAAACTGGGTAAACCGGTCGGTAGCGACCTTATTCAGGGGACTATGACACTGCCATCCATCCTTCTCAAAGAATGGTACCCTGATGACAATCCCATAAATGACATCTTTAAAAACAATGGTAACAAAGGTGATAATTTGCGGAGTCTCGAACTGGCAGTTGATATGATTATGAATTCAGAAATCATCACGGAGTGCTATCATATTGCCAATACCTTCGTATCAAATGCTCATCAAGCGATAAGACATTTTCCCGATAATGAGTGTAAACGGTCTCTATTGGAAATTGCCGATCACGCCGTCGCCCGCCAATTATAATTGTCTATTTAGCGATTCGTTTGCCCGAATCAAGCCTCTTTATATGATCAATGAAGGCCGCTGATTTAATATCTCTTTCCAAGTGATATCGTATGTAGCTCCCGATGAGTGCCTCTAATTCATTCGCCAGGTTGTCATTAATCCTCAACCTATTTATCACGCCATATTCATTATCTGAGACGAATCGTAATACTTTTAGTAAATCCACGGACATTGGTAACAAAGATTGTAGTGACTCCGCACACTCAGGACACACAACGCCACCGTTGTTAATACTGAAGAAATTCCGCGTCTGTGCCAAAGGCACTCTGCAACTGGTACAATACCTCAGTTCTGGTTTGTATCCAAGATAGTCCAATAATCTCAGCTCAAAATATCTCAAAAAAAGCTCTTTATTCCTGACTTCACTGATTACATTTAGACCTTCACATAAGAGTCTATAAACAGGATAATTTTCCGATCCTTCGACGATGAATTGATCAACCAAATCCGACATATATATAGCACACCCGATACATTGAAGATCGGTTTTGACGTTATTAAAGCTTTCTATAGTCTGGCCCTGTGTGATTATGTCAAGGTTCTGCCCATGAGCCAGGAGCAAAGAACTCTGCGTGAGTAAATCAAGATGTCCACCCAGCCTACTCTTAGGCCGACGAACACCTTTGACTACAACGCGCATTTTACCCAGGTTTGGGGTAAAGAGTGTAACAATGCTGTCCGCCTCGCCTATATTGAATTTCTTAAGTACGATTGCTTCGGTTTTGTAGATGCGAGGCTTAACCATGGATGACGAACCTCATGACTCTCGCGATGTGCCTGTAGCCTGGAGAATCTTTTCTTGGGTATCTGTTGCATTGTATATCAGTGTTCGATGGATACTGTTCATTGAACAGAAGGGTATCAAGCGTGGTCTCTGTTCACTGTCTATCACACCAAAGTGAAGCGCACAGTTTTCCACCCTGTCTAAATCAAAATTGTAGGGATCCATAAAATGCATTATCCCTATTGTAAGCCATGACGACGTGAGCCGCTCGGTAAGCGTCTTTTTCACTGATTTTTCATCTCCCCATGAGAGCATGATACGAGCCAGCTTCAGCCATAATCGGGGGCTTACATACTTAAGCAAACAAACAACCAGTGCCAGCATTATTCGAGGTCTGGACCAGCCCTTATCAAAACCTTCCTGCATCTCATCATGGAATTCTTCATTTTTAATAAAGCGTGGTATTGAGACGATGCTATCTTTCTCTTTAGTTACTAATGCAATAACCCCGCAATGGGGATGGACACAGAAGTCCTGATTCTGTCCACCCTTGGTTATAATTCTGGCCATAGTCTGATTCATAGGCAGGGTGAAATAGTCTTTCTTTCCTACCATCCCACCTGTCTGCTCCTCCGAAAGACGCATAATATCTGATGTTGTTATTCTCATTTCCTTCAATTTTTCCCGATCTATACGACCAGAAAAACTAACCGGCTGGAAAACCAGGAATTTAATAACGTCTAAATTATCGACCGCATATTGGATGATAGCGCCTACCTGGTGATCATTTACCCCTTTTACCAATGTGGGAATAAGAGCTATCCTGTTATACCCTATCTTTCGAGCATTTTCGATAACCTTCTGTTTGATTTGCCACAAATTTCGACCCCTTGTCGTCATATATGGATCTGCTGTTACACCGTCAAATTGTAGATACAACCATGCTTCCTGATCTCTTATTTTTTTGAAGTACTCGATATCTTCCGCTAAGCGCAAGCCATTGCTCATGATAAGTATGTAATCATAACCAAGCTCGCGCTCCATTTTGATAATGTCAGGAAGATCATCCCTTAGCGTGGCCTCTCCACCACTGTTGCCCACTCCACGAACACGTAGCGGATAATTATTGTATTGAGCATACTCCAATATTTTCCTTATTTGCTCTCTGCTCAGGTCCGGCTGTTCCCTGCTCTCTCCAGCCTGTGCATAGCATATAGGGCACTTTAAATTACACCGCTGAGTAAGCTCCATTATGAGTAACGTGGTGTGTGTTTTATGATTGCTGCACAAGCCGCAGTCATTTGGACAACCTTTGCGTGAAACAAGTGTATTACTCAATCCTATACCATGATCCCTGAATCGTTCTGCACGTCTATACTCTTCGTAATCACTCCAATATATATCTTCGAAATTACCGTGCTCCGGACAGCTTTTTCTCATTAAGACCTGGCCATTAACTGCCCACAACTCTGCATCGATAACCCGTAAATCTTCCGGGCAAATAGACTTTGTCCTTTTTATTAGCATCATGCGATCACCTGTATATGCTTTTTCGGCTTTCAACACTTGCCCCTGCGATTACATTTGCTGACGTCTCTGCAGAGCATGTGTCAATGTGATTTCATCCGCATATTCCAAATCT
>Ga0180433_10008958_pt1 | contig 12342 bp, 8 predicted proteins | sample SS_ome_8_FD_132980 | JGI IMG/M metagenome (GOLD analysis project Ga0180433, IMG submission 132980) | Hypersaline lake sediment archaeal communities from the Salton Sea, California, USA - SS_1_D_1 metaG | ecosystem: Environmental > Aquatic > Non-marine Saline and Alkaline > Hypersaline > Sediment... | reverse complement strand
GGCCATATTGGGGGGCCTGCTCCTGGTCCCTCTGCCTGCAGTCCGAGGTCCCGGCGGCGAGCTGATCACTCTCCCATCTAAGGGGCGGGCCAGCCTGGCTGTCGTTGCCCTGTGCCTGACGCTATGGATCAGTGAGGCGCTTCCTTTCGCCGTCACGGGCCTGGCTGCCTTTCTGCTGTTCCCGGCCTTTGGCGTCGCCAGCCTCGCCGAGGTGGTCGGCAGCGGCCTGGGCCATCCCTTGATGCTCTTCTTCCTCGGGTTGTTTCTCCTATCCATTGCTTTTGTGAAAGTGGGGCTCGGTCGACGGATTGGCCACTGGATGCTCGCCCTATCCAGAGGGCGAGCCAGCCGATTGATTTTGATCACGCTTGGCACCGGGGCAATCCTGGCAATGGGGATCACCTCGCTGGCTGCTGCCTCGGTGATGCTGGGCATAGCGCAGGAGATTCTGGAACAGAGTGGGTTGAACTCACGGCGCTCCAACTTCGGTCGGTCGTTGCTCCTTGCCACCTGTTGGGGACCAATGATCGGCAGCCTGGGTACCCCGGCGGGAGCCGGTTCCAATCCACTGGCGATGGGCTATCTCCGGGGACTGGCCGGAGTGGAGGTGACGTTCCTCGACTGGATGGCCCTGGGCGTGCCATCCGCACTGTTGATGGTCATCGCAGCCTGGCTGATCCTGCGATGGGCTTTCCCCAGCCAGCAGGACACGCTGCTATCTCCAGCACAGTTGAGGAAGGCAGAGGTAGACAGCCACACCTCAATGACCCGGCGGGAGTGGATCTTTTTGACGATATTCGGGGCGACGGTGGCTGTGTGGATCGCTGCGCCGGCTATCGAGTGGCTGACCGGAGGACGGATTTCGCTCTCCATGCAGAACGTCGGCCTTGCAGCCGCGCTGATCCTTTTCCTGCCCGGCCTGGACCTCTTGTCCTGGCCGGGCGCAGAGCGTGGCGTCCACTGGGGCACGCTGTGGGTGCTGGCCGGAGGGCTGGCGGCCGGGTTGATGCTCTATCGCAGCGGTGCGGCCCGCTGGCTGGCGTGGATGCTCTTGGAGCCGTTGGGATCGGTCGCGCCGTTGCCCCGGGTCTTCGCGACGATAGGCGCGGTGCTCGTGTTGCGGATGCTCTTTTCTAGCAGCACCGCAGCAGCGGCAATTCTGATGCCCTTGATCATCGTCCTGGCCCAGGATCTGGGCCTTGATCCCTGGCTATGTACGGCGCCAGCGGCCTTCGCCGTCAACCTGGCCTTCATTTTCCCCGCCCAGGCCGCCGCTCACCTGGTCTCCTATTCAGCCGGGCAGTTCTCCACCCAGGATATGGCCAGGGGGGGCATCCCTCTGACCCTGGTTGCCGCGTGGGTGGTGGGAGGGGTGGTGCTCATCGTGGGCGCTGCGACCGGGCTCTACAGGCTGGGATGAAGGCCACGTTTGCACCAGGGAGACAAATGGCGTTCAGACTCCGCATCCAATCACCAAAGCCGCTTGTGGCGGGACTGCCGCTGCCGTTCCAGGTCATCTGGACATCCGACCAGGTGATCCAGGCTGGCGGCCGGCTGCGCCTGATCTACGACTATCGCGGGGCGAATCGCGCTGAATCGGCGGGGCAGGTCTCAGACCCCAGGGCGATGAACTACATTTCCTGTGTCTCAACTGCTGGCATCGAGCCACAACTTCGGGCCTATTCGGTCTCCCACAGCTACAAACCACCCTGGTCAGAAGAGCCAGAGTGTTACACCTGGCTGGACATCCTCGGTCCGGCGGTCTCCGTGGATTGCCACGTTGTGGAGGCCGCTTTTCCCAGCCAGGGCTTGCGGTCAGGAGAAACACTGATCTTCCGATTTGGGGACGATGAACGAGGATACCTCCTGTCACGAAAGAGCTACGAGGCCTACCCTATGTGGGCGATCCTCGACCCAGCCGGCGACGGCTGTTGGCGGGCCGCAGGTGGGGCGGCTACGCAAATCAGACCGGCGGCTCCATCTCGTCTCGCGATCACGCTCCCTTCGTTCATCTGCTCAGGTGAAGCCACTCCCGTGCACGTCCAGGCGTTCGATCCAGCGTTCAACCCGGTGGACAGCGATGCTATCTTGCGCCAGATCCGCATCCCCAACCTGGACCTGAGTCAGCACACAGGCCGTGTCAGGTTTGCCGAGCCCGGGACGAAACGACTCACTGTAGACCACACACTGCCGCTCACCGTAGAGTGCAATCCCGCACTGGTGCTGGAATCCGCGCCGGAGAACAGGATCTTCTGGGGAGATATCCACGGACACGCCAATCTCTGCGATGGAGGTGTACGCAGCCCCGAGGAATACTTCGCGTGGGGCCGCGACGTGATGGCCCTCGATTTCTGCGCGCTGACGACGCACGACTTTGGTCTTGCATTGGCGGACCCGGAGACCCGGTGGGAAAAACTGCAAGCAACGATAAACGACATCGACACGCCGGGATCGTTCGTCACGTTCGTCGCCTGGGAGGCAAGCCACATCGGCCTGCCATCCGGGCAGCCAGTAGGGCACAAGAACCTCGTCTTCAGAGGGAATCGAACGCCCTTCCTCAACGGCAGCCCCTATGGGACCCACCGCGTGTGTGTGGATTACGGCTCATATGATGAACTCATCGATCTCGTCCGGGACCTGGATTGCCTGGTCATCCCGCATCACCCCCTCAACCCGGTACTGCCCGGCGGCCTGGGGACGAACTGGAACGAATTCTGGCCCGAGCGCGAGCGGCTGGTTGAGATATACAGTTTGTGGGGTACATCGGAGGGCATGGACACCCCCCGTCGGACTGCGGGTGCGGTAGAAGGCACGAGCGTACTGGCAGCGCTGATGCGCGGCTATCGGCTCGGTTTCGTGGCCGGATCGGATACGCACGACGGGCGGCCGGCGAACCCTCAGGAGCCGTGGAGTGCGGCGACCTCCGCCGGGCTGACAGCCGTCTTTGCGCCCAGCCTGACACGGGAGGCGGTGTACGAGGCGTTATGGCAGCGATCGTGCTACGCCACAACCGGAGCCCGAATCATATTGCATACGCACGTCGGCGGGTTGCCGATGGGTAAGACTCGGAGACTCTCGCAGTCTGATCCGCTGATCCGAGAGCGGGAGATCCGTGTGCGCGTGATGGGAACCGGCGAGATCGAATGTGCCGAGGTGATCCGCAACGGCCAGGTTGTCCATACCTTTGTGGGAGATGGTATGGATATAGAAGCTGCGTGGGTAGACAGCACCCCCCTGCCGATGATTGCATTGGCTGATGCCGCAGGGCAGCGCTTCGTCTTCTACTACATCCGTGTTTGCCAACGCGATGGTCATTGGGCATGGGCAAGCCCCGTCTGGTTTGAGTTGGAGGCAAAACCCAATTGTGTTCACCCAGACCTTCAGGCAAAGAGCACCCTGTAAGTGCCTGGCACCTGGCCCGAGCAGTTACCTGAGGATAAATCAATGCCACTCGTCTATGGAAATATCATCGATCAACAGACCGGTCAGCCCATCGCGGCCAAGGTGCACGTCTTGGACGCTGGCGGGCGACCGGCATTCCCGGCGAAGGCCATCTGCAAGGTGGGCCCCGGTCTGTGCGGCTTCTACGCGGCCGGTGAGTTCACCGTGGAGGTACCCTCCGGTTTCACGACGTTCACGGTGGAGCGAGGGACGGAGTACGAGCCATACGAGACGACGGTCCGCGTGGTCTTCGGATCACCGAACGAGTTGAACATTCCACTTCGCCGCTGGACCCATCTTCCTGATCTGGGGTGGTACCCGGGAAACACGCACATTCATTACGATGAGCACGAGGGTCGGCCTGACGAGCGCCTGCGGCTGGACCCCCGGGTCCACGATCTACACGTGACTGTAGTCAGCATTCTTCAGCGCAGGGACCTGCCGTATGCGATCAACAAATACCCGGTGGGTTTGCTTACCGATTTCACCAGTGCCCATCACGTGGTGGATTGTGGTGAGGAGAACCGCCACAACAAGGAAGCCTGGGAAGTTGGCTATGGTCACGTGATCTTCCTCCGGCTGGTGGAGCCGGTTCTGCCCATCAGTCGAGGTATCCTGGTAGACGACAGCGATCCGGATTATCCCCCGCTGTGCTACGCCTGCGATGAAGCCAGGCGACAGGGCGGACTGGCAATCTGGTGCCACAACGGGATGGGCATGGAAGCGCCGGTGGCGGCCATATTGGGCAAACTGGACGCGTTCAACCTCTTCGATCCCTATTGGGTGAACCCCAAAGAGTTCCGAATATGGTATCACCTGTTGAACTGCGGGGTCCACCTGTCCGCCTCAACGGGTAGCGATTGGTACATCTGCTCCAACAACCGGGTATACGTGCAGACCGGCGAGGTCTTCACGTACGAGTCTTGGCTCGGCGGCCTGCAGGCTGGCAGGACGTTCATCACCAATGGCCCGGCTCTGTTCATCGACGTGAACGGCAGTCAACCGGGCGACACTGTCCTCGGTGGGCCGGGAGATCGGCTGGAAATAGAGATCGCGTGGCAGTCCCATTATCCGGTTGAGTCCGTCGAACTGGTCTGCAACGGACAGGTGGTGGATTCAAGAGCGTTCCCCAACGGAAGCCAGAGTGGCACGTGGCGCGTTCCACTCGTGGCTCGGGAGGATGGGTGGCTGGCCGCGCGGGTTTTCAGTCGACGACGGGACTCCTTCTACCAGCCGATATTTGCCCATACCAGCCCGGTGTGGCTGCACGTAGATCGTCCATCTGCCGCTGGTTCAAGATCTGCCGCCTTCTTCGTGCGCTCCCTGGACGAGGCTCAGGGCTGGGTTCGAGGCTCAGGAAGATTCGACAACGTACGCCAACAGGAGAAAGTGGTGAGTCTATTTGACAGGGCCCAGGCAGCCTATCGCCAATTGCTCTGAATGAACAATCCTTTGATCGGCAATAGGAATCTGTTGCCGGTGACAGCAGGAGAAACCACAACCAGGATCGCCGTTTTTCGAGGAGAACTATGTCTTACGCTGATGACGTCGTACGCATTGCACCGTGGAAAGATGACAGACAATTTGCCTACTCCATCACCTATGACGAGGGGCTGATCGAGACTCTGGGGTTCGCCTGGCGAATTCACCGCCGTTTCGGAATCCCCGGTCACGTCAACGTGTTCCCCGGGATGCTCGGCGAGCTGGTGGGCGACACCTCGGCCGGGTTCTTGCAGAGCCTGTGGAACCTGCAGAAGTACGCCGACTCGGACCATCTCCAGTTCCTGGTCAGTGAGGGATGGACCATCGGCTGCCAGTTCCACCTCGATGACCGGGACCGCCCGGCCGGCTCGTTGCTTCAAGCTCGCCTGTCCCTGGAGAAAGCCATCGCCCATCCCGTCCGCACGCTTGCTTTCGCCGATTTCAAATCCTGCGACGCCTCCCAGGGAGCGGCTCGGGATGCCGGGTTCCGCTGGTTGTTCACGCTCTACGACGGGTTGAATGCCGCCGATGAGGCCACCGACGTCGTCAGGCGATCGCCCCTCTTCCACGAGGGACCTACGCCGATCCGACTGGCCAATGACCCCTACCGCCTGCTGGCCCTGGCGCGAGATCGGCGTGGCTGGGTCGTGGACGTCGTCCGGCTGGTGGACCGGTATCCGGTGGATGCGGCGCGAGACTGCACGCCCGCCGAACTGGAGACCCGGTTCAGAGCCGTGCACAAGATTGGGGAGGATCGTGTTTGGGCCGCATCGCCTGAGATAGTGGCAGACTATCGCTACCTGCGACTGTCGACGCACATACGAGACTACGTCTCCGCACCACATCAGATCCGCTACACCCTGGCGGTGACACCGGCAGAAGATCGTGCCCCACAGGGTCAACTGACGTTTGTAGCCCATCTAGACACGACCTGGCGATCGCCCCAGGCTACCGTAGCAGGGGACACGGTACCGCTGCGACCCAGCCCAGAGCCAGGCACGTGGGTGTTCGCCCATCGGGTCGTGGATGGCCTGGAGGCAAAGATCGAGGATGGAAGCAGGAGGTCTGCATGAGCGTCGAGATATGCCGCTGGAAACATGGACTCGCCTTCGTCTACAGCATCACCTACGACGAAGGTTTCGCCGATTTGATCGACCACGCGCTGCCGATCCATCAGAAGTACGGGGTGCCCGGTCACCTGGTCATGGTCGCCGGCCAACTGGGACAGTTGAGGAACATCCCATCCAGCACGTACCACAACGTGCGTCGTCATCTGAGCCCACAGCAACTTCGTGATCTGATCCAGGAAGGTTGGTCCGTGGGCGATCACAGCATGACCCACGGAGACCTGAACGTCGACACGCACACCGAAATTGTCCTGTCGAAGGAGGTGCTCGAGGAAGCAATCGGGCAGCGGGTGAACGTGTTTCACCTTCCCGGAGCCGACTTCAGCTTTGCCCCGGCGGCTCGCTATCTGGAGGAGGCCGGCTTCCTGGCGGTGTTCTTTGCCGACGATCGTCTCAACGGCCACGACCCAGATCTTTTTGCACTGAGCCGTACCTTGCTCTACGTGATCGAGGGTGAACCGACCTGTCCGCTCTACGACCCATTTCCGAGAGTATACGATCCATATCACCGGCTCCACGAAGCGCTTGAGACCGGCGGCTGGATCGTGGACATCACCCACGCGGTGGAACCCGAGCCGCTCGCACTGTGGAAGGACGCCACTCCAGACATCCTGGATGCCCGGTTCGACTGCTTGCGCAGGGTGGGCGATGGGCGGGAGTGGGCCGCAGAGCCGGAAGAGGTTGTGGATTATATCCTCACGCGGCGAGCAGCCTCCGTGGAGGACGTACAAGCGGAGGCCGCCCATGTGAGCTTTCGCCTTGCACTGGGCAGTATACCAAGGGCGGTCAAGTGCCGGGAAATCAGTGTGTCAGTTCGGTTGAGCACCGTCGCGTCTTGCCTTCCCACCGTGTCGGTCAATGGTCAAGCGAGCGCAGAGATAGACCACTTCCTGGGCAATGAGCTGACGTTCACCTGGCAGGCAGATGCTGACCATAGCCAATGGATCGAGATTGACTGGAGAAGCTGATGCGGTGAGGCGATCCTTGCAGGTACAGTTGAACCAGGTGTCTCAAGACGGCCTCGGCTGCGCTAGAATCAACAGGCCGCGTTCGCGTTCTCGCAAGCTTCAATGAACTCCCGAGACGTGCTGGTGTACCCTACGTTGGACTCTATGAAGCGAATGGCCAACCAGTTGACCAGCCCATCATTCTCGGTCTCGACGTACTCACTGGTGGCAACGCTATCGCGCAGCACGATCACCCGGTAATTGCGAAACAGGGCGTCCAGAACCGTACAATGGAGGCAGATCATGCTTTCGAAGCCAACTGTGACCAGGTTTCTGGCGCCCAGCTCCTTGAGGAGTGACTCCAGCGGAGTCTCAAAGAAGCCACTGTAGTGCTGTTTCTCGATCACATAGTCATCCTCTTGCGGAGCAATCACCTCGGAGAACGCCAACACGTCGGTCGGCTCCTTCCAGGCCTCTAACACGTCGACGCCACAGGTTCGAATGGACATGTTGCGCCACTCGTTATTCTCGGTGGTCGAAGGTGCCAGATAGTTGGTCAGATACACCACTGGCAGGCCCGCCTTCTTCGCCGCTATCTTGGCAGGTTTGATGCGATGGACGACGATGTCCCGAGCTTCATCCACGAAGTGTTTGTACAGCTCTGCCACGTCGCCGTGCTGGCGATCTTCGTCGAACCCCAGCCCGTATACGTCCACGACCAGAAAGGCGGTTTGGTCAAGATTTAACGAAAGTTCCTCTTCGGCATAGCCGAGAGGTTCACCCGGTGGGTACCGCCGGTAGTAGCGGCAGTTCAGGTTGATCGAGCGTTCTCTAGCCATCGTATCTCCCTCCCTCATCGTCCGCATATTCGTCTCCACCCGTCAACGGGCGTGCCCCAAATGACGGTAGTCGCCATACTTGCGACCGGCGGTGCAGAAGGCGTGCAAATTCTCCGGCGGCGTGCCGTCCCGCACTGCATCGCTGGTGGCCAGGATGTAGCGCCCCCCCGGCGCTGCGGCTTCGATAGCTGTTCGCACCGCTTCGTCGACGTCGGATGGCGTGCCTTCCTTCAGGACGTAGAGTAGGTCGATATTCCCCTTCAAGCAGACACGGTCACCTACCCGGGCCTTGACCGCCGCCAGGTCCACATCCCCCATCGGAGGTCCAGGCAGCGTGGATATCAGATCTACCCCGGCCCCAACGACGGAGTCAAGATTGGCCATAAACTTGCCGTCGTCGTAGTAATGGTATATGGCGTCGTAGCTATGGACCAACGCCACGTGTTCTTCAAGCAAAGGCAAGAAGAACTCGCGGTGGTGTGCTGGCCCCCACCCGGCACTCATCGAAGCGTAGAACCAGCTCGCGAAGATCATCGGCGCACCGGCCTCAAGCGCGGCCTTCGTTTCCTTCAGCACCTGTTCCTGGCAGACGCGCAGCAGCTGATGCACGAACGCCGGGTTCTTGATGGAGGCCATCATGATTTCAGACAGTCCCAATGCATCGCCGGCCCGCTGATCGATCGCCGAGTCAACTTGTACTTCGACCAATCCGCGCTCTCCAACCGCTCCTTTGATCTCTTCCAGATCGGCCATGTACCCGCGACCGGGGTCGGGATCGGGGAACAGGAATGGCAGCGCAGCCAGACCGTCTTCCCCTTTGAGCACGGGTTCTAGAATGGTAGGCGTGGGGTCGATCCCGTAGCTGCTCCGTGGGGGGGATTGCTCGATCTCATCCTGCAACGTCCCCGCAGGGGTCTGGAAGGTGCGCTTGATGCGAAAGGAGTCGTCTTTCCCAGGCGTAACGGTCATCGTCGTCACCACGTCGGGGAGCAGGCTGTAATCAGCCTCCAACGGATAGGACAGAATGTTGGGAAGGACGTCTGGCTTGACGTGGTGCCAGGGTTGGATGAGGATGATGGGGTCGAAGTCAAATTCAGCCTGGGCCTTCAGATAATGGAGCCAGCAGGCGCAGCCATAGTAGTCCAGCAGAAACGGGTGCATCCGTGGGGATATCGGCACACGATCCGGCTCCCCGCCGCGGATCGCTGTCAACAAGCGTTCGCGCGATGACATAGATTTTTCATTCACCATGAGCAAGGTCCTCCTTGATCACACGTAGATTCTTGCTTTGTATTCGAGATCGTCCAAACGTGACGAACCTCTCCCTTCGGCCACGCCGGCCCAGACTACTGAATCCAGCCAAAAATCCGCCCTGCGGTGCCGCCTTTGATGTGCATGCGATCGTCGGTTGAGCTATCCGGTAGCGCGATGTCAATCAACCACAGCGCATCCTGCAACGTGGTGGGGTCCTGAGACATAGGAGTGTCTGTCCCCCACATCATCCGTTCCGGCCCAAATGCATCGAAAACGCGCTGCACCAGGTCCAACATATCCCGATGAGGGAACGGTTCGTGGGACATAAACCCCAGCGCTGAGACCTTGACGTAGACCTGCTCAAACTGTGCCAGGGCAAGCAAGTCCTCAAACTGCGGCCCTCCAGGATCATCCGCCTTATCGGGCCGGGCCAGATGGTCGATCACAACCCTGGCCCCCGGGAAGCGCTTGATCGCCTCGGTCGCTGATGCGACCTGATCCGGTGTGACGAGAAGGGTGATGATCATGTTCATTTCAGCGGCCTTTTTCCACACCCGGTCCGCCTGCTTGTCGTTGTACCAGGGAATGTCCGGCCGCAGCATAGGGCCCAGGCGCAAGCCCCGTACTCCCTGCTCGGCCAGCGATTCCATATGCGATTCCACCGCATCGGCCCGCGGATCGACCAGGCCGATCAATCGAAAGCGCTCTGGATAGCGCCGGCCGCAGTCGAGTATATACCGGTTGTCGAAGCTGTACATACTGGGCTGAACCAATACCCCCTTGCCGATGCCAGACTTGTCCATGACCTCGATCTGGCTCTCCACGGGCCATCCATAGTCCGGGGCTACGTCGGCCAACGGCTGCCAGGGGTAACGCCTCGAGTGCATTTCCCAAACGTGAAGATGAGTGTCTACGATCATTCTGTGCGGTTCTCCTCTTGGCTATCGTACCGGTGGTGCGGTGAGCAAGCTATTTGGATGCGGCCAAAACCCGGGCGGATCAACCAGCTACGCCTGTGTCCCTTGATGCCGTTTCGAAAATCAGAGCCGGTGGGGCCTCCTGAGCGGCTGCCCCACCTGGCTCCTGCTTTCTACAATCTCATCAGGCACACGTCCAGGGCCTGCTATCCCTCGCTCAAGCACGCCTGATATCGGGCACGTTACGAACGCAGCAGTTCTTCTGCAGGCACCATCGTCTCAACCCGGCCCGTCTCCACGGACCGCGCGGCTGCGTTGATGGCTTGGATGGTTTCCACCATCTGCTCCGCGGGGATCGGCTCCTCGCCGGTGCGCACCATCTCCAGGAAAGCCTCAAGCTGGTGGGTGTACGAGCCCTTGCCCTTGAGTATCCCCTCCGACCAATCGTTCATCCCGTAGACGACGATGCGGATGTGGTTGGCGATATAGGGTGGTACCTCCGTCGGGGTCGGCTCAAGGAGCTTCATCGGCCTCTCCGGCAGCGGGTTGTTAGTCGCGGCGTCGGCCATGTCTCGGAGAAGGAGCATCGTCGCCAGCCTGCCATCGCGCCAGCGGATGACGAGGCCGTGGGCGTGGGGGAACTCGCGGTCCCAGATCTTCAGCGGTCCACCCCCACCCAGGGCAAACACGGACTCCATCCCAGGGCCGAAGATGTAGGAGAGCGCATCGATCATATGGATGGCGTACCACTTGAGCGTGCTCACACCGGTGCCCAGGACACAGGTGATTCCGATGAGCTTGCCCAGGCTGCCGTCGTTTGCCAATTCCTGCAACGTGTCGACCTCGGGGGCGTAACGGATCGAGGAAGCGGAAATCAACGGCGCCCCGTTGCTCCGCGCCAGCCGAACGATCTCGACGGCATCTTCGACCGTGTCCGCCAGGGGCTTGTCGATCAGCACCGGTAGGCCCTCCGACAAGAAGGGACGAGCGAGTCTCAAGTGGTCATCGGGAGCCTCGCCCCAGGCCTCGCCCTTCTTGGGAGCGGGTCGCCCGCCGGCGATGGCGACAGCGTTCACCTGGCGCAGCATGTCCTCAGGTTTCCTGGCAACCGATGAGATGTTGTACGTAGATGCGAATTTCTGAGCGTCTCCCTCGTCGTAGTCCCAGACCGACACAACTTCCACATCGGGTTGCCTCTGCAGAAGTGAAACCCAGGACGGGGCGTGAGGTTCTATGCTTAGAATACCTATCTTTATCTTCCGTTCCTGATCCATAATAATTCAACCTCCTTGTTTTTGATATGTGCTGCAACGATCACCCGTCAGTGTGCGAACCGATCGCCCTGCGGGCCGCGTTCATCAGTACGGCCGCAGCTTCCGGTGTGACTCGTCCCCAAAGATGTTGGCCCACCTCGTACCCACCTTCAGCGAAAGCCTCGGGCGAAGCGACGTAGCCGATATCGTCGTTGGCTAACTCGACGACAGCCACAGCTCTGTTTTCGACCTCAGACTTCAGCTTCAGACTGACGTTCGCGAAGACCTCGCCCGGGAAACCCACGAGGATCAGCCCGTTCAGACGCAGGGCCTGAACCTCAGTGTGAATCACCTGATCCTGGAGAATCTGGGCCGTGACGGAGCTCAGCGCCCATCCGTTCGAGAACTCCTGGCTCATCCGTTCTTGCTCGGTTTCCAGCAAGCGCATCCAGTCTGACCGCACCTTCAGATCTACTCGTTCGCGTGCGGCCCCCAGGACGGCTATGTCCTCCACCTCTACGCGTTCCAGGCATTCCAAAACCTGGGCAGCGAAGATGCGTCCCAGACGCCGGGCGTTCGCGTCGTTGCGGGGACCCCAGTACGGCATCTCCAGGGTAGGATCAACGTCCCCGGCAGCGCCGTTGGTGCACAGCACCACACTTGACGCTCCCAGAACGCTCTCCAGCGCCGCCATCGCCTCGCCGGGGAAGTCGCCCGAGATGTTGGAGCTCATCAGCGCCACACTGGCGTGGCAGCCGAAGTTGGAGATCGCCGCCAGAACTTCGCCATCCAGGCGTTCGATTCTGACTACGGTCAGGTCTGGATCGATCTCACCCTCTTCAGCAATCAGTTCGGGGTTGACCCGCCAGGTGGATGGCACACCGTAGCGAGTCGTGTAGACCCGCCCATCGACCAACTTTCTCCGGCGCGAGTGAGCCAACCCGCGGATCGGCACCCGACCCCAGCCCATCCGTGCCGGCTGCAGGTGCGCTGCCGCGTCGCACACCGCTCCCGCAACCGCATCCACCAGGAACTGGAGATATTCAGGGTCCTCATAACCGGATCCAATCGTGTCCGGGGTC
>Ga0180433_10008957_pt1 | contig 12345 bp, 7 predicted proteins | sample SS_ome_8_FD_132980 | JGI IMG/M metagenome (GOLD analysis project Ga0180433, IMG submission 132980) | Hypersaline lake sediment archaeal communities from the Salton Sea, California, USA - SS_1_D_1 metaG | ecosystem: Environmental > Aquatic > Non-marine Saline and Alkaline > Hypersaline > Sediment... | reverse complement strand
TTCGCTGCATTGGGTGCAGATAGCGGTTCGACCAATGGCCTCCAGCTTCGTTCGATACCGGCGTTGGCAATGCGGACATTCGACCCGGATCACATCAGACTCCCTTTAGACGGCTACGATGTGACGACCCGGGTATCATACCGGATTGATGGTGGGTTTCTAGGGCCATTCTGCTTTCTGTGTAGAGGCCTTATGTGTGGCGGCACAGATGTTCTGATTTGGGGGGTGTGCTGTCATGGTTCGATGTACGTGAAGGCTGAAATGACCTTGAGGCTGTCGTCCGTTGCGAGATCCACCAGTTGTGTGGTGGGTTGTCCTTCTCGCGAGAGTAGCTCCACGACGGGTTTGGTATGTTGGCCGGGGCAGGCCCTGATCACGCGAGCTTGCTGTCCGTTGCTCAGCTGGACGCCGCTGCCGATCGGGAACAATGAGACGCAATCGAGAAATGCACGGACGACCGTTCGGTCGAGCTTGCCTCGGCTGCCTTCGAACAGGATGGTCTTGGCGGCTTCGTAGGGTAGGACGGGATGTCGGTGGGGCCGAGCTTTGGTCATGGCTGCGTAGGCGTCGGCGACGGCGACGATCTTGGCGCACTGATGAATGAACATGCCAGAACGATGGCGTGGATAACCACTTCCGTCGGCTCGCTCATGTACCTGATAGCCGACGAACCTTGCCGCGACCGAGATACTGTCGAGACGTTCCAGTTGATTCAAGGTGTAGATGGGATGCTGTTGGATCTCAAACCATTCGTTGGGTTGCAGTGGTCGTGGGGCGAGGCGAATATCTTCGGGGACTTGGAGCATGCCCACATCTTGAAACATCGCCCCTAAGCCGACTTCCGTGACCTGCTCACGGTCGAAGCCGAGTTGCGCTCCGATCATCACACTCAACATGGCGGTGCTGACACAGTGGCTAAACAGGTACTCTTGTTCCGGGCTTTGCATGCTCACGACGAGGGGCAGGAGATCCATGTCCAACATGACTGTTTCATTGAATTGGCGGACCATTCGCCGGATTTCTGATCCGGATGCTGAATGTCCTGCACTGAGCGTTTCGCAGAGATCGGTGAGCAGCCCGGTCGCTTCAGCATGTCTTTCGCAACCTTTGGCGGCTTCGTTATTGAGATCGGCGAGCGATAGGTTTGCGTATCGTGGTGGTGGCTCGGACTGAGCGGGTATGAATTGTTCAATCGCCTTTTCTAAAATGGCGTCGAGTTGCTGGGTGTCGATGTTGTCATTTGTTTGTGCGTATTTTTGGGGTTTCTTGTGGCCGATTGTGATGGTCTGGATATTGCGATGCCGCAAATGATGGAGTAATCGAGGTGTCACCTGTTGGCCCGCGGCAATAAGCAGAACACCGTTGATGTTGAACACATCTTGTGCCAAATGGGAACCGACACGGAGTGCCTCTGTACTAAAGTACTTGATGGGCGATGTCGCATGTTCGGTGTCGGTTGGCGATTTGTTGGCGTCGTCGCCTGCCACGATCTGCTCTGTGGCCGTGGTAGGCTCATGATCGTAGGTGGGCTCCGGCTGGAGATCGTCTATTTGTGTCAGCCCGTTCATACCGTGTTCCCCCGTTTGGCGATCGCTGACCCATTCGATACGAACGATGTAAGACGGCGCGGCTCGCCTCGTACGTTTGGCTGGGATTCTGGATAAACGTAAGATACGCTTCATGGGTGGGCAAGTGATATTTTGTTCGTGGAGGTTGAAGTTAGTGGGCAGTCATGATTGGGCTGATGAATCGGGGTGTTTTTATCGGGCGGATGTTTTGTATCAGCTATTTCTTGGCTTTGACTGGTGTGGGTATTAGCGTGGTTCGATTATGGGAGCAAGGCGGGGAACAGGGCGGTATACTATGTAACACGATTGGCATCGGTGCTCGTGTTGTTCAGGTGTCAAGTCGTTTGCAGATGTGGGCCATGGCTCGGCTTGAAGAGGCGTGTGTAGGATGAATCTGCCGGGATTGATTAGGGTGCGTCAGCGTTTCGCCGGCGGGGCGATTGGGGATGTGGAGGCTGCGGAGGCTGCGGTTCGATCCGAGCTTGCGGCATGTGGGGTGGCGATCCGGGCCGGGTCGCGGATTGCCATTGCGGTGGGTAGTCGGGGGATTGCCCACATTGCACCGATGGTTCGGCAAGTTGTGGCGTGGGTTCGATCACAAGGTGCAGAGCCCTTTATTGTGCCCGCGATGGGTAGTCATGGCGGTGGCACTTCGGCGGGGCAACGTGAAGTTTTGGCCAGTTATGGCATTGTAGAAGCTTATGTTGGTGCGCCCATATTGTCTTCAATGGATGTGGTGTCGTTGCCCCAAGGGGATTTACCCATTCCGTTGTTCTTCGATAAGCATGCTCATGCTGCTGATGGGACGATCTTGATCAATCGTATCAAACCGCACACCTCCTTCCATGGCCCGTATGAAAGCGGGCTCATGAAGATGATTACGATCGGTTTGGGTAAACATGCCCAGGCGACGGCCATTCATGGTCTTGGTGTCCATGGCTTGCGTAAAATCATGCCCGAAGCGGCGAAGCGGATTCTGGCGCAGAGCAATATTTTGCTCGGCCTTGCGGTGGTCGAGAACGCTTACGATGAGACGCTGTCGGTTTGTGCTGTTCGCGCGGCATCGATTCCTGAAGAAGAGCCGGCTCTTTTGGAGTTGGCTAGAGGCCACATGCCTCGCTTGCCGGTCGATGATGTCGATATTCTTGTCGTCGATGAGATGGGCAAGGATATTAGCGGCGTCGGCATGGATACGAATGTGATTGGCCGGCTGAGGGTACGAGGTCAGCCTGAGCCCGATCGCCCCAATATTGCCGTGATTATTGCGCGTGATTTGACCCAAGCGTCCCATGGTAATGCGGTGGGTGTGGGTTTGGCCGATATCGTGACGCGGCGTCTGTTTGCGAAGATCGATTTCAAGGCGACCTACGCGAACATTATCACGAGTACCTTTTTGGAGCGTGGAAAAGTTCCCCTCGTTGCTGACACTGACCGGCAAGCGATTGACATTGCGTTGAGAGCATGCGGTTCGCTTGATCCGGCGAACGTGAGGCTGATTCGTATCAGGGATACGCTGCACTTGGATGAGCTGCTAGTTTCGCCCGCGGTGTTACGGGAAATTGAGCATCGAGCGGATATTGATGCTGTGGGGCCTTGCGCGGAGGCTTTTGGGGGCGGTGACGATTTGGGGCCTTTTGAGGGTGTGGTAGAAGCATGAATCGGGTTTCGGGCTGTTGGGTCAATGTTGATAGGCACCGACGTCGGCGGGCGATGGGCGAGGTGTGCCGTCAAGATCGCAGGGGACGAGAGGGGGGTTGATTCGGTTACACAGGGGTGATGTGGCGATGGGATGGCCAAAGTTGGGGTCGGCCGGGTCTAATATGATCTATAAATCTCCTGTTGTTTTCGTTTCGGCGGTATCCGGCTTGAACGGCGAGCTGTCATAGTAATGGTTGTCGTAGAAATCGATATCCGGTGCTTGCGTCCACGTGATTGCTTCGGTGGTTGTCCAACGTTGCCAGAGGTTGCCACGGAACGATGCGTTTGTGATGCGAAGGAGGCCGGTGGTCGGTTCGGGGCTGAAATCAAAGCCGCCTGATAGTCCGTCGGTTCCGATGAAGGTACAGTTCCAGAAGAGCAAATGATCGTATTCGCCGCAGAAGGTGCTGCCTTTCGTGATGCTGTCTGCTCGGCTGGGGGGTCGCATCTCCACAAAGACATTCACAAATGCAATATTGGCGGAAAGGGGAGCTGTCCGGCTAAACAGTCCCTGATAGTGCAGGTCGGTGGCCCGAAAGCCGTAGACGATCCAGTTTTGCATGCCATCGATGTTGCCGTAGCCGGGAGATTGCCAAGCATCCGAATGCTGGATGTCGGCGTCCGGTCCCCAGGGGCGGAAGTCGTCCGGGTCTAAATCGCGCGCTTGGCAGTTGATGATAAGGGGGACGGCCTGGAAGGCATCTTCGCTTATGGTTTCGATGGTGGTTCCGCGGACGAGTCGCGTATTTCCGGCTCCTTGCATGGTGTGGCCGCGTCTCACCTCGGTGATGTAGGAATCGGTGAAGTAGAAGGGGATGGCGTCCATCGGGTTGGGTTGAATGACATACCGGCCCTTGCCGATGACGTTGCAGTCGTCAATCCATAGTTCCATCCAGTACCTGAGTTCGGTGGTGCTGCCAATCACGATGTTGTCGTCGCGGCGCAGCGTGATACCTTTGAGGCGGGCGCGCTGGATATTGTAGATCGCACTGGACGCCGTCAGGATTGTATCGGCACGTGTTCCGCCGGCAGCCGTCGTGACCGTGATCCATTCGTTCTCACATGCCATGGCGCCCATATAGGAGCTGCTTGTGGCGTGTGTGCCGGGATAGAGTCGTACGATGCCACCATCGACCTTGTCACCATGGCCATTGGCGTTCATCCATGTGCGGATGGCGTCGATCGCCTTGTTGACGGTAGCGAATGGGGTTCCGCTGTCGTTGACTTGGCCGGTTACGTCGTTGCCGTCTGTTGCAACCCAAGCTTCGGGTTGAGGCAAGGTTCCGTTTGGATTGACGAAAAGTGTCAATGCATCCAGTCCTTGGCCGCCGCTGCAGGTACCTTTGTCGCGAATGCCCCCCGTCATATCGTGAACGGTTGCTTCGACTGTGATGGGGCCGTCCGAGGTGAAGTTTTCGGCGGCAATTGGTGTCCAGTATTCGTAGACATTTGTGCGATCGTTGTAAGTCATTTCAGTCACGTCGATGGACGGTGGTCCTGTATAGCCTTGACCGTTGATGACGAATGTTACTTTGTCAATGCCGAACTTCGAGAATGCGACGACGCCACAGTTGAATGTTTCCCCGGTATCGATGCGTTGATTTGGGACAACGTCCCACCGCGCGATGGGGAGTGGGACGTGTACCGTTACGATGTCTGATGCGTTTTTACCGCCACTGTCTGTTACGTTGAGTGTGTAGATTGTTTTTTCAACGGGGGAAGCGGTTGGTTTTGGGATGATGGAGTCGCTTAGTCCCGAGGCGGGGGTCCAGGTGTATGTGTAGTCGCCTGTGCCGCCGAACGCATCACCGCCAAGAGAGATCGCGCCTCCTGGTGGGATTATTCTGTCGCGGCCCGCATCGGCGATGAGTGGGGTGTCGGGGTTGACGGCAAGGCTGCACACATAGTGCGATGTTCCGCCTAGAGCCCAGACCGCCCAGTTGCTCAAGTTGGAGACGGCGTTTTGTTCGGTGCGGAACTCGTAGTTGGTGGCGAGGGTTTGTTCGGTGGAGCCTTCGGGTGTTACGTAGGCGTTGTATTTACGTGTGGGTAGGTTGATGGCCAAGCGGAAGTGGTAATTGATTCCGGCTGAATAGGGGATGGACGCATTTGAACGATAGAATGTACCGTTGCGGGCGTCGATCATGCCGGAATCATTGAAACGCACGAGGATTGCGCCGTCTGAGAATGTGGACATGGGTTCTGCTGAAAGCGCTACGACACCATCCATGTTGTCGTCGTTGGGTATAGCATCGAACTCGACTTCGACCACGTTGCTTTGGGACGCTGTGGAGCTGGTTACCGTGAGATCATCCCAGTATTTGCTGCCGGTGTTATAGCACCAAAGGCCGACGGTGCCTGAGGTGCGTCGGGTAGGGTTCGCGTCATAACAGTCGATTTGCCAGCTTGTCGGTTCGGGAGCCCCGTCGGCCCAGACCTTCGCCTTGATGAATGTCTGGGCACCATCATCTTCAACCTGGATCGTGAATCGATACCACTGATTGGCGACGGGGAAGATGCCGGAGTCCGTGGTTCCGCCGGTGACGGTGGCGGTGGGCCATGGGTGTGGGGAGATATGGAACGCGCTGGAGGCGGTGCGTCGCAAGCGGTAGTAGGAATCCGAGTTGGGGTAGTCGGACATGAAAGTGACGCCGATTCCGCTGGCTGAGTCGGTTATCATCATTCGGCCGGCATATTGATACGATGACCAGCTTGTGGTGTCGGCTCCGATGTAGTGCGAGTGAATGTCTTCTTCGGTCGTTAAGGTGCCGAAGACTTGATTATCTTCGACGCTATGGACCTTGAATAAGGTGTCATTCTCGACGGTGCTGCTACCTACGTCCGTGTCCAGCCAGTCGATTGGATCATCGCCATCGAAATAATCGCTGAAATTCTCGGAGATGTGGGACGTCATCAGGGAAGCGTTGATGTTCATGTCGTGATAGGCATTGACCCAGTTTGTTGAGCTTATTCTACAACCTTGGACGACTTTGGTTGGGCAGTCTGCGGGGACAGGAATGCCTGGACCCAGCGCACATTGTTCGAAGACGACATAATCATCCTGGTCTACGTCGTCATCTTGATCGATATCGGCCGGTAGACAGGATGGATTCGTCTGCGGGTTATCCGTGCCACTCAAGCATGCCTGGAGGCGGCCGAAATCCGATTGATCGATATCGCCGTCGCTATCAAAGTCGATGGGTAGTCCAGATGACAGAGCCGAAAGGCTGATGATTACGATCAAGGCGTGACACATGTCGATCTAGACCTTTCGTTTTTTTGTGGCTTACGTCATCAACTTATGCATCCCTGGTTGCTTGGGTGTGGGTCGTGAGTTTCAGATACGGATGGTTGCTTGTTCTCTGAGTTTTCACGCCATGTATGGGGTTGGGTCTCGGCTATGGCGTTGTCGCGAACAGTGATTCTTCCCGACAACAGTAGACGATACCGGCCGATCTCATCGTAGCATCGGCCGCCTTTGTTTCAAGAAGAAAAACTCTTAGTCGCGCATCGTTTGAAGCCTGAAAGTTGAATCAGGAAAGGGTTGCTGCTCAAAAATCAGCGATTGTTTGCAAAGTTTATTTTGAAGCAGTCGCTGTGTTGGCTTTTGTATGCCGGTTTTGTTATGCGTAGCGAGCAGATGATTCGTCGTTTTTATGATTTTGCGGCTGAAAAGCCCACTTTTATGGTCAGCGTCGGTTACTTGGGCGAGGTATGGTAATAGTCGTTTAGTACCTGCTCCATGACCCAGGTTGTTCGCGCAGCGGATACGCCGGTGGCGGGGCACTGGCCTTGGGATTGGAGTTCGTCGACGACGGTTTGGATGAAGGGTTGTTGGATGGTCTGCGGATTGGGCAAGTCAAGCATTTCGGTGGTTTGTGCGGTTTCAAGCTTTACGGGATTGTTGCCGAACGTCGGGAATGTGATCAGGCCTTGTGTTCCTTGGATTTCGACGCGGTCGAGGTCTTGATGGGCCTTGAAATGCCATGTGCCGGTTCCTTGTACGCCGTTCTCATGGATGAATGACATAACGACGGCATCCTCTACGGGATAGGGTCCGCCTTGGTTGTCGGCGAAACCGCGTACACGGCTGATCGGTCCGAAGAGGAAGTCGAGGAGGTCAAGCGTGTGGGAGCCGAGATCTACGAAGATACCGCCACCGGCCATTTCGGGTTGGAGCCGCCAGGGCAGGTTGTGCGGATCGATGGGTCCCGGCCGGCATCGCATGGTGACCGAGACGGCGAGCGGTTGGCCGATGGTGCCGTTGTCGATCAATGACTTGATTGTGAGGAAACGGGGTAAGGCTCGACGGTAGTAGGCAACGAATAGTGGTACGTTGTGGGCGCTGAAGTTCTCGATCATTTCGAGACACTCTGCGTGATTTCGTGCCATGGGTTTTTCGACGATTGTTGGTTTTCGGGCTTGGCAAGCTTTGATCGCCAGTTCGCGATGACTGGAAGGTGGCGTGGCGATGGAGACGGCGTCCACTTCGGGGTCGGCAAGCAGCTGGTCGGCATTGCTGTACCATCGCGGGACGTTGTGGCGGCGTGCATAATCAGCTGCCTTTTCTGCGTTTCGGCGCATGACGGCAACAAGTGCTGATCCGTTGGCATTCTGGAAGCCGGGGCCGCTTTTGACCTCCGTCACGTCGCCACAACCGATAATTCCCCATCGTATCATTGCAGCACCTCGTCTATGGGTGGGTCGTGAAAATCGTCCTGTTTGTCGTCCTATCTGTCGTTGGCGCGCATTTAAAGTTTGTCTGGCATAGGATACCTCAATTTGAGGCGTGATGCAGCAGTTTTTTTGTGGCGTTGTTGGATTAGGGGCACGAATCCCGTGGGTTTCAGGGACGTGATCGCACAAAAAAGCCTCCGCGCTCGAGCCTTGGCTTGTGATGGTGCCGTTGGTTCGGGCGAGGAGGCTTTTGGGAAGGTTCTGATTTTCGTGTGCGGGTTGATTAGCCGTATTCTTTCATATGAATTTCTTTCACGTTAGGTCACATTTCGGGCGGTTAGGGCCCGGTCGTGATCTGTGAGGGTATCTGTTGAATCGCTTGATTCTGAAGCAGGAAGCCGAATGGATCGAACAGGTCTTGCAAGTTGCTGCTGCTCTGTCCTTGTCGGAGGGCGCTCTTCTCTGCATTGCTATTCATGAATGCGAGTGCCCTGGCATCATAATTGATATTGGCTGTCGTCGTGATGCCGGCACGGAAGAAGATGTTCTGGTTGAACCATTCCTGGACCCGTGTCTCCAAGGTATGGGGTACCCAGAGGATATCGCCGGCTGCCAGCGTGATATTGGGTTCTTCGCCGGTTGTCACGTTGTCGAGATTGAGTTTGATCCGTGCATCGGTTCCGTCAGGCATGTGCCGAATGAGGGTGGCTTCTCTGGGGGTGACATCGTTTCGGAGTCCACCGGCTGCGGCAAGCGCCTGGAGGACGGTCATCTTCACGCCATAGGGATAGATTTGGGGGCGGGAGGAATTCACGAGTCCGCCGACGAAAATGGCATTGGGTGTTGCGGCCTCAACCGTGACGGCGTCTCCATCCTCCAATGGTTCCATGGCCAGGGCCGCCTGGATACCGTCCGGTTCAGTCAAGTTTAGTTTGATCTCTTCGGCGGGCTGACGAATTCGACGTAGTGTGACAATGCCTGAAGCGGCTTCGGTGACGCCGCCGGCACCGACCATGGCGAAGAGGAGGTTCCGTTCGGTTCGTCGCAGCGGGATGAAGCCGGGGTCAGTTACCGCCCCCCGGACGAGCACTTTGGTCGTGCTGGCTTCGATCAGGGTGATATGGACCGCGACATCGCGATAGACCTCGGGAATGTAGGCTTGTTGGACGGCTTCTTCGACGTCCTGAAGTTCCATATCGCCGACAGGTACTTCGCCGACCGCGGGAAGTCGGATTTTGCCGTTGCGATCCACGCGAGCCTGGATTTGCGCGCCGGTGACCTGTCCTTCCAATCCGGACAATGTTACCAGCAGCACATCACCCGCTCCTGACTTGTAGGGGCCAAGCTGATGGTTGAACCTATGGGGTGTGTTATTCGTGTTGGCAGCCGGTTGCGTTGTGGATCTGGATATTTCGTATGTTTGTTGTTCGAGGGCGATGAATTCCTCTAGCGTCATTCGGTGCTCGGTACAGCCGGTTCCATGAATCAGTAACAGTACGGCGCATGACCACCCTGCGATGCCTGACACTTTGATGGCCCATGCTGAGCGATGCGATTCTTTCCTGGTTTCCATAACGTTTCGGTCCAAACTCCACCCCTGCACAGTAGCTGCGCGGTATGTGGTTAAAACGTGATGTAACACAAGAATATCGACCAAAAGGGGCTTTCTTCCCCATCATTCTTGTTGGTGGTATGAACAGTTGAGCGTCACAGTAGACGGCATGAGACGGGGTTTCTTGGTGCTCACTCTTGTGCACCGCAGGAGGGTATTGCTGCGCAAAACCTGATCGGAAAAAGACGGAAGACCGTCTCTTTGTGCCGAAATCGAGTTTTCCGCCGACTTGTCGGCCCGGTGGTATGGTCACTTATTTCGAAGGAGGGTTTGAGCGGCGGCAGGCTCGAGCGGTTCTGACTTTGATGCCCCAGAGTCCGAGTCCCATCAGCGGCATCAAGCTCAGCGTTCCTAGGCCGCACATGCCGGCTCCACACTGGCAGACGTTCCCTATGCCGTCGCCGTCAAAGTCAGCTTGGTCCGGGTTGGCGATGGTCGGACAGTTATCGAGGTTATCTGGGACGCCATCACCGTCCGAATCGGGGGTTGGAGCGCCGGGGCCTTCACACACATCGCCGATGCCGTTGCTGTCTGCGTCGGCTTGATCGGGATTGGGGTCGAGGGGGCAGTTGTCGACGTTGCCGCAGACACTGTCTTGGTCGGCATCGTTATTGGCGTCGTTGGGGCACGGGTCGTTGCAGTCGGCGATGGCGTCGCTATCGCTGTCGGTGTCGGGTGTGCCACAGCCGCATTGGCCGGGTTGGGTTTTATCGGGGTCGTCGGGGCATCCATCTGCGCCGATAAACTCGGAAGCTTCGTCGATGACAGCCCAGGCACACCCCTCCATCCAGCCGTAGTCGCCGAGATTTGTCGTGGGTTGTGACTCGCCGACGTTGTTGAGTCCAACGGGCTCCCAAGTGCCACTAACTTCGTTCCACCGGTGGATCATGATGTCAGACGTTTGCAAGTTCGCCGCTATTAGATCTGCATCGTCGTAGCATATCGTGATGACGGATGTCGCGATTCCCGTTTCGAGGTTGCCGTCAAGTGTGATGATTGCTGGTATAACGCCTTTGCCATCTCCGACGCCGATTCCGGTGAATCCATGATTGTTGTCACCGGCGAGTTTGAGGGTTACTTCGATACCGGGTTGCGCACTTGTGATTGTGATATCGGCCGTGGTTGTGCCATCCGTGACGAGAAGGTTCAGTGAGCCGTTGGCATCGGTTGTTCCTGTGTTTTGGGTGGGATCAGGTGGAGGATCGTTTTCCTGGACCGTGATGTTTGCTTGGTCGATGGCGGTACAGCCGGTGGTCGTATCCGTGACTTCTACCTGGACAGCATAATCGGCGGCGGTTGAGGCACTGAAACGTGGGTTGGCGGCAGCTGGGTTGTCTATCGTGCCCGTGTGGGGCGGATTCGGGGTTACTGTCCATGCGAAGGTGTACGGACCTGGGCCGCCGCTGGCGGTGGGATCTGCGCCGATTTGGATATCGGAATCGACTGTCGTGATACGATCAGGGCCCGCATTGGCCGTGGGGACTTGGGCTACGGCAAGCGTTGCTGCGTTTGTGGCTATTGCGTTGTTGCAACCGTCGGTGATGACGCACCTGTACAATCCTGCATCGGAAGGTTGGACGTTGCTGAGTGCCAGCGTGGAGTTGGTAGCGCTGGTGATGTTGGTTCCGTCCTTTTGCCATTGATGGGCTACGTTATGGCCGGTCGCTTTTGCTGTGAAGGTCGCATCGCTGCCTGGGCATAAGGTTTGCGTGTTGGGCTCGGGATGTTGGGTAATGGTTAGTGTTGGATGGACGTTGAGTATTGATGGTTTTGACGTTACGGGTCCATCGCAGTCGTCGTCCACGATGCAGGTGTATGAGCCTTTGTCTGTGGTTTGGATGTTGTTGAGGTTCAGCGTGTTTGTGGTGGCGCCGGCGATATCGGAGTTGTCTTTCTGCCACTGATACCTGACGTTGAGGCCGTTCGCGGCAATGGTGTAAGTGACGTTGCTGCCGATGCAGACGGTTTGGTTTGTGGGTGATGGCTGTTGCGCGATGACGGGTTGGGCGGTTTCGCTGACTTGGAGTATGACCGGTTCGGAGGTCGTGGGGCCGCCGCAGTCATCGTTGACGATGCAGACGTAGCTTCCCCCGTCCGCCGTCTGGAGGTTGTTCAGTTTCAACGTGGCACTTGTGGCGCCGGCGATGTCGGTTCCGTCTTTTTGCCACTGGTAAATGACATTGTTGCCCGTGACGGCGACCGTGTAGGTCACGCTACTGCCGAGGCATACCGTTTGGTTGGTGGGGAAGGGAGGTTGGGTGATCTGCGGATCTGCTGCGAGGAAAACCGCGGTGGAGCCAGTGATTGGAACGTTGGATCCGTCGAATGACCCTACGCCATCAAAGTTTTGTGGGCCGGTGGTGCCGGCGGGTGGCGTTGTGTCATACGTTAGTGTGCGTGCTTGGTTGTCGAAGAACGGTCCCCATTTGACTTTCTTATTGAAGCCGTCGTAGACGCCTCCGTGGCTGATGTTGGCTACGGTCCATCCAGACGGCGGAATGTCTTCTGATGCCCAAACGCCGACGCCGGCATCCGGATTTACCTGAATCGTGGCCTGAATGGGTTGCTGGGTTATGTAACAGGTTTGATCAAGACTTCGGGTCAAGGTTGAGGCTGCGCGGGCTTGCGGCTCATTGAGGAAAGTGAGTGCGATTAGGACGAATGGAAGCACCCGCCAATCCAACGCGTTATCCGCGTGAAGTTTTTTTTGGTGTGTTCGCATGGCATCACCCTCAGGTTGTCTTTGTGAAGTACCTGGTGGCAGGGAGGACACGGCTTTTACCAAGCAGA
>Ga0180433_10008956_pt1 | contig 12345 bp, 14 predicted proteins | sample SS_ome_8_FD_132980 | JGI IMG/M metagenome (GOLD analysis project Ga0180433, IMG submission 132980) | Hypersaline lake sediment archaeal communities from the Salton Sea, California, USA - SS_1_D_1 metaG | ecosystem: Environmental > Aquatic > Non-marine Saline and Alkaline > Hypersaline >... | reverse complement strand
GACGAGGACTGGGACGCGGTCATAGGGATCAACCTGAAGGGTGTCTTCCTCTGTACCCGTGCCGTGCTCAGACCGATGATGAAACAGCGCTGGGGAAGGATTGTCAGCATCACCAGCGTGGTCGGGCTTATCGGTAACCCGGGACAGGCGAACTACGCCTCCGCCAAGGCAGGCATTATCGGCTTCACGCGCACAATCGCCAAGGAGGTGGCTTCACGGGGCATCACCGTGAATGCGGTTGCTCCCGGCTTCATTGACACCGCCATGACCCGGCAACTGCCCGAAGAACGAAGACAGGCGACCGCTGCGCAGATACCACTCGGGTACCTGGGAACGCCCCGGGACGTCGCCGAGGCAGTTGCCTTTCTGGCATCCCAGGAGGCGCGCTACATCACCGGCCAGGTGCTCACCGTGGACGGAGGCATCTCTCTGGGGAAGATGTAGTCCCGGCCTCATCCGCCTTCCCGGCAGCCACCCGACGACGTGGCACGGGGCACAACCCGGCGGTGGAGCGAATTCCAGAGCCAGTTGACCCGCTGCTGGGCTTCTGCTAGAGTCAGTCCTGGGAACACGCCGGGGGATACCGCCGATGCCGGGAGCACGACGAAGAGCAAGGATGATCGCTCTCCAGGCTTTGTGCGAGATCGATTCCGCCGGGCATGACCCGGAGATTGTCATGGACCATCTTCTGGCCGAGATTAACCTCGCCGAGGCCAACCGGGCGTTCGTCCGCGAGCTTGTCAACGGGGTGCTCTGCAACCAGGAGGAGATAGACGAACATATCCGGTACTTCGCCCCTGCCTGGCCATTGGAGCAACTTGCCCTGGTTGACAGGAGCATCCTGAGGCTGGCAATATATGAAATGTTGCTGGGCAGCGAGACCCCCGTCAAGATTGCCATCAACGAGGCGGTTGAGTTGGCCAAGGTGTTCGGCAGCGAAAGCTCGTCCCGGTTTGTAAACGGTGTTCTGGGTGCGGTGAGCACTCTCGTCAGCAGGTGACGGTTTCCGGAAGGAGGGAGAAAGTGGCAACTGTCTTCGAACGCATTCGCAGGGTAGTGGCGGAACAGCTTGGTGTTGATGAGAGCGAGGTAGTGCCTACGGCCAGTTTCGTTGATGACCTCGGGGCCGATTCACTGGACCTGGTGGAGCTGGTGATGTCCCTTGAGGAGGAGTTCAGCACCCCGGACAACAAGATCGAGATACCTGACGAAGACGCCGAGAAGATCGTCACCGTCCAGAAGGCCATCGACTACGTGACCGACCTCGGTATAAAGGACGAGTAGGCCGGGAGCGGTCCGTGATCCAGGCCATCTTCTTCGACTGGTTCGGTACCCTCGCCCACTATGACCCCCCGCGCGAGCAGCTGCAAAGCCAGGCTCTGAAGGAGCTTGGCTTTGAGGTGTCTGCCGGTGACCTCCGCCGCAGCCTGGTGGAATCAGACCGGGAGTTCTACGCCGAGAGCGCCGCGGTTTCGTCACGCGATATGACTCGCGAAGACCGGCAGGCTATGTACATTCGCCATCAGGAGAGGATTCTGGCCAGGGCAGGCGTCCCCGTACCCGCTGACATGCTGCCCCAGGTGATCAGCCGGACCCGCGAGCTTTATCGCGACATGAGGTTTGCCCTCTTCGATGACGTACTGGCAACCCTGAGGGCCCTGAAGGAGCGCAACCTCATTATCGGCCTGCTCACCAACCTGCGCCAGGACATTGACGCTATCTGCCGCGAGTTGGGCCTGGAGTCCTACGTTGACTTCACCGTCACCTCTGCCGAGGTGGGGGCGGAGAAACCGAACCCACCCGTCTTTCTGGCCGCCCTGGAGAGAGCTTCAGTAACCGCCGACATGGCGATACATGTGGGCGACCAGTACGAAGTGGACGTGGCCGGGGCCAGACGCCTGGGAATTGCCCCGGTGCTCCTCGACCGTAACAACGTCTACCCTGACATCACCGACTGCCCCCGCATCCGCTCCCTCATTGAGATAACCGCCTACATTTCCTGACCCGCCCACCTCCGTCACGTCCACACCCAGGGCTACGTCTAGAACATGCCCCCCTGCTGCTCGGGCAAGGCCTCGGTACCGATTATCCCCATGTCCTCCAGCTCGGCAATCTCCTCCGCGGGCATCCCCAGGATCTCGCCGAGAACGTAGCGATTATGCTCCCCCAGGCAGGGAGCGGGCATACGAATGCTGCCCGGAGTCCGTGAGAAGCGGGCATACATGCCGATGTACTCATGCGTACCCGCCTCGGGATGGGTGACCGTCTCAAAGAACCCCCGTTCCCTCAGGTGTGGGTCTTCGGTAAGCTCTTTGGCATTCAGGACCGGCCCGGCGGGTATGCCCGCTCCCTGGAGGATGTGCATCACCGCGTGGTGCTCGTGCTCCACCGTCCAGGCCTCAAGCAGCCTGTCCAGCTCGTCCTGGTGGTAGTACCTGCCCGGCAGGGTAGAGAAGCGGGTATCGGCAGCCCAGGCAAGCTGCCCCACAGCGCCGCAGAATCGCACCCAGGCAGAGTCAGACGGTATGGAAACCACCACCCAGCTGTCCTCGCCCCGGCACCGATAGCAGCCCTGGGGTGCCATGGCAGGATGGCGGTTACCCATCCTACCGCGCACCCGGCCGTTCATGGTGTAGTCCATCACCGCATCTGCATTGAAGGAGATGAGGCCCTCCACCTGGGAGAGGTCTATGTGCATCCCCTCTCCACTGCGGCGGCGATAGTGCACCGCCGAAAGTACCGCGAAGGCGGCATTCATCCCTGACAGCGGGTCGCCGTAGGAGAGCCCGCTCTGGAGCATCGGCTCTTCTCCCGGATAGCCAGTCAGGTAAGCCATGCCACTCATGCAGTCTATCGTCTGCCCGAAGGCGATGTAGTCCCGGTCCGGGCCGGTTCTGCCCAGGGCAGGAAGCGACATCATGATGATGCGCGGGTTGATTTCCCGCAGCACCGGGTAGTCAATGCCGAGGCTGTCCATGACCCTGGGGCTGTAGTTCTCCAGAACGACATCGCTGATTGCCACCAGGCGCTTGAACACTTCCTTGCCCCGCTCGGTACGCAGGTCCAGGGTGATGCCGTACTTGTTGCGGTTCTGCAGGTTGAACCCGGCTGCCAGGTTATACGGCTTGTCCGTGGTGCGGAGGTGGGGCATGCGCTCGAGCAGATCGGGCGTGACCACAGGCGCCCCGCGCCAAGGGTCGATGTGCCCGAGGGACTCTATCTTGATTACCTCGGCACCCATATCAGCCAGGAGCCGGCTGCCCATCGGCCCGGCAAACCACATGGTGAGATCAACTACCCGCAGCCCTGCCAGGGGCAGCACGAGCCTGGGTTCTCTCTTCTCAGGTAAGGCACACATCAGATAACGCCGTACTCCCGGAGCCTCACCAGGTCTTCCCTGCTGTACCCCAGCCGGCCGCAGTATATGCTCTCGTTATGCTCCCCCAGCAGCGGAGCTCGCCCCAGCTCATAAGAGAGGCCTCCCATGCGGAACTGTGCACCCGGATAGCGCACCTTACCCGTGGCCGGGTGTTCCACGTCGACGAAGTAGCCCCGCTCGTTCAGATGGCGGGAGCGAAGAAGTCTCTCCGTGCTGGCGGGTATCCCGAACGGTATCCGCCGCTTCTGCGCCTCCTGGAGCAACTCCTCCTGGTCTTGCTCGGCCAGCCAGCCGATCAGGGTAGCGTTGAGCTCGTCTATGTTCTCGGTCCGGTGCAGCCTGGTCTGGAACCGGGGGTCATCGGCCAGTTCGGACCGGCCCATCCAGTCGCACAGCTTCTGCCACTGGCTGGTGGTCACGGCGATTGCACCGATATACCCGTCCCGGCAGGGCAAGATCGAGCCCGGTGGGGGTAGTACCAGGTTCCCGATCCTGCCTGGTATTCGCTCATGGTAGGCATAATACTGGGTGATGTTCATCTGTATGTAAAGCACGGCCTCCATGATGGAGATGTCCACGTGCTGCCCCAGGCCGGTCACCTCCCGGCCATGAAGAGCGGTCATGGTACCCACCGCTCCGAAGAGCCCGGCTACGAACTGCGCCTGGTTACCGCCCGGCTTCAACGGCTCCCTATCAGGATGGCCGATGATACTCATCCAGCCCCCCATGCCGTCGGCCACGATATCGCTGGCCTTATAGTCACGATACGGTCCGGTCTGCCCAAAGTTTGAGATGGAGGTCATCACCAGACGAGGGTTGATCTTCTCCATGCTCTCATAGTCCAGTCCCAGCGAAGCCATGACCCCGGGCCGGAAGCTCTCCACCAGGATGTCCGCCTCCTTCACTAGCTCACAGAAGATGCGCAGGCCCATCCGGGACTTGAGGTTGAGAGTAATACCCTGCTTGCTGGTATTGAGGTAGAGGAAGAAACCGCTCTTCTCTGGATGAGGGTCATCTCCGTGGAAAGGCCCCAACCTCCGGGCGCCGTCTCCGGTACCGGGCCGCTCCACTTTGATGACCTCGGCACCGTAGTCGGCCAGCAGCTTGGTGCAGTAGGGCCCGGCAATATAGTGCGTCACATCCAGCACCCTGATGCCAGACAGCGCCTGCTCCACAGCACCTCCTACCGCGTACCGCGATAACATGGCGGAAACCGTCCCAACTGGCGGGACGGTTTCCGCGAGTGAAGTGTACCCACGAGTATAGCAATGCCACGGGACGAGGTCAAACGGGAGGGAGATTGCCTCGCCGCGCTCGCAATGACTCCGAAGAACAGCCAGAGGCAGATAGTGCCCGCTCCCGGACCGCTGATTGAACGGAAGCCCGCCTTCGGCTATAATTGCAGGTGTACGTGCTACCGGTAGCACGCAGGGCTCGCGGTGAGTGTGGCCTAGCGGTTAAGGCGCCAGGTTGTGGCCCTGGAGATCGAGGGTTCAAATCCCTTCACTCACCCCATCCAGCTTCTCGCGTTTCGGCCACAGAGGTAGTGCTGGCTCTGAAGAGAGTTGTCTGGTAGAACCCTTTGTCTGGGCCCACCACCGCCCTCAGAAGCTCCTGGTTGGACGTACAAAAATGACGCGCCGCCGCGCGTTCGGCGCTTTGCTCTCCAGTACGCGGCCGCATCCCGCGCCACCCAGGGTTGCACGCCCTTCGAAGACCGCGTTTTCAGCGCATACCGTGGTCCGTCACACCGGTCTGCGGTACATCTGGAGATCGGTGAGGAGGCGAGTATGGGCTGTGTCTGCATGGTCCGGCAGGATGCCCATGTCTATCAGGCAGTCCTCGCAGAGCACCTCGCCTTTGTGGACGTACACCTTGCCCGGGTATTCGTTGGGCCGATCAGTGAACTCACGGTCGCACTTCTTGCACTTGGCTTCCATCACTTCCCCCCACTGCCTTGGTACACCAGTATAGGCTCCAGTGAACAACAGTGTCAACATGACCGCGGGTCACCGGCTCTGTTCGCGGAAGCGCGGGCACCTTCCCAGGATGCCAGCTGCTCTGTCCGCACCTGCCCGGGCACCCATCCGGCCTGGAATGCTACGCCCTTCCTGTCAAGCCCCCCGTTGGCGACGAAGCACCCGTTCAAGGGAGGCGCTTCACCCGGGTGGTGTGCCTCCCCTTGACTCCCTACCTGGCCTGTTGTGTCCGCGTTCGGGTTTGCTCAAGCTTCTCGCGGTGCGCCACGACAACTGGACTAGCCCGGCGCACCACCGGCCGCCAGTGTCTGCGCCAGGTAGCATTCCCGGTCCGCCGTGCGCAGTCGGTCGCGTAGACTCTCAGCGGATGCCCTTTCGGCAAAGAGCGCGAAGAGCGCTGGCCCGGAGCCGGCAAGGTGGGCATGCCCCGCACCGGCTTCTATCATTTCTCTGCGGCAGACCTGGAGCTCCGGTGACGCTGCCAGGACGGTTCGCTCAAAAACGTTCGAGAGCAGCCTCGGTTCGATTCCGCCGCCAGCCTTGATGATGTCCATCAGCCGGCCAGTGGCGTGCCCATCGGTGAAGTCGCGCGGCTCCAGGCGGGCATAGGCACGGGCCGTCTTACCCGGCTCGCGTGGGGCCCGGGGCAGAACCAGCAACACCCACATGGGAGGCAGCGGCGGCAGCGGGGCCACCTTTTCACCCCGCCCTTCCACCAGCACCGTCCCACCGTACAGAAACAGCGGCACATCCGACCCCAGCGAGGCAGCCAGCTCCAGCAGGGCGGACTGCGGCAAGTTCAGGTCCCACCACTGGTTGAGCCCGCGCAGGACACCGGCAGCGTCACTGCTTTCTCCACCCAGCCCGGCCATCAGGGGAATGTTCTTCTCCGCCTCTATGGTGACTCCCCGGTTGCAGCCGGTAGCCCGGCGGATCATCTCCACCGCTCCCGGCAACAAGCTACGCTCAGCCTCCCACCCGGGCAGGCCACACACGAAGCGCGTACCCTCGCCGGTCCGGAAGCGCAGCCGGTCGCAGAGGTCTACCGTCTGCACCACGCTCCGGACCTCGTGGTAGCCGTCTTCACGTTTGCCGAGTATTTCCAGGGTGAGATTCAGCTTGGCGGGCGCCACTACCGTCAGCATGGGCAGTCACACACCTGCGCGCACACCTTTTTCACCGCACCTTCTCCGAAGCCCTTTCTACTCTGCCAGCCATGCCAGGAACTCGGTGGTGCCGGAGAACTGGTGGTGCTCGGCTCCGGAGAAGGCCTCAACCACCTCCACCCCGGGGATTTCGTCCTCCCAGTAGGATAGCCAGTCGCGGATAGCCACGGCCGCTCTCTCGGACCGGAGCGACCAGTACGGGCCACCGGTGTAGTAGTGACCCGCCGGATCGAGAATGGTGAGGTTACCACCAGCGACCGGGAAGGCGACCGCGGCGTGGCCCGGTACTTCCTGAGTGCTGGACCGGATCACCACCACCCAGACGGCATATTGGCCTTGATTGTAGCTCTGGAGCATGCTGGCCAGCAGCACGGCCATGTCCTCGCAGTCGCCGGTCTCATCGGTAAGCGTATCCTCCGGCATCCGCCAGCAGCTCGGCCACCAGACCAGTTCGCCGGACATGTCTTCCGGCAGGGCGGGCATGTAGCTGTCATAGGAGTAAGATATGTTGTCCGTCACCCAGCGGTACAGCCGTTCGCAGTCCCTCCAGTAATCGCTGACATCCCCGGAGTAGTCTCCGGTGATCTCCTGTACCCTGGCGGAGACCAGGGAGTTATCCGGCGTCACGAAGCCCTGCTTCTCCTGGGGCGTCGGCCTCAGCCGGGCGTCTATCTGGCTCCTCAAGCCGGCATACCGGCCCAGCATGCGGGCGTTTTCGCTCTCCACTGTCTCCAGCCGAATTCTGGCCGAAGAAAGCTCGTTCTCGGTGGTATTCAGCTGCGTCTTCACAGCCGATAGCTCGGCCTCAGCGTCGATCAGCTCCGTCCTGGTGGTGTTCAGCACGGCGGCAGTATCAGACAGCTGCTGCCTGACGATACCCAGTTCAGCCACGGTGTCAGCCAACCGGAGCTCGGTGTCAGCCAGCCGCAGTTCGGCGTCGGCGAGCTGAAGCTCGGTCTCGGCCAGCCGTGTCAGTGCGACCTCCAGCCGGTACCAGCAGTAGCCGCCAGCAGCGGCACCCAGGACCAGTAATACTACTACCGCTACAAACAGGTTTTTCCACACGCCACGCATGGCCGTCCTCCTCTTTCCGGTAGCGCTACCGGTGGGTCCCCGAGTACACCTCCCACAGTCTCACCCAGTCCTCAAGGGTGAGAGTCTCGGCACGCCGCCGCGCTTCGATGCCGGCCTTCTCCAGCAAGCTCAGTGCATCCGCCTTGTCCACTCCGAGTCCCTGGGCAAGGGAATTGGGTAGCTGCTTGCGGGACGCACTGAAGCCCGCGCGCACCAGCCGGAAGAAGGATCCCGTGAAGCCGGGCGGCACCCTGGGCTGCGCGTACACGTCAATCTTGAGTATCGCCGAATCGACCTCGGGAGGAGGGTAGAAGCACCGTGCCGGGACCGTGGCCACGAGCTGCGGCCTGCCGTAGACCTGCACGGCGACACTCAGGACGCTCATCCGGCCGGGGACGGCGGTGATGACCTCGGCCACCTCCTTCTGCACCATCACCACCATGCTTTCCGGCCTGCGGGAAGCCTCCAGGAAATGCCGTAGCACGGCCGAGGCAACATAGTACGGGAGGTTGGCCACGACTTTGTAACTCTCGGCACCGACGCAATCCAGCAGGGACACCGTGTCTGTGTTCAGGATGTCCCCCGTAATCACGGTTGTATTGACAAAGGGTGACAGAGACTCTCTGAGCAGGGCGGCGAGTCTCCCGTCCAGCTCCACTGCGATCACGTGCCCCGCCCTGCTGGCCAGCTCGCGGGTGAGAATACCCAGCCCCGGGCCCACCTCCACCACCACGGCTTCGGGGGTAAGGTCAGCCGCCCGGACGATAGTCTGCAGCACCGCTTCGTCGACCAGGAAGTGCTGTCCCAGTCCCTTCCTCGCACTGAGACCGGCACGCCGGAGCAGGCGCCGGGTCTCAGCAAGTAGCGGCCCCGCTCGGAAGCGGGGCCTGTGCGCCCGCGTCACTCCCCCCTCCCCGCCACCAGGACCTCCTCTTGGCTCAGGCGGAACCGGTCCCGGTCTTCCACAAGCTCCAAGCGCTCGAATCCTGTCGGCATGATGTCACCGGACTTCATCGGATTCCCGCCGGCCGGCGCTAGTCCCAGAGCTCCTCGATGTCCTTCTGCGCCCGCTGCCGGACGTCTCCGGAGGGGGCGAAGCGCCGGTAAGACTCGGGCGAGCCGTACTCCAGCGGCTGGAAGGCTACCGGCATGGGCACGGCATGGCCGAAGATGAGGGCCTGCCGCTTCGGGGCCAGGCGCGCCAGGACGGACTTCAGCTCGCCCCTGCCGGAAACACCCGCGAGCACGCTGTCGATATCTCTCTCGTTGTCAAGCAGGCAGGTTATCTTGGTGCCCATCTGGGACATGACCTCTTCGTCAATCCCGCTGGGGCGCTGGTCTATCACCAGCAGGGTGACGCTGTACTTGCGCATCTCCCGCGCGATTGTCCCGAAGATGGCGCGGCTGGCGACCTCCGGGTTGAGGAACTTGTGTGCCTCCTCTATGGTGATGACCAGGGGATTGGGCGGGGCAATGTCCTCACCCATGGAGCGCTCGGTTCTCTCCTGGTACTTGGCGTAGATGCGCCGGGCAAGCATGTTGGCTACCAGGACGTAGGCGGTGATATCCCGGTAGCGGCCGAACTCGAGCACGACGTTCATGCCCTTGTCGAGGTACTCCAGCAGGGTATGAACAGCGTCGGTGGGCGCGTGCGCCTGGACGAAAGGCAGGCGCCGGATGGCCTGCAGTCCCCGGCGGAGGTTCTGGAAGGTGCTCTCGTGGATATTGAGTGTCCGTAGGAGGTCGCGCGTATCCTCGGAGTCCTCCATCTCCAGGGTTCTCTCGATCCAGCCACGGCGGAAGCGCCGGTGCAGCTGGTAGACCGCCTCCACCGCGGGATCGGTGAGGTTGAGCGTCTGGCGCAGCAGCAGCATGTCCTCGGGCTCGATCTCGTCATAGCCAATCCTGACCACGAAATCGGTGCTCACGCCGCGTCGACGCGAGTTCTCCTCGTCCAGGGTAAACACCGCCACCTTCTCGGGGAACAGCTGCTTGAGGGCCTTTACCTTACGCTGCCCCTCCTCACTGCTGCCCTGCCAGCCATACTCATTGTGCATGTCAAATATGAGGTTCACAGCCCGGCTCTTCTGGAGCATGCCGATGAGCAGGATACGGGTAAGGAAGGTCTTGCCGGTCCCGCTCTTGCCGAAGATGCCGTTGGAGCGCTTGACGAACTCCTCCAGGTTGAGGCAGAGCCTGGTCTCCATGTCCAGGGGATTGCCCACGTGGAACCGGGTCTCGTCCTCTTCCCCGAACACCAGCTCCATGTCCCGGTCGGTGGCGAGGTGTACCGCGGAGAAGTGAGCGGGCACGGTCTTCACCGGCTGCGGACCCTCCACCAGGCTGGCGACATCACCGCCGATGGTCAGCATGGGCAGGACGTGGAGGGTCCCGTAGGTCGCTGTTCCCTCCAGCACCTCCGAGAGGAAGGAGTCAGACTCTTCGGGTGGAGCCACCGCGAGGAGAGGGTCGGTCACCCCCAGACTGACGTCGGTGATCATGCCGAAGAAGCGCCGCTTCCTTCCCTCTATGGTGACGTAGCGCCCTACCACCATCTCCTCCACCGACGCCGAACCGTCCAGCCGGACGTCGACCCCACGGTCGACCGAGCCGGAGACAACGACGCCGAGGCGATGGCCAGTGTTCTGTTCAGACACCCACTACTCCTCCAGGTCCCACCGGTAGCGGCACTTCTGCCTCTCGCCCTGGTGGTACATATCGGTATCGGGGGGCAGGTCCACGATCTCGACCAGCTCACAGCCCAGTATCTCGCAGGTGCGGCGTGAGGGATGGTTGTCCGGGTTGCAGGTTATCCAGAGCGTCTTCATCCCGTGGTCAAGGGCGACCTTCTTGATGAGGTTGCACGCCCTGGCGGCGTAGCGGTGCCCGCGGTACTTCTCCCCGATGCCGTAGCCGATGTGACCGGCGTACATCCTGAGATGCGGTGTGTCCCCGACCCTCAGGTCTGCCGTCCCCACCACCTCTGGGCTGCCCGACAGACGGATGTCAAACCAGTAGGCGGGCGCGTAGCCTCTGGCGAAGTCCCCGGGGCGCTTCCCGCGGACGACCAACTCTATCTCGCCGTCGGTCAGTGGGCCGTAGTCGTTGAAGCTGAAATCCTTCATAGCTTCTGCGAGGCATGCCAGACCAACATACCAGTTTTGGTGTCTGCGAGCAAGTCATGGATGGCAGGACTGGGATGAAAGGATGCCAGTGATCAAAGACAGATCAGCAAGCCGGTCAGGCCGACGTATTCACCGGGGTGTTCACGCCGGCGCCATCCTCCCCAGGATCGCCCTGAGACGGGCGGAGTCGGCACTCAGGAGAGCGGCAAGCTCTTTCCCCGCCGCCACCAGGAACCCGCGGCTATCCTCGTGGCATTCGCTCATCTGGCGCAGCGTAGCCGCCACCAGCTCTTCGCTGGAGACCGGCGTAGCGGTGTCCAGCAGCAGGGACAGGAAGCCAAGGGCGTTGCTGAACTCTCTGACTCGCTCCGGAGAACACCGGCAGACGAAGCTGTGTATGCGGGCCGGCCTCTCGGGAAGGTACTGTCTCAGCGCGCTGCCCCGGGCATGGCCGACCACCAGTGCGCTGAACTCACTACGGAGGAGCTTTTCCAGCTGGGGGCTGGCCTGGTAGACCGCCTCTTCGGTCGTCTCTTCCCGCCCACGGGCAATGGGGCGGCGGCCGGGCTCAAGGCTTGACGTGGTGGCGTGATAGACTACCGCCAGTATCTCTGCACCGGGTTCGCCCACCTCGACCAGGCTCCCCAGTGGTGGCGGCTGGTAGAGCTCATAGCACTCGGCGACGAAGCCGGTGGTGGTGGACTCGATTACCTCTCCCACTCTGCGCGCCGCTTCGATGTCAATAGCCTCCATGAGTACGCGTGCGGTTCACAGTCACGCACCGCACATCCTGCCCTTTGACCACCTGGCTGGCCCCTATTTCTTCTTCGCCTTCCCGGTGGCCTCCTTCTTCCCCTTGTCCTGCTTGGGTTTCCTGACGTTCTTTCTGCCCTTCGTGCCCATCTGGCTACCTCCCACCTGGCTGACAGTGCGACCTAGCCACCCGTGCCTACTACGACTACAAATGCGCCTCCAAGGTGTTGTAGGCCGCCCTGAGGCGTTCCCCGAGCATGCTCACCAGCTGGTCCATCACCTTGAAACCGATGTCAGGGTGCTCCCCCAGCACCGAGCAGAGTCGCCCCCTATTGCCGCAATCTTGCCCGGCTTCTGGCATACCGCCGAGGCAGCGGCGTGCCGCGGCCCGTAGAGAAGAGCGGACCAACCCATCGCCCGTCCTGCTCCCAGCAGTCCCAGCGGCCACACGGCTGCCTCCTTCCTGCCTACGCTGACCGACCTCTGCAGAAGCACCTGCCCGCTGGCGATCACATACAGCCTGGAGCTGAGTTGGCTCTGGCCGAAGACGTGCTCCCCCCGGTAAGCCTCGGTCGTGCAGCCAGTTCCAAGGCTGCCCATCAATACCCGCATCTCCCGGTCTGCCGGGGTATCGAAGAGCTCGCAGGTTTTCAGGCTGTCAATCACGTCGGATGGAATCACCGGCTTCACCCCCGCCCTGCCGCTTTCCGGGTATTCTAATGCCGGTGCGGCCATCCGTCAACCATGCGAATTGACCGAAATCCACCACCTGATTGTCAGGCCCACAGTTCTGGGCCGAGTCCACCGTGCTGGGATTGTTGCCTGCAGGTTGAGTGATGGTTCGCGGGCCTTACGGGAGGCGATTCTGG
>Ga0180433_10008955_pt1 | contig 12347 bp, 9 predicted proteins | sample SS_ome_8_FD_132980 | JGI IMG/M metagenome (GOLD analysis project Ga0180433, IMG submission 132980) | Hypersaline lake sediment archaeal communities from the Salton Sea, California, USA - SS_1_D_1 metaG | ecosystem: Environmental > Aquatic > Non-marine Saline and Alkaline > Hypersaline > Sediment... | reverse complement strand
CCAATTCAATGTATATATCCAAAAGGATTAGAGAGTATTTTATTATCTATTCATAAGGATCACACCGGCTATCATAATATGGTTTGGCAAAAAAAAGTTATGCTTTGCTTTATTGATGAAGGCAATGTTGCGTATAGTGTTTTAGGCCGCGCCGGGGTTGTTAGAGCACCTTCTGCTGTTCATCCATTGATGAATGTTGTGCGAGTTGATATTATTGATATAAAGAGTGATAGGTCTGTGTTGACAAGAGTTGATTCGGGAGTAAGATGGAGTTACACATCATGGGAAGCTGAAGAGCTTTCTCTTGCTCTTTTAAACGAGTTGAAAGAGTTATCAAAGACCTTATAATAAAAAATTATAATAAAAAATTATTTTTATTACACGGGAGTATTGATATGCGGTATAAAAAACTTGTGCTACTTTTATTTTTAACTTGTTTTTCTTTTCATAGTTTTTTATTAGGTGCAAAGGTTGAGAAAAAGACTGAAAAAAAGAAAGAAACCAAAAAACAAGATGAGAAGAAGCTACAAAAAGAAACAAAGGTAGAAACAAAAAAAGAGATAAAAAAGGATGATCGGGATAAAGATGATACAGAAACAGCTATAAAGGGTCTTGATACGGTTAGTGTACGGGAGCCTGAAGGAAACTGGCTTTTAAAGAGAATATGGTGGGAAAAAGCTCAAAAGAAGTACGAAAAAATAAAGAGCGTTGTTTCAAAAATTCTTGATAAAAAACTACCATTCTTTCAGAAAGGTTCTGCTGTAGAAAGAGATGTATTAGAACCCTTTTATATAGAAGTTGGATTAGATCAAGGGCAACTGCAAGAAGTAATAGCTGACCTTTTTAAAGAGATAGAAAAAGAACGAGAAGAAGATATTGTGCTTGATAAAAAAGAGAAAGATTTTCTAACAACACTTAATGCAGAAAAACAAAAAGTAGAGCAGTTAAAACTTGATGTTGCTGGTATAAGAAAGATTGATAATGCATTGGATTATGCTCTTGAAAATCTTGAAAATCAAATTAACAGAAGTCGGCGGTACGAAGAAAATGCATGGCAGCTTTTTAAAGGAATAGCAAAAGAGTTAAGTCATAAAAAAGCCAGAGAGTTGTATTACAAAATGGATGCTCTATGGGAAAATGTACAAGGTATAGCTTCATATCTTAATGGGGCTTTTTTAAGACATTTTGATGGGCTTGTAGAAACGACAAAGAAGCAGACTGGGCGCATTAAGAATATTGCCAAAGATCTCAAGAAAAAAGGTGTAGATCTTGAAAAGCGGTTTGAAAAAATGCAAGCACAAGCCCTTCGAGACGCATCAAAAGATGCTCCTCAGGATGATCGGGGTCGTGTAGAAAAAGAGATGCCTGGACGAGAGAAGTCTGGTGTCGAGACGAAAGATGAGAAACAACAGGTTGCGTCTGACGAGTATGACGAGCAAGAAGATCTTGAGCAGGATAATCAGGAGGTTGGTTGGTTTGGTAGTATCGTAAACACTATCACCTGGCCATTTAGAAAGGTCTGGGGATGGATTAGCTCACTTTGGGGCTAGTGTGATCAAGCGTTTTGGAGATTTGTTAGATTAAAATTTTGTGATAAAAATCTTATTTAATATTTGATCAATTGCTCGAAATATGGTACATTTTGAGTATATAGATTTAGTTTTTTTTGACATGTTTGGCCGAGGTGGTGAAATTGGTATACACGCAGATTTAAGGGGTCTGTGGGAGAAATCCCGTAGGGGTTCGAGTCCCCTCCTCGGCACCAGTCTTTGCCTTCGGCTTCGTCTGGCAGGCCAATTTTTTAATAGATTTTCTAAATAATTTTTGTTTAGAAGGGAGACTGCGAAGGCTGTCCGAAGAAGACTGACGAAGCTAAAAGTGTAGACTGGCGAAGACGGGCTTGATTATGTTAAAACTAAATATTAATTTAATGGGATTTGTTAATTATAAAATTATTAAAATTATTATGTAGAAAAAGGGGTTTTTCATGCGTAAACTTTTATTTTCATGGATGTCGTTTTGGATAGTAGTATCGGGGCTTATAATTTGGAGATTAACACCTCTTAGGGAAAATCTTCGATTTGGGATGGACCTTGTAGGTGGTACATTTTTAACGTTGGAGGTTGACACTGATAAAGCTGTTGAAAATCAGCTTAAAAATATATTACAGCGTATTCCTGCGCGATTAAAAGATGCTGATATTAAACGACCAGTCAAAAGTGATGTGAAAGCTGATGGTATTACTCTCGAATTTGGTGATGTTACTATTGCAAATAATGCGTTTAGCTATTTAAAAGATAATTATACCGATCTTGTTCCAAGAATAAAAGAAAAAACAGTAACTTTGAGTTTTAAGAAAGCTCAGGTAAATAAAATTAAAAATGATGCAGTTGAAACCAATACAGAGATATTTAGAAATCGACTTAATAAATTAAGTGTTGAAGAAGTTTCTATCTCTAGAAAAGGCGAAAATCAGATTATTGTTGAGCTTCCTGATATTGAAGATCCTCAAATTGCAAGAGCTATGATTGGAAAACCTGCAATTCTTGAGTTTAAATTAGTTGAAAAAGAAGGTAAATCTAAAGAAGATATTCTTTATGAATTCGATGGTGTAATGCCTGATGGTAAAGAAATTATTCCAAGTAAAGAGCGAACAGAAGGGAAACCAAGAAGTTTCTTCTTAGTTTCGAAGTTTGCAGAAGTAACAGGAAACATGCTCAGAAGTGCAAGGGCAACATTAGGCGGTGACATTGGGGCACAACCAATTGTGGCCTTTAAATTTAGCTCAGAGGGTGGCGATAAGTTCTATGAATTGACCAGTAGAAACCCTGGTAGACAGCTTGCTATTGTCCTTGATAATCAGGTAGTAAGTGCTCCAATGATTAATGAACCAATTAGATCAGAGGGAATCATTAAGGGTAATTTTACTTCAGAGGCAACCAAAGAATTAGCCATGCTGCTTAAATCCGGTTCATTGGTGGCACCAGTAACTATCGAAGAAGATCGACAAGTTGGATCAACATTGGGTGCTGAGTCTATCAGAAAGGGGCTTTTTGCTTGCTTAGTAGGGCTTGGCTTACTCTTTCTGTTTAGTTTAGTGTATTACAAGTTTGCAGGACTTTTGGCTTTCTTGGCGCTTATATTTAACTTGGTACTTGTATTATTTGGATTATACTCAATTAGAGCAACGCTGACATTGCCAGGTATTGCAGGTATGGTACTTACCATTGGCATGGCTGTTGATGCTTCTATTTTGATATTTGAACGGATTAAAGAAGCGTTAGGTGCCGGGGTGTCAATTAAAAAAGCGGTAAACTCAGGGTTCTCAAATGCGATGACAGTTATTTTGGATGCAAACATAACAACATTTGTAGTTGGTATTGTATTATATCACTTTGGAACTGGTCCATTGCGTGGATTTGCAGTTACCATGATGTTGGGTATTATTGCAACGTTGATTACCGGTTTAATATTCTTACGTTCAATGTTTAATTTTGTATTAAATACTTTTAAAGTAAAGAAATTAAGTATATAATAAGGGTATATGATGTTTTTAAAAAACATCATAGTTTTAAAAATAATTTGAATTTTTTTGGTTGAAATAATTCTAGGTCTCGTAGCTCTAGTTTAACGAAGGCGCGGACGGGCCTGCCCGACGAAGCTGTAAGCGAAGACGGGGGCAGGTGGAGTTAGTTTGCCGAGAAAAGGTTTGAGATTGTTGTTTTAAGTTATTGGCGGCGTAGCTCAGGTGGTTAGAGCGACGGAATCATAATCCGTAGGTCCGGGGTTCAAGTCCCTGCGCCGCTACCAGTTTTCGTTATTTGCTCTGCAAATAGCACAGTTTATCCTGAGCCTGACGAAGGGACTGGCAAGCCAAAATAAATTAAGGTTTATATTCTAAAATAAAGATGAGAAAAATAAAGTTGAGAAAAATAATAAAAATTATTTCTGCAGTGCTGGTTATCGTATCTTTTTTTATTGCCATAGATTATGTTACAACATATGTATGTTCGCGAAATATGCTTTTGCAAAAGCCATTGAAGGACAACTTTACCCCGAAAGATAGGCTTGAGAGAGATTGGAGAGAAGAAGGTTTCAATATGCTTGGCTCAAAAGTAGATAGATTTGTAACAATATTTATGGAAAAATCAAAAGACAAAAGAGATTTTCACTTTATAGTTACCTATCTTAATCATTTACCAGATCAACTTTCAGAAGAACAAAAAAAATTATTTAAACAAGAAACAAGGGTTATAAACCAAAAGCCAATGGTTTTCTATAATTACTCAACGGGACAAATGTTTGGACAACAGGTAAAGATTCAAGAAGAAAAACATAATCAAAGAATTGATTCTACATTGATGAAAAAAGGTGCTTTGGAGAAAAAGCAAAAGAAAAAACCTCAAAAAATCAATGTAAAAGAATGTGCAGAGCTTATAAAAAATAAAAAATTTATGTTTTATACAGGAGCTGGGATATCTGTTGCCTCGGCAATACCAATGGGCCAGCAATTAAGAAGAGATTTTTTGGGATATGATGGCAACAAGCCTGTTGATGAGCTAACTAGAAATATATTTTTTGCTCCAGAAAAGGTTATAGCCGGACAAGAAAAATTCGAAGAAACATTTAAAAATGCTACGCCAACTAAGGCTCATTATGCTTTGGCTGAAATAGCTCTGAAAAATAATGCACATATTATGACTTCAAATATAGATAGGCTTCATAAACAAGCAGGAATAAGGTCATGGCCTGTAATGACAAGTTATAGAAAAAAATATCTTTATTTTATTGAAAAACCAGAACCTGTAAGTGGAAACTATGCATATTTGCAAGCTAACCCTCAATGGCTCAAAGACATAGATTTTATTGTTTGTATTGGGATGAGTCATGACGTAAAGGGAATTCTTGCTTGGTACAAAAAAAATAATCCAAACGGTAGAATTATTGCGATCAATACGGATGAGGTAAAGTATCTTGATGAGAATGATTATTTTTTGCAAGGTGATTCTCAAGTGATTGTACCAGCTTTAAAAAAAGAGCTAGAAAAATAACAGAAGAAATAAAAGGCGGGAAAATAAGGGCTTTGTAAATGGTTTTCTTTTCTATGTTTTATTTTGTAAAATAATAGTATTACTTGTTTTGCTATAAATTATGTAAATATTTCTTGGAGTTACATTGTGAAATTTAGTCAGGTTGCGTCTGTATTTGATGAAATAGAAAAAATATCCGGTCGTTTAGAAATTACAAAAAAGCTTGCTGAGCTTTTAGAAAAAGCGACGCCTCAAGAAGCACAGATAATCTGTTATTTATCTTTGGGAAAGCTAAAACCTCCCTATATTGGAACGCAGTTTCAAATAGCTGAAAAAAACTTTATTAAAGCAATAGCATATCTTTTGAATATGGATGAGCCTGATGTAAAAACGTTAATAAAAAAATATGGTGATATAGGTTCTGTGCTGGAATTATACGGTTGGGGCAAATCAGAAGACTTAACTTTGCTTCAGGTTTATAAAAATTTAGAGCGTATAGAAGAAATTTCTGGAATTGGCGCACAAGAGGGCAAAATTAATGCCCTGTATGAGTTAATGAAAAAGTTGGATTCTACCTCTGCAAAATATGTTGCCAGAATAGTAATTGGGAAATTACGTCTTGGGTTTTCTGATATGACAGTTGTTGACGCACTTTCTTGGATGGTAGCTGGTGATAAGTCGTTAAGAAAGCAGATTGAAAATGCGTATAATATTTGTGCTGATATTGGATTAATAGCGTACACGTTAAAAGAAGGCGGTATAGCAGCGATAAATAATATGAGTATAACCGTTGGGGTGCCGATACGTCCAGCGGCAGCAGAGCGTATGCCAACCGCACGGGCAATTGTTGAAAAAATAGGGCACTGTGTTGCGCAGCCAAAATTAGATGGATTTAGGTTGCAGATTCATTTGGACAAAACTGGTGATACACCATTGATTAGATTTTTCTCTCGTAACTTAATTGACATGTCTTACATGTTTCCAGACATTGCAGATGCAATTAAAGATCTTGATGTCAAAACGTTAATCTGTGAAGGTGAAGCGATTGTATATGACCCAAACACGGGGAACTTTTTGCCATTTCAAGAGACGGTAAAAAGAAAGCGTAAACATGGAATAGAACAAATGGCATCTGCGATGCCATTACAAGTATTTGTATTTGATCTTTTGTATTTAAATGGTCAAGAGTATTTAACAAAAACCCATAAAGAGAGAAGAGAAAAATTACTTAATTTATTTAAAGATTTTAAAAACGAAAGAATACAAGTTATTCAAGAGAAAACAATAGAGACAGCAAAAGAGCTTGAAGATTATTTTACAGAAAATGTAGCAGCGGGTCTTGAGGGGCTTGTGGTCAAAAAAGAAGATTCTCAGTACCAACCAGGAAAAAGAAACTTTAACTGGATTAAATTAAAACGACAAGAAGAGACGGGGCAGTTAGAAGATACCATAGACTGTGTGATTTTAGGGTATTATGCGGGTAAGGGAAAGCGTGCCCATTTTGGTATAGGAGCGTTTTTAGTGGGGGTGTATAACAAAAAAGAAGACATTTTTCAGACTGTTGCAAAAGTTGGCACTGGTATGAAAGATCTTGAATGGGTAGAATTGAAAAGTCGTTGTGATAAAATTCGTGTTGCTGATAAACCAAAAAATGTGCAGTGTCCAAAAGAGTTGTTTCCAGATGTCTGGGCCTATCCACAAATTGTTTGTTTAATTCGTGCAGACGAGATTACACTTTCTCCTACGCATACCGCCGGTAAAACTTCAAGTGAGTTAGGTTATGCCTTGCGATTTCCACGTTTTATGGGGTATCGTCCTGATAAGACAGTTGAGCAAGCAACGACAGCACAAGAAATAAAGCTCTTATACAAAAACCAATTTGTAAAAGTGTAAATTTTATTTTTTACATAAATTATAATAAAATTTAGCTTCTTCTAATGGATCTTCAGCGTGAGTAATACTTGCGCCGACAATTATCCCCTGTGGTTTTGTTTCAATAATTTTGTCGACATTATCTCGATTTATTCGTGCTGAGATAAATATTGGCAGATCAGTGTTTCCACGTACCATATCAAGGTCTTCTAGAAATAAAAGTGATTCTTTAGCGTCATATGCTCGGTGGAAGCATATGGCGTCTACACCCAAATTTTTAGCTTCCAAAGCAGATTGTCCTGGAGCTTCAGCGTCGACCATGTCGAGCATAACCAGCATGTTATGTTTTTCTGCTTCTGAGCAAACCCTGTGAATAACGGTATTGCTTGTTCCGGCCATTACAGAAAGCCATTTTGCTCCAGTATGTGCATACAGCTCGGTTATACTTGCACCACGGTCAATTATTTTAGTGTCAGCAAGTACTATTTTGTCCTCAAGTGCAGTAACAAATTGTTCAATTGCTTTAACTCCATATTTATGAATTAATATGGTTCCAATTTCTATAATATCGCAGTGATCTTTTATTTTTTTTGCGATTTCTATTGCTTTTTCAAGCTCTGGTATGTCAAAGGAAACTTGTAATTTCATTTTTTCTCCGTTTTTTTTAATTTTTAAAAAATATTATTTTGTATACTCACTCTTAAGTTGTTCAGAGTATTTTGTTTTTGATTTTTTATATGTTTCATCGAGTGTTGTAAATAAGTTTTTTATTCCAAAGACATACAGGCTATTTTCAACTTTATTGATTCCCTGTTTTACATATATATCTGGTAATATCAGTTGAGGATTTTTTGTAGTAACTGTTATGCCTTCGGGTATATATACATATTTTGGTTTTGCGATAATAACAATAGTATCTTTAGAGATAATACTATCTTTAGGTATGTTTATTTTTTTTGTTTCCCAAAAATATGTTTTTGCCAGCACATCATATTTTCTTTGTATATTATACATGATTGCTTTTGATTTATCTGAAAGTTCCCAGTGGTGAACGGTGTTTTCAAGCATCAATACTGGAAAAATATGTTTTGTGATAACGATGTTTAGATTGGGTTTGTCGTGTTTGCGTGGAAACATGATTTGCCCGTTTAGGTCAGATAGATCTAAATATCCCATGTAAGAGCTGAATATACCGGAGGTAAAATATCTATTTGTTGCAGCTCTGAGTGTATATTTTGCATATTTCTCCGGTCTTGCGAATTTTTTTGCTTTTTTTAAAGCTTTTTCTGGGTCAGACATTTGGGGGTATGGCTTGAGAAAGAATGTTATGATATTATCGCAATAAATTTTACTACTAATTAAAAGAGAGACTATAAATACTTGATTTACTATTTTTTTGTACTTCATATTCTCACCATATTTTTTTATAATTACATATATTACTGTCTTAAATACAGTAATATATTGTATTTTATAAAATCTATAGTTTATTTTTTAAAGTTGGTATATTATGGTTACTTTTAGTACAAAAGAAGAAAAAATTTTTGCGAGTTTTGCTCAAGATTTTAACTTGTCTGCTCAACAACAAGATCTCTTTAAGAGATATCTTTCTATGTTATTGCGAGAAAATGAAAAGATAAATTTGACTACTATTACAACAGTAGAGGGGGTTATTAAATATCATTTTGCAGATTCTCTATATTTGAGTAAATATATAGATTTTACTAAATTCAAATCTATATGTGATATAGGCACTGGAGGAGGATTTCCCGGGATACCATTAAAAATTTTATATCCCCATTTGGAACTTACTTTAATAGAAGTAGTTCAAAAGAAAGTAAGATTCTTAGAAAAAGTGACAAAGTCTCTTAATCTTGAAAATACCCAAGTATACGATCTTGACTGGCGAACTTTTTTAAGAAAAACCCAATATTCTATAGATCTATTTTCTGCACGAGCATCTTTACAACCTGAAGAATTGATTCGCATGTTTAAACCCTCTTGTATGTATAAAAACGCCCAGCTTATCTACTTTGCGGCTACCCCTTGGGTACCCTCTGCAAAAGTAGAGAAATTTGTAAAAAAAGAAGAAATATACAAAGTGGGCAATAAAAAGCGCAAATTTATTTTTATGGGACTTTAACTCAAAAAAAGTTGCCCCAAAAAGGGGCAACTTAATTATTTAACTAGAGAGAAATTACTTCTATTTCTTGATCAGATTTTTTTAGAATATCTAACTCTATTTCAACTGCTTTAATATATTCATGGAACGAATTTCTGAGCATTTCAAGTTTTTTCGTGAGAGCAAGATTAATCTCTTGCTGGGTAGATTTGTTTACTTTTTTGATTAATTCTTGTGAAATTTCAAGATCCTCTTTTGCGTCACTAAGCATAAGTCTGACGTTGTCTAATCTTTCTATTTTTTCATCCAAGACTATCTGTTTATAATCAAATAGGTCGTAAAGTAGCTCTACAGGTGTTTTTTCTATCCACCAATCTTTAAAACTCGCAGGTGTTTTAAGAGCTACGGAGAGTTTGTTTGCAGGTATCTCGTACTCAAGTATAGCTTTAAGAAGGTCAAATCCTTTGTAGGTTGCGCTTTTGTAGCCAATAAGCCAGTGCAGCACTGTGTTGCCGTATTTACCTGTTGTGGTCAAATCTGCGCCATTTTCGAGCAAGCCAATTGTAACGATTTTTGCTTGTTCAATTGGGATTTCTTTTTTTGTGACAGAATATTCGTATGCTCCTTTTAGTGAGTGAGCAATAGCATGTAGTGGCGTATTACCCTCAATGTCTTTGGAGTTAATAAAGTCAAGTAGTTTATCTTGTGTAATATTGCTCAAAAGATATTCTATTTCTCGTATGGTCATACTAGATGCGCAGCTGTGTAAGAATGTTTTTTTATCAAGGTTTGTTACTGTTGGATTTGCGCCAGCTTGAATTAAATATTTTAGTGTCTCAAAGTAATGGGAGTTAAGGGCTTTTGTTATACCTGTTTCGCAGGTCATAACAATTTGTGTATTTCTTCCCAACTTGTTAAACAGTTGTTGTTTTGATTTTTTATACTGTTTTATATATTTTGTGTGCTGTTTGTTTTGACCAGTAAATGAATTATTAAGAATTTTTATAATATTATTTCTTATATCTTTATCAGTTATGTCTAGTGCATAATGTAGTGAATTTTTGCTCCAGTTTTGATCAGTAAATTCTCGTTTTTTTTCGCTTTTACATATTGTTTTATATGCATAACAGTGTGTTTTTCCTGTTCCATCGTCAATGGTGGGATCTGCACCAAGCCACCAGATGAGATTTTTGACAATATTGTAATAGTTTTCTTTTTGAGTTTTTGAGTATTTTTGTTTATTAGTTCCAGTAATAAGTTCTAATACACGTATTAGTGTAGAATATCCAATTGCTTCATTTTTTTGTTTATTCGTTTTTATAATTTTTTTGTTAATAAAATGATCTCTTGTTTCAAGATTAGATTTTGTGCAATGATACAGATGTATGAGTATCTCGTTGATTAGATATGCTCTTGCAGGTTCATTATTATTATATAAGTTATTATCAATTGTTTCATATAAAGTGTCGATTATTATTTGAGGATTTTTTTCGCGTCTTATTATCTTTGCCTCTTCGACTGTTTCTTTCAATCCTACAAAAGAGTCTTTTGCGCTTGCAAATAATGCGTTTTTTCTGCTTGGACGAAGCATGTGCGGTTCTCTTTCGTTTGGTCTGTGATCTTGCCTTTGGCTATGTCTGCCGTAGTCTCTTCCTTCATATCGTCCTGAGAATCGTTCTGGTTGTCTTTCTGTGCGTATATTTTCTTGCTTCTTTGGGCTTGCGTATATACATACAGATGTCAATAGTATTATTAATGGCAAGCTGCATCTGAGCTTGTTCATCTTGTACTCCCTTTTTGTTATTCCCTTATATTTCAAAATATGGGGCTTATTTAAAAGATTTGTAACACTCTTATTAAAAAATAATAAGATATAGTATAAAAATCTACTTTTTTATTTACAGATGTTTTTTTTCCTGATAAACCATAGATATTTGGTTTTAAAAACAAACTTTCAGCAGGAGACTCTATGAAAAAGGGATTAATCGCAAGTTATTGGGGTGGTGTCACTGATATGACCCACGGGCAAAAATATAGCAAGATAATAAAATATTTTTTACCTGAGTTTATTACTGCATTGGTGCTGTATTCTCTGTTATATTTGCTCGATGCCTATTTTGTGGCAGATCTCAAGTCTACTGCAACTTATGCAACACTTGGGGTAACTAATACAATGATTCACCTGCTTGTAAAGCTTGCAGAGGGAATCTCTATTGGGGCAGTTGTGTTGGGGGGACAATTTAATGGAGTAAAAAAATTTGAAGAAGTTGGAAAAACATTGGTTGATGCGTTTTGGGTTTCTTGCATAGTAGGTGCTTGCATTTCAAGTATTTTATTTTTTGGTGCGTATTGGATTTACTACCTTTTTGGGGTACCTGAGGAAATGATATATTTAGGGGTGCCATTTTTACGTTTACGAGCCATTGGTATATTTTTTATGTTTTTGTATTTTGCATTAATAGGTTTTATGCGTGCGGTTAAAAATACCAAAACGCCCATGAAAATTTTTGCCGGTGGCGCGCTAGTGTTTATTTTTTTTGATTATGTGTTAATTTATGGAAAACTTGGTTTTCCAAAGATGGGTTTGCAGGGTTCTGCTGCAGCATCAGTACTCCAATATGGTGCCATGTTAATATTTGCTCTCATGGCAATATTTTTACGTAAGAAAAATAGAATATATGCGATTAATTTATGTAAGCCATTTACTAGTATGTCTCGTGTAATAAAGCTTATTAGATTGAGTATTCCTGCAGTGATTGATAAATCTGCTATGGCATTAGCTTATATATGGATGGGTGCAATGATGGCTCCTATGGGTAAAGTTGGTTTAGCAATATTTTCTGTTGTAAAAGATTTAGAGCGCCTTGCACTGCTACCTGCTGTTGCATTTGCCCAAGTGATAACCTTTTTGGTAAGTAATGATTATGGAAGAGAAAATTGGAAGGGCATCAAAAGTAACGTAAAGAAAATAGTGTTTCTTTCTTCTTTAATGGTGTTTTCTATTTTGATCATAATATCGATTTGGCCACGCTTTTTTATTCAGTTCTTTGATAAAAAAGGTGATTTTACCGATATTGCAGCAGGTGTAATTCCAATATTGAGTGTACTTGTCTTCTTTGATTTGTTACAATTAATATTATCGGGTGCCATGCGAGGCGCTTCAAATGTGAAAACAGTGATGATAACGCGCATTTTAGTGTGTAGTTTGTATTTTGTTCCCTGTTCTTATATTATCTCCAAAATAGATTTTGGAAGTATGGTGTTGAAATTTGCGCTTATTTATGGTTCATTTTATATAGGAAATGCTCTGATGAGTATTGTGT
>Ga0180433_10008953_pt1 | contig 12350 bp, 18 predicted proteins | sample SS_ome_8_FD_132980 | JGI IMG/M metagenome (GOLD analysis project Ga0180433, IMG submission 132980) | Hypersaline lake sediment archaeal communities from the Salton Sea, California, USA - SS_1_D_1 metaG | ecosystem: Environmental > Aquatic > Non-marine Saline and Alkaline > Hypersaline >... | reverse complement strand
ATAAATTTAGATTACGTGTGATTACTCCTAAAGATTGGGTTGGAAGAATCATGCATCCTGAAGATATTACTTATCTTCATCGTTCTCATGTTTCACCTGAAGAACTAGGACAATACTATGCTGGAAGTAAGATAATCTTATGTCTTAATCGTGATTTTGAACCAAGCAACACGACAGGGATTTCTAGTTCAACTCCAGGAAGGGTCTTTCAAGAGACAGCTTGTAGACGGATGGTAATGATTGATGATTCAAGACCTGAAATTTATAATTATTTTAAAGATAGAGATGAAATAGTTGTTTTTAAACATGATGATCCTGATGATTTGAGAAATAAAATTCTTTACTATTTAGAACATGAAGAAGAAAGAGAAGCAATAGCACATAATGGATATGTGAGAACTATGTCGGAAAATACCTGGAAACATAGAATTAGAAATTTATTTGATTGGATTAAAGATGGAACTTGTTGAAAATTATAAATTAATTCAATTTTCTATTGTTTCAAATCCAACTGATAAAAATGTTATTTTTAAATGGCCGAAGATAACAAAATATCAATGGATGAATAATTCATGGAAGACGAAGAAAAAGAAGAAATTCTAAAAGAATTTGAAGAAAAGATTTTAGAACAAGAAGAAATTTCTTCTGAAATAGCGGAAGAAATAGATGAAAATTTTTGGGAAATGTTAGAATGAGTTATGATGCGATAAATAGTCTTGTGAATAATTGGGGAATGGGAATAGAAGGAGCTATTCCTGATTCTTGGTTTAATGAAATTAATAAACCAAATATAAATCTTCTTGAAGTTGGATTTGGTAAGGGAAATCTTTTAAAGAGATTAGATCATAATGATGGTCCCGTTCTTTATGGATTAGAAGCATCACAAACGAATTTTAGATATGCTAAGACAGAGCAACAACTCAATGCACAACTTTCTTTGTGTGATATTTCTACAGAAAGGTTTCAATATCCCGACGGATATTTTGATATCGTAGTCTTATTAGAAGTTTTAGAACATATTATGTCCCCAATACATTGTATATTAGAAATAAAAAGAATTTTAAAGAGTGATGGTCTATTTATCTTCAGTTGGCCAGAGGAGAGATTGATTTCAGGAATAGGAAAAGAAGAGGATAATTCTAAAAGACAATATGGGGATGGATATCATTCTTTTCCTTATCCTGGTCTTTTTAAATATGAAAATACAAGAGTATTTTTAAATCAATTTTATTTTAAAATTATTGATGAAGAAAAACAAGATTATCATATATTTTTCAAAATGGAGAATAAGAAGGTAGATAGGCCTGAGATTCTTGATATTGTCAATGGAGATTATGAAAATTTATATGATGATATTATAACACCTCCAAAATTAATCATTTAAAATTTTGATAATTAGATATCTCATTATAAGATGAGGTTTAGGAGAATTAAATGAAAATAATGGTATTATGTAAAGATGCTCCTGCTGAGATAGGTTCTGCTGGTTCTATAAGATTATATAGAATAATTAAAGCATTAAGAGCTTTACATGAAGTTTATGTAGTATGTAGTTCAGCAGATTATGGAACTAACCCTCTTCAAAAAATAGGAGCAGAAGCTCTAGTTAGACAATCATGTTATGAGAACATCGAAAAATTATCTCAAGAACAGGATATAGATTTAGTTTTGATTTCATGGTGGTATATAGCTAAAAATTATTATGGAGCTATTAAGAGATGGATGCCTAATGCTAAAATTATCATAGATTCCGTTGATTTGGAATACAAGAGAAATGAAATGTTAATGAAAGTGGAAAGTGAATATGTTGATGGAATGGGAATAGGAGAATATGAAAAGAAAAAATTAGATGAACTAGAAATGTACAAATTAGCAGATTATTGTTGGGTAGCTTCTGATAAAGATAAAGAAGAACTTCAAAATGAATTAAGTGATACTAATATTGATGTTGTACCAATTATTTATGATTTTAATTATCCAAAAAGAGATCCCGGAATTATAAGAAAGAATTCTATGATTTTTGTAGGAAATTTCTTACATAATCCAAATGTAGATGCTGTAATGTGGTTTGGTAAAGAAATTTTTCCAAAAATAAAAGAAAAAATAGAAGATGTGGAATTTATTATAGTTGGGAAATGGGCACCAAAAGAAGTTCAAGAATTAGTAGATATAGAAGGAATAGAATTCAGAGGAATAGAATATAATTTAGAAAAATTATTAAGAGAAATGGACATTTCAATTGCACCAATAAGATTTTTATCAGGAATGAATGGGAAAATAGTTGAGGCAATAGTTCACGAAATTCCAGTTGTTACTACTCCTGAAGCTGCAAAAGTCTTGAACTTGGAACATAAAAAAGATGTCATGTTAGCATCATCTGAAGAAGAATTTTCTAAAGTTATTATAGAATTATTAAAGGATGAAGAACTAAAGAATTCTATAATTAAAAATGCAAAAGAGAAAATTCAACCTATTGTAGATTATGAGATAGTAAAGGATAGGATTTTAAAAATTATATGAATATTTTTGATAAAACAGCAAGAATTCTTATTGAACTTTCAAATATATGTAATTATTCTCGTTTTCATAAAAGATGTCCTTTATATGAATTAAAAAATAAAAAGGAAATTTTATCTGAAAAAATTGTCTATAATGTTTTTGAAATATGTAAGAAATATAATTATAGTGGGATAATTGGATATCATACTTATAATGAACCAGGAATTGATCCACGTTTAATGATGTTTATTAAGGATTCAAAAAAGATATTACCAAATATAAAAATTTTGATCTCTACAAATGGATTTTATTTGGATCAAACATTGATTGAAGAATATGAAAAATATGGGGTTGATCAATTTGAAATTACCTGCTATTCACAAGAAGAGTATAAAAAATTTAAGAGAGAAATAAAATTTAATATTCCAGTAAAATTATTTAATAGATATGATAATCTTTTAGATAAAAGATTGAATATTTATTCTCGAGAAATTAATTCAAAATATTATTGTTATGAATTATTTGATCTTATTGTTACATATAAAGGGGATATTTCTTTGTGTTGTTTTGATTGGAAAAGAACAAAACTTTTTGGAAATTTATATAAAAAATCATTAGAAGATATTATGATGAGCAATGAATTTTTGCAAACAAGAGAAAGACTTTCAAAGGGAGATAGATTTTTTGAAGTTTGTAAAAAATGTAATAATAAAAGACGACTTGAAATATGGGAAAAGTTAAGAAAGGAGGAAGCTTATAAGAAATAATAATTTTTGGTATGCTACAAATGGTTGTAGTCATTTAATAACATTTAAGGTAATACCATAGGAGGTATAAATTATGTTGATGAGAAAGAATTTAGTTTTTCCGAGATTAAAAAATTTAAGAGAAGAAAAATTTAAATCTTGGAGTGATAGAAATAAAACAACGGATATTTATAGTTTAGATTGGGATTCAAAAGATGAACATCATAAAAGGAATCATGAAAAATGGCTTAAAAGTTATCATCCGGATAAAGAGAATATTCCGTTTTTATATGAACTTCCGGAACCATATGAATCTTGGATTCAATCTTTAGAATTTGCTATTCCTCGAAATTATCTTGATGAGATAAGAAGAACTACGGGATATGCAATAATTGAATGGGGAATGGAAAGAGGTTTTGATACATCAATAAGAGAAATGTGTTTAAAACCAGCAATTAGTTATGTAGCTGTAGCTTTTAAATTAATTGCGGATTGTCCTTATGATAAAGAAAAAAATTATTTCTATAGGGGAAATGATAAATTTATCATAAAACATGCACTTCTTTATAGATTTTGGTTGAATCAAACAGGAGGAGGACTTGTTAGATATCATGCAGAATTAGATAAACTTGAAAGATCAATAGCTTTTAGTAAAGAAAGAAATAGATGGGATGATCATGATAGAGAAGCCCAAAAATTTCTTAATAAGATAAATAAATTTGAAAAAATATGGGAGAAACGATATGACATTTTTCAGAAGGATTGTTCCATAGGACCATCAATAGAACCAGAAGAGAAATAAAATGAAAGAACCATCAGTAGAAGTATCTATCTTAGTTTATAATCAATGGGCATCAACATTAAGGCTTCTAAAAAGTATTCAAAAAAATACTCATTATTATAATAGAAAAATTACAATAGTGGATAATGCTTCTACTGATGAAACACCACAAAAGTTAAAGCTATTTTATCTTAATGAAGTTGTTCAAAGTGTAATAAGAAATAATGAGAATATAGGTTTCCCAAAAGGACATAATCAAATTATTAAAGCAAGTAATGCGGATTATATATGTCTTTTAAATAATGATGTAGAGGTTCCTGAAAATTGGTTAAGAGATTTAATAAATGAAGCTGAAGAAGATGAAGAAATAGGAATGATAGCTCCTATTAATAGGACACAAGGAAGATTAATAATAGGAGGGAAACTTTTTAAAGATGGAACCGGGAAACATTTGCATGAAGAAGATAGAGGGAAAGAAGAGATAGATTGGTTGCAATTTTCTTGTGTTTTGATTAAAAGAGATGTAATAAAGTTTATTGGAAATTTGGATGAAGATTTTAGTCCTGGGTACTATGAAGATGTTGATGCATGTCTTAGAGCTAAAGAAGCAGGATTTAGATTAATATGTTCTCCAAATGTTATTATAGAGCATTATGACGGAGTAACATCTAAATCTGCTGGATTAAAAAAATATCAAGAAATTAATAGGATTAAATTTATCCAAAAATGGAAAGACTGGTTAGATTCAAATAAATGAAAATTATATTCATTAAAGTACATCCTCCATATTTAGTTTTACCAGAAAAAAAATGGTTAAAACGTGAATATCGCATGAGATGGATGTTGAGACAAACGAAAGAGTTAGGTTATGACACAAGTTTGTATTTACTTTCTAATTGTGATGATATGTATATTCATCGAGAAGACTGTGCTCCTATTATGTTCTTTAGGGTTGATCGTCTCAAAGATTCTAAAGATTGTCATACATCGAATAGAATGTTGCAAAAACTCGAAGAAGAACATCCAGAAATTTTAGTTTTTAAAGGATTTGAATATAGACTTACAAGTTTCATAATAGAAAATCTTTCTTATAGACCTAAAATAATCTATATAGCTGGAGGAAGAATAAAAGATAAATATCTAGCTAAAGTTGATTGGATCTTTGCTGAAACAGAAGAACAAGAAAAATTATTTCTCCAGAAAAATAAAAATGTTTCTATTCTTCCAAAAACAGTAGATACAGATGTTTTTAAACCATATGATAAGAAAGAATTTGATATTGTAAATGTTGGGAATTTTGATCATAGAAAGAATCAAATTTCTTTAGTTCCTTTTTTTGAAAATTATAAATGTGTATTAGTTGGTAATTGAGAAAATTATGCAAAAGTAAAAGTTTATGCTCATAATAAAAAGAATATTTTAATGCCGGGAGATGTTGAAACGGATAAAGTTGCGGATTATATAAAAAAATCTAAAATAATGGTTCATCCTTCTACATTTGAAGGTTTTCCAAGAGCATTAATAGAGGGAATGTCTTGTGGTATTCCTATTGTTGCTTTTAAGAAAACGATTAACGGAATTGTTGAAAACGGAATTCATGGATACTTGGTTGACAATGATGGGGAAATGTATAATAGAGTCGATTATCTTTTACATAATGAAGACTTACGAAAAGAAATGGGGCAAAGATGTAGGGATCTAGTTATGAATAATTATGGGAAAGATGTTACAAAACCAATTCTTGAAAGATTGTTTAAAAAAATATGAAAAAGTATTTTATTGATGGAGGCGGGCACGATGGATGTTCTGTTAGAAAATTTATAAAAGAGAATCACGGATTTGAAATTTATAGTTTTGAATGTAACCCAAGATTTTTTCCTAATTATAGAAAATTACCAACAACATTAATAAAAAAAGCAATATGGATAGATAATAATATTCATAAATTTTTCTTTCAAAGAGGAAATGTAAGTGGAGCTTCAGGTTTAATCAGAAAGAAAAATTTAGTTAATTATAAAATTGGGGAAGTTGTTTGTATAGATCTTAGTAAATGGATATTAGATAAATTTTATAAAACTGATTATATCATTTTAAAATTGGATATCGAAGGTGCTGAATATGATGTATTAGAAAAAATGATAGTTGATGGTTCATTAGAATATATTAATAAACTTTTTATTGAGTGGCATAATCATAAACTTATTGATAAAAATGATAATAGGCATAATTCTTTAATAGAAAAAATTGAAAAGATTGGGACTCCTATAGAATATTGGGATGCAATAGATGAAAGAATAATAAGATGAGATTAGCTTTTATATATGATGAAGGAGCAGTTTTTTCTCATAAAAATATTGCTATGGATTTGGCAAATAATTTTAAATTTTATTTTGAAGCATTTAAAGTTTTTAAGTTTAGCGATAATTTAAAAGAAATTTATAAATTTAGCCCAGATATAGCTTTCTATTTACACAGTATAAAAGCAGATGTTCACAGACAACAGCTGAATAATGAAAAAAATAGAAAAAAACATAAGAAAATAAAAACATCCTGTTGGTTATTAGAGGATCCATTTAATATTGATGAAACATTAGATGTATGTCATTTTTATGATATTGTTTTTACGATAGATGATGTTGGAGTAATTGAAAGAAAAGAATTAAAATATCAAAATATCCATCCCTTATATCTTTATTCAAATTCAAATATTTTTAAAATTGTTGAGAAAGATAAAGAATATAAATCAGATGTTCTTTTGATTGGAGTTGGTTTCCCTTTACGATTAAAAATAGTTGATGAATTAGAGAATATATTTGATAAATATGATTTTAAAGTTATAGGATGGTGGTGGGATAGGTTAAAAAATAAGAAAGTTAGAGATTTATGTATTAATAAATTTTTGTCTCCAAAGGAGGTTTCAAAATATATAAATAATACAAAAATTGTTATTGAAATTAATAGAGATTTATCGACTATGAATTCGAGAAATGTTATTCCTTTAACTCCGGGACGTTGTTTTAATGCTGCTGCAATTGGGAAATTTCAGTTAATAGATAATACAAGAAAAAATCTTAAAAATTTTTTTGATATAGGAAATGAAATAATAACTTTTAATGATGTGGAAGATTTAAAAAATAAAATCGAATATTATATGGATCATGAAGATGAACGACAAGAAATAGAGCAAAAATCATTTATTAAAAATAAAGATAATCATACAATTGATTATCGATTATTAGAAATAAAAAAAATATTTAAGGAATATAGAATTGAATAGATTAAAATTTTCAATTATTGTTTGTACGTATAATAGAGCAAATCTTTTAGATAAAGGTTTGAGGACTTTAGTATTTCAAGAATACTCTGATTTTGATTATGAAATTGTTGTAATAGACGATGGTTCCACTGATAATACTAATGAAATTGTTGATAAATATAAAGAAACATTTCCATATATTAATTATAAACACATTTTAAATAGAGAGGAATATTCATCCCCTGCTTTAGCTAGAAATATTGGGTTAAAAGAAGCAAAATATGAATATTGTTGTTTTACAGATCCTGAAATTTTAGTTCCGTATAATATGTTGAAAATACATGATGAAATTCATAAAGGGAATAAAAATTCTATTATCTGTACTAGACCAATAGTCATGACAAAAGAAGAGACAAATAATTTAAATAAATTGGATTTAAAATGTTTAAATGTTTGGGAATTAGATAAAAAGATTCCATCATTACTCGATATTAAAAAACACAAACTTGAAATGACACAGAAAAATTGGAAGGATAATCATTTTTCTTCTTTCAAAAGAGAACATGCATTAAAAATAAATGGTGTAAATAAAAATTTTAATAAATGGGGATTTGAAGGAATAGATTTTGTTGAAAGAATGGTTAAATCAGGTTTAAACTTAATCAATGTAGACAAAGTTTATCATATGTATCATGATGCACCACGTGATATGAAATTGGCTAATGAACAACGTTTGAAATTTGGGGTTAAAGGTTGTGGTGAAAGTTAGTGTTATAATGACAACATATAATCGTTTGGGCTATTTAAAAGATTGTCTTGAGTCTTTTAAAGAAAATACAACTTCCGATAATTTTGAATTGATTGTTGTGGATGATTGTAGTACTGATGGTACAAAAAAATATTTAGAAAATTATAAAGGAATAGATAAATTAATTCTTTCAAAGGAAAGAAGCGGAGTTTCTTCAAGTAGAAATAGAGGTATCCTTCAATCTGAAGGAAAGATAATTGGTTTGATAGATGATGATAATTTATTTGTAGAGAATTGGCTCCAAAAAATTGTTGAGATATTAGAGAATTTTTCAGAAGTAGGAGGAGTAACAGCATATAGACCTTTATGGGAACTTATAGATGATCCAAAATTATTAAGTCCTTTAGATTTATATGTCAAAAAGAAAAATAATATTGAAGCAATGATTGTCAAGTATATAGGTGGAGCTTTATTTATGAAGAGAGAAGTATGGGATAAAGTTGGAGCTTTTTCTCATAATGATCCCCGTTCAGGTATAGGAAGATATTCAGATAGAATAAGAAGAAAAAAATATTTATTATCTAGGACAAGATATCCGGTAATGGAAACTATGGATTTAGGACATCATCCAAAGTGTAGAAAATTTACAGAATTTAAGGAATATACAGATTCAATTTCTCCGAAAGAAATGAGAAAGATGGAATTTTTTGAGAATAGAAAAAAGGAGATTATAGAATTTAATAAAACACATAAGATAGATGAATTTGGAAAGGTAGTAGAAATATGAGTTTTGTTAATGATGTAAAAAAATGTCTTTTTCTTATCCCGGGTCCAGCTATTTATGAAATAATGAATACAATAGAAGAGAAATTAAATGAGGAAGAACAGAAAAGGATAGCAAATTTATTAGGCTTTGGTTTATCTCTTTCTTGTAAATGTATTCATAAAGAAAAATCGGAATTGATATTACAGGAATTTTGTAATATAGAAAAAATAAATGAAATGATTGAAAAATTAGAGAAGCAAAATTAATGAAAATCTTGATTGAAATGTGTGGTGGTCTTGGAGATGAGATTTGTTTAATACCATCATATAAAGCATTAAAAGAAAAATATGAAAATGTAGAAATTCATGCTAAAGTAAAATTTAGAGAAATTTTATTATTAAATCCTTATATAGATAAATTGATAAGACATGATGGTTGGGTTAGAAGAGGAGATTATGATAAAGTTTATGTTATTAAATGGGCTCTAGGTCCATATTCATATTTAGCGAATAAACATTTAATTGATATCCCGGCAATACAATTGGGTCTTGAAATAAAAGATAGGACATTACAATATAAAATTCTTAAAGAAGATAAAAAGAAATTTAATTATGAAAAAATTCCTAAAGATAAATTTAAGATTTGTTTTGATACATATTCAGGAGCTGAGGTAAGTCGTGTAAGTCCCGAATTATTTGTTAGACCATTAGAAAAAATTCAAAAAAAATATGATTGTGAAATATATCAAATAGGAATAAAATCAAAATATCATGATTTAGGACATAATTTGATAAAAGCATTTAATGTAAGAGAACTTATTGCTTTTATTAATGAATGTGATTTGTGTATAAGTAATAATTCCGGAGCATTTCATTTAGCAAGTATAGTAAATACTCCTACTTTGACTTTTTTTACGGCGACAGATCCAAAATGTTATTTACATAATGAAAATAACCATTTTATTTATCCTAATATTTCTTGCAAAGGATGTTTAAATACTAGCCCTGGATATAATCCTGCGGTTGATCATAAAATGAAATGTTTTGATGAACATTTATTATGCCACAAATCAATATCTCAAGAAATGGTTGAAGAGAAATTAGAGGAGATAATAAAAAAAGAATGGAAAAAATAAACTATATAATTCCTGTTTGTAATGTTAATGAAAAAGAATATGATTATAGACTTAAATCTATTAATTTTTTGATTAATGAATTTTTAGCAAAGCAAACAAATATCGAACTCAATATTATTATTATAGAACAATTTATAAATGAAGAAAAGAAAGATTTTACATCAAATATAGAAATTCCAATTTGGATAAATCATAAGTGTATAGGAGTGGAATATCATACTTTTGTAAAACCATGGTTATATAATATTGGATTTAAAGAAGCTAAGACAGAACATTGTTTTATTTCTGAAATGGAATCATTAACGACAGAAAGAAATTTTTTATCAGATATTTTAGACATAGTAAAAGAAAAGAAATATCAATGGTGTTTTTGTTATGATAAATGGTATTTTTTAAATGAGGAACAGACAAATGATTATTTGCAAAATAAATCAATTGATTCTTTAGAAGAGATTCATTTTACAATTCCAGAACCTAAGAGTTGGGCTGGTGGAATAATTTATTTTAATAAAGATTTTTGGTGGAATCATCTTCATGGTGCTAATGAAATGTATCGTAATTTGATAGGGAATGATAATGAACTTACGATGAGAGCAGCAAAATCATGTATGAATACTAATACTTGTCAAAAAAATTTGTTTCATCTATATCATCCTAAGTCTGATTTAAAATATCCATCTGAAGTAATTAATCGGAAAATGTTTCATTATACTAAAGGTGGAAGAAATCATGAAGCGGTAAATAAATTTTTAGCTAAAAAGAATTTAGGGAATTTAGATGAACCATTAGATTTGAACGATAAGCTAATAGATGAATTCTTTAAATCCAAGTTTTGAAAGAAATTATGAAAATACTTGTAATTTTAGGGCCAAGTTCTCATGGTGAATGGGATATAAAATATCCAGATAATTTTCGAAATGATCCGATTATTCAGGCATGGCAAAGATTTGATGCTAAAAATTCTAATTATGAAATTGTTGGAGGAGCTTGTCCAGATCCAATTCCAGCTAAAGATGTTGATGTTGTAGTTGAATATGAAGCAAGGAAAAATATTCATAATGCTGGGATAGACAAAATGAAATGCTTGAAAGTATTTCATGTTCAAGATACAGTTTTTTATCCTGATTGGCATAACTTTTTAGCACCTAAATTTGATTTGGTTATATGTGCCCAGCGTAATGCAGAAAGACTTATTAACCATCCTAATAAGGTATTTATACCAAGCGGATTTGATCCATTTAAGATGTATAAAATTGATATTATACCAAAACTCTATGATATAGGCCTTATTACTTCTCCTAGGGATTATGATTATCGAAAAAGTTATCTTGAGAAGTTACCCGAAGATATAAAATGGAATATTTGGACTAAGATAAATCCAAATGAAATGGGATATGCTTTAAATCAATGTTATATGGGTTTGAATGTATCTAGTACAGGTACAGAAGACATGTTAGCATATAGAATTTGTGAAACTTTAGCATGTGGTTTATTACTCATAACGGATCGATTGAAAAATAATATTCTTGAAGAATTTTATGAGGAGAATGTTCATTATTTAGGATATGAAAAAGAAAATTATGAAGAATTTGTTGAAAAAGTTGTTTGGGTAAAAGAACACAAAGAAGAAGCAGAAGAAATAAGGAAAAAAGGATATGAAAGAGTCCAAGAATTTACGTGGGATAAACATGTTGAGAAAATAGTAGAGGTTATAAGAAGAAATGTTGAAAATTGAATTAGGTTGTGGTGCTAGAAAAGCTAAAGGATTTATTGGGGTCGACAAAAATCCTGAACATGCTGATATTTGTATTGATATGGAAAAAGATTTATTATCTCATTTTAAAGAAAATGAGGTTGATGAAATAAGAGCATATAATTTTTTAGAACATATTGAAAGAGAAAGAGTGATTCCGTTAATTAATGATATATGGAGAGTATTGAAAAATAATGGGATTTTTGATAGTTATACTCCTAGTACAGAAAGTGGATGCGCAGCTTTTCAAGATATAACCCACAAATCATATTGGAATAGAAGAAGTTTTGATTATTATACAACATCATTTAAAAGATTTTATATTCCCGAAGGATTAAATCCTGATTTACATTTTGATGTAATTTCAATAAAAAATGAAACAGAAAAAGATGGCAATATTTTTGTCCATGCAATACTAAAGGCTATTAAGTGAAATATTTTGAAAATCCGAATAGAATTGATAGTTTAAAAAGATTGATTCCCGATCTTTTTAATTATAAAACTGTTTTGTATATAGGAGCCAGAACAGATAGATTTGATTTTGCAGATGAATTTAGAATGGCGAATTATGATGTCACTATTCTTGAAATTTTTAAAGAAAATGTAAATTTTTTAAGGACAATATCATGGGTCAAAAATGTCATTCATGATGATGTTATAAATTTT
>Ga0180433_10008952_pt1 | contig 12350 bp, 11 predicted proteins | sample SS_ome_8_FD_132980 | JGI IMG/M metagenome (GOLD analysis project Ga0180433, IMG submission 132980) | Hypersaline lake sediment archaeal communities from the Salton Sea, California, USA - SS_1_D_1 metaG | ecosystem: Environmental > Aquatic > Non-marine Saline and Alkaline > Hypersaline >... | reverse complement strand
TTAAGATGAATTTGAACAGTGCCACTGTTATGACCCCCAGGGACAATAAAATGATTAACAAATTATATATCCCGTCTTTGGTCATCATCCTTGTCCGTAAAACCGTAGATATCAATCGTAAAATCCTCAAATTCGTCATCGAAGGCGGGGTCCCCTCCTTTCAGGAAATAAAATTTCCCGGATTTTACTGCCAGCAGAAGGTCATTCCCAAAGAGTTCTTTTACCTTCCGGAAGGTACCCGATTTATATAAAATCAAAGCGAATCTTTTTAATTTTTTGTCCGCAGTTCTGATCTGTATCCCAAAATGTCCGTCAAAGATCAGAACCTTCGTAATCGCCGAATATTCTGTTTTCCACCTGGCCAGTAACTTCCTGGATTCGATGCAATCCGGATGGATCCTCCTTTCGGATGAATAAAAACCATCCGGGATTCCACGGTAATAATCCGGATGGTCTAACTCAATTTTCTTGTGATATGTCAATGAATTCCTTTTGATTATGTGGACAGTGAGTTGATCTTCAGCCAGGAAATAAATGTTGTTTTCATCAAAAACAAGGAAATAATCCATCAAATAGGTCCTGTATACCCGGTCCCGGTTAATTTTTACCAGCTCTTTCACAAAATGTCCCAGGCGATCCAGTATCCGCACATACCTGGATGATTTCCATGATTTTTCCTCAATTGCCCGGTCCACTGTATTTCGGATGATGGGCCCTCCCAGGAACCATTGATTATCCAGAAACAATGCGGCCCTTGGAATTTGCACACAGTCTCTTTCCTCCCTCCAGATATTCTGAACCCACTGATACCGGGCGCCGGTTTTCCGGAATACCTGGGTTTTTCGGTTCATTTCAATGATCCCGACGCCATCCTCTTGATATGTACAGATGTTTATCCAGTTGAGGATCTCCCCGGGCCCCTGTCCTTTTTGGGCGAATGGGAAAAGTCCTTTTTTACTGGCGACCATGACCCCCTGGCCGGAAAACATGCCGATCAAATCTCCATCCTGATTAATTATCGATCCCAGGTGATCTTTATGGAGCAATCGGTCAAACTCCCATTGACCGATTTTCTGGAAATGAATTCCGTTGGGAAACGACATGGTGGCAAAACCGATCAGGAGAATCAGAACCGATAATCGCATTGCAACACCTCAATTTTCACAAACTTGCCTTCAGCAGAACCCTCAATTACCCTGGAAAAAAACAAATTCTCCCCAGTACCGCAAAAGTGATAATCCCTGTAAAAAACAGGGGGAGATAATATGTCGAGATTTTGATCAAAAATGACAACACCATGTTTCGGGTTATCTTCAGCCGGATCCTTGACCACCTGAACCAGTATCCTGTTTTTCCAACTGTATAATTTCATAATCCGATCCCCCGACAAGAGTAAATCTCTCAATGCCCGGGTCGGATATTTTTCTTTTCTTTTCCTGTACTCTCTTTCATCATATATGATCGGATTCCACCATTTGTCACCGAAATGAATGGTTTTCAGGATATTGCCACTGGGGTCCAAACACCAGACTTTCGGTATGGAAAAATAGCAGAAGAATATTCGTTGATTGAGCGCCAGAATCCGTCCTGACAGCAGGTTGGCCTCTTTATAGTGCTCCAGGCCGGTTCTGCTATTAAACAGGTGTTTCATAATTTTCCCTGTCAGATTAAATACCGTAATGTGGTCATAATTCCGGCTTTTGGGTTTCAGCAGATAATTTTGCACGCTGTATATCCGGCCTTCCGAAATATCCAGGGAGTGAATGAACTGACTGGTTCTTCCCCCTCCCAGGTGGAACGATTTCTCAAACTCAAAACGACGGGTAAAAACGGAGATCTTATTGATCCAGTCATGGAAAAAGTACTTGCCATCGTACAGGGTTAGACTGACGATATTGTTGAAATCCCCGGGTCCCTGTCCCCTACTTCCAATTTTTTTTATCCTCCTTCCTTTGGCATCAAATACTTCAAAGAAAGTGTCACGGGTGACAATGATCTCCCGGGAAAAGCCTTCATATATGATTGCCGGCGGATAGATATCAAATAATTTTGGAATCCCCTCGTGATCGATGGAGCTTTTGATGTGGATGCTTTTTACGATTTTTACCTGCGCCTGGAGAAAACAGCTTACAGTTAAAAAAATCGAAATGAATTTCACCATCATCCTTTCCCGGTACACCCCGTGGGAGGCATTGCCTCCCACGGGGTCTGGTTTTTTATTTCTCCGGAATCTTCATAAAACAGTCGATAATCAGAAAGGATCTCAGGCAGGTGTCGCCGACCCAGAATCCCCACATCACCTTGTCTGCCTGCAAAGTGTTTCCCCGCACACGGATACCGGGAATGTACAGCACAGACAAGAACAGGATGACCAACAGGACCAGGCATACTTTCTTATTCATATCTGGCCACCCGGTTAAATGGCGAAAGCGCATCGGCAGTCTTCCGGCGGTGCCGTGCAATCACAACCCAAGAATGGACCAGATACAATTTTCTTCCCTCTTAACACTTCGGCCTTCGAGGGCACATAACAGACAAGCAGTAAAAACAGGACCACCAGTAAACCAATCACAATTTTTTTCATAAAATTCTCCTTTTTAATTTTTTTTCCACATCACTAACTGTATCTCTATTATATATTACCGAGGTTTGAATTTAACTGAAAAGAAAAATACCAAAGAATCCTTTATTTCAATTGTATCAATACAAAACATCTGAGGAATAGAGTTACTATCTCCTTTCCAAAATCTCATTTTAATTAACATTTTCTTTAATCACTCAATAATATTAGCCCTACTGATATGATTTAGGCAAATTTGTTCCCAACACTTAATTTAGGTGAAAAATTTTCATTCTCCTCTTATATTTTTCGTTTACAAATAGTACAGTGGAAGCCATTGGAAACTATCGTAAACCCATAGGTTAACTTTTTCGATTAAAAACACCTTTTTATCTTCTTAGAGCATTTTTCTGTTTGGATACCAAAAGATTTGCATATTTTTAATGGTCTTGTTTATCTAGACCATTTTTACAGAAAACAGAGAATAGAAAAGTCAGGGAATAAGAATTTTTTCTACAACTCTCCTCTCTACCCTCTATTCTCTTCTTTCTCTCTTTAAATGGCATGGATGGGCCATGGCCAATATGGCCACCAGCTATTACCACCTCCGCCGCCCGTGCAGATCGGGTCCGGCATGTGACTGGAACTCGTCTGGACAGAGCCATCTCTGCACTTGAATTTCCATATCACAGAACAGTTGCCCTCTTTGGTACAATTGCCCGGCAATACAGCCCATCGTTGCCCGGTGAATCCACCATGTCCCTTACATCCCCAGGAAGGCATCCCGGGAGGACCCTGGGTGTAGCACTCCAATGCACGCAGGGCGGGCGCCAGCACAGCCAGCAGGACCACCATGACCGACAGGAGCAGCCATTCCTTTGAACTTTTGATCTCTTTTTTTAATTGCATTCCTCCTCCTTGAAGATCAGGACCTGATCGTAATCCGTGGCGTAGATCAGTCCGTTTCTCTTACACTTATAACTGAGATAAACCGGATTGTTTTCATCTTTCTCTTCCGGGTAGCCCCAGGCGGAGATGAGCTTCCCCCGGGTGTCAAAGCGGTATAAGGGATTGGACACCTTCCCACTAATAGCCGTTCCGGCAATATAAAAGGTGCCGGGCCGGTCCCGGTCCACGAAGAATCCGGCAAAAAAGGGATAATGACTCCCGGAATCATTCTTTGACCTCTTCATCCTCTCTTTAATCCCCTGGATCCAGCGGCGGGGAATGATCCGAAATCGGCGCTGCATCCGATGATCGCGAAAAAGAAAGAACTGCGCCGAATCGGGATCAACCAGGGCGCAGGTGTCGGAACCAAAGTAATCAACCCAGCAATCCGCCATGTGTAGATAACCGGGATCCGAGAGCAGCTTGTCCGTCAGGTCCCGGATGGTAAGGAGAGGCAATCCGGTCATCGTCTCCCGATTCAGATAGCCAAAGGCCCGGGCGGTGTAAGTAAGCCACTCCCTGCCTTCACCTAGGGGAAGGGGGTAGAACATGACCGTTTTCGGAAATTTCCATTCCCCGATGAATTCCCCCTCCAGGCTATACTTCATCATCTTCCAATTCCCCGTGTCGGCGAAATAAAGATATCCGTCCGGGCCGACGCGAAAATCCCGGCTGCTCTTAATCGGGGAATTCTCCCCCGGCCCTTTGCCGGCGCGGATGAAGGTTTTGACAAAGCGGTACTCCCGGTCGAACTTGAAGATGGTCTGCTGGGCATTGTCGTAGACATAGATGTTTCCTTCCCCGTCGGCCTGGATCTGCCCCACCTGGGCCAGGAATACTTCATCACTGATATCCGGGGGAATGGTATGGACCCGCTTCAGGGAGCCCACCTTTTCGGCATAATGGGTGGGCTGGGGATCGGTAATGAGATTGACCTTCACATCGGCGAAGGGGTCCTTTTGGACCGATGTTCCACCCAAGAGGAACCCGAGCAGCAGCCATTGGGTCATGAGCAGTTTTTTCATGGATGCACCTCTTTCTCCCCGGGTTCTCTGGCCAGCCGGATGGACTCCCGGATGAAATGCCGGTAGTCTTCCCCCTTCAGCTCCCCGATGCGAAGCCGCCGCACCCTTCCGTGGTGTACCAGCAGGGTCTGGGCCAGGTTCAAACGGATCCGGAAGCGACGGATGAAGGTCTGTATTTCCACCGGGGCGCAAACGGGAAACCCCGGGGACCCGCTGTCTTCAAACTGTTGGAGACCCTCTTTTCCGTTGAGAACGATTCCGCGGATTTTCACCTCAGGCGCCCGTTTTCTAAGGATACGGGACATCTGCCGCCACAGGTTGTAGTTGGTGTTACAGGGAGAACAAGGGCGGCGAAAGATGAAAATCAGGCCGGTCTTCCGGAGGTATCCGGTGGAATAAAAGCGGCCGGTCCCGTCGGTCAGGGGCAATTTGGGGACCTTGTCACCCACCATCAGGGCGGGGAGGGAGGCCCGGGTCCGGGAGAGCCGTTTTTCATAGAGCATTACCGTACCCATTAAAGCAAGAAGGAGGAAAATTATCAAAATCCCGGCATGGGAGAAGATCCGCCTCTTCATCTTCTTTCTCCGGTTTTCGCTTGATCCGGTCATGCATATATCTCTCGCAACTCACATGCCAACCGATAAAAACATTCCCATTCTCCTTTGATATCAGGGTTATGCGCTCAATTTCCGTATATTGCGCCTATCCCCGATTCGTGCCATACCACGAATCATTCGTGCCCCGCCCTGAATTTTAACATTTCAATGGGGACGATCTTCCACTTCTTGACATTGATCAATTGTACCGGACCTGAATTTCATATTCCCATTCCCTGAATATCTTCAGAAGGGGGACGGGCCTTTACTTTGTTATTGACTGATCCATCATCAGCACTCGTCGAGCCGCCTATGAGAGCCGCTTCGCAGTTGCGCACCTGCCCTTTGGGATATTGAAAGGTGGGAAACTCCCGCGGGCTTACCCCATTCCAACATTCTTTCCCCTGTATGTTTTTTACATGAAACGCGTATAAGTATACGCCGATTCACACGGCCGGCTCAGGCGATAAAATCCAGGTAATTATCATTTAATAAAGGGTCAATTCTGCTTTTGATTTTATCAACACAGTCAGCCGGATTTTCTGACCTGGTTCCTCGCCCTATATGCAAGATTATAACACTTTCTCTTTAAAGAATTATATACATTGAGAAAACGGTAATCCGGGCAGTAAAGTTCCCGGGGGAGACGATAGCGGCCGGTTGGCCGGGTGTGGCAGACAATGTGGATCCGCACCTACTGTCTCCTCTGGCTATTCCTGCTTATAAGGTGGGAGCTTGGTATCCTCTATACGGATCGCCCGTTTGGGGCAGTTCTGGACGGCGTGGCTGATCAGGCCGTAGTAACTCTCGGGAACCGGGTCCATCACCACCATCGCCTTCTTGGATCCGGGGGCAAACTGAAATATCTCCGGGCATATCTCCACGCACTTCCCGTTGCCGTCACACCGGCTGTGATCCACCACCACCTTCATATTCCCTCCGCACCCACAGGATGCCGGAAGACCGACGGAATGTCAAGGGAAGGAAAGCGCTGACAAACTGAAGAAAAGCACCAACTGCCCCCTCACCATCTGCAACGTTTCAACGCACCGGTCCGGGAAATCAATTATCTGACCATCGATCAAAATCATTTTTTAACTTATCACTTAAATGATCAGGATTAAAATTAAAGCCCACCTTCATCAACAGCACTACAACGGCCCGCGGTAGTTTTTTAAATATCGTTTTACTGCCCAGAAATAACACCGCTATAATAACAAACAGGAAGATCTTAAAATAAATAAACGGGAAATCTGTAAAGATCGCATCCCAGACAGCCTCTTTTAACCATTCTCCCCACTCTTCCTTAAACATAAAAAGCAAAATGTAAATTAAACTCAGAAAAGGGGTCACCATATTCTTCAGCAGGGTCTTATGCTTCTTCTTTTCCGCTCCCCGCTTCATATAATCCCGCAGTCCACCGCTGATACTGAAGCGGTTTTTCATTATCAGAACATCTTCCTGCCCATCTTTCAGACAGAATTTCTTTGGATACTCTCCCGCAACAATATTTACCACCTTTTGAAGTACCTCCTGTTTAAACCAGAGACGCTCTTCCAGTTCTTTTACGGTAATCTCCCTCATCTTTAACCGGGCAAACAAAAAGTCCATAAATGCAAATATTCGATGATACTGCGGGTATTTTTCAGCCAGTTCTTTTAGTTCTTTTAATTCAATGTGAACAAGAGTATGACTTCGAAGTCTCTCCAGTATATAATCCACCCTCAGCTTATCGGTAACTCCCACGAACCGGATTTCGTCGGTTTCTCCGTTCAAGTAAAAATTAAGAAATTCCCGGCCCTGAGACATTTGCTCACATTTCCACGACAGAGAGATCCATTTGCCCAAAAAGTTCTGAAATGGGATCACAACTTTGGAGAAAATAGAAGGGTCCCCATTACCATTGACCTGTCTTTTTGCGATGTATTCCATTTTCCAGTTGTTCACCTGCAGCATCGGTTTTGTCAAGAACTGCCGGACAATCGGCTGCATGGGAACGATGGAAAACAATTCAAACGAAATTAAATTATTAATCTCTTCTTTGTATAATTCATGCTGTCGCCTCAGGTTATCTTCAGCAATATTCTGTAAAATTTGAATCCGCAGCTGGGCATTTCCGTTTTTCAAATCAATGATTAAAAAATTAACCGACCTTTCCTTTCGCAATACCGGCCGCCTCAATCCCACCTTGTCCGGTATTTTTTCGATATATTCACGTGTTTCTACCCATTTGAAAAACAACTCTCCTCCCTCCGCCTGGTCATAATGGTGACGGACCTCGGCCAAGGTAGGTTCCGGGGCATCCCAGATAAAGAGGTTACGGTTGAACCGATTCCCGAGTTTGAGATTCTTGAGTATTCCACGAACATATTCCGGATCTCTGAGCGCCTCCAGTTGCTGGTGGTGCTTCTGGTCGAGATAAAAAAGAAAAATGTGTTGCCGGCCCCACATTCTCAAATGATCTGTGTATTCGACCAGATCTTTGAGAAAGGGTGGCTTTTTACCCCGAATTCGTCGGCGGATAATATCATGAAGATCGTCGACAGTATATTCCGCTGGATATTTGATTTGATTATGTTCCAGAAAACTGATCGTAAAAGGTTCTGTCTTATAAGTCCGGAGGGCAGCTAATGAATCATTAAGTATTTTCTGGTTGTAATAATCTTTGGATAAAACCTTTCCTCTCGCCATCTTTCCCCCTGTTGATCCCCTTTATATCCCTCTCAGGCAAACCATTCTCCTGCTCTTTTTTATGATATTTATTGCGACAAGAATTGTCAAGGTTTTCCAAAAGCAGTATAAAAGTAATATCAATCGATAAAAATAGAATGACAAACAAGAGAAACATCGACGAAATCATTGAACAGATAGAAAATCTGCGTAAATATCATAAGACCACCCGTAGAGTCTTCAAGCGCCTGAATATTGAGGATATTGCTGAAAACGATACTTTTATAAACACGACCCTTCCGGGATACATTGGTACCAAACTGAATATCAGGATCAAATTCGCCGGTGAATATGATCAAAATACCATAGGCAGGTACAACGAAATCGCTCGGTATCTGAATCAGAATGTCATCATCCGGTTGTATGCACTGATGAATCATCATAAATTTGTTGGGGATAATATTCCTATTTATCACAAAGTGTCAGGTTGGAAGGAGCTTGATTTAGTTCGTCGCCTGAGAAATATATTAGCTCACAAAACAGGGACAGTCGATCACACTGATACTGATGAAGACCGGTTATTCGATGAGATAATTCAACAGTTTAATTTACCCAAAGATACAATTGACCCTCGGCATTTCCCCCTTCCCTCCGATAGAGTCATTATGAAATTATTTGACGGGTGTATCCAATATGTAAATAATATTCATAAATTTAAGTGAATCAATTCGGTTTGAAAAAATGCAGCCCTGAACAAAAGACATCTGAACCTCGATAATATTAGGGGCACAACTCAACATCCAGATCCGCCCCAACCCTTTAACCCGGTAACTCTTTAACGCTTTAACAAGCAAAAAAAAATAAAAAACTATTGAAAATTTTTATTTTTTTTGATAGCTTTTACTATCTGCTATTGAGGAGAGATACTCGCGCAAAAAATTAAATGAAATTTAATACAATCCAATACAATTAAATAGATTAAAAGAAAAGAAGAATAACTGATTAGGGAGGCAATAATGTATAACAAGCGATTTCTATGTCTTGGTGTAGTAATACTAATCTTGACTTTTGGTTGCACAAATCAACCTAATAAAACAGTTGACATAGGGGTAATCCTACCCCTAACAGGTCCTATAGCCAGTGGTGGAGTGAGAGTATTAAATGGCATCCAATTAGCGGTAGAACAATATGAACAGGATAACGATCTTGACATTTCATTAATTATTGAAGATTCTCAAGCTCAACCATCAATCGGGGTAAATGTTGTTAATAAACTTATTAATATCGACAAAGTAAATGTAATCATCGGTGATTTAACAAGCGGTGTAACCTTAGCAATTGCTCCAATCGTTGAAAAGAATAAAATAGTGCTTATGGCACCGGGTGCATCTAACCCAAAAGTCAGAAATGCCGGAGATTATATTTTTCGGAATTGGGTATCAGATGATTTTGATGGTACAGTAGCAGCAATGTACCTGTATAATAAACTCGAGAAGAAGAGAGCGATTCTTTTAAATATTCAAAATGAGTATGGTGTTGGTTTGAAGAATGCCTTCTCGAAACATTTTGAGTCTCTTGGAGGAGAAATTGTATTCCAAGAATCTTTCATCCAAGGCCAACAGGATTTCAGATCGGTACTCAATAAAATTAAAACCAAAGAATTTGATTCCCTTTATTTGGCGGGACAACCCAAGGAAATGGGTTACATGATAAGACAATTCAAAGAACTTGGAATGTCAACCACAATTTTTTCTAACGCATCAGTCGAAGAGAAAGATTTTATGCAAATAGCTGGCGATATAGGCATTGAGATTTTTTACACTAGTTCGAAAATCAACTTTGATTCGGAAAAAGAATATATCAAAATATTTTATCAGTCATACACAGATAAATTCAATGAAAAACCGGATATTGCCTCTGCCCATGGATACGACGCTGCTAAATTACTTTTAAATTGCATTGATTCAAGTGAAATTAATACTGATCAAATAAAAGAATGTCTCTATACTATCAGAGATTTTAAAGGGATAACTGGGGACATTAGTTTCGACAAGTATGGGGATGTCATTAAAGGAATTATGGTCAAGAAAATAACCGAATTACAAGAGGTAGTTGAGCTAGAATTTTTTAAACCAAATATTTAAATATTTTAAGGAAATGCAAAGGTTTCTTGATAATTTAAAAGTTTGTAATATTATACCAAACATTTCTAGGATAAACCTCGTCAATGAGTTGAAAGATAAAATCAGAGAAACTAAAGTTGAGGTTATACCACATAAATTTTTTTATTACGACCTTGAGTGTTCATATAATTGGATAAAATTAATGGGAGATACCACAAACTATCCTTTAGCATACCAAACGAGAAATATGCTTCAAATAAACTTCGAACGCATTATAAACATTATTAAAGAAGAAGGAAGTCCTCATTTTGATTTATTAAGCTTGGGTGTTGGAGATGGATACGATGATTTAAGGATGCTTGAGTCAATACGGAAAATACTGTTCGGCGATGATACTTCCAGAAATAAAATAACATATTATCCGGTTGATATTAGCTACGATTTGATTAATAATGCACTAAACCTCTTTATTGATCGAATTCCCGGATTTGTTAACAAAAGAATGGAAATTATTATTCTTAATTCAGACTTCGAGAAGCTTTCCGCATACAACTCTATTATAAATAGATACTCAAGAAACCCCAAACTGATCACTCTATTAGGCAGTACCTTGGGAAATTTTTATGAGCTAACATTGATGCGAGCTATTCAATCACTAATGAACAACGATGATTATCTTCTGATAGGCGTTGATTGTTGTTATGAGAATCAGTCCATTGATAAAATAATAAAAAAGAACAGCGAATCTACCTACGGATTGCAATTCCTTTTAGGCCCACTCAGGAGTCTTGATACTATTCAAATAGAAGGAGACACTATTCATATCCCCAGCATGGCAGAAGACCAGATTACTACAAACACCTCAGATCAGCCATTAACTTCCCTACCTCCAAGTGAAGTGGCAACGATTATTCATTCAATAAATCTGGGCAATCACAAGATCCTCCTAACTATGTCTCATAAATATAAAATCCAACCCCTTATCGATTTTTTTAGGACATTAGGGCTAACGTTAGTCGAAAAATTCATACCCAGTCATTCTGAAAATTGCAATTATTGTCTTTTCTTGTTAAAGTTTGATAATTCAACCAAATCAGATTATGAAGAACAAAGTCTCATTGAAACAGTACGTGGCATAATTGATAAAGATCCTTCAAACATTGACAAAGAAAAAATAACAAATAAGGTTGATGAAATTTCCCGTTATCTAAAGAATCCCAGTACCCCTATAGATCAAAGAAACCAGGCAATAGATAAACTAAAAAGTATACAATCCAACGGAATCGTAAACCATGATGACCTAGCTGAAATCTTAAAAATATTTAGGAGCAGACAATAATGAGAAGATATTTTAGTATAGTTTTTCGTACAGGGATGATCCCTATCGAAGTTATCGGTATTGTTTTTGTCTCGGTGGGAGTGAATTTGCTAACTAACTATTATTTAAGTCCGGAAAAAGTAGCTATTATTAACATATTTACAGGAGTACTGTTTTTTTTAGCAGGATGTTTTTCACTGGTTTTTATTGGTTATATGAAAGAAATATATAGTAATAGTCTGAGTATATATAATGAACTATCAGACACACAGAAACGCAGGACATCAAGATTGACGATTGCGCTTAATAAGGCATGTGATCAAGTTGATTTTAAGAAGAACAAAATTTTATTAATTACATTTTGCACATTATCTTGTTTAGCATTTTTATTCATGTTTATTGAGCTGTTTAATAAATAACCTATATTTTCATGCAATTAATTTTTAATGTACTATTAACTATCTCATTAATACTAGTATTATCGTTAAGTTTTAAAATTATTTATGACACATCAAAGTTTTTCCATTTCGCTCATGCCATTGTTTTTACGATTGGAGCATATTTACTATTTCTATTCAAAATTTTAATTGGCATACCATTTTGGTTTGCAATTCCAATGTCCATTGCTGTTAGTGCATCATTGGGATGCTTAATAGAAATACTCCTTTATAAACCCCTTCGGAAAAATAAATCTTCTTCAATAGTACTCCTTTTAGTATCATTGGGATTATATATTCTATTGCAGAATACTATTTCGGTTTTTTTTGGAGACGATACAAAGTCTGTACGATCTTGGGAGGTGAAGGAGGGGTTAAAAGTTTTTAGTGCAAGAATCACTCCGATTCAAATTTTGATAATTGCCTGCAGCATTATTATTACCTTAGCTTTATTTGTCTACCTTAAAAAATCAAAGCTGGGGAAGGCCATGCGGGCAGTGGCAAGTGATCCCGAATTATCCAGCATCTCGGGAATTGACAGTAACCGGGTGATTCTATGGTCCTTTGCTATCGGTTCCGGATTGGCAGCTCTGGCCGGGATTCTGGTGTGCCTGGATGTGGACATGACACCCACCATGGGCCTGAATGCCCTGTTAATGGGTGTCGTGGCGGT
>Ga0180433_10008951_pt1 | contig 12350 bp, 16 predicted proteins | sample SS_ome_8_FD_132980 | JGI IMG/M metagenome (GOLD analysis project Ga0180433, IMG submission 132980) | Hypersaline lake sediment archaeal communities from the Salton Sea, California, USA - SS_1_D_1 metaG | ecosystem: Environmental > Aquatic > Non-marine Saline and Alkaline > Hypersaline >... | reverse complement strand
TAATGCCCAGTTTCTCGGCAACGCCGAGGCTAGATTGCAGCTAACTTTGCCAGGGAACGCGGCAAGGGGCGTTTAGGACCGTCCAGGGGCATTCAGGGGGTGTGCACTGAATGTTAGGGCCCTGTACATTATATCAGCGCCGCGGCCATTCAAATCTGGCAATGTAGCATAATAAATTTGATTGTCAAGCCCAAATCTCAAATTTAGGCAAAATAATCAAAACGGCCACGATCTACGTCATTGGAGCAGGGAATTGCGAAAAACGGCTTGACATCCGCGAGACGAACGTATATGTTCCTTGTCAACCAGTGAACTATTTGAGGCTGACGACATGAGCGACGAAGAAGACCTGATTCGGAACTTGACCGCCGCCGCCGACACCGCCTACGAGCATGAAAGCGCCGGCGAAGACGCAATGTACGAAATCGTCGACGGCAAAGCCGAAGACAAGCCTGCCGACCACGAGTCCGTAGGCGAAGTCCACGATCCCTGCCAGAGTCCGTCCCCCCGCATGCTCATCGCGATGCAGCAGAGGTTCGAGGACATTCTCTGGGATTACTCGCAAATGGCCATCGGCATGGACCGAAGCCTTGGCAGGGGTCATCCGGGTTCGACCCGTGTGACACTGGCCAAGCATGGCATGCTCGCCGCCAGGCAGACGGCCGCGTCGATCGCCATCACTGAACTGATGGACATGATCAGGAAAGATCTTTCAGAGACTGCAACCGCGGAGAAAACCAATGAACCAAATGAATGAAGAAACTGCAAGGCGGCTCCGTATCGCTTCCGCCTTCACAGCCACGGCCCGCAACATCGCCACCAACGACGCCCGTTTCTTCCGTGTCAGGCGGAAAAAGATCGCGGATCTCGATCCGCGCCAGCTCAGTCAGATTCACTTGCAGATGGAGGCCGAAAACGCCGAAAACGCCAGTTCCGGCTGGCCGGCGAAAACGGCAGAACTGCTGTCAGACGAATCTCTTGCAAAGGATCTCCTGTATTTGGCGGCCACCTCTTCCGACGAGATTCGCATGTCCGAGGCAACGGACTGGTTTTCGGCCCGGGGAATGAGCCGTGAAGAAGCGTCTCTGGCGGCCGAAGCGTTTATCGGGCGCGACCGCGACCTTCCCGCGCTGTTTTCCGAGCTGGAAAAGGCGAGCACTGAATGTTCCCTGCCGCCTGATTTCAGGCGGTTTCTCATCGCCTGCGCCAAAGCTACCGACAGGGTGGCGCTTTCCGGCGCCGGACACGGCCGCGACATCGACTTTGCCAGCTTCGACCGCGCGTGCGTCGAGGCCGAAGCCGCGATCTTGCAGGCTGGCGAAAACGGATACGACATCATTCCGGCCTCCGATGCGACGCGCATTCTCGATCTTCTTCGCGACGCAGGCGAAGAAGATCTTTTCGAGACACAGGTCAGCGTGCGGTCTCTCGACGGCCATATGCGCCGTGCCGCGACCAAGCTGTGGTACGGCAGCGGACATGTTCCTTCCGAAGGACGCTATCTGTCGCATGTTTCCTCGCTTGCGAGCTTTGCTCTGCGCCAAGCCGAGCTGTGCGATTCTCCTTTCGGCCAGCGTCTCGGCCGTCTTCTCCAGCTGGAATTCTGCCATGCCGGCCGTCTTGCCGCGAGCGCCAGGGAATGCAGCGGTCCCGTCCTGCGCGCGGAAGAGCTGGAGGCGAAACGGCTGCTTCACTCGATTGCCGAGATCTGCAAGGAGATCGAATCCCGCGGCGGCTGTCCCGGAATAGTCGCCTCTTCGGCCGGCGGGATCGAAAACGAGCATGCCATGCTGACGGCGGCGTCCCGCATGATGGCCTGGCAGTCCGATCTGGACACTGTCAGCGCCGGGGCTTCGTATGAAGACGGCAAGCCTGTCGTCGGTTCGGAGCGGATCGAGCGGGAAAGCAACCGCGCTTACGGGCAGCTGTTCGACGAGAAGCCCGACGAGTTCGGAGCCACGGGCGGCACGGAGAAGCGGGGTTCCGCAACGGTGCATACCGGCCGGCGCCACAACTTCGGAGCGCTTTTCGACGACTGAGCCTGCAAGCAAGTCGGACCTCAACGATCTCGAGGCCGAGGCTGACGAGCTGCGAACACGAATGGACAACCCAAATCATTACTAGGAGAGTGTCATGCAAGTGGTTGAAACCGATGACGATCGTCTGCTGATTGCAGACGGAACCGTCGACATGAGGAAAGTCCTGATGGACGCAAAGGAAGAGGGAGTTGTCATCGACGATGTGGATGACACTCTGAAGGATGTTCGAGATTCTGTCAGTGATCACTACGTCCTTATCAGACAATCAGGCTGGATCGTTGATTAGTCCTGCATCGCAGAAGCGAGAGGGCAAGTTCCTCCAAATAGCCGCGCACTGAATGTCTTTCGGCGCGCACTGAATGCGAGGTTTCGGCCCGGGTTCCGCGCGCCAGTTCGAGCCTCCCCTCCGATGGTCCCGCGCGCCGAGTCACGGCCGCGGGACTTTTTTCAGTTCTGCGCGCCTGCCGCATTTCATGCGGCGTCGTTGGCGTGCGCGCCCTGGGCTGTCGGCGGACGAGTCGGCCCGGTCTTGATTCGGAGAGGTATTTCCCGCGTTTTCGCTGTAGAATGTTTTCGGGCCGTTTGCCGGCCCCGGACAACGCGGAGGCTTAAAAGAGATGCCGATCCATACCGAATCGAGCTGCATGAGCGGGGGAATGGAGCGTGTCATGGCCAAGCAGGTGCATGCCGCGGGAAACTGCGCGGTAGTGCGGGCAGCCGGCGGCCGGATGTTCTGGATGTACGCGGCCGACGCCCGGGCCGTAAAACCGGGTTCGGACATTCTTGTGGAGGGCGGGGAGCATGCCGCGCTGGGTTCCTGCTGTCCTCGCGCGATTCTTGCGGGTCCTGTGGCTTCCGCCGACGAGAGCCTGTTCGAGGGTCCTGCCGGATACGGTTCCGGGGAGGGAGCCAAGTTCGATTCCGATGGTTTGCCGCTGTGTCCGGACTGCGGCGCGGCGATGGACTGGGCTGCCGCCGGCGGCAGGGATTTGGAGACGGCGGGGGGTTACGGCGTCGAATATCTGGTTTGCCCATCGTGCGGGGAGAAATGGGAACTTGTGGAGGGGAGGCGGCTGTATCCGACGGCATCGGCGAGAGGCCGGGGCCGCGGCCGGACTGCCGGGTTGACCGGCCCGGCGCGCACGTCTACCTCGGCTGTTGGAGTCGGCGCGGAGGAGCGCCGTCCCGGGGTGGCGATAGGGGAGTTCGCAGGCGGGACGTACGTCGCCCTTTCGAACTGGGACGAGGAATCCAGGTCTGCGACGGAAGAGGCTCTTCTGGGTTTCGCCCCCCATGTCGGCCCGGCCGAACAGAGGGGCGACGCCCTGCTGTGGCAGATCGAGACGTCCCGCCCGTTCGAGGGCGACAGGGGCGAGGCCTATGCCGGCCTGATGCGGCTGCACGAGCTGCTGTCTGCCAGAGGGACGGTTCCCTCGAGTTTCAGGGAGCTTCGGAACTGGGTGAGCGGCGTCTATGCCTGAATGTCGCGACATGGCTTGACACGCACTGAATATATGCTATATTGCTCTTACAACGGAAAGGAGTTTCCGAGATGAAGAGCAATCTCTACGAGAAGGTCCCGACGGGAGCCGTCCTGCGGCGGAACTCCGGCGAGCTGGCCTTCGACCTTGCCATCAACCTGGGCTTTTCGGCTCGGGCGGGGACCTTCGACTGCATTTTTCTGGAGCCTGCCGGTTCCGGACATTCGAAGGTCGTCAACGAACTCGGGCACATCCAGGTCGTGCCGAACGGCCTCCTGAGCGTCTTCAAACTGTAGCGGAGAGAGGCAATGACAGAGCAGCAGCGACTTGAGCTTGAGCACAAGGAGCGAGCAGGAACGATCACGAGACGCGAGCTGAAGCGTCTCAAGGCCAGCCGCAAGCGGGGGCGGACGTCTCCCGGGTATGCGGAAAAGCAAGAAAGGAAGCAGTCATGGACTGGCCAGCCGTAGAGAACGAGATCGGAGTTGTTGTCGGCCGCGCCAAGGCGGACGTCGCCTCGAGGTTCGGCCTCGACGGCTCGGAAGCGGAAGCGGTCTTCGTCAATGCCGTCGCCGGTTCGGCGGTGGCGGACATGCAGCGGCGGGCGGTGGAAGACGAGGAATATCGCTGTCGGCTGCAAGACGCATATATCTGGTGCGAGGAAAACCTGGCAGCGGAACGCCGCGCTTGGCGGCGCCTGCAGAACGCGCTGGAGTGGCCGGAGGGATCCGGGATGCGGATCAACCAGCTGGGCAAGGCGGCGAACGAGCTGGGGATCGAGACGTCTTCCATGTTCTGAGCTTGGGAGAATCCAAGCCGTCGGGCAAAAACCCGGCGGCTTTTTTGCTTAAAGTGCGCGCCGGGGGCTGCAGGCCAACCAGACCGCCATCCGCGCCGCCGACTTCGAGACCCTTCCTCGCCCACACCAAAGCCGAAGCCGCACATCCCGCAAATGGCTCATTGGATGTTGTATTTGCCGTTCTCCTTGTCGGCCAAATATTCGTGTCGTCGCAGGCTAATTCCGCCCCACAAAAAACGCCCCCCGTTTTCACGGAGGGCGCAGGAGTCATGCGGGACTACCGTCCCCGGCGACCACCAATCAATCGGACACATGGCGCCGCAGCCGTGCCGGCAGCCACATAGTGCCGGCCGCAGCCGGAACAGATGCGGTAGCCTGGGACGTATCCGGCCTCCGCCCACTCCAGCGCGCCTTCGTCGCATACCGGGCAGGTAACGTTTGTGACGGCCGCCCAGTAGTCGCCGGCGGCAGGCATGTCATAGACGCGGACACGCTTTTCGCCCTGCCCGTCGAGGTTCAGATGCTCAATGCGGTATCCCCCTTTCGATCCGCCCTTTTTACCGTTTTTGCGGCTGGCTTCAGCCTTTTTGCCGCCTTTCTTTTGGCCGCCCTTCCGTCCCATTTCTGCCGCAGCAGAACACAATTCGCGGTCGCGGCAATCCCACGCGCTCTGACCGGTCTCGGGGTATTTTACCGTAATTTCCGGCTTTGCTTGTCGCATCCCGAACGTGATATGAGCCTCGATGCCATAGTACTCGGCGATAGCGGTCCAGTAGTCGCACGCCTCATTCCATGCCTGTCGACACGCCTGGACGCCGGCGATCTCCGCATCCTCGCGGGTCGCGTGCGATCCTGGTATATGCGTGGTATGACTGCCGATTCCGCGTGCCGCCGTCCATTTGTTTTTGGCCGCTGGCCGAACCACGACAGTATCATATTCGCTGCCATAAATCTCGATCCGCCCAATCTCCTCAGCCGCTTTCTCGGCGGCCTGTTCAGCAGCCGCACGCGACAGATGTTTGCTGCCGAAACCACATCCGTCCTGCCACGTGTGCTCGACGAACCACGCCTCCTCCACGTCCGGGACTCGATGCACGGAGTGATGCCAGCCATCGCGCGTATGACACTGTGCGCAGAACACTGCATCCTCTCGGTCGGCGAAGCACTCGACCAGCTCGTCGACGGCGCTGTCAGCAGCGGGAAATTCGTGTTTGTACACGCCCCATGGCGTGATGTTGGTTTCGGCCTTGCGGTGAGTGATTTCGATTTTGACGATCATTTGCATTTCAGATCTCCTAGGTTTGGTTTTGTTTCTACGCATACAATAACCCAATCGCTTGGGTATACAAGGGCATTTTGCAAAAAAGTTCCATTTTTTGAAGAGCGGGTGCTGGCATCCCAAGGAATTGGAAGACGGGAAAATTAGTCAAATTGGCTTGACATCTGTTATTGGCGTGCTAGGTTATGGTAATCCCAGCAAAGGAGAGCGGCGATGAAATCATCCAGTCCCAAGAAGGGGGTCCGTCCTGCGGCGATGGATCCCCTGAACTCCGTCAGCGTCTTCGACATTTCCAGGAGGAACCAGTTCGGCGGCGTCTACTGCGTCGCGGCGGCAGTTCTTCCGAGCGAAGTGGACCGCGAATGGAAAAACTATCTCAATCATCTCGAATCCGGGGAAACAGGCCATGAAGGTTAAGAACATGAAAGAGCTCCTGGCAGCCAAGGGCATGGATCCGGAGATGGACCTTTTCCTGTGGGGCAAGGCCATGGACAAATGGGCGGACGTCACAGTCCGCTACTACACGCTGAAAACTCCAAGTCGGACGATAAACGATTCGGCTCGAATCGTTCGCGACGGGGACAGCGTTCTGATTGAAGGGGCGATGCATGAAGAAACGGTCAAATTCCTTCAGTTCGAGGGATTCAACCGCGGCCCGAAAAACGACTGGACCCTAGAGATCTACGAGAAGAAGCTCGAGGCTTATGTTGCCTGCCACTCCTTGAAGGGGAGGATCAGATACGAACGCCATGGCGACGTGATCGAAGTCGGCTACTTCGAGTACATAGCTCCCGTGCTGCAGTCCCATCATTGGGAGACGGTGCCGCGCAGGGCTCACGACGAAATTGTGGCCGTCGGCGTCAGCGCTTTCGGGGCGGATCACGACTACAGGCACGACTTTCCTTTCGAGTCCGACGACTTCGAATCCGACTGCCAATGCATCGTGTGCGAGGAAGACGAAGAGGACGAGGAAAAACATTCCTGATATTGGCTTGACATCCGAAGGATTTGTGCTAAGCTATACGTAAAGATGAGCCCTCCAACGAAAGAACGGACCATGAACTACGCCGCCAGTCATCAGTTATTCCTCGAAGCTCCGCATGAAGAAGGCGAAGGCGACTATCGCCAATATCTGACAATTGACGCCGCAACGCGGCACCTGCTGGATCCCTACGTCATCGACCAGATGCCACATAGTCTGCCATGTATGGGTGTCACGTTCCCGGCGGCCACTCTGTTGTCTGGCACGCCGACCGTCGTCGACGGCGCGTTTCGACTGGTGTATCGCGCCTCTCGTCAGGTCTTGGGGCTGCCGCCGGCCCAAGGCATGTTCGGCCCCGTCGATCGATACGACATCGTCGTCCTATGTCGGGTTTTCCGCCGCGTTTACGGCGGCGCGGGCCCGGCTTACGCCTTTGGCGTTGCTTGGACGTGTGACGATGTCTTGACGGGCCACGAACAGTGCAACGATGCCCCCGACGGTCCCGTGTTGATGATCGACGACAATCGTCGCACACAGATCACAGCCCGCGATAAGAACGAGGAGAAATATTCCTGATATTGGCTTGACATTCGCAGGACGCATGCTAAGTTACGGTAAAGGCGAACCCCCCTAAGGCCTTGCAAAGGAGACCGAGATGAAGACCGACAGAATCGTCAGAGTGGCAACCCTCAACAACTTCAACTACACGGACGCGGAAATCGAACAGGTTCGGGAGCTGCAGGAAAGTTACCGCTACGTGTTTGTCAATTCCCATCGCAACACCCGTCTGAGGGCTCTTGGCGTGCCCGTAGTAGTCACGCTCAACCCGAACGTGACGGACCAAGCCCCGCTCAAGGGAGATCTGTCGGACGTCGCCTGTGTACGCATCAAGTACGTGCATTCCCCGATTGGAAAGGCAGCTCTCGAGCAATGTTTCGAATACTGCAGCCTGAACGGCTTCACGCCTTTGATGACCCTGTTCAGGATGAAGTCGAAGAAGACGCGGGACCGCTTCCTGGATGAAGAGTCGCGCAATCACTACGCGTGGATCCGCAATTTTTTCCGCCTCACCCCGCAGGGAAAGCGGTCAGCCATTCGTTGGATCAAGGCGCGGGCGAAGGCATGGAGGCTGGACGTCAAGTTCTGCGACGAGAAGGGCGGGGGCTGTCCCGACTGCGGGAACTGTTCGAAGCTCACCTTCGGCGTCGACCTCCCGATCTACGAAGTCAACCTGAGTTCGAGCGGACACTGCCCCTACAATTGCGTGGACTGCTTTGCCAAAAGTTTGGTGAAGAAGAACCGCGGCAGGATAAGCTTCGACACGGTCAAGATGAACGCGAAACAGAAGGGGAAGCACAAGTCAACTACCCACGACTGAAGCCGTGGGCTTGTGCCTTGAGCGCCCTTCGGGCGCCCCGCACGATGGGCTGGTTGGCGGCAGCCCTCGCCGATGTCCGCTGGACTCGGCGAATTTCGGCTGCCGTCACGGCCTGAAACCGTTTGGCTCTCTTGGAGAGTGTCTTATGGCTCGGACAACCGAAAATGCCCTGAAGGTTTTACCTTCTGCCGGATTTTGCAGAAGAACCTCATACCTTGTCAAAGATCAACATCGACTATTATACAACAAAAGGAGGCGGCAATTCCTCCCACGGCTGAAGCCGTGGGTTTCCTTGCCGAAATTCTCATGACGAAGTGGCAGAAAAAACTCACGAATGCCCAGCGGGAACACGTGCGGGAATGGTGCGGCGGCACTCTGGCTGGCGTCAAGCGCGCCGTCGCCCATCATCGCAAGCTCCGCGCCGAATGGAAACATGGCCCGTTTCCGGGGTGCCGGGAGTGTCTGGAGATAGGCGAAAGGCTGGGAATATGAGCATCACAACCCCAAACCCCCAAGGAGAACGAGAGATGCAACTCAAATCCCACTACACCGACAGCCATGGGCAGCACCAGTTGCCCGAATGCCTCCAATTCAAGACGCTGGCCGCGGGCACGTATGTCCTCGATGACGAGCAGTGGTACGACGAGATGGACGACGCCGAACGCGACGACGTCCTCCGCGCCCTCGACACTCTGGGAATCGAAACGGAGCGGGACCGAGACGGGCTGCATGTCACGTCCGTACCCGCGTCAGCCTCATGAGCTCTTCCACTGAATGCGAGCGGGCGCCCACTGAATACGGGCCCGAACCCGGGCGACATCCGGTCTACGAGGCGACCGTAGGCGAGACCCAGAAGGGAAAGATCATTGCCAAGATCGAGAAATTTTCCGCAACCTGGAAAAAGAGCCGGGTTGTCGTCCACCACAAAAATCTCGGAGACCTCTACGCGACCCGCGCCTCGATGATGGAGATAGACCGCCGGAACGACTGCCCCTTTCGCCGTTCGGGCTTCGCCTCCACGTCCGAGGACGCCAGAAAACTCGTGGAGAAGATGCTGAAGGAACTCCGGGAGCAGCTGGAAAATCAGAAGATTCGCAGCGACAATTTGCTGGCTCAGTTGGATGCCGGCATAAACACGAAGGAGCTTGAGGCGGAACGGGTCGTTTCCGCTCAAAACCTCAAGCTCTAGAAAGGAGTCAGTCATGGCAAGCGGAAAGGCAGGAGCCAGAGTCAAGTCGGCCGTCGTCGGCACCGTGAGCATCCGCGGGATCCCGCATGACGTGGTCAGTTCTCCGCAACTGGGAGGAGGGGGCCTCTACATCTTGAGGCCGATGAAAGTTCGCGGCCGCGGAGACAACGTGAACAAGGATCCGTATCCCAGCTGGGAAGTGCTGTCGCGAGAATACCCAGACGCAAAGAGGTTTGCCGATGCCTGAGCTGACGTCATTCGAGCTGCGTCTTCGCGGCGAAGTCTGCTTGGCCGTCGCCCGCCCCGCGTCGCCGAACTGGGAGCTGCACACGCGCGACGCCATAAGCGGCCATGAAGAGCGGCGATTTGTTCGCGGGCCTTTCGACGCAATACTGTTGGAGACCTTGAAGACGAGCTATTTTGGTGTGCGCGCGATAGCCCGCGGGGCGTTCAGCGTGCTCGAGCTCGAGAGCGACATCGGCAGCTTCATGCTGACGTTCAACACCCGCAGCGAGCTGCTCGACCAGCTTCCGCACGAGCTGCTCGAAGATCTTCCCGAGACGGTGCAGTACCTGAATCCGCCTTGGATCCCGGAGTCGCTCCGCAGGTTCCACGTCGCGATCAGGCACCAGAACCAGCAGCAACCGGGCCGCCTCCCCCAGAGCATGCCCGCCAGCGCCTCGGATCTCCGCGACTGCGTCCAGACGGCGTTCGAGGAGTACGGAGCGGAAGCGCTGGTGGACATCGCGCTGGTCTGGACCACCACCGACGGCATAGAGACTTCCGAAATCATTTCCGACATCACACCCTCGAATTTCTACCGCAAGATGCGCGTCTACAACGGGAGTCGCCCCGAGGCGGCCGACCTGATAATGCCGGTCTCGCAGCTGGCTCTCCGCCTGGAGGGCCCTCCCGAGCCCGACGAGAACGGGGAAGCCGGGGCGTCCGCCGATCTCGATCCCTTCCGCCGCCTGTCGCGCGACTCCGGTCTTGAGGTCGTCGCCGAAGTGGCTCCAGGCCAGGACATACAGATCGGCAACCTGCTGGCATTCAACGAGCATGGGCAGGTGCAACTGGCGCCGACGGCGTCCGCCAGCTTTGCCGGATTGGCCATGGAAAGTCCGCGCGACGGGAGAGTTCGCGTCCACTTCGACCGCGGCATTGACAGGGCCCTGGAACAGGCCGGCACCTCGCAGCTCGCCGGACCTGAAGGCGAGCTCGCCGCCAGGCCGCCCGAGGATGTCGACGGGCTCGAAGCCGGGACGTCCACTGAATACATGCTGCAGGGAGCGAGCGTGAACTGCGACGGCGAACGTCTCGAGATGCCCATATCCAGCGAGCGCGTAATGCTGGCCGACGTGCTGGCTGCCGCGGCCGTCTATGCCGACCACGGCTTTTTCCCGGTAGTCCGCCTCAGGCTCGGACCAGGCTGGGGAGACGATGTCACCGTCATCAAGTTTTCGGCCCCGAAAGAGGTTTTGGTCCCTGCGGAGTTCCTGAAATGGGCAGCTGACCAGGACATCGAACCTGAGGCGCTGCAGTGGATTGAGCGGATGAAGCCTGAATTCGCCCCGGGTCGGATGCCGGCCGCAGACTTGGCCGGCCTCGAGGGCGAAGTGCTCGTCCCTCTTGAAGTGTGCACCTTGAGCGGCTGGGCCGCCGCGCTTTTCCTGCTCGTGGAGCGCTCTCCCGGGATCTACAACGCGGCGGCGGCTTTCGGCAGGCCCGGCGAGACGGATTGGGAAGCGCTGTGCGAGCTGGCTCGCAAGAATCTGGCCGCAGGCCGGTCCGCCGTGTTCAGTACCGGAGGAACCAAGTCCTGCGGCGAGACAGCTAGAAGCTGGGTGGAAGCCAAGCTCGTCGGCGAGGAGCCGAGATGTCAGGTCGCTGGAGAGCTGGATGTCCCGGAGTGGCTTAGTCCGGCTCCGCTGCCGGTGCCTCACGAAGTGGCCGAGCTGCTGGGCAGGCTGGCCGAGACCCGGATCGAGGACTCCGAGCTGGCCGAGCAGGTCAGGCGCATGGCTGCCCTTGCCAGTCCCGTCAGGCGGACCACGAGACAGCCTGCAGTATGTCCCGTGCCTAGAACCAGCGAGCTTCCCGACGCCAGCATGCTTGGAGTGTGCGCCGAGGAAGGGCCGGCGCGCCACTTCTAAGGCCTCCCTACAGGGTGTGAGTCTCACTCCGGGCCGTCCCACGGCCCGAGAGAGTCTCCTTTCGCCCTGGGGAGTGCCGGGGAGCAGCTGAAAGGATTCGGCTGCTCCCCATCTCCTTTTCGGGGTTTTGGCTTGACATCCAATAAAGAGATGCTACATTGATGGTAACCCCAACAAAGGAGAAGCATCGTGAAGATCAAGAAATGGATTCGCGACGGACATTACGGCGTGTCCGGCGACTGCGAGGATCTTGACGACCTGATGGACGCCGCAGGCCGGGCGATGGACAAGGCGTACGCGCAGGACATCTTTCCGGTCCCGGGGCTCATCATGGGAGAGATCATCTTCTTCGGCGAGGACGGCAAGGCCTACGTCGGCGCCGTCAGCTTCGGCGTTTCCGAGGCCGACGAGGACTATCTGGAAGCCGTTCTCGACGAAGAGGAGATCGAGGAAGCCAGGAAGCTGGCTGCGACGGCCAAGCCCGGTCCCAAGGCCAAGCTCGAGGAGCGGTACCGCGACTGGGCTCGCGACGAATACCATCTGTACGGCGACCTGGAGTTCGATCCCGACTGCAAGGTAAGCATCGGAGAGGACGGAGCCTATGTCCAGTGCTGGAAGTTCGTGAATAAGGAACAGGTGCTCACGCTCGATGAACTGGCCGAGAACGAGCCGCCCACTGAATGCGCGTTCTGCGGATCGCGCAACTTCGCCCGCTTGCAGGATTTCGAGTGGGAATGCCACGACTGCGGCAAAACCTGGGACATGTCCGACGCGTGGGCCGACGCCGAGGAGCTCGAGCTGCGCCACGGCGGCGAACATCCGCTGGCCCCGAAGTCGGAGTGGCAGCGGACCATCATGGCCGACAAGACGACTCGCGGATACTGGAACTGGGTGGCGGCGATGCTGCCCGAGAGACTGGAGAAGCTGAAGTCAACTACCCCGCCCTAACGGCGGCTTTGCCGCCTTTAGAGGACGGGGCTTGTGACTGTCCGCGGCGACCGCACAAGCGGTCGTCCGACGTCACGTTCGGCTGGCTGACGGCAGCCCTCG
>Ga0180433_10008950_pt1 | contig 12352 bp, 16 predicted proteins | sample SS_ome_8_FD_132980 | JGI IMG/M metagenome (GOLD analysis project Ga0180433, IMG submission 132980) | Hypersaline lake sediment archaeal communities from the Salton Sea, California, USA - SS_1_D_1 metaG | ecosystem: Environmental > Aquatic > Non-marine Saline and Alkaline > Hypersaline >... | reverse complement strand
CTTGGTTAAAACCGGGATAACCCGTGAACTGAAGAAGGGAAACAGAAATAGAATAACGCTTACCCTTGTGAGGATGAGAAAGAATGTCTTAAATTCATCGTATGATAGGGGGAGAATCTCCACGCTTGGACTCCTATCGTATAAAAAACGGTATCTGCTCGATGGTCGTGGAAGTAAAGCGCATCAGGTGTTCGAGCATCCAGCTGGCGAAAAACAGAAGCGCCACCAACACGACCAATATCTTCGGCACAAAGGTCAGGGTCATTTCGTGGATCTGGGTGACAGCCTGAAAAATGCTCACAATCAGTCCCACTGCCAGTCCCAGCCCGAGCATGGGCATAGATACGAGTATGGTCGTTTTAATAGCCTCTTGGGCAAAGGTAACTACAAAATCCGGGGTCATAGTTATCCACCTGCAAAACTCTTTACCATGGAGCCGACAATCAAATGCCAGCCATCTACCAGAACAAAGAGCATGAGCTTGAAGGGAAGCGATATGAGGATTGGCGGCAGCATCATCATCCCCATACTCAACAAAACACTCGCCACAACCATATCTATAATCAGGAACGGAACATAGAGGACAAAACCGATCACAAATGCGGTCTTGAGCTCACTGATTACAAAGGCGGGAATCAGAACGGATGTGGGGATATCCTGCTGATTTCTCGGTTTTTCCCTGCCTGCCATCTTGACCAAGAGGGCCAAATCCTTCTCTCGCGTCTGCCTAAACATGAACTGCCTGATGGGATCGACAGCCCTGCTTAGGGCAACTTCTTGAGATATCTCCTCATTCAGGTACGGCTGTAACGCGTTACCGTTGATCTTTTGCCCAACCGGCATCATAATAAAAAAGGTTAAAAACAGGGCAAGCCCCGCAATGATCTGATTCGAGGGAGTCTGCTGGGTACCCAGAGCATGTCGCAAAAAGGCGAACACCACGGCCAATCGCGTGAATGATGTCATCAGCATGAGGATGGCCGGGGCCAGTGAAAGAACGGTTAAGAGAAAGACGATCTGAAGCAGGACAGAGATGTCACCCGGGCTCTCTCCTTTCTGAACTCCAAGCTGCACCGACGGAAAAACGAAATCGGCGGCCAAGCTCTCCTGAGACAAAGCCAGGAATAGGGCCGTGGAGAGAACCAGGAATAGAACCACCCTCATAAGCTTGCTATTGCGTGATCTCTTCATCTTCTCTGTTTCCGGCTGCTTCACCAATTTCTCCCGGCAAGTCGCCCAGTTTCGTCAAAAAGGTTATGCTGCCCGGCGTAATGCCTAATACAATCCTCTCACCTGATACCTCTATTACCTCAATTCGTTCCTTAGGAGACAGGTGCAATGAAGAAAGTATCCTGATAAGCAGATCTCCCTTTGCCCCCCGCTTAATGAACAAAAACCGCTTCATGAGATACAGAACGAGTACCAAGAGGCCGAGCACAATAGAGAGCATGGCCACCGTTCTAAGACCCGTTCCTATTAGATTCAACTCAGACATGCCATCCGCCATAAATGCCTAAAGTGCACTATTCTGTCAGCCCAAAGACTTTATCCTCTCAGCCGGACTCACAATATCCGTAACCCGTATGCCGAATTTTTCATCGGCAACCACAACCTCTCCTCGAGCAATCAATTTATCGCTTACGTATATCTCGAGCCGTTCGCCAACTTGCTTGTCCAATGGGATGATGGATCCCTGGCCTAACTGAAGCAAATCATTCACCAGCATTTTCACCTTGCCCAGTTCTGCGGATACCTGGAGGGGGATATCCAGAATGAGATCAAGATCATACTTCTCATTTGGTTCAGGGCCGTTATTTTCGCGCTTACTTGCCTGGTCAATCCCCTGTGCTGCCTCTGCCTGGCCGTTTTCTGTTACTTCATTGCTCTCGTTCATCCCTTACTCCTTGCTTGATCTCCCGCTTATTCTTATTGCCTGTTTATTGTTGCATACCCCTGGAAAACCCTTGAACTTAGGAATATCCTCTACACTAACGGTTATGGCATCACCTACTCCTTTATCCAACGGGATCACATCATCCACCTTCAGCCCCAGCAGTTCTCTGCCAGTCAGCTTTGCCGTACCCAGGGTGCACCTTAGGTTTATGGTGAGCTCCTGTATCTTCTCCGCAAGGTGCTTTCTCCACGTCTGATCGATCTCTGCCTCTTCACTCCGGTGCCCACGACCGAACTTGCCGCTTATGGACTCAATGATCCTATAGGGTATGCACAGAGTCATGCCTCCCGAGGCATTTCCGAGTTCTACCGCAAACCTATTAACCAAGACCAGGTCGTTGGGCTTTGCAACCGTTGAAATTCGAGAATCGACTTCCGAGCTTGTCAAACTCATCTTGAGCTTATAAATACCTGCCCATGCCTGCTCAAGCTCGCGGAGAATAATCATGACTAACTTTTCTATTATCAGACCTTCAATGGCAGTAAACTCTCTGTCTCCAGGTTCAGCCTGACTCGAGCCCTCTCCACCGAAGAACGCGTCAACAAAGGCAAACACCAAGGGACCTTCAAGCACAAGCAGGGCAGAGCCCTTTAAAGGCCCCATCTTAAAGACATTCTGACTTGCAGAGGGCTTAACGGAACGGCAGAATTCATCGAATTCGACCGGCTCAACGGAAGAGGTGGTTGCCTCTACAGTTGACCCGGTAGCGGTAGTGAGGCTTGCTTTCATGAAATCAACGAACCTTTCATTGATACTATTCAAAACAGCCAAACTATCCTGGGAAGGCCGGGCCTTAGAGGTAAAATCGTATATCTCCAGTCCCTTACCGGTCTCCGGAGTATCCGTTTCGGTCTTAACCTTTCCATTACTGATTCCGCCGAGAAGGGAATCAACTTCATCCTGTGACAGAACATTTCCCATAGTACGACTATTGCACCACAAACTCGGTAAAATACAGTTTTCGAACCACTGCTCCACCGAGTGCACGATTAATCCTGGAAAGGAGTGCCTGCTTTAATTCCAGCTTGCCGTCCATGGTGCTGATCTCCGCGAACGATTGGCTGGAAAGAAGGAGAAGCACGGTATCCCGCAGTTCTGCCATATGCGCTTCGACTATCTCTTTCTTGTCCTCGTCGCTTACCTCCAGGGCAAGTGTTACCTTAAGGTATCTCTTTCCGAACCCGGTTCTGTCGGCCAAGTTAACGATGAACGACTCCAGGGGAAATACGATCTTCGCTTCATCCTTCTCTCTGGTGGTATTGGGCTTAGATGCCTGAGACTCTTTCTTCTTCTCCTGGTTCTTACCTTTCATGAAAAAGCTCCACCCTCCGTAACCTCCGGCTACAAGCACAATCACTGCTATTGCCAGGATCATCAGCTTTGAAGCAGACCTTTTGGGCTTCGCCTCTTCTTGGGTATTCATTTCTTCTGCCATTCAAACCCCCTGTAAATGCTTAAAGATGATCTCTACTCTCCGGTTTAAGGCCCTATTTCTCTCGGTATCATTCGGGTATAAAGGCCTTGAGGGGCCGTACCCGCCGACAGAAAAACGCGACGGCGGAAGCTGTTTTTTCTCCGCAAAGTACTCGAGAACGGAAAGCCCTCTATACGTTGAAAGCTCCCAGTTTGATTGGAACACGTCCGCATGAATTGGGATATTGTCCGTATGTCCCATAATCAGGATATCATTGGGGCATGTTTCTATGGCTGTTGCAATTAAGTCCAGCACCGCATATCCCTCATCTTTGATGGTTGCCTTACCTGAATCAAAAAGGATCTTTTCCTGAAAGGAAAACACAATACCCCGCTCATCATCGTTTATGGTTACGAGCTCGCTCAGATCCTTTAACCTCTGCTCGGCCGTTTCATCTGGTTTTACGGATGGCATAAGAAGCTCCCTGAGCAGCGTCTCATCGATCTCATATGAGCTTTGGGTCTCATTAAGCTTTGCTATAAAACTGGCCAAATCAGTAATGCTCCTCGTTCCGGCCAATTCAAGCACACCGGCAGATTCTTTGAGGTACCTGAACATCTCCTTGAGTTTCTTCTTATCCATGGAAGAAATAGTTAGCAGCATTACAAAGAAGGTAAGCAATAGCATGAGCAGGTCTGAAAAGGTGACCATCCACATATTGGGATTTAACGTTGCGCCCTCTTTGTTGTGGTTTCTCTTTCCCATCACGGCTAAAAAAGCTTGAAATCAAAGTTCTTGTACGTGAAGGTGCCTGTCTTCTTGAATATCCTTTTCACATACAGCGGTGGTTTGAAATCCAGAATAACCTCCACCCTTCTGTTTTGAGCCCTTGACTCCCTGGTATCATTAGAAGTAATCGGGCGAGTGCTTCCCTGCCCATAAGCTGAAAGCCTCCCAGCACTGATACCTCCCTTTGCGACCAAGTACTTGAGGATTTTGATTGCCATCAGACTCGAAAGCTCCCAGTTTGACCGAAAACCCTTGTTTTCAGCGGGCCTGCTGTCGGTGTGCCCTACGATCTCAACTGGGTAGTCGCCTTTTCTCACAATATCGCAGAGCTTGATCAGCAGGGGAACCGCCGACGATTTGAGCTGATGTTTGTCAACCCCAAAAAGAGCACTCTCGCTGATAATAATTACCTCCTTATCCTTACTTGATTCACGTCTGACCTGACCAATCGGCATCTTGTCTATGAGAGAAAGGAGTTCCACAATATCGAGCCTTTCGTCGGTCATGGGTGCGAAAGGGGCCAGTATGGACTCACCCGTGTTCGAGGCCGATATCCCCCCAGGGAGTGCTCCAAAGGCTCCAAGCAGTGAACCGAAAGCAAGGAGCTTCTTCTGCTCATCTACGACCGCTATCGAATTGAGCAAGATGAAAAAAGTCAGCAGGATGAGAAATAAGGAAACCGTCATAACCAGTGTTATGTCTATAGCGGGCCTGCCCTGTTGATTTCGCTTCCTTGCAGCCATCCTATGATGACTCCCTTTGATTAGGAGGTATAAAGGCCTGTAGTTTCTGTTCGAGTATCCGGGGATTATCGCCGTTTGAAAGCGATACAATCCCCTGAATCGCCATCTCCTTTGTGAGCACCTCTTCCTTGCTCCGCGTCCTTAATTTGCCCGAAATGGGCAGGCACACGATGTTGGCTATGATGGAACCGTAAAAGGTCGTGAGCAAGGCAACCGCCATTGCCGGGCCGATCTTGCTGGGGTCATCCATGGTCTGGAGCATCTGTACCAGCCCTATAAGGGTTCCTATCATCCCAAGGGCTGGGGAAAAGGTTCCCATCGTGGAAAAGATTTCCGCCCCGAGCTGATGCCTGCTCCTGACAAAATCTACCTCTGTTTCCAGGATATTGCTGATCTCCTGAGGTTCCAGCCCGTCGATGGCAAGTTGCACGCCCTTTTTTAAAAAATCATCATTTACCTCCTTTATCTCGTTCTCCAGAGCCAGAATGCCTTCCTTCCGAGACTTCTGGGCAAATGCCATAAATCTCTTGATAAGTTCGGTGAGCGAGGCATTTCTGGCGAGAAGCGCCTTTTTGACTACCTTGAAAACACCAAAAACATCGCGCAGGGGGTAATTTATCATGGTAGCCCCAAGGGTTCCGCCCACAACGATCATAAGGGCAGGGATATTGATGAAGAGTTGTATCCCGCCACCCATGACAATGGCAATACAGACAAGGCCAAATGCGGAAATAACGCCTAGGATGGTGGCAATATCCATAGCACCTCCTTAGTGCTTCGGTTCGATAATAAGGTCAGCATGGCATCGGCAAGGGCCATGCACCTCACATAGAGAGCAACCTTTGTGCCATTCTATGGAGTTACGAGATATATTTAGTGAAGTTAATAAAGTGAGATATTACAGACAGATAGGCTGAATTTGCTCTGACGTGCCACCTTGCATTCCGACGGCTGAAATGAGGACATGGGGCAGACGTCAAGTTCTTGACGTCCGCCCCACAATGTTATCGCTTCAGGTTGATTAACTCTGAAAGCATCTGGTCGGTAACCGTGATGATCTTGGAGTTTGCCTGAAACCCTCGCTGCGTGGTGATCATCTTAACGAACTCCGTGGCGATATCCACGTTGGACTGCTCCAGGGAGTTTGGCGAGATATTGCCGAGGCCGTTGGTACCGGGTTTCGACGTAATAGGATCACCGCTCAGTCTCGTTTCCCTATACAGGTTCCCGCCTTCCTTATAGAGCCCCTGCGTGTTCTGAAACTTGGCGAGGGCCACCCGGTAGAGAGGGATAACCTCGCCGTTGGAGTATTGCCCGGTTATCACGCCGTCTGTGCTTACAGTAACGGACTGGAGATCACCTGCGCCATACCCGGTGGCCGACTGGAAGATGGTGGTTGATGAAGTCGCGAACTGGGTGGTGGAAAGCGAATCGTTTAGCCACGAACCGGCACCAGTGCTGTAAACGGAACCGAAGTCCAGCTCAACGGTCAAGGGCGATCCCCCCAAGAAATCAGGAGAGAGCGTGAAATAGCCGTTGGTCAGGTCGGCAGGCTCGAGCCTTTCAGTCCAGTTGCCGGCGGTGGCAAGATCATAGTCAACACCGTGGGTAAAGTCCCAGAAATCGATATCTGAAATCACACCCGAGGCGGCGTTAAATTCGATTTCCCCGCGGCCCAGCATGCCAACCCCGTCGTCACCACCAGCCAAGGCCGCCTGGGCACCGGCTCGACTATCTTCAATGGAACTACACGTTACAATGAATTCCCACGTCGAACCGGCTCCCGGGTCGAAGTACAACGTCAGGTCGTGGGTGTCGCCAAGGGAATCGTACACCTTCACGGTTGTCTGATACTCGTAGGCCGTATCTGCAATGGGCAAGGCATTCTGGGCATTCCATTCAAGCGACAAATCGGCGGACCTGTTCTGAGCGCCTGAATTCAGATTGGTAACTACCGTCATCCTGTCGGTCGCCGACGGCGGAGAGGTAAATGAAGCCAGGGTGATATCGGTGATTGATCCGATGTCCTGCCCGCTCTGATCGAGTTCCCATCCCCTCACGATATAGCCCGCAGGGTTAATGAAATTTCCATCCTTGTCGAACCTGAATTGACCTGCCCGGGTGTAGTATTCATTGTCAATATTGGCGGGATCTCGTACTACAAAGAACCCGTCGCCACCGATGGCCAGATCGGTGGTCGAGTCGGTAGACTCGAAAGAGCCCTGTGAAAAACTGCTCGTAATGTCCGCCAGGGATGTACCTCGCCCCACCTGAGCCGTGCCGGCCGTGGTGGACACGGTCTGGCTCAAGACATCCTGAAACGTAACACGGCTTGACTTAAATCCCACCGTGTTTACGTTGGCGATATTGTCGCCGATCACGGTCATGGAATTCCCAAGGGTGTTGAGGCCGCTGATGCCTGAAAAAAGTGAACTTGATAGAGACATTTTACTTTCCTCCCTTGATTGTTTGCCATCTTCTGTCAGTTGTACAGTGCCGCTTCCTAATCACAACAACTGACGCCTAACTTTCACTTATCCTTACCTCTATTACGTTTTCCGGTGCCAGAAGCTTATTGCCGACCATCAAAAACGGATCGCCGCCATAGTAGGTAACACCGGTGACTTCTCCTGTCAGATAAGTATCGTACGGAACAATAAAACCTTGTTCGTCCGTAGCTTCCAGCTCAAAGGTGTAGATTCCATCGCCGACCACACTGCCCTGGTTATCCTTGCCGTCCCAGTCAAGTTTGTGCTCACCTGCATCTTGCCAGCCCGCATAGATCGTGCGAATCTCCAACCCCTCATCATCACGAATGGTTACAACTACCTCAGCCCCATCCTGTAACTCGTAGACATTCGACTCCATGGTTCCGTCCTTTACAAAAATGGAGTTATCCAGCGTCTTGACCGACCTGCCGATGTAGTCGAGTACGTCACCGCTCTCTTGGGCAGCCATGGCCTCCTCGATACACTTAAGGCTCTCGTTCATCCCGAACAGCTGCTCAAGGCTGCTGAATTGGGCCAGTTGCGCAGTGAAATCAGCGCTCTCCAAAGGCTTGAGCGGATCCTGATTTTTGAGTTGTGCTACCAGGAGGGTCAAGAATTGATCCCTGCCCAGTTCCTTTTCCGGACTGGTGTATGCTGGTGCGCTTTCAGAATATATTCCCAGTGTGTCAATAAACATGGCTCTGTTCCTTTCACGTTTACTATATTATTACATCCAAAACGTGGTGACTTAACGCCAAACTTCCTGGCCCGGTGATTGGATCTTCATTCCTCTTGGGTTCCGGCACAAGAAAGCCGTCCGCATCCCGAATCCATCTCTGCCCTTCACCGGGGTCCTCTTTTGTATGAGCAAGGGATTGGTTTGAATTATGGTTGATTTGAACATTCAACCGCTCGAGCTTTACCCCCTGCTCAACCAAAGCGTCTCTGAGTTCATGGGCGTTGGACAAAAGCAGCTCTTTGACTGAGCTATTTTCCGTTATCATCCCAAGCCTCAAGACATCCTCTTTTATATCCATTTCCACCTTCACCGTTCCCAGTTCGGGGGGTCTCAGTTGTAATCGGACGACCCTCTTGCCGCTCAATAGGGACCTGGCGATTTGTCTCCCAACCTGTTCAACCAGATAGCCCGGCAAGAAGCCCCTCGATGCAGGTCTGTCGCTTTCGCTGACTCCCCCGGCAGCTTCCGGAAAACTTGGCCGGGAAACGTTAGACAATATCTCCTTGATGCCCGCCTCCAACCTGAGTTCATGCGTTCCATCCTGCGGCGTGCCTTCGACTGTACGACCAAATTCAAATTCGTTGGACATTCCGGTTTTCCCGCTGAGGGAAAGGGGCTGGGCATTCTGGTCCGTGGTTCTGGCAGCCCCTTTGCCCTCCGAAGCCGACAAAATGCCATTGCCATTCTTACCCTTCGCGTTTCTTTGTCCCGAATGGAGATCAACCACCTTAACCTTAGAAAAAGGCGATACAAGAGGTATGGGTCCATCCTCTTTCTTGGCAGCTCCTACACTTTCCACTATCTGGTCTATGGTCTTACTGATCTCAGCCGGCAACTGATTCCCTTGGCCGGGCCCTCCCGCTGTCTTTTCGACACCTGATGAGACATGCTCCATTGATATGGTATTGCCTGCGCCCTCGGCAACGCTACCGTTTCCGAGATTGTTGAGTTTGTGGGTCACCTGCTGCACAAAATCACGACCTACCGTAATCCGATCACCATGGGCTTGGCCTTTCGCGAGCGCTATCCGGTTTATGGCAGCTTCCAGTTCCTGAACAAATCGATCAAGGCGCAGCTTGTTCACCTGGTTCGTGTCATCGCCCTGTAGATTTGAACTTAGCTTTTTCAATGCGTTGGCGAGGGTTTGAAGGTCTAGATCCCCGCCCTTTTCGCGCGCAGCGCTCAAGTCATGATCGAGTTGCTTTGGTGTTACACCATAGTCTCTCAGTAGCGCCTCGATATAGGGAATGGCACTGGACTCAAGATGTATATCCCGAATCAGTTCACTCTTGCGCAGGTTGAGCTCAGCCACCTTATCGAAGAACTCGCTGAGACTGATCTGCCTGCTTGGGTTGTCTTTGAGCATTTCCTGTAGAAATTGCTCAATATCCTCATTTGAAAAACCGCATTGACAGAGAAGTTTTCTTATTCCAGGGAGGTCTTTGGTGCCCAGGAAGATGTTTTGTAATGATCCTCCTTTTGCCAGAAAAGCCTTTCTGAGCGATTCGATATAAAGCTGAGCATCCTTACCCATCAAATCCATCTGAGTATCTGGGTTTGCATGATAAACGGACTTTTTCCCAAATGGACTCAACGATTCTTGAAAAATAGGAAGGAATCCGGTGTTTCCTTTTTGCGACTTAACGCCTGTGCCGCCACCATCCTTTATTAACTGGTGAGCCAGTGAAGCTAATTGTAGAAACATTGAATTCATGCGCTCTGGATACCGCCTTTTCTGATTCCGAAAATTTACACACATTTAAAGCAAAGGCTGTACCAAAACTGTGATAAAGATAATTATTAAATTAATTCAATAAATTAGAAGAATTAAGAGCGAAAGGCCACATGGAGATTAGGGCCTGAGATGAAATATTTTTCCTAGGAAACGATAAGATGAGGAGGAAAATATTTCCCCGATGAGCGAAAACCTTGAATCTCGGTATGTCTTGTGATAAAAAGGAAGAAAGTCATTGCAGAGGAGTGAGAATGGCCCTTGAGATAGGCAACAACTGGCCGGTAGCGGCTGTTAGCTTACCGAAAGAAACTGCTCTTCAGGCGAAATCGCATACCGACCCTGCTGTACTGCCGATCCAGCCACGTAATCGCGTGGAAGCTATGGAGTCCGACTCCAGCACGTCGTGGGAAAAGGGTATGCTTATAGATATCTATGCCTGAGATAGAACCCCTCTTTTTCTTATATCTAAAAGGAGCACAATCAATAACTTACCTACCCCTTGTCAATACTTTCCTTCATTCAACTGCATAATGTGGGATAAAGACAGATCTCCCGAGGTTTATTGATTCAGCATCAAAGGAGGCAAGTTCGGGCCTCAATGCAAGGGACTGCAAACGCTCCTCAATCGGTAGATTACGGCCTGGAATACCGCTGGCAGCCAAGCAGAGCAGGAGATCCGTCTTCTCGCTTGTCTGATCGGCTTTGACAGAATTGATTCATCTGTGATATAAAGATCGTAATGAATTGGGCGGTATGCTTGTTCCATCCATTGTGCCGTCATACTAAACAGGGCCAAGGGCGGGGAGGAGAAATGCAGGAAATACCCATTAGACGCGCAGCAGCCGGGATGAAACTGGCCAAGCCTGCCCTCAACGACAGGGGTGTGCTCTTGTTCGCTACAGGGGCCGAGCTGACGGAAGACAACATAGCACGCCTGTCCAAGGCCGGAGTGAAACGGGTGACTGTGGAGGGGCACCCGGTAGATACCGACGCACAGGAAAAAGACCTGGGCCAAGAAATAGCCGAACTTCATGCCCGATTTAGATCTGTGGAAAAAGATGCGCTTATGAGAAAAATAAGGGGTTTCTTTGCAGAGCGCTTGAACGAAAGGGCAAAAGAGGCATGACCGTCGAAAAAGAAGATTTCAGAAAACGGGTGGAGGCGTTAATCAATGTTCCTACCCTTCAGGGAATGCTCGAAAAGATCAAACCCTTGATGGAAAGCCCAAATGCTGGGGTTGAGGATATTGCAAATATTATCTCTGCAGATCAGGTTCTCTCCGCCAAGATACTCAAGGTTGTGAACTCGGTTTCTTACGGATTTTTCGGGAGAATTTCTAGCTTGCGACATGCCTTGGTCATTCTGGGATTCGATGCCATTAAGGGGCTCATTCTGAGCACATCTGTCTTTGATGCCATGCTTGCCGCCGGGTTCTACGGCCTATGGAAACACTCCATGGGATGCGCCATAACTGCCGGAGTAATTGCAAGGAAGATAAGAGAACCTAACCCCGAGGAGGTATCCATCGCCGCCTTGCTGCACGACATCGGGAAGGTGATCATAAAGACCGAGCTACCCGCAGAGTCTACTAGTTTAGATCAGGCAGTCATAGAGAAACAGATCTCGACATATGAGGCAGAGCGGCAAATCCTCGGATTCGATCATGCTACGGTCGGAGAATGGCTCTGTCAAGTATGGAACCTGCCGGATAAGCTCGCGGATCCTATTACTTATCATCATCAGCCGGATCTCTCTTGTTTTGCTCAGAGACCGACTGCCATCGTCCACGTTGCCAACGTCTTTGTGAGGGCCATCGGATTCGGTTTCGGTGGGGACAATCTGGTACCGCGGATAAGCCCTGCAGCCTGGGAGATGCTGGATATGTCCGATTCCCTCGTAAGGGAGATTATTGGGGAAATGGACGGCGAATTGGAAGACGCTGAAGACTTTCTGACTGCTAACGATACCGAAATTTGAAACGTTGCAGAAGAAACAGGCTGATTACCCAACACCAATCCATCCAACATAGACAAAGACGGTTCTGTATTCAAGGCACATTTTGCAGTCTATTTTGAATTGATGAACCAGCAATACTCTGCTATTTTCGCCTTTGATGTGTTTCACTTTCTTGTGCTCCTTGCTGTAAGGAAGCATCTCCTCACCGGCATATCCTATGGCAATAATGCACTGGACATCCAGATTATCCGGAAGGCCAACCAGCGCCGCAATGTAGTCCCTTGCGACGGATTCCTGTATGGCGGAAACCTGCGATCTGCCTTTCTTGTTTGTTCAATTGTATAGGAAATCTCGGCCTGTGCTTTGAAGATCTCCACAATGCGTTCTCTCAGGTCTATTCTCTGACGAACTCGTAAAAAGTCTTTTAACCCGTCATTGCGAGGAGCGGAGCGACGAAGCAATCTCGTAAATTCAAGTAGTTAGATTCAAGGGGATTGCTTCGCTTCGCTCGCAATGACGTTACAGTCGACTTT
>Ga0180433_10008949_pt1 | contig 12353 bp, 6 predicted proteins | sample SS_ome_8_FD_132980 | JGI IMG/M metagenome (GOLD analysis project Ga0180433, IMG submission 132980) | Hypersaline lake sediment archaeal communities from the Salton Sea, California, USA - SS_1_D_1 metaG | ecosystem: Environmental > Aquatic > Non-marine Saline and Alkaline > Hypersaline > Sediment... | reverse complement strand
ATTGCTGGAAGTTCGGAAACGGTTTGGCTTTGAATTATAGGAGATTATCATAAAGAAAAGAGATTTCATGGGTGCTGCTGCCAGTGGGACCGGGCCGATATTCGTCAGTTTATTCTCGGTGCCTGGTTCGGGCGCGAGGAGGCAACCGTCGCCTGCTGCACGCGATGGTTTCAGGCCCGTCTTGTTCAAAGTCGAGCGGATTGCCTGACAAGCCCTGCACATTTTGACATCTGTTGAAGGAGAATAGACGTGAGCGGAATCACTGTAACACGACGTGACTTTCTAAAGGCAATTGGAATCGGCGCAGCGGCGGCAGCGACGTCAGCATGCGCGCCGGTCCGTGCGCGGAGCGCCTCAGACAAGCCGAATATCCTGATGATTATGGTCGATGATCTTGGATATGGCGATCTATCCAGCTACGGGGCGGCGGATTTGGAGACACCGCATATTGACAAGCTCGTTACAGCCGGCATGCGGTTCGACAACTTCTACGCCAACTGCCCCGTTTGCTCTCCTACCAGGGCCTCGCTGCTTACCGGGCGCTATCCCGATCTGGTCGGCGTGCCCGGGGTAATCCGCACGCACCTTCAGAATAACTGGGGTTACATGTCTTCGCACGCTGTGCTTTTGCCGAAGCTGCTCAAATCGGCAGGTTACCACACCGTGATCGTTGGCAAGTGGCATCTCGGCCTGGAGTCTCCCAACACGCCAAACGACAGAGGTTTCGACCACTTCCACGGCTATCTCGGCGATATGATGGACGATTACTACAAACATCGCCGCCACGGCATAAACTACATGCGCCTCAACGAAAAAGAAATCGATCCGCTAGGCCATGCCACGAACCTTTTCACCCAATGGGCGATCGATCAAGTCACCGAGCTCAGTGAAACGAAGCAACCTTTCTTCCTTTACCTTGCATACAACGCGCCGCACACGCCGATTCAGCCGCCCAAAGACTGGCTCGAAAGAGTTAAGAAGAGAGAACCCGACATTAGCGAAAAGCGTGCGAAGCTCGTTGCCCTGATCGAACACATGGACGATGGAATCGGCAGAGTCATCGCGGCACTGAAAGCCAGCGGGCTCAGTGACAATACGCTGGTGATCTTCACATCCGACAACGGCGGCCAGCTCAGCGTGGGTGCCAACAACGGGCCCTTGCGGGCCGGCAAGCAGGATATGTACGAGGGCGGTATTCGCGTGCCGATGTGCGCAGTCTGGCCAGGCAAGATCCGACGGGGCACATGCAGTGATCGCGTCGCGCTGACCATGGATCTTTTTCCTACCATCTGCGAAGCGGCCGGAGCGAGCATCGCTCACCTTATCGACGGCAGGAGCATCTTGCCGACACTGCTCGGCAAATCGCAGCCGGCCGAGGATCGCTTCCTGTTTTGGGTCCGGCGAGAGGGCGGGCATTACGGCGGGCGGGCATATTACGCCGCACGCTATGGAGACTATAAGCTCGTACAAAATAGTCCATTCGAGCCGATGCAGCTCTTTAATCTCAAGGATGATCCACAGGAGCAGAAGCCGCTGGACACAAGAAACCGGATGTACCAGAAGCTTTTCACGGCCCTTCGCAACCACATAATTGAAGCCGGCGCCGTGCCCTGGGAGAAATGTCCGGCCAGAATGGACGAGTCTTAGCTGGCAGAAAATCCGCAAATTGCGTTTTTTTACACTTTTTTGACAACCCTGGAAACCTGAAAGCTGTCATAATAGACAATACAAAGACAAGCGATATCTGTGTGTTCCTGTCGAAGTGAGTTCTGACAGTGTTCTGCCTGGAAGGAATCTGGAGATGATAAGAAACGCGAGTATCTCAATTGGTGTTCTGATTTGTGCTCTGGCAACTTCATTGCCGGCTTTGGCCCAAATGAAGGCGGCATCCCCCTTTGAGAAGGACAGTCCCACTCGTGGTTCTGCCAGGCACACTCTTGCCGGTAGGAAAGTATTGATACGGGTCTACAGAAACTGGCAGACTAACCCGCGAGCCTATGACAAGATTGGCGTGTCATTGGCCAATCTGGGGATCAGCTTTGATGCTGTTACGGAAGTCGTGCCCAATCTGGATCAATCGGCAGTTCTGGTATTGGCTGGTGTGGATCAGGATGATGATGCAGTTGCCCGGACTGTCGGTAATTACGTCTATGCCGAATCTTACGGGAAGGCCAAGAGTCATTCCATCTGGTCGGGGCGCATTGACCGGGCAGACCCAGAGTTGCGTACTTTCAAGGATGCCCTGGGCAATCCTATCCCGGAGGCATCGGTGGAAGTATTTCTTCGACATTCTTCAGGCAAGCCAGAGATCTACCTGGGCAAGTCCTCCACCGACGAGCGGGGCCGCCTGGAAATCCCCCACCTGGATGGATCTTTGAGGCATTTCGCCTTCATCGTTTCACATCCCGACTACGGTGTCTGTAGAGTCGCTCGACATTTGCTCCGAGAGACTGAACTGGTAGTGCCTGCGGTTCCCCGAACCGTAGAGGCATATCAGCGATCCGCCCGAGGCACGGTTATGGACCCCGAGGGCAATCCGGTCAGTGGCGCACGAATCTTTTGTACCAACGTGCGCACGTTGGGCGAGGGCCTTATCAACAGCCTTCACGGATGGAGGTACGAAGTCCTTACCGACAAAGAAGGTACGTTCAGTCTATATCTGCCGAACAAAAAACGCCGGGACGAGCGAGGATATTTGATCCCGCCGAAATCCAAATACAACGTGCGGATCAAGGCCCCGAAGGAACTCGGACTTCTGCCTTACATCAAACCAATCGAAAACGATCGTTATGAGGCGATCATGCTGGAACGAGGGGGGCTTTTCAGAACCTTCGTCTTCGAGGACGCAAATGGCGTTATCACTGACCCACAAAAGCTACAGTATATAGGCGTGACCGTCCACCGCCCCGATCAAAGCAGGCTGGATATCGGATACAACGATTTCAAGAACGGAGGTGTCTTTCCGCCGGGGCAATACCGGGCAACCATGCGCGGAATAGCGGATTATGAATTCCAGCCTCTGAACGTAAATGAGCACAGTCCCGATGAACTGATATTCAAGTTGCCGGATAACATTCTATATCACGGACGGATCGTTCACGGCTTGACGGGTGAGCCGATGCCAGGCGCATTTATTATGGGCATATTCGGAAAGGGACGCGGCAATCTTTCGATGATCACGCCGGAGCAATACAAGGCTTTGCACGCTCTGCCGGCCGAGCCTTCTCTTGCCGATCCGGCAGTCAAGCCATTGCGGGAAATCTACGGCGTAAAGAAACTCGTGCGGACCGATGAGCAGGGTCGCTTTCAGATGAGCTTTCGGCCCGGCGAGACGTATGGATTTGTAGCATTTCAGGAGAATTATCTCGGCCTCATGCGTCGCACTCATGCGCTGGTACCGAATGAGAACGGGTACGTCGAAGTCCCCCCGATAAAACTGTTCCCAGCCGCCACCGTTCTGGTTGAAGTTCTTACTAAGGATCGCGTATCGATCTGGCCGCGATGGATCATCGACAAGGAGAACAATTCTGTCTGGGTGCGGGAATTCCTGACTACCGACGACAGACGCGAGAGTATGTTTACTTACGATGCCTGGCTCGGAGAAAACAAACTCCAGAGCTTTCATGTCCCCGCCGGGTTGAACTTACGAATTAAACTGGATGCCCCCTATGACCGCAAATGGTGTCCCATTGAAATCCCACAGGTATTTAACCTTTCTCAGGGCCAGGTGGTCGATCTGGGAAGCCACACTTTTCATCCCGCTCTTGCAGTTTCCGTCTACGTCACAAACATGCAGGGCGAACCGGTCGAGGGCGTTCCGGTCAGGGTAACGCGCGGCAGTCGCGCCTGGAGTGTGCCGCACAACACAGATGAAGCGGGTATAGCCCGATTTCACGTTGTTCCTAATTCCGACGGGAAATTCGGCGTGCTCTACCATGGAGAAGACGATTTGCATCTGACCGAGACTATTCCTTACAAAATAGCCGGCGAAGAAGATGCCGGTCGCCGATTCACAATGCAACTCTCAGATGATATACTATATCATCTGTTCAAATAGAACTCGGAGACAGGAGCAAGCATAATGAAGCGTACCTTCATATTCTTGTTTTCATTGGTCGTGGAAGCCTCATTTTTGATACCAGCCCAAGCGTATCCTGTAGTGACAGCGGGTGACAAGGAGCAGGAGGCCCGCACATTGGCGCAACAGATGCTGACCGGAAGCAAGGTCGTGGTGCGGGTCTATGACAATTGGCAGACCGATCCGCGAAAATATACAATGGTCAGCGTGATATTGACCGGCCTCTCCGTTAGTTTCGACGGCGTCAAGCAAGCCTATTCCGGAATTGATGAATCGACTGTTATAGTGATAACCGGCAAGGACCAGCCGGACAAAGCCGTAGCGGCAGTCATAGGCAACTTCGTTCATGTTGACAATTACAGACCGGGCAAGGGCCTGAGTATCTGGCCTCCATGGTCGTATGTCCCGGACTTTCCGTATTGGGTATTCACTGATGCGCTGGGCGATCCGATCCCGAACGCCGAGGTGGAAGTACAGCTTCACAATCAACATCACTATTCTCAGAAGCTTCCTCTCGAAAAGACTGTTCTCGATGGAAAGGGACGGCTCAAGTCCCTTGCCGTAAGGAACACCTTCTACCGGTTTCTCTTTGTCGTTTCTCATCCGAAATACGGCAAAGCAATCACCGAGAGGTTCGCTCTGGACGGACAGAATAACGGCCATCGAATTGTACCGCTTGTTCCGAAGGGCTCGGAGGCCGCCGCTCGTTCGATTAAGGGCCACGTAGTTGACAGCGAAGGTTACGCCTTGGAAGCCATGCCGGTGGCATCCTGGATTGTTGAGACACCGCAAAGCAGTGGGTTGAGCCTTCCCAGAGGAGCCGGCGACAGGCTCGCCTCGATTACTGACGAGCAGGGGTGGTTCACCCTGTACATGCCTATCGAGAAAAATGGCATATTATCCAGATATTTGATTCCGGCGGATTCGAAACTTACTCTGGCGATAATTCCTCCGAAGTCACTCAATCTGCATGAATACCATCAACCCCGGGTAACAGTCGGAAGTGAGGTTTTAATAACTTTATCTTCTATGAATCCCGACAAACACTTCCACACCTTCACATTCGAGGATGACGGAGGTATCATTTCAGATCCACAGGAACTCAAGTCGATCAGTATCGGTCTTTTTCGAGGCGAGGAGGGCAGATTCTGGCGATGGATCACCTACGACCAATGGAAAGACGGATGTCTTCTGCTGAACGGAGAATTGCGCGCCCAGATCTCGCGATGGAACCGTCCATTCCACTTTAGGCCGATAGAATTAACTTCCGAAAGTCCCAAGGGGTTGGTTTTTAGGGCGGGCGAGCAGATCATCTACGAAGGTGAGGTCGTGGAAGGTAATACGGGCAAACCCATGCCGGGAGTACTTGTCATGGCCAAGGACTCGTTTCCTTTGGGAGATCCTTCGTATACACACGAGCAGTTGGAAGCCTTTCGAGCAAAGGCGCTCGCCGGCGATGTTGCGGAATCTTCTCACAGGATACTATACGAACATGACGAACGTGTGACTCTGACCGACGAGAACGGCCGCTATCGGTTCGTCTTTTTAACCGGATTGAAAGATAGCCTCGGCAGTTTCATTGCGTTGGAAGAAGGCTACTTTTCCGAAGAGGCGGCTCGCTCCAGATCGCTGCGAAATAACGACGAAATCATCGAACTGCCTGCGATAAAGATGCTGAGTCGCAAGGGCGAATACTTACCCGACCTTATATTCGAAGACCAGTTCGGGAACATTATTATTGATCCTAACAAGCTGGGGGAAATTCAGCTTAGAATTGAGCGGGATGATGGAAACGGAGGGCGAGGGTGGTATCGATCATATAGCCGACTTCTCGAGAGGAATGAGAACTTACGCGGGACCTATTACGCAACTTTGGATTGGGATGGTCAACGCTATACATACGATCCGGTCGAAGTCGATTGGGGCGGCCCGGACAAGGTATTTTTCAAAGTTAAGCAAGTCGCACCTCTCGGTATCACATACCAGGGTCGAGTCATCGACGGTGTTACGGCCGTACCGATTCCCGGAGCCATCGTAATGAGCCGCTCTCGTCCGACCAACACGGATGCATCCGGCATCCAGCCGGAGCAGTGGGAGGCTGTAAATTCGAAAGGGCCTCAATGTAATCCCGCTGATCCGGCATTTATACCATTCAGAGAAGCCTTTGGTTTCGACAAAACCACCAGGGCAGACCAAGCAGGCCAATTCCAACTGAGTTTAAAGCGGACCGGACATTCCAGACTTCCTTCTCTGACGGCCGTACAACAAGGTTATCTATGTGCACAGCAGTACCTCAGTTACGTCGCGCCTGAGCAGGAGAATAATCCCGGTTCCTTCAGTAACAATGGGATCGAGTCCGGCGCAGAAGGTTATATCAAGATTCCACCAATGAAACTCTTTCCGGCCGCCACGGTTGGCGTCGAGCCAAATCTGCCTCATGTTGCGAGTACAAAAAGCAGAGTCAGGTTCTACATGCGCACCTTCCCGGATGACCCTACGCCCTGGCTGAAGGATTTCTGGGGCACACCAATTAACAACAGAGGTGCAAGAGTTCTTCTCAAGTACGATCTACGGCAGAACGAGTTTCAAACCGTGAATGTCCTCGCCGATACAGAGCTTATCCTGCAGATCGTTCCAATGGCTGTCGGCAAGGCACCGGCCGTAGTCCGCGGTGTCAAACTCGAGAAGGGTGAGTTTCTCGATCTGGGCCGACTGGATTTTCCGGCGGCGTTCCTGGTTACCCTGACTGTCGTCGGTCCCGCGGGCGAGCCTGTAGAAGGTGTGAGAACAGGATGCAGTGACGCCGATGGTCTTCTTGGAGCCTACAGAGGCCGGTGCTCTCCCAACACCGATGCAAACGGCGAAGTTGAACTCTACGTTCCGGAACATTCAAAGGGAGAACTATTCGTCTCCCATTATGACAGGGAATCAAAAAAGTCATCGAAGGAAGGCATACCTTTCAAAGTCGCCGGCAGAGACGCAGACGACGGTAAGGTCTTTACACTTCAACTCTCGGAAGAGATGTATTCTCTTCTGATCGATGCAGAACTTCTCAGAAGGCAAAGGCCTTGACAACCGAATGGTTTTTCGGATACAAAAAACTCCGAGTTAAACAATCAAGGTCGATTATAAACGCAATATATTAAAGTCCGGAAGGTACTTCTGAAATGAAAAGGATAATCTCTATGGTGATGCCGTTGCTGGCGGGTTTGTTGCTGGTCTCGCCTGTCGGGGCGCAGACTCTTTTGGTAGAGGCTGAAAGTTTTGCAGATCGCGGGGGCTGGGTCGTCGATCAGCAGGGGATAGACCAGATGGGCTCGCCCTTTTTGCTGGCTCACGGTTTGGGTCGGCCTGTCAAGGATGCCTCTACAATTGTGTCGTTTCCGAAGCCGGGCAGGTATCGCGTCCGGGTCCGAACTCGCGACTGGGTTGCTCCGTGGGATGCGCCGGGAGCACCAGGGAAATTCCGGCTTATCGTGGGCGGCAAGACTTTGGAAACGATTTTCGGAACGGAAGGCGCGCAATGGCACTGGCAGGACGGTGGGACGGTCAACATCACCGGCAAGACGGCCGTGGTGAAGCTGCACGACCTGACCGGTTTCGAGGGCAGATGCGACGCGATTGTGTTCTCGGCTGATCCGGATTTCGTCCCGCCCAATGAAGGCGAACCTATGGCGGCCTTTCGCAAAAAGATGCTCAGTCTGACGGATCAACCTAAGGATGAGGGCAGATACGACCTGGTTGTAGTTGGAGGCGGCATCGCGGGAACGTGCACGGCGGTCTCGGCGGCTCGGCTCGGTCTGCAAGTGGCACTGATACAAAATCGGCCAGTGCTTGGCGGCAACAACAGTTCGGAAGTCCGCGTTCACTTGAATGGGGAGATAAATAAACCTCCGTATCCGGCTCTGGGTGATCTTGTAAGGGAACTCGACACGGGCCTTCGCGGCAACGCCCGACCCGCTAACCATTACGACGACCAGCAGAAGTTCAACGTTGTCGGGGCGGAAAAGAACGTTCATCTGTTCCTCAACACGCACGCCTACGAGGTGGAAATGCAGGGCACTCGCATAGATGCGATCGTAGCCCGGCATATACTCAATAGCACCCGGCATCGATTCACAGCGCCGCTTTTTGCCGACTGCACCGGCGACGGCACGCTTGGATTCCTGGCCGGTGCCGATTACCGGATGGGACGCGAGAGCAGGGCTCAGACAGGCGAATCGCTGGCGCCGGAAAAACCGGACAAGATGACCATGGGCGCTTCGGTACAATGGTATTCGTCCGCGACAGGCAAGCCGGAGAGATTTCCCGATTGTCCCTGGGCCCTGCAGTTCACCGAAGAAAGTTGTCACTACCTGACTCGCGGGGACTGGGACTGGGAAGCGGGGATGAATCGCAACCAGATAACCGAGTCTGAGTTTATCCGAGACCATGCCTTTCGGGCCGTTTACGGCAACTGGGCCTTCGTGAAGAACCACAGCAAAAATAAGGCGAAATTCGCCGACCGCAAGCTCGATTGGGTTGCCTTTGTCGCAGGCAAGCGCGAGTCGCGCAGGCTGCTCGGAGATATCATCCTGCAACAGCAGGATATTCAAAGCGGCGAGAGATTTCCCGATGCGTTCGTGACTACCACGTGGTCTATCGATCTCCACTACCCGGCCCCCGAAAACACGAAGTATTTTCCGGGAAACGAATTCCGCTCGATCGCCAGGTTCAACAAGATCAAGCCTTATCCGGTTCCGTACCGCAGCCTCTACTCGCGTAACGTCGGAAACATGCTGATGGCCGGTCGATGTATCAGCGTTACACATGTTGCTTTGGGGACGGTCCGAGTCATGCGAACCGGCGGCATGATGGGCGAGCTGATCGGAATGGCCGCATCACTGTGTAAGAAACACAACACCAACCCACGAGGCGTTTACGAGAATCATCTGGAAGAGCTAAAAGCTCTGGCCCGGCGCGGAGTTGGTAAGTCCGCCCGGACACAAAAATAATACTCTGGCATGATTGATTCTGTGCCCAGTCATCTCCGGTAAAATCGATAATTCAGAATCGAGAATGTCGTATATTTCGCACCAAGGCCCGCCCTGAGCACTTGCGAACGGGTGCGGAATGACGGTCTATTGGGGTGGATTTTCCAGACAATGCCCTGATAGAGGCAAGTCAATCAAATTTCAATCAGGAGAGGGTAGAGTGGCATTATCGACTTACTCGACAGTGTTCGACGACATTGCAGAAGCAGTCAACGTATACGATCAACTGCGACAAATATGGCCGAGGACCAGGAAAGACCTGAAGAACTACGTCAAAGCCTTCCTGGGCGTTGATGTACCAGACAAGCGAATATGTCCGGACCATCAGAGCCCGCTGGATTATCTTTGGCACAGTTTCTCGGCCGACAGCGCGCCGCAAACCTTGGCCGCCGGCAGGCGAGCAAAAAATGCACAAAATGCCGATGCAATCGTCTGGGCGAACCGCGCCGGAGGCAAGACCGAGCTGGCCGCTATTGCAACCCTGCTGGATTGTGTGCATAAGCCGAAATGCCAGGTCCGAATCCTGGGCGGTTCCGGCGAGCAGGCCGGCAGAATGTATGACTACCTGATTGGATTTCTGCAAAACGGCTTCGAACAATTTCTTGCCGGGCCGGCACTAAAGACGAAATGCCGATTTGCGAACGGTTCGTCAGTCGAGGTTCTAACTCAATCGGCAAAAAGCGTGCGCGGCCAGCACATTCAGAAACTCCGCTGCGACGAAGTCGAGCTGTTCGATCGGGAAGTTTTCGCCGCGGCTAAATTCACCACGCAGAGCAAAGCCGGAATCAGGGCGGCAATGGAACTGATCAGCACAATGCATCAACCTTACGGACTGATGCAAGAAGCAGTTGTCTCCGCGAATGAGTTAGGCACACCGATTTTCAAATGGTGCGTGTGGGAGGTTATCGAAAAATGCATCGACAGAAACTGCTCACAGTGCTCTCTTTGGCCGGACTGTCGGGGTAAAGCCAGAAAGGCCAACGGTTATCTAAAAATCGACGACTGTATTACCCAGATGCGCCGCGCAAGCAGAACGTGCTGGGAGGCAGAGATGCTCTGCAAAAGACCGTCACGCCAAAACGTTGTTTTTGAGCAGTTCAATCCGGACATTCATGTAAAACGTGTCGTCTTTGATCCGAATCTGCCGTTGTATCGCGCAATCGATTTCGGATTCGTCAATCCATTCGTGTGTCTGTGGATTCAGGTCGATGAATCAGGTGTAGTTCGCGTGATCGACGAATACGTGCGCAGCAGAGCCACTATTGATATCCACGCAGAACAGATGAAAAGCCAAACGCCCATTCCCGAGCAGCAGGTGGCAGCTACGTTTTGCGACCCGGCGGGCGGGAGCGTAAATGATGTCACCGGCACCAGCGCCGTCAGGGAGTTGCGCACGATGGGGATAGCCGTGCGATCCAGACGAAGCGGAATACTCGAAGGCATTGAACTTACTCGCAGAGCGATTCGTTCCGGCGACGGTCGAAGCAATCTGATAATCTCACCAAGGTGTCGGCGTTTAATTGAAGCAATGGAATGCTACCATTATCCGGACTCCGGCAACTCTCATAGCGAATTACCCCAAAAAGACGGCCTCTACGACCACCCCATCGATGCCCTGAGATACTTCTTTGTAAACTACAGCCGTCCGGCAAAAGCAAGTGCAAGATTTTATTGAGATAGGAAAACACAATCCGGAGTTAAACCTGATTATTTTCTCAGGTAGAGTATTCTGGGGAATCGCGGGAACGTAACTTAAGAAAGGAGAATTTTCACCCGATATCGATATTGGCTCTTAGAGTAACTGAAAGCCAGCATAAATCCTGACTCAGACACGGGAAAAAGAGGATACAGGGCTGAGGTGCGGAGGGAGAGGAAAAAGCGAGATATCCTCAGCCCTGTGAATGTGCTAAAAATATCTTCTAATACTCTTCAACTAAGTTTCAATATATCAAATTGCATCTGTTGAAGCAATATTATTCTCTAAAAAAAACGTGAATTCCGGCGAAAAAATATTTGTGTTCCAGCACATCGTAAATAATTGTATTTCAAGAGCTTATGGGGCCACTGCCACCTTAATCCAGCTAAATGTAAAGAAAAAAGTGAATTGAATGAAAAGAAAAGGGCTGAGGCAAGGAGGAAAGGAGGATTGAAAACCCCAGCCCATAATCCGTTATTACCATATACGATCCGTTGCATCGAGAGTTCATGCAATTTCAGCAGAGGACGATATCTAAACGAATTTCTATTCAAATCTCGCTGGAAATCGACCATAATTGCTTGTGTAGATCCAGTATGCGTTCTTTGGTGCACTTTTGCGAAAGGAGTTGACCATGTTTACACATAGCTCAAGAAATGTTCGGCAAGTGTTCGTTTCGCTTATAATGATGTGTCTGATTTGCACGCCATTGAGCGCTTCATTCCCTCGATTCGAATGCCACCTCATAGACAGGATCGGCAGGCAAATGGGCCAGACCTCGCTGGTGGATATTGACAACGACGGCGATCTCGACTGGGTCGTCGGTCAGCGCACAAGGACATGGTGGTTTGAGTACATCGGTCCGGATAAGTGGATTAGGCATGACTTGGGTCAGGGGAACCGCACCGACGTAGGCGGTACGGCCTTCGACGTCGACGGCGACGGATGGATCGATCAGTTCTGCGGCGAAGGATGGTATCGCAACACCGGCAAGCCCCGCACCGAGCCCTTCGAGCGGTTCGACAGCGGCACCATCGACTGTCACGATAACGTTGCGTGCGATATCAACGGCGACGGCAAGCTCGACGTGGTCGCCATCAGCGATCAGAAGGACCACAAAGTCACGGTCTGGTATGAGATCCCCGCTAATCCCCGCAACAAGTGGACCGAGCATAAGATAGGTGGAGGTATCCACGGTGGTGTCGGCCCGGCCGGCGTCGGAGATCTCGACGGTGACGGGGACAACGACGTCGTTCGCGGAGATGTGTGGTTCGAGAACGCCGACGGAAAAGGACTCAAGTGGACCGAACGCACCGGCCTGACACCGCCCGGAGGCAACCGGCCCGATCGCTACGGGCTCGCGATTAAGGTCTGGATATGCGACCTGGATAAGGACGGCGACCTCGACGTCGTCGAGGCCGAGGCCGACACAGTGGATGGGCGCGTCTTCTGGTTCCAAAACCGGGGCAAAGGCATGAAATGGAAGTGTCACCTGATTTCCGCCAACCATACGAGTCAGGACTTACACTCTTTGGCTGTAGCGGAT
>Ga0180433_10008948_pt1 | contig 12353 bp, 13 predicted proteins | sample SS_ome_8_FD_132980 | JGI IMG/M metagenome (GOLD analysis project Ga0180433, IMG submission 132980) | Hypersaline lake sediment archaeal communities from the Salton Sea, California, USA - SS_1_D_1 metaG | ecosystem: Environmental > Aquatic > Non-marine Saline and Alkaline > Hypersaline >... | reverse complement strand
TGTCCTTCTTGCGATGTCTATGATATTTGTGGTGGTCGTTGTTTGTTTGCAAATAAAGAAAGATTATGGGGTGATGATGGATTTGAGGTCTTGTGTGATATGACACGGTCCCTTATCCAGGAGTTAAAGAGTTATGTGTCGGTTTGTGAGACAATTAAGGATAGGTTTGTGTATCCACCATATAATAACACGACTGAGATAATTCCCTAATTCCATTGACCATTATATTATTTGATGGGGGTGTCTTATAATTTCAACGCCTTCCTTTATAAATTACCACTATTTATCATGAAATTATTATATTAGAAAATTTGGAAAATTTTATATTGAATTTCTAGTTACAATCCCTGAACCATTAACAATAGGGAGGTGGGCCTGGAGACACGAAAAAGGAGGCAAAATAAATGAAAAATTGGAGGATTGTTCTTCTTTTTTTTAAACTCTCTCACCTCTCCAGACCTACAAATATTTATAAGCTATATACATAAATAACTTTTCAAATTTTTCAAAATTTTTATACCTTTTTTAACATAGATTGACAAATTAATATTAAAAAACACGGCTCTATTGAAAATTCCGTGTCTACAAATCATACAAAATAAAGTGAAAAATTCCCGAAAGATTAAGAACTCCAAGAAATAAGTGACAATAACTATGGTTTAATTGTCCCCGTTCCCATATGATGCAGTTTTTCAGCATTCAGATCAAGTAGAATCACTTTTTGCTCCTTTAAAAAACACACAACCTTTTCAAGAGCAATGGTAACGGATCCATCATTGACCTCTGTAATGCTAACAGGTACCGTCTGCAGACCAACTGTCGCATGATACTTCCCAAGCGATATCTTAGGATAAAAACGATTTTTTGAAAAGGAAAGCGTTAGTTTAGAACCGGTCTGAACACTTTCAGATGGACCTAGGATAAAACCCCTTTTAAGATCATCAACGGTAACTCCTTTTAACGCAAGACCCACTCTTGATCCGGCAGGTGCGATAGAGAAATCATTATCCTGCATTTGAATAGAACGAACAATGGTTTCCTTATTCAATGGGAATATTGTAAGCTTATCATGCTTATGAAGCATACCCTGATTAACAAAACCAAGGACAACCTCGCCCACTCCTTTCACATGAAACGAATGATCAACCGTTGTCATAACAGGATCCCTATCATTCCGCTCAATATCCATTCCTTCAAGATACTCAAAGATAGTATGAACATTCTTTTCAACGATCCTAAATGACTCCAATGAGGTGCCATCGATCAGCTTCTTCAACTGAGCGGTATCTGAAAAGGGTGGAACGATGATCAATCCTTCCTTCAAATCCATCGAATCGATCATAAGGATCGTCTCACCAAGTGCAGGATTTATATTTTCCGCTGATATGATGGCAGCATCTATCATGGTAAGGATCTGACTTTTAGGAATTATCTTATCATCAACAGGATGTACAAATGAGAACACCACATCATCGGTCTTCCGATGATAAAAAACCATATCACTCTCAGTTGCCTTCTTACCTAAGTCTCTTGCAAGTGAATCATCATGAAATATGCCGATAGTAATTTGCTTCATACCCACCTGCATAGACATTATTTAAATAAATTTATCCATAATCATCTAAAAAAAGTGGGCCCGGCAGGATTTGAACCTGCGACCAACTGGTTATGAGCCAGTCGCTCCACCAGACTAAGCTACGAGCCCAAGACAACAGAGCTGCCTCGGGATAATAGCATTTCAAGTACTTAAAATTTAAAGGTCGAAAATCACTTTTTCACATCGAATTCAGATCAAATGTTATTCAGACACATCATCGTTTATAGATTCCCAGAAACATTTCAATTCCTTTTTCAATGCATTTTCCCAGTCCGGGAGAATATTGCCGAAACCATCATAGCCCACCACCACTGTCTCAATATTTTGAACTGTTTCCAGGTTTTTTTGTATGGCTTTCGTTTTTACCATCTCCACTCAATTTATAGTATACTATGTATCTTTAGGAGGTTGTATATATATCTGGTCTGACACAATTACAAAATGAACTTTTGTCACCCCCATCCAAAATCCTATTAAGCAATCTGATGTTTATTACCTGTTAGCCCTTATGCATGATGTTTTCATCTTAGCAAGATATCCATTTCTCTCTGATGCAAAGACCTATGTTAAAAAAGAGGCACCAACCATTTCAGAGCTTTTAGATGATACACTCTTTGAACGTGCTCGATTGATCGCTGTTGATCGATTGGAAAACGCTTTTGAGAATAAGGATGTGGGAAATCGTAGCCTTGCAACAGAGACAGAGGCACTGATGGAACTTCTTTCATATCCTATTGCAAGAATGATGACTGTCTGCATTGGGGATTCATTCTTTACGAAACGATATGCATTGGGTGAGGCGGTTCATATGTATAAGAACCTCCTTAGGGAAGACACAAATTTTCTACTTGATGTTGCAAGAGAATTCGAAATCGATTTTCTATATGATGAAGACTCAGATCATCTTTCAGTTTCTTTCATTCATTATCTGAGATTTGCACCGACCAGATATAAAACATGGAAAATGATAAATCGGGAGATGGATGATGGATATGTTACAGTCTCTCAAAAAGATCTCTCTCGGATGCTTCAAGAGGCATTGCGTAGTAGGATAAATATTGAACTTGAATCAAGAAATTGTCATCCCCATGTACAAACTATCTTTTCAGAGGATATCACACGGATTCATAACAAGGTCCTCATGCATCGTAAAGAGATGGAAACCGCTCCCATTGGAACATTGGATGTCACAAAACTACCGCCCTGTCTTAAAGGGATACTTGCTGCGATCCAATCAGGAGAGAATGTTCCTCATATGGGTCGATTTGCCCTTGTTGCCTTTTTAAGCTCACTGAAAATGAAACCAAATGATATCTTAAAGGTCTTTAGTACAGCACCTGATTTTGAGGAGGAGCGAACAAGATACCAGATAGAACATATAACTGGAACAACGGGTGCAACAACATATACAGCACCTGGTTGTGATAAACTGAAAACATATGGATTATGCCCCTCAGATCAGATCGATGAGCTCTGCCGTAAGACAAATCATCCATCAAGCTATTATAAAAGAAAATGGTATCTAGAGAAAAAGAGTCAGAAGAAGGGTAAACAATCTAAAGAACAATGAGCATGCTCTATTCAAATCCCAAAACATATAATGGAATTTGATATGTCCTTTTCTACATTCATTAGAAACATTTCATAATGGTACATGAAGGGATGAGGCATATGAAACGATTTATCACATTTGAGGGAATAGATGGCTCTGGAAAAACAACGATTCTACACAAGGTCTATGATGTTTTACAGGGTGAAGGAATCAAAGTAAAAAAGACCTGTGAACCAACAGATACATGGATGGGGGAATGTGTCAAACAATGCATTAAGACTGATACTGATCCATTTGTCACCGCTTTTACCTTCATAGCTGACCGTTTCATCCATGTGAAGGAAATTAAAAGATGGCTTGATGAAGGTTACATAGTTCTCTGTGACCGCTATGCTGAATCAACCTATGCATATCAAGGTGCACAGTTGAAAGACGATCTTGATGATCCTATCTTCTGGTTAAAGGAACTTTCAAAAGATCGTATACTTGTTCCAGACAGAACATTTCTTTTTGAAATCAGTCCGGATAAAGCGATCAAACGCATTCAACATAGATCAGAATTAATTCCTTTTGAAAAGGTCTCATTTCTTTCAAAGGTGCAAGAAAACTATCTTGATCTTGCGAAAGAAGAACGATTCAAGATAGTAGATGCAACTCAATCAATCGATACTTTAACAGATATCTGTGTTAAGGATATCCTTAAGCAATAGAGTATTTAGAAGAACTCTTTAAGGGTCTTCTGCCAATCATCAGGCATCACTACTTTTCGTTCTATCTCCTGCCATTCCAACCCATAATCAACTAGGAGATGTTTGACCATATCAGGGATCCTTGGCGCACAGAGGATACCTCGAACCTCCGCATGATGACTATCATGTTTTATATCATTGACATACATGCGCAGCTGATGAACAGCGTTTATCGTCGCCTGACTTCTTTTAACCTCAATGATAACGGGTGTATGATGAGCATCATATCCAAAAAGATCTATCATACCTGATTTCACCTGTTTCTCTCGTTTTTGGATCCTTAAACCCTCCTCGATACAATCAGGATTACTTACTATCTGATTGACCACATCTGTTTCCATACCAACGATCTTCAAGGATGCATTGTCTTTTAACTGGGCGACAAGTATCAGAAATATCCTTCGAAAACTGATCTTCATTTTTTCCGATGGATTTGTATGCCGTGAACGAACAATGACATTTTTTCCCTCAATAGAGAACATGGTCTTTGAACCTGCTGGTTGCCAGTTGATAGGCTCACGCATTACGGGTTGGTGAACAAGAACGTTTCCATCCTGTTTTATCAGAACCATTCGTTGCCCCCAGTCAAGAAATGATTTCGCCCGTCCATCATACTCTACCTTACATTCACCTATTATCTGAAGAAATGTCTTTTCAGGTTTTTTTTGATGATATTTCTCTATAAATAACAGTGCCTTATCACATTCAGGATCACTGATCGTTTTCATATCTCTCCTCACCACCTCATAGTAATTAGGACAAAGAATCCTTTCATCCTTTTCTTTTCAAATCTTTAGACTGCTTTCAAATCATAGTCACATCAATTTTATTTAAAATATCACGTGGATTTTTCAAACCATTGGGAAGATCTTTTCCAAACCAATTTCCACCACTATACCATGATGACTCAGGGGGTGACATTGTATAGATCTCAAGATGAAGCATGCTAAGATTACCTTTTGTCACAAGTCTCTTAATATATTCTGGACTATCCATATGAACAGCATCCGGGTTCAACACTTGACCCACAGATCCAATTACATCACCTTCCTTGATGATCTGATCTTTTTCGATGAAGGTATCTTCAAGTTCAGCATATCGATAAAATAAGCCTGAGTCTGATAGGATAAGAACCTGAAATGTCGTATTCCAGTATGGTATCATATCTGAAGAAGTGAAAACTGATACATCGACCACTTTCCCATTCTCTATACCATGTATCAGATCCCCTTTTGATGCATAGAGATCAACACCACAATGAACACGGTCAAGTCTATCCTCTAAGAAACCACCTTCTGTTCCATCATCAGGGACATGATTATCTTTTCCTTTTTTCAATGGCCATATCAAGATATCACGCTTCTCTAGTAATTATCTCATTTGTAAACCAACAGAGTTCTCCGAGAGTTGGGGGGAGCGGATCCTTTTTTGATATATAACATCCAGCAAGAAGATTTGCAAAGGCAATACGATGTTTCGAGGAAAAACCTGCTAACTCGCCAAGAATATTACCAGCATTCCAAACGTCTCCTGCACCCGTAGCCCGGGATACCTTCATAAGAGGCACTGCCTGAACATCTGTTTTATCAGAGCGGGAAAGCGAATATGATCGCATAGCTGTATGAATATCTAATCGAGCATCCACTTTTTCTAATAGAATGGAACCTGCCTCAAGGATCTCATCAGGAGCTATACCACAACTTATTCCTGAATATCTACGTATCTCATTCTCATTTAAACTAAAGAAATCCACAAGGCCACAAGAAAGAACTGTTCCAATAAGATTAGATATATCCTCTGAGCGAGGGCTAGGATCCCCTGTGTCAATGTATGTAAGAACATCATGATCCTTAGCAAATGAAAACACTTCCTTTGCAAGCTTTGTTCCAGTCTTATTCAAACTCCAGTTCATCACACCAACAATATCAGACGAACTGATAAGCTCCCAATCCGTATCGTTCAGATCACAAATATCAAAGGTCTCAACAGAACCAGCATCTTGAAGAAATACGTTGGAATGATTCTTTCCAAACTCCAAGGCAACAGTACTTGCAAGGCATCCTCCCGACTTTGCATGAGAAATATCAACGCCAAATCGTTTCAAGAAGAAGTCAAGAAGACTCATACCGATATCATTAGTCTTACAGATAAGATGGGATGAGATGCCAAGCATGGAAAGTGCAAGAGCCGTATTTGCAGCATTGCCACCTTGCTGAATGACCTGAGCTAGACCCGGCATGTTTCCACCACCCTGAATAACACAAGATTCTATCTGAGCCATTCCATCCTTAAAATCAGGGAATGAGACAATATGATCAACAAAGAAATCAGGTAATAAAACAGCATTAAATCCATGAAGTTCATCTGTTTCAATGTTCTCAACCTGTTGAAGAACTTTTTGGAATATATCAACATCCATTCTCTTTCACACACCATCAAATAAAGATATACTACTCATACTACGTAACGGGTTTTACATTATGAATATTGTCAATCGATTACAAATCAATCAAAAGCGGTTATTTTATTAACTATGACCCGTATTCTTTCGAGCAATATAAAAGGTGGACGGGGATGAATACACAACAGAATCAGATACATAAAAAAATCTCTATAGCTCATTTCTCCTGGGAGTTCCCTCCAGCAATATGGGGTGGACTTGGTACGTTTGCAACAGAACTAACCAAACAACAGATCGCACAAGGTCACCAGGTCACCGTTTTTGCGATTAATGATGCAAATTCACTATCTCCTGAGGAAGTTCAGAATGGGATCACGGTATATCGACCAAAACTCATTGATATCACACAATCACTCTCTATTGTCTCCAACCCTGACCTACAATCCTGGGGAAAACACCTGTCGTTCTTTTCTGATGTTTTTTCATATAATCTTCTCTCAGCCAAAACCCTTGTTGATACCATAGCACAATCAAGCAATGGGCATCATGTTGATATGATAGAGGCACATGACTGGCTAGGTATCTTTGGGGGGATGATGGCTAAAAAAGCATTGAATGTGCCATTGATTTTTCATGTCCATTCAACAGAACACGGTCGATCTGTTGGAAATGGATCTCCAACCATACAACACATAGAGAAAACCGGAGCAGAAAACGCAGATGGTGTCATCACTGTCTCATATGCCATGCAAGAGGAACTGCAACAACTTGGTTTTCCAGCAGAAAAGATACGAGTATGTTGGAATGGTATAGATCCAGAAAAGTATGATACATCAAAGATCCCTATTGAGAAACGTAAGGAATTACGAAGACGATATGGGATTGAGGATGATGAGATCTTCTTATTTTTTATCGGTCGTTTAGTAACAGTGAAAGGTGCGATACAGCTTGTTGAAGCAATGCCGCAAATACTTGAACAATTCCCAAAGGTAAAACTAGTGATGCTTGGGGTCGGGGATCTTGATAATGCGATACGGTCAATGGTACAGGATCTCTCAATTGCAGATAATGTCATACTTCGGACAGAATTTGTCCCTGAAGACGAACGTATACTTCATTATGCAGCATCTGATGTAGTTGTCTTACCCTCACTCTATGAACCATTTGGTATTGTATGTACTGAGGCAATGTCAATGGGAAAACCTGTCGTGGTAGGTGCGCGAGGTATAAATGGTATGAGGGAACAGATCATTTCATCAGGAGACGGTCAATGTGGGATCCATATCAATCCTTTCGATCCTTCAGATATTGCCTGGGGTGTGAACAAGATCTTATCTTCTCCCGAGGAATGGAAGAATATGGGTGAGAATGGACGGAAACGTGTTTATGAACTGTTCACCTGGCAACATGTTGCAGCTCGTGCGATGGATATCTATGAAGAATTTCTGAGATAAAACGAGAAAATCGATTATTTTTTTGCCTGTTTATCTCTAAACAAGACCTCTGTATGTGGATATGCGAATTCAACATCTGATGCTTGTTGTAACTGTTTGTATATCTCTCTTCTAATGTCTGTGGATATCTGATTTCGTTGTGTTGCAATTGTATGGTATCGTACAGTTACATCAACACCTGAATCCTTGAACTGTAGACGAGTATGGGCTTTTTTATCACCATATTGTTTCGGATATTGTTTTTTCAAAGGTCTGATGATCTTTTCTGTTGCATCCTTTACGATATCCTCTGCTTTTTCAAGGTTACTTTCATAGGTGATGGATGATGTCACCTCATCAAGGATGACATTGTCCTTATGATTATAGTTAATGATCTCTGTATCAAAGATGAGAGATGTTGGTATCATGATTGTTCTATCTGATTTTTCCTCGCCATCAATAGTACCACCGATCTCATCTAGATAGATATGGGTGAGTGAGATGTCGGTGATATCGCCTTTTATATGGTTCAGCTGGATCCTATCTCCTATATGAAATGGTCTTTTTGATATGATTATGATCCAGGCGACAACACCTGCTATTGGTTTTTGTAGGGCCCAGCCGAGTGCGACAGTGAGAAGTCCTGCGATGAAACCGATATCGCCCCATTGTCCATAATAGGAGGTTATTGCAAAGATGCAGATCAAAAGGATAAAGGAATACTTCAAAAAATCAAGGAAAACAGTGACCGTTGAGATATCCTTTTTGGTCTTTGCTTTTTTGAGAAAACTACGTTTTATGACCTTGAATATGATTGTAAAGATAATGAGGATTGCTAAAAGTGTTATGAAAAATCTTATGATGTCTGTATATGGTAAAAGTGTATTGTAGATTCCATCAAATGACAATGCCATTAGGTTCCTTGAAGACCGTTTGTGGCTTTATAGTTTGTCTTTTGATGTGATGGATGAAGGTTCCTCTTGTACCAGCGTTATTCTTTCTTTCCCTTTTTGCTCATGAAATCGAAGACACGTTTGTGGATCTCTTGGATACGCCGGTTTTTATGGTTTTCGAATGGTTCACTCATTTTGCATCACGTTTTGATACAATAGTATAATTTTAATAATAATATAATAATATTTCCTTTTAATTTGTGCATGGGATATAAAGCCCTTACACCATCATTTTAAAAATGAAAATAAATTTATGAAAATATTTATAAAAAAAGTTCTACAAGTGGGACAGATGATTCCCAGAAATGCTCCCACAACAATGTTATGGTACTTTCAAATTTATTTTGTCGAGAGATGTATCTCTATTGATGAAACGTTGTGAGTTCGCCCTTCATCGTTGGTGACACTTTCTGTTCCAATCTGTATCTCTGAAACAACGGCATCGGTGACAAAACGGTTCCGCACGATCTCAGCAGTGTCAACGGCTCTGCTTATTGCGCGTCCTCTGGCCTTTATGACAACTTCGCTTGTATTATCTTTCTTGAATTCTGTGACGACAGCAAGTACATAGCTCATTGGTGGCTTGTTTCCAATAAATATCACGTTTTCATCTGTTTCTTCCTTCGGCATAGTTCTTCACCTTTTGATACTGTATTGTCGAACAGCACTATCCTTTATAAAAGAAGATATTTAAATCTTTTGTGTAAAATTCAACCAACTGCTCTTTTTTTAACAAAGAAACCTGATTTTTTGTACAATATTTTATCATATGCTCATACGAATAAGGTAAGAAGATCCGAGGGTTGAGAGATGATATGATCAGGAGAACTTTGTCTTAGTTTTTCTTTATCATGCCATCCCCAGGTGACCGCAATGGTCTGAACCCCTGCTTGTTTGCCTTCAATGATGTCTCCTGCCGTGTCTCCAATGTAAAAGACAGTGTCATTGTCTTTTTTTATACGTTCTATCTTTTTTACCTTGCTGGGTTCTTTGTCAGACCCATAGATGTCCTTGAAGAATTGTATCTTCTGCAATTCTAAAAATTGGTCTACAACCTTTGATTCATTTGATGTGATGATATAGAGCGGATGATTTCTTGAAAGAATCTTTAATGTTTGACTTATCCCGGGAAATACATGTAGTTTTTCTTGATTCTTAAGAAGTTCATCTTTCATAAAATACATGATGTTAAGGATATGTTGTCTTTTCATTCCTTTTTGCTTCATCTTTTCAAACATATTGCCATCAAAAAGAGAGAGGAATACAGTTTTGGAACCGATCTCTGGGAAACCTTCTTTTTTACATGCTTCTATAAAATATCCCATAAAAAGATCAAGAGAATCAACGATGACGCCATCATAGTCAAAGATCAATGTAGGTCCCATGCAGCTATGATGAAAAAATATTTAGTACTAAAACCTTCGTGCTCTACCTCTATTTTATTCAAAAGTAAAAAAAAGAGATGGATTGAGAACCTTTATTTTTTCTCGATTCCGCCCCATTTGGAGATATACATGATGCCGACAACACAGATAATGGTTATTATTAGAACCAGAACGATTGAGACCACGGCACCAGTTAGGTCTGAAAAACCTTCATCGCTCCAGAAGGGCGTTAATTTTAGAAGTCCTATTATCACATCTCTCCACAGCAGCGCGATCACAAATCCAAATGCAGCTGCTATTGCTGTTGCTATGTTGATTTTTACATCTTTCAAATTCACCACTTCAAATCACCATCCATAAAAAATGATACGATTATATAAATATTATTAAATTAATAAATAATCTTTAACATAAATAAATTTTATATAATAAAAATTGGTAACATATCGATTACAAAATCAAAATAATTGAGAATATAAAAAAATAGACGACTATTCTCTTTTAACAATACTTTTTCTCACAGCTAAAAATGAAATGATAAGAATGATAATCAATGATAATTCAAACCCTGGGGTACCATTTACATTATCCGATGAATCAAACGGATCTTGATTCAAACTTGGATCATTATAGGGATCATAGGGGTAAAGATCACTATTATCTCCGATACCATCATTATCAGAATCAATCCACTCATAAGGATCGAGAGGGAAATCATCAAAATCATCCGGAAACCCATCATTATCATAATCATCGGCAGATCCACTTGAGCTATCAATGGTAAACGTTGACCACCAATACACTTTATACGGATCACTGCTTGATCGTTGATATGCAACATAAATATTATAGGTGCCCGGAGAATCATTTGGGATTGTTGCTGTGCCAGTAAGAAAACCATCATAATCTATATACGCAGTCCCAATTGGATTTTCCCATCCCCACAGATTTGGGTTTATGATATCAGTATGTCCTACATCCCACACTATCTTATACTCAAGACCATAATAACTATCCCAAAACTCTGGTTCTACATCATCAAAAATTGAGACACTTACATATACCTGAGTTCCTGAAGGTCCATGAGATGGACTTACATACAGATTACCCGAATCCCAATCATCTGCACATACATTTAAGGACAACAAACCAACACAAAAAAAAACGATGAAACAGACGATACAGGTTTTTCTGAACATAGAAATCAAGGATGGCATCGAAAAGAGACATATCAAAAACGTTTATCTAATTATCTATGGGATTAGGAAAATTGGTTTATTTTCTCATATACTGACAATCCATAAAAATCCAATATATTAGAAGAATGGGGGCAGGAAATTATGAATAATCCACTCTCTCCTCACCATCCAGCGCCCCTTCCCCATGTCTTCTATTATTCCCCCTGTATGCCTCTTGCCTCCTTTATCAGAATATAGTAATGCATAACCAAGTTTTATATTTTATTGGTGATCACTGCCCTCATTTTCAATTGAAATAAAGATAATGCTAAAGTACTACCATTTAATTCGTTAGCTTTGAGGTATCATATGATCGATGTATTCCTTTCAGTATTCATCCCTCTGCTTATTATTGTAAATCCATCATCCACATTAGCACTTTTTTCAGCAATAACCAGTAAATGTACCAAAAAAGAACGGATGCATACAGCAAAACGAACGGTCACATACGCATCGATTCTTCTCATCATCTTTGCAATAGCCGGCTCAAGCATCCTTGAATATCTAGGTATCGACATTTACTCCTTACGAATAGCCGGTGGGATACTTCTCTCCTTTGTTGGACTAGACATGGTTAGAAGAGGAGAACAATTCGGTGAAACTACACCTGGAAAAGGAGAAAAGGTTGACTACTCCCTAGTTCCATTGGCAATGCCCTCACTTTCAGGGCCTGGTGCCATAACAGTCACTATTGTGAGTATGAGAACACTCACGGTCACCTATTCTTGGTGGTTTTCAATACTTATTGCCATAATTGCAATACTTCTGACATTACTCATAACCTATATTATTTTCTCCAGTTCAGGAATTATAATAAGAGTCCTTGGGAATAAAGGCATGGATGCATTTACTCGTGTCATGGGACTTCTAACTGTAGCTATTGCTGTTCAATTTGCTCTAACTGGTTTAGCGTCCTGGATAGGCACTTTAAGTCTATGATTTACAATTATTGATCATATATATCTTTATGATACTTACATTGAGATCATAGGTTTATAAATTGAATGGATGGTTCAGTCAGACCATTATTATCTTATTTTTTACG